>Ga0172362_10005560_pt1 | contig 10912 bp, 18 predicted proteins | sample LakKivs1_kivu2a2_FD_114534 | JGI IMG/M metagenome (GOLD analysis project Ga0172362, IMG submission 114534) | Sediment microbial communities from Lake Kivu, Rwanda - Sediment s1_kivu2a2 | ecosystem: Environmental > Aquatic > Freshwater > Lake > Sediment | place: Rwanda: Western Province, Lake...
ATTGGTTGCGATACATTAACTGCTCTTGAAGAACTTGATTTTGATTATTTTGGTGAACTACTGAATGAACATTGGTGTATTAAACAAAAACTTAATCCACCTAAGAACAAAGAGATTAGTAATATCTATAATTATGCTTTGAAACATGGTGCAACAGGAGGAAAAATCATGGGTGCAAACTCCGATGTCGGTTTCTTCATGTTTTACCATCCTGATACCACTAAAGCCTTTTGGGAGTTTGATAAACTAATGATTAACAAGGGTTTAAAACCTATGCCTTTTAAATTCGATATGGATGGTACAACCATACTTTTTAATGGTGATAAAGATGAAAAATAGAATAATAAATATTTTAAAGGAAGCAAGAAACAAAAATAAACAAGTTTTTTGTATAGGCAATGGCGGTAGCCATAATAACGCTAGTCATATGGCAACAGATTTATTCCGAACAGCAGGAATAAAATCATTTAGCCTAGATAATCTTTCTCTTATAACTGCTACAATCAATGATAACGGATGGGAAAACCTCTATGTTTATTGGCTTAGCAGAGTTTTCAATAAAGGTGATATACTCATTATTTATAGTGTTCATGGCGGTATAGGTAGTGATAAAGCAGGGTTATGGTCACAGAATCTTATAAAAGCTATAGATTTTTTTAAGAAAAATAGTGGTATAACCATTGGTTTCTGTGGTTTCGATGGAGGTCTTATGAAAACCATATGTGATTTTTGTTATATTTCACCGTATCATACTACACCAGAAGTTGAATCTGACCATTCAAAAATATCACATGAGATAGCATTTGCATTAAAGATAGGTGATAGAATATGAGTAAAAAAGAAATAAAAAAGAAACTAATGGAACTTATTAAACAGCATGATAGTATAACAGAAGAAATCAAAGAAATTGTTTTTAATTACGCAAAAATGGAAGGATTAGTATCCGCATCATGTCAAAATAGTGATTCATTTGGTTATAAAAAAATAATTCGTGAGGAGTTTGATTTAGTCATATGATATATATTTTTGATATAGATGGAACAATAGCAGATACACCTGAAAAACAATATGAGAAAGCAGAACCAGATGAAACCATGATTACCCTTGTAAATACACTTTATGACCTTGGCAATAAAATAATTATATTTACAGCAAGAGGAACATCAAGTAATACAAACTATCGGTATCTAACCAGAAAACAACTGATGGAATGGGGTGTTAAATACCATAAACTATTTTTCGGGAAGATAATTAGTGATAAAGTTATAACACCAGAGGAGTTTTTAAATGAAATGTAAACTATGTGAAGCATTAACAATGGAGAAAGATAAGTTCCTTTATCAGGATTCAGATATAATTATCCTTCCAACTAAAGACCTTAAAGGGCATCATAAACGAATTATGATAGTTTCAAAAAAACATACAACTTATATTTTAGATGAACATGATTATTTACAGTTCTTCAAAGAATGGTGCAGCGAATATTTTAATGAAGAACCAACATTTGCAATAGTTGAATCAACTTTTGCAACCATACCTGACCATTGGCATAAGATAGCATGTGACTGGTTTTGCACACCAGATGAATTAATACAGATGCACTATACGCCACATATTGCATATAGTACAGATGTAAAATGGAAACCAACTGATTTTAAGGAATATGAATACGGTAGATGGTGCAGAGATTGTATACACAAAGATAAACCTAAACCAAATCCGTGTATGTCCTGTGAACAAGAGCCACCATCTAACTATGAGGAGGAGTAAAAAGATATGTATACTAGACCAAAGACTATAAAGGATTTGAAAAAAGCATACAATAAAGCCGTTAATAAATTTCGTGAATCAGAAGTAAAAATGGGTTATTGCCCAATATGTAATAGAGATTCGTTAGAGGTGATATAATGACAGAAATATTTTTAGATACAGCAAGTATGAAAGATATAGAAGAAATATCAAAATGGGGTATAATAAAAGGAATTACAACTAACCAGAAGATATTTCTAATGGAGAAAGGTTGTAATTTTGAAAAAAGGGCGAAAGATATACTTTCTACTGTTTATCCTATGCCAGTTAGCCTTGAAAGCCCAAATGATTACCAAGGGATAATCGAGTTTGCAGAAAAAGTAGGTAAATGGATAAATAATGGTGATGTCCGTTTAACCAATGTAGTTGTTAAAGTACCTATGCTTGGAAATGGTGATGGGCTAAGAGCAATCAAGGTATTAAACGATATGAATATCAAGAGCAATGCTACTGCATGTATGACTTTAAACCAGACTTTTCTAGCTGCTAATGCAGGTGCAACCTATGTAAGCCTTTTTTATAACAGAATGAAAGATATGAGTGTTGGAAAATATGCTGATGATACAGTTAAAGATACAATGAATATGCTTTCCGATGGAGGTTTTGATACAAGGCTCATTATAGGCAGTATAAGGTATACTGACGACATTATTGATATATTAAAGGGTAAACCTCATATTATAACTATTCCCACGCCAATTCTACGCCAAATGCCTTTTAATAAGAAAACTGAGGAAACCCTTAAAGATTTTGAACAAGCATGGAAAGAATTTAAAAAAGCTGAAAAGGAGTAAAAGAAATGACTATCACCATAACAGGTGCAGCAGGTTTTATCGGTTCACATCTCTCTAAAAAACTTGAAGATACAGATAAATTAATCCTTGTCGATGATTTCAGCAGAGGTAAAAAAAATTACCTTAATCACCTTGATGTAAAAACAATATGTCATTCTGGCGACCTAAGAGATTATAATACTGCATTAACCTTCACTAAAAATGTTGATACAGTATACCATACAGCATTTAGAATAGGTGGTGTACAATATCTTCATGGCTCAATTGAAAAAGAACTTACCGCCCTTCAAGATAATCTTCTAATAGATGCAAATATATTCAAAGCATGTAAAAAGAACAAAGTTAAAAAAATTATATACACCAGTAGCGTATCAGTATACAATACTTCAGCACAGAAATCACCAAAAGCAATCTTCAAAGAAAAATCTTTCTATAAATATCCTTTAGAACCAGAAGGTGGTTACGGTTGGGCTAAATACATTGGTGAAAAACAACTGAGATGGAGTAGTCAACTAGGTATCAAAACAGGTATATTAAGAATTTTTAAATCTTATGGCGAATGTGACGACTATTCAGAAAAATCAGGGTTAGTTGTATGCTCATTAATGCGAAAAGCAATCAATTACCCTAATGAACCATTTATTGTTTGGGGTGACGGAAGCATTACCCGATGTCTACTCTATATCGATGATTTAACTGATGCTATACTAAAAGTATCTAAATTATTAGATACAAACACTGAAACTAACAACCTTATTTACAATGTAGGTGGAAATAAACCCATATCTATTAAAGAACTTGCAGAAAAAATAGTTAATTTATCTGGAAAACAAATACCTATAACATATAAATTATCAAATACCAATGAGCCAAAAAGCAGGATACCTGATTTAACTTTAATTAAAAAAGATACAAAATGGAAACCAAAAACTTCTCTTGATGATGGTTTAAAAAAGACTTTTGATTGGATAAAGGAAGTGATGAAATAGAAACAGTTGTAGTTATAACACATTTCAATGACCCACGAATATATGATGCAGTAGATTCCATTAAGAAACAAAGTCTAAAACCTGATAGAATTATTGTTGCAGATGGTGGTTCACCATCTGAATATAAAGAAAAATTACAGGATATTGTTGATTTTCAAACTATGTTTGGCAGATGTATTGATACTAGACGACAAGTTATATCTTATCTTAAAAAAGATAAAGAAAAAAAAATCATTGTTTTTCTTGATTCAGATATGGTTGCATTAAATAATTGGTTGATAAATCTTACAGTTCCTATTGCAAAAGGAGATGCTGATTTTACAGGTGGTAAAATACTATATAAACCTTCTAAAAACGATTTTGAGAGGGTTTTAAACATAATCAACTGCAAGAACCAAGAATTACTCTCAAAAGATGTTTCTTATATCCCTATGGGCAATTCCGCTTGGCATATGAAGATATTTGATAAGATAGGCAGTTTTGATGATAGTTCAGTATCTAATAAAACAGATAAAGATTATTTAAAAGGAAACATAAAAGGTAGTTACCATGTTTCAGATGATTACGATATAAATATTAGGGCGATACAAGCAGGTTTCAAAGGAAAATATATAGATAATGCAGTTGTATATCATAACCAATCACATATTAATACATATAAAAAACTTGTTTCATATTTTTATAGGCAATATGTTCGCACATCTATGGCATATTTTAAACATAAGCTGGGTATATCTAAATTTACAAAAGGCTCAAAAACAACAGTTGTTCATCCTTTTGAACTATTCCTTTTTATATTGAAACCAATAGCATTAATTCATGGTTGGAAAGAATGGATGAAGGTAGCAAAATGAGAAAACATATACTAACATCATATAAAGAATTTATAAAAAGCATAATTGCAAAAATAAAAGAACTTTATGATATGTCTAAAAGGATAGGTGCTAGGCCATCTATACTATATGCAAAGGATTATTTCAAAAACAAGAAAATTATATGTGTTGAAATAGGAACATTAAAAGGTCTTAACGCAAAAGGTATTATAAGTTATCTTAATGTTATAATGCTTTATTGTATAGACCCTTGGATTAAATATACACAAAGTAACAAAGAAGTTGATAATACTGAAGTATATGAAACAGCTAAGAAAATACTTGACGGTTTCCCTGCGGAACTTATAAGAAAAAAATCAGAACAAGCAATTAATGATATACCCGATAATATAGATTTCATATATATCGATGGAAACCATGACTACGAATATATCAAAAAAGATATAGAGATGTATTACCCAAAAGTTAAAAAAGGTGGTATAATGGCAGGGCATGATTTCTCAATTGATTATCTTGGTGTTGTTAAAGCAGTAATGGATTTTGTTGAAAAGAATGATTTGAAACTTTATGGTGGTGAACTTGATTGGTGGTTCTTAAAAAAATAAATAAAGATGAACTATTAACTCTATATAATCAATTTTCTATAAAAATGAATTTAAAGGTAAATAGACCTTTTATTAAAAAAATAAAAGGATGTGATTTAATCGGTGTTGAAATAGGTGTATTCTGTGGTGAAAATGCCTATAATATATTGTCGCATTTGTCTATTAAAACATTATATCTTATAGACCCTTATAAAGAATATATTGATTTTATATATCATAGTGAAAACAAACAAAATAATGCGGAAATAAAAGCAAAGAAAAAACTTAATAAATTTAATGATAAGATAAAATGGTTGAAGATGCCTTCTGGAGAAGCATATACAAAAATACCAAATAACCTTGATTTTATTTATATAGATGGTAATCATAATTACGAATATGTTTTAAAGGATATGCAACTCTATTATCCTAAACTCAAAAAAGGTGGCATAATGGGAGGGCATGATTACCAATGTCCTGATGTTGCCCGTGCAATTGTTCATTTTACAGATATGAATAATCTAAAGTTTATTTGTCTTAATGAGGATTGGATGATACAAAATATGGTATAATTATGATATACAAGAATCACGAAAGAATAGATGAATATAATATACCATATGATTGGTATATTAATAGGGATAATGGCTTATCAGCGATGTTACGGTGTGGTAATGATGAAAAATGGATTGGTGCATGTATAGAAAGCATATTACCCTTTTTTGATGAAATAATTATAACATTATATAGCAACGATAAAACAAAAAATATTATTGAAACATTTGATTCGCCAAAGATAAAACTTTATGAATACCCATTTTTTACAGGAGAAGTAGATGGTGTATCTCGTCAGGATTCAGTACATGATAAAGCATATTATTATAATTGGTCTATGTCAAAAACCACGAAAAAAACAGTATGCAAATGGGATTCAGATATGATAATGTTTCCACAAAATAAAAAAATATATGATAAGATAATTAGTCATAATGTTGTAAGGATTTTTGGATATAATGTAGTTAATTTAAAACCAACTATATTATCTGCTTATAAACCAATAGACCAGTATGAACCAAGATTTTTCAAAGTTAAAAAAAATATGTTTTTTATACAGAGCTATGAACAAAAAGGAAAAATGTACGGAGGATTAGATTATCCTGCATCAAACAATGAAGTTTTTGTATATGATAAAATAGGGTTAAAAAACCTATTAAAAATCAAAACATGGAAAAAATATAAGACATTTGGGTTATATAGACTATATAATCTTTTTACTCGCAATGATATTTACCTACATAAACCATTTTTTATTCATACAAGATATTTAAAGAAAAATCTTGAAACAATAAATAAATCAATTTGGTTCGATAAAGCATTGGAACAAGGAGAAGAAATACAGATAGAATTACCAGATTATATTTTTAAAAAAATGGGGGATTACTTAAATTGATACTTAACAACCGTGAAAAAAAAGAACCTTGGAATATCAGAGAAGATTGGTATAAAAACAGGACACAAGGTTTATCTGCTATGATTCGTGTAAAAGATGAAGAAGAAACCATTGGTGCATGTATAGAAAGCATATTACCCTTTTTTGATGAAATAATTATTGCATTAGACAGTGGTTTTGATAGAACATTTGATATAATTGAATCTTTTAAATCCAAAAAAATAAAAGTATATAGTTATCCTTTTGAACTTAGAGAAATAGATGGTGTTTCCAACCCTGATAGTTTGCACGATAGAGCATATTATTCAAATTGGGCATTATCAAAAACCAATTTTGATACAGTTGCAAAATGGGATGCAGATATGATTATGCTTAAAGATATGTATATAGATAACATAAATATTCTAGCAATGAAGAAAAACATTATCAGATTATGTGGATATAACCCAGTATCATTAGAACCATTTATTTTATCAAAACGCCATCCTATAGACCAATATGAAATCCGTTTTTTTAAAGTTAAACCACAATTATATTTCATCCAGAATGATAAAGAAAGCATACAACAAAGTGATATGTTATTATCAAAAGCACAATTTGAAAGTTTTACTTATGATAAAACAGGGGTATTTAAAGTATTCAATCCTATAAATTGGTTAGAAACATCACCCTGGTTACATCATTACCGTATCAATAATTTTATTATGCACAAGGATGTATATATCAAAAAACCTATGTTTATCCATACAAAATATATAAAAAAGAATCTTAGACAAGATAGAAAAACAATTTGGTATAAAGAAGCATTAGAACAAGGTGAAACAATTAATATTACTCTACCTTATTATACTACTAAAAAACTAGAGGATTATTTATGCAATCAATAAAAATTAAAAAAAGATATTATGATTATATATCAAGAGAACATCCTATATTTTATATTGAAACAGATTTCAATGTTGCTTCTGAATCAAATGATTATAAATATCCATATGGCAGCAAAAACGATAATACAAAGAACAAGGATTTCAACAATACTTTTTATAAAGTTGCAAGAATACTTGGATTTGAGAAACCATATATGATATTGGATTTAGGTTGTGCAGGTGGTGGGATGGTTCTAACTTTTATACATGACAAACATTATGCACTTGGTCTAGAAGGAAGTGATTACTGTGAAAAAAATAGAAAATTTGAATGGGGTATTATACCTAATAATCTTTTTACTTGCGATATTACAAAACCATTCTCTATAACACAATTAAGTTGTCATACAGATTATGATGTTAAATTCGATATGATAACTGCTTGGGAAGTACTGGAACATATAAAAGAAAATGATTTACCGCAATTATTTAAAAACATATATAATAATTTAAAAGAAACAGGTTTTTTTATATGCACTGTAACTCATTCTTTAGATGAACATAACGGTATTGTTTACCATCAGACCATTAAACCTATGAACTGGTGGGTTGATAAATTTGAAAAACATGGTTTTAATCGAAAACCTGCAATTGAAAGAATATTCAATGGACATTGGTTCAGGAAAGAAGCTGATAGCAGTTTGGGGGTGTTTGTTCGGAAATAGTTGTTATGCACCCTAATCTAATGGGCAAAGGTGGTGCTGAAGTAAACTGTATGCTATTATTGGAACATCTGCAAAAAACATCTTCAATAACACTCGTTACAGATAATAAATTAGATTTAAATAAATTAAACAATAGCTTTGGAACTAATGTAAAACCAATTAAAATAATTAGACCATATCTTCCAAGATTAATAGGCAAAATAGAGCCACATATACACCTATTTGCTAGATTAAACACTGCATTATTAGCACGATATATAAAAAAACATAAAGAAAATTATAATCTATGTATATCTACCAAGATGGAAGCAGATTTTGGTAAAAAAGGTATACAGTTCTTGCACCATGAACCAGAAGGTACTGCAAAACATTTTTATGATGGTTTATATCTATGGATATTATCAAAAATAGGGAGAAAAAACGAAGGTATAAAACAAAATATAACTATTTCACCATCAATATATATTAAAAATCTATATGAGAATATATATCACGCAGAATCAATAGTTGTTTATCCACCTGTTTATCATAATAGATGGTTAAATGAATGTACTTGGGCTGATAGAGTAGATGGTTTTCTTATTATCGGTGAAATAAACAAAATAAAAAATACGCATATGGCAATAGAGATAATAGATGAACTTATCAAACAAGGATTTAAAATAGGGTTAACAATAATAGGACAAGGGAAAGGTTCATATTATAATAAAATAAAGAAGATGGTTGATTCTAGGAAACAATATATAACTCTTGAAGGTTTTGTTTCAAAAAATGGTTATTCGTGGTTTATAAATTCATATAAGTATGCTATACATACAAGGATAAATGAGCCTTCTTCTGTAGCATTAAGGGAAGAAATATTAAATGGTTGCATAGTTTTTGCACATAATTCAGGTGGTAATCCAGAGATATTAGAATATAATGAAAATCTTTTATTTAAAACAAAGATAGAAGCAGTAGAAAAAATAAAAACAATTTTAAACGATGAATCTTTACAATATTCAACTATAAATTATTTAAAACAAATTGTTTTTGATACTAGGAAAGAATATATCAATAAAATAAGAAGGTACTTAAAATGATATGTGATGTTTCCTTTGTAACCAACTATAAAAAAAAAGAATGTCCTGAATCAAATGAATGTATATTTTGGGGTAAAGATGGTTGTATATTAAGGTATTAAGACTTGGTAAATGAAAAGAGGTATATTAAAAATGAATAAAAAACAAAAACTATTAGGAGTTATAGCACTACTCTCCTTATTTTTATGCTGTACTATAACAGAAGCTAGTATCATACAAGATTCACACAAGAAATCTATGGTTAAGGTTTTAGGTGAAAATCATCCACCTAGTACACCAGTAGTTGTAAGTAGTCATTTCTGCAATGTAAATATTGAGTATACTTTCTCTTTGGTTTCATATGATTCAGATAATGATTATTTAAACTATACTATTGAAGCATGGGGTGATGGTACTGGTGGTTTATGCTCATTTAGATTTCCTCAAGGAGAAGTTGGTTTTGTAAATCATACTTATACATCTTGTGGTGTTATGAAGATAATATGTTATGCTGAAGATACATCTCATTTAAAAAGCGAATATATTTCCTTTAATGTTATTGTATTACCTTGAAAAGTAAAGGTGAATAAAAATGTATATGAAAAAACGAAAATATTGTTTTGTACTAATATCTATTGGAGTAATAATATCATTAATTTGCTTAACAGGTTGTTTTGAAAAAACACCTGTTAAAATATTCTCAATTATAGATAATACCATATCTGGTTCAGTATACAATGATTTATACTGGAATACTATTGATGATACTATAAATAGCAATATCTATAATAGTTCAGAATGGAATACTATTAATGATACTGTTAATGGGTCTATTTGCAGTTCTCAAGGTCTTTGGAATATGCTAAATGATACTACTATCTATGGTAGTATATTTACAGCATCAGTTGATTGGTATGGTATCATAGAAATTTATGGAACTATATATAATGCAACAGAAATACCCGAAATATAAAGAAATGAGAAAGTTAGAAGATATGTTTATACAATCAGTTAATTTACTTGAAGATACAAAACAGTTATCTAAAATGTTAACAAAGCGAGTGGGAAATCCCACATGATTTATCGGTGGGATGAAAACGAGCAAAAGGAGTGAAAGATGCTAACTATAAAATATAGGATTTACCCAACAAGAAAACAACAGGATATACTCTGGAAACAATCTAACCTGTTGAACAGATTATACAATAATTTCTTAGAACAAAAAATCAAAGCATACAAGGAAAAAGGTATAACACTAAAAAGATTTGAATTACAAGCACAGTTACCAAAGATAAAAGAAGATAACCCAGAATACAAAGAAATACATTCTCAGGTTTTACAACAAGTTCCTAAAAGACTTGATACAACATATAAAGCATTTTTCAAGAGGGGATATGGCTTTCCTAATTTCAGAAGTTCCAAGTTCTTCTTTGGACTTGTATACCCACAAAATACAGGTTGCATAGTAGATGGTAAAAAACTTTTAGTTGGCAAAGAGAAAATAAAAATGATACAACACAGACCATTACCAAGTAACATACAAACAAGAACTATAACAAGAACAACAGATAACAAATGGTTCTTATGTCTCAGTTATGAAAACCAGAAACAACCAGAGATAAACAATAAAACAGTTCTTGGTATTGATTTAGGTCTAACAAACATAGTCTATTGTTCTGATGGTCATTCTATAAAAAACAAGAACCATACTAAATATTATGATAAACAGATTGCTAAACTACAAACAAAGCAATCTAAATGTATAAAGGGTTCAAGACAGTATAAACAATACCAGAAGGTA
>Ga0172362_10005562_pt1 | contig 10911 bp, 9 predicted proteins | sample LakKivs1_kivu2a2_FD_114534 | JGI IMG/M metagenome (GOLD analysis project Ga0172362, IMG submission 114534) | Sediment microbial communities from Lake Kivu, Rwanda - Sediment s1_kivu2a2 | ecosystem: Environmental > Aquatic > Freshwater > Lake > Sediment | place: Rwanda: Western Province, Lake...
GGACAATCCCGGCATTTACTGCAGAAGCTGGTGTCCACTACATCCTGAGGTCAACAAAGTTGTCTTCGCTCTCATGGATGAACTCATCGATGCCTTTCAGGCGGACGCCTTTCACGTTGGAATGGATGAGGTTTTTATAATCGCCGACGAGCAGTGTCCACGTTGCAAGGGTAAAAATCCCGCAGAGCTCTTTGCCAAGGCGGTCAATGATTACCATGACCATCTTGTGAAGCAAAAGGGGCTGACCATGCTGATGTGGGGAGACCGTTTCTTAGACGGAAAGGTCATGGGATACAGCGAATGGGACGCAAGCCGTAATGGCACTTTCCCTGCCATTGATATGATTCCAAAGGACATTATTATGTGCGACTGGCATTACGGACAACGCGCGGAATATCCCTCAATTCCCTATTTTCAGGAAAAGGGATTTCGCGTGTTGCCGTCGGGCTGGAATAAGCCGGAAGCCGCTCTTGCCTTTCTTCATTATGCTCGTGAGCATAACAGCGGAAAAATGCTCGGCTATCTCTGCACCACGTGGTATAATGCAAATGACGTCTGTCTTGCTCTAACTGGCGAAGCGGACAAGTCCAAGATTGAACCTCAGGTCCCCAAACTCGTAGAAGCCATCCGGGCATGTATGCGGGAGCTTACTCAACATCGGGATTGACGTATCATGCGGAGTCTTTAGACCCGCACATGAAAAAACAAGAGGATGGATTCTATACCGTTTCTCTTAACTCTTAGACTGGCGTTCCCGCGCCTCGCTGACTTTGAGTGTGCGACCCTGCAAGGTGATGCCTTCAAAGGAAGAGAGCGGGGTGTCGGGATTTGTAAATTCAATCTCGACAAAACCGAAACCTCTTGACCTGTTTGTTGCACGGTCAACAATGATTGCCACCGATTTCACATCCCCATACTGTGAAAACAGGTTCCGAACCTCTTCTTCCGACGTGTGGTAGGGAAGATTTCCCACATACAGTTTTTTTGACATACATAACCTCCACGAAATTCGGCACATTCCCTGAGCCCCGCAGTAACGAGGCTTGAAATGATGCCTGAAAGAATCAAAGTTGTAAATCTTTTGCCAGTAATCCCGAAAGATGTCAAGATGATTTGTGAATGCCATGGCGTTTTTCTGCGGTTGGCTCCTGGGGATTGAATGAAGATGGAAGGAGTTGACATCAGGGAACACAATGGGACATCATACTGAACAAAAAATGCGGGGTGCTGTAAAAATATGAGGCGAAATTTAGTTTGTTTGGTGTGTCTTTTTCTGGTAATCAACTGGATTGCGACTGGCGAGCATGACCCTCCTGTGGAGCAGAGGAAGGGGATGGTGGGCGTTCAACTGGTGCAAAGGGGGGGACAGTTCTATATTTATCACGTCTTTGGTAATTCTCCAGCAGAACAGGTTGGATTGAAGGATGGGGATGTTATATTGCGTGTGAATGGTCTCGATGTGGCGGGTATGAGTCTTGCCGAGGTGGTGGGTCTTTTCAATGGGGAACCGGAGTCCAGTGTGGAGGTGGTCATCAAGCGTGACGGGGAGGAGATTGCGCCCATGACGGTAAAACGTGTCTCCCCGGATGAACTCCTTAAGTTATCCGGTGACTATCAGAAGATTTGGATGTCATCACATGTTGCCGCTCTAACTCCACAGGAAACGCAAGTTGGCGCGCCGCCAGCACCTTCGCCGCGCGAGCCTGACCGGGAAAGGGTAAAACAGTGGCTCACATGGTTTGAGAAGGTTTATGGCGTGCGGCTGGTCATGATAGATACCAAATTCTCAGAGAAACTCGGGGCGATTTTTTCGGAGGGGCTTATGGTTTTGGAGGTTGAGGTGGGTAAGCCCGCTTACAAGGCAGGGTTAGAAAAGTGGGACCTGATTTATCGCATCGGGGATAAGACCCCCCTTGAACTCTTCGGATCCAAGACACCTCCGCAGGAGACCACGGAGCCCCAGCCCCTCGACCTTACCCTGATGGGCATCACGGGTGAAAAGCCAGTGAAGATGTGATAGTTTTCTTCATCTGCGACCTCTGCGAACTCTGCGTGAAACATTATTATTTCACGTTCAGGGATTTTTTTCAGCAAAACGGACTCGCCCCATGGTGAAAAAGTTTATTGTGGATACCATGCTTGGGAAACTGGGGAGATGGATGCTCCATCTGGGCTATGACGTGCTCTATTTTCGAGGCAAAGATGACCAGCAGATGCTTGAGGCGGCGGAACGGGAGGGAAGAACCATCATTACACGGGATACGCACCTTGTGGAGGAACATCCCCATGCGCATATATTTCTTATCCGCACGCTTGATTTCTGGGAGCAACTCCGGTGTGTGGTGAAGGAATTTCCCATAAATTTCGGGGAGACGCTTTTCTCCCGTTGCTCCCATTGCAATGTCCCTGTTGAACGTTTAAAGATGGAAGAGGCAAGGACGCTTTTACCGCCGATGGCGCGCGAACGTGCAACTGTGATTTCCCGATGTCCTGTCTGCAATAAGCTTTACTGGGATGGCACACATCCTGTGCACATTATAAAGCTTTTAAAGGAGCATGTGGGTCTGGTCTTAAGAGATGACAAAAAATAATCAATACATATCCCATTATGAACTCACAATACAGAAAACACCCTGTGAACTCTGTGTCTCTGTGGTGAATGTATTTTATTTTCAAAATGAGGAGGGGTAAAATGATTTTTGAACGTCTCATGTGCGTCAATCTTGTGCCGGTAATTCTGCCATTTTTCTGTATGTGCTGTGCCACTACCGCAGGAGGGGAGAATATCAACCTGAATATGCCACATAAAGGATTGTCACCCATGCAGGAGCAGGTTCAGGCGCTTATAGAGACCGTGCGTGGGAAACGGGTCGGGCTTCTCACAAATCCCACCGGAGTGGATGACAATCTGAATCAGATTGCCGACCTTCTCTGCGCCGACCACGCCACCACAATTGTCGCCTTTTTTGCGCCTGAGCACGGCTTGCGCGGAGACCATCAGGCAGGCGGCGGAGTCGGGGATTATACAGACCCTGTGACTGGCATCCCCGTTTTTTCCCTTTACGGCGCGCGCCATGCCCCAACGGATGAACAGATGAGGATGCTCGATGTCATGGTCTTTGACATTCAGGATGTGGGCGTTCGGTTTTATACATACATCTGGACCATGACACACTGCATGGAAGCGGCGGCAAAGAATAATGTGAAATTTATTGTGTTTGACCGACCAAATCCCATCGGTTGCGACCGGGTTGAGGGCGCACCAAATCGCCAGAACGAGGGACTGATAGGGCGCTGCTGGGAGGGGCAACCCTTTGGTGTGCCGGTGCGCTATGGCATGACGGTTGGAGAACTTGCTACCCTCGTTAATGGTGAATGGATGAACCCGAAGGTTGACCTGAAGGTAATCAAGATTCCGGGATACACACGCTCAACGACATATGAAGAAACACACCACCCGTGGGTATTGCCCTCGCCGAATATGCCCACAATTGACACAGCGGTCGTTTATCCGGGGATGTGTGTGTTTGAGGGGACTAACATGAGTGAGGGACGAGGGACGACCAAGCCATTTGAGATGATAGGCGCACCATTTATCGACGGCGTGGCACTGGCGAAGGCATTGAATCAGGCAGGTCTTGCCGGCGTGAGGTTCCGCCCCGCCTATTTTACCCCCACATTCAGCAAGTGCAAAAATGAAATGTGCGGTGGGATTCAGGTTCACGTCATAGACCGCAACGCATTTGAGCCAATCCGCACCGGTCTAACCGTCCTCAAGACCATTTGCGCCATGTATCCTGAAAAGGTGAACGTCACAAAATGGGCATCCAGACTCATGGGCATTCCCAATCTTGAGAGCCGCATCAGGACGGAGAGCGTGGATGCGCTTATAAAAGAATCCGCCGCCGACCTCGCCGCCTTCAAAAAAATCAGGGAGAAGTATCTACTTTATCCCTAAGAGGGCAAACGATGATGAAAACAATACTCGGCGTTGTGGGCAGTCCGCGGAAAAATGGAAACACACACGTTCTGGTTTCTAAAATTCTGGAAGGCGCAAGGAAAGCGGACGCTGTGACAGATATGGTTTTCCTTGGCGATTTGACCGTCCGGGAGTGCGATGGGTGCCACGTCTGCTGGACGGGCAAGCCATGCGCGAAAAATGACAACATGAACGCCCTTTATGAAAAAATTATAGCGAGCGACATCATCGTCTTAGGCACGCCAGTTTACTGGTATGGTCCCACTGCCCTGATGAAGGGATTCATAGACCGCCTTGTTTACTTCAACTGCCCGGAGAACAGGGAAAAGATAAAGGGCAAATCGGCAGTTGTCGCAATTCCCCTTGAAGAAGATAATCCCGAAGCCGGTGAGTCTGTGGCGGCATTTCTCCAGAGGTGTCTTCATTATTTAGAAATACCTCTGGTCGGGAGAATAATCGTTCCCGGTGTGACGCAGAGAGGAGAGGTAATTAATAAGAGCGATGTGATAAAGACGGCGATTGCCCTGGGAGCAAGAATCGCTATTTAATGATAGTTCTTGCGGTGAGCATCCGCAATGAATTGAATGCCTGAATTATTTTAGCGGCTTGTATGCAAAGCTGTTGGTTTGGCGGATGAGATTGCTCTACTTTTTCGAGGAGGGATCGGTGAAAGTTTTTTTTCCTTCTGACGCCAGTAAGCCAATTCTTCTTCCCGGGTCATACCTTTTGTTTCCGTATAAATCCGTTCAGCCACATGGTGCATGAACTCAACACAATCAAAAGTTTTCTTCTTCATCCTCAATTACCTCTTGGGGTGTATATATCCCAATTTCGCCATATCCATTCGCGAGATTAGTTGCGTTATATAAGGGAATCTTGCGAAAATTTACAATATGCTTAAAGTTCCAGCTCACGATCAGGGAACATCCAGAGACTGTTGCTATTGCCACGTGAAGGGCGTCAGCAGCCCATCGCGGTCTAACGATTCCTGCACGCAAATAAGCATCGCGCAAATTGAGTGCTTGTGCTGTGATGAGCACATATTTCATAATTCCCCAGATATCTTCATATAAATGTTTGGTGTCAGCCGGAGCCTTGTTCAATTCTTCAGTTACAACAGTTGAAACCACAATCTCAAATTTTCCCTTTCGAACCAGATTAAAAAACCGGCGACTCGCAACTTGGAATTCCTCATCATTGATGCCACCAAAAACAGAGGTATCAGCATATACACGAATTATTATCTTTTTCATTCTTAGTTAATTTTATACATCATAAAACTATATCTTTTTTTAACATACAATTTTGTATATCGGCAATGAAAAAATATGTAATTCAGATTTTATCAATCAATCGCCGGTGGGATTTGAAGACGGGGCGGAGGGATTTTGAAAGACGGTCGTGGAGTTTCTGGAGCCGGCGGTAGATGCGCACATTTTTTCGATGCGGTGCGGTGCGCGTTTTTTCATCCACCTTTACCCATACTTTCGCAATATCTTCAAGGGTGATTTGCTCGCCGGTTGAACGAGCGAATGCCCAGCGAGCCTGCAGTGCCCCGCCATAAGCCGCTCCCTCTGCATGAGCCATTGCTACAACCTCGGTGTTGAAAATATCAGCGAGTATGCGACGCCAGATGGCACTCTTTGAGCCCCCGCCGGTCAGGCGGATTTCCTGCGGATTGATGCCCAGTTCCCGCAAGCGGTTCAATCCGTAATTCATCGTCATGCTTGCGCCTTCCATTGCGGCTCGGGCATAGTGCGCCGCATCGTGTGTGTGAGAATTGACCCCGAACCAGACGCCCGTTCCGTCCGGCACATTGGGTGTGCGCTCGCCCTCAAAATATGGTATGAGCAAAAGACCATCCGCGCCGGTCGGCGTTTTTTCAACGGCGGCATCCAGTGCGGCGAAGTCCATGTTGAATAGCGTCCGCACCATCTCCGTGGAGACTGTGACGTTCATGACGCAGAGTAGAGGGAGCCATTTGCCTGTGCTGTCGCAGAAGGCGGCGATTTCGCCATTTGAATCAATGACCGGTGTGTCACTGCATGCGTAAATGGTTCCAGAAGTTCCCAGACTGGCTGTTACAATTCCAGGGTGGACATTGCCCGTTCCGATTGCGCCCATCATGTTGTCACCACCGCCTGCGCTCACAATGACGTCTTTTGAAAATCCAAACTCGTCTGCAATCTCAGGAAGAATGTGCCCTAACGGTTCGTACGAGGGAAAAAGTGGGGGAAGTTTTTCAGCAAGGGCAGGGTCAATGGCATTAATAAGTCCGCGCCGCCAAGTGCGTGTGCGGACATCCATGAGGGACGTTCCCGAGGCGTCGCCCCATTCCATCTTGCGCTCGTCTGTGAGACGGAAGTTCAGGAAGTCGTGTGGCAGAAAAACGGTGTGCAAGCGGGCGTAATTTTCCGGCTCATTTTCCTTAAGCCAGAGGATTTTTGATGCCGTGAATCCGGCGGGAACGCCATTGCCGATGAGTTCAATGCAGTGCGCCAGACCGCCAACGCGCTCAAGGATTTCCTCACACTGGTGGCTTGTGCTCGTGTCGCACCAGATTTTCGCTGGACGGATGATGTGTCCCTCATTATCAAGCGGGACAAAACCATGTTGTTGACCTGAGACGCCAATTCCGCGCACATCTTTTGGATTAATCCCCGACTTTTGTAGAGCCACTTTGAGCGCAATCCTCAGCGCTTCCCACCAGTCTTCCGGATGTTGTTCCTTATGCCCCGGAGGGAGATTTTCTATGAGCGGTGTCGCATGTGATGCCGTTGCCAGAATTGCGCCAGTCTCGCCATCCGCAACGAGCGCCTTCGTGGATTGCGTCCCGCTGTCAATCCCGATAAAATACATCTTTGTTCCTTATTAAAATTGTCAATTGTCAATTATCAATTGTCAATTGATTCCATACTCTTTCATCTTGCGATAGAGGGTTTTGCGTCCCATGCCAAGCATGCGTGCGACCTTTGCCTTGTTTCCGCCCTCGCTGATTAACGTGGTTTCGATGAGCTTTTTCTCCATCTCGGCAAGTGAGGTTCCGGGCTTGATGCTGATGGTCTGTTCAATTTCCGATTTTTGCCTGATTTCCTCTGGAAGATTTGCGGGCGTGATTTCATCCCCCCTTGCCATGACCACCATCCCTTCAATCACATTGCGCAACTGGCGGACATTCCCATGCCAGTAAAATCCCTGAAGGAGTGCCATTGCCTGCGGTGAGATTCTCAGGTTGGGTTTATTATTTTCGGTGCGGAATTCCTTCAGAAAATGTTCAGCAAGGAGTGGGATGTCCTCCCTGCGCTCCCTCAACGGCGGGACGTTTATCTGGATAACGTTCAGACGATAAAACAGGTCTTCGCGAAACGTTCCACTTTCCACACAATCCTTCAGATTTTTATTTGTTGCCGCAATGACGCGCACGTCCACATGGATAGTCTTTACCCCGCCGACCCGCTCAAGTTCCTGCTCCTGCAGAACGCGCAGGAGTTTTATCTGAAAATCAAGGGAGGTCTCGCTTATCTCGTCAAGAAAGATGGTGCCACCATCGGCAAGTTCGAAACGCCCAATCTTCTGGCGATGTGCGTCCGTGAAGGCGCCCTTTTCATGACCGAAGAGTTCGCTCTCGAGAAGGGTGGGGGTAAGTGCTCCGCAATTGAGCTTGATTAAGGGTTTATTTCTTCGGGGAGAATTGTAATGGATGGCAGAGGCGATGAGTTCCTTGCCCGTGCCGCTTTCTCCCTGGATTAGGATGGTTGCCCTTGTCGGCGCAACGTGGATAATCTTTTCAAACACCTTTTTCATGGCAGGAGAATCACCAAGGATGCTCTCCATGCTGTATTGCCTTTGTAAGGACTGGCGGGAATTTTCATCCTCTTCGGGGAGGTATTTTTCGAGAAGTGCGTGTTCGACAAGGAGGTTGAGGTCATCAATATTAATCGGTTTTTCAATATAATCGTATGCGCCGCTTTTTATCGCCTCCACAGCATTTTCCACCGTGGCATGTCCTGTCAGGATTATGACAATCGTCTTTGGATATTTTTTCAAGATGAGGTTCAGTAGCTCCATGCCATCCATCACGGGCATCTTGAGGTCAGTGATGACGAGGTCAAATGACTGGTTGGAGAGGAGGTGGGCTGCCTCCTGACCGTCCGTAGCGAGATTGATGTCATAATTCTTCCCATCGAGAGCCCACCTGAGTCCCTCACGTGTGTTTTTTTCGTCATCAACAATAAGTATTCGCCTTCCCATATTTAATCTGTTCCTTTATTTATCCGCCAGGAGGCGGATTGGCTGACGAGAGATGGGGAGTAATATGGTGACCGTTGTTCCCTTTCCTTCTGTGCTTTTAATGCTTATGGCACCTTCATGTTCACTCAGAATCTGATACACCACCATCAGTCCCAGCCCTGAGCCGTAAAACTTTGTGGTGAAATATGGTTCAAAGATTTTCTCAAGATTTTTTTCAGTGATTCCACAACCATTGTCAATAAAGTCAATTGCGAGAGATTTCCCCTCAATCCGGCTGGTGATGACAAGAGAGGGCTCGCTTGTCTCCTCCATTGCCTCCTGGGCATTTTTGATGATGTTCAAAAATGCCTGTGTGAGTCGGGGGGCATTCAGGCGCACCTCCACGTCGGTTGGTTCAAGATTCAGTGTGACCTTGATGCCGTTTTCCGCAAGTGTGGGCGCCATCACCTCCAGGGCACGCCTGATGACTTCATTGGGATTGCCAGACTGCATTTCGAGTCGACGTGGGGTGACTGCCATCAGAAATTGGTTCACTATGCGGGAGAGACGGGCAATCTCTTCAAGAATTATGTCATTGGAGCGGAGGCTTCTCTGGCGATATTCTGGCGTCATCTCCTCAGGCGGCATGGTCAGATATTTCCGCAGGAGCTGGGCGTGAATCTGGAGTGAATTCAGTGGATTTTTGATTTCGTGGGCAACCCCCGCCGTGAGTGTGGCGAGTGCGCTTAAGCGCTGGCTCTTGATTCTAACCTCATCAGATTTTTTTTGCTCCGTTATGTCACTAAGGAGAATGACAATGCTTTCCACGCCGCCCTCGTCATTTGGAAGGGGAAGAAGTCGCGCAAGAAACACCTGCTGACCGGTTTTCTTGAGTCTCAGCTCCTCCGTAACAACCTCTCCACTGAAAGGGTTGTATTGGAGGAGGCGCGCTTTCAGGTCAGGATAGTCAGTGATGTCCGGCAGATTTTTCCCCAGAAACTGTTGCGGACTGCCCTTCAGTCCAAGCACCCTGCACGATGCCCTGTTCATGAAGAGTATTTGAAAGGCAGTATCTGTGACAATAATCCCCTCCCTGAGCCGATTGAGGATAATCTCAAGGAAGTTCTTTTCCTGAATCAGCTTTGAGAAGTATGCCTCGATCTGTTTTGTGTCAATTTTATCGAGGCGGGAAAGAAATTTTCCGGCAAATGATTTAATATCCATGGCACATTATATAATTGACAATTGATAGTTGACAATTAACAATTTTAGAATTAAATTTGCTAAAATATATATCGATCATTAATGCAATGTCTCAAGGAGAGGGTTGTGAGTCAACAAATATACCCTGCAATCGACTGAGACGCGCATAATGTCCGTCCAGTCTTAGAAGGTCATCATGTGAGCCCCTTTCCACCACCTGTCCCTCATCGAGCACAATAATTTCATGCGCCATTTTCACTGTGGAGAGTCTGTGGGCAATAATTATGGTGGTGCGCCCCTGGATGAGATTCTTCATTGCCTGTTGAATTTTTGTTTCCGCTTCCGAGTCCAAGGCGCTGGTTGCCTCATCGAATACGAGGAGTTCCGGATTTTTCAAGATGGCTCGGGCGATGGCGAGGCGCTGGCGCTCCCCGCCGGAGAGCTTATCCCCGTGCTGACCTATCTGGGTGTCATAGCCATCGGGGAGTTTTTCAATGAATTCATGGGCATACGCCTTTTTCCCTGCCTCAATCACTGCCTCGAGGGGGATATCTTTCCGTCCGTATGCAATATTGTTGCGCACGGTTTCATTGAAGAGAATGACCTGCTGTGTGACGATGGCAATCTTTTCTCTGAGAGATTTCAGGGAATAATCCCTCAGGTCGCGATTATCGATGAGGATTGCGCCCTCGGTCGGGTCGTAGAACCGGCAGAGGATGTTGACAAAGGTTGTCTTTCCGGCACCGCTTCGCCCCACAATGGCAGTAACGTTGCCTCGCGGTATATCCACCGTGATGTTTCTCAAGGCATACTGTGCGTTGTTATTGTAACGAAAGCTCACGTTATGAAAAGAGATTCCCTCCCTGATGGAGGTGAGATGAGTTGCGTCTGGTTTTTCCTCAAGGACACGACTTGTGTCTAAGATTTCAAAGACGCGTTCTGCGCCCGCAAGTCCTGTCTGTACATCAAGATGGATGTGGCTGAGGTCTTTTATAGGACGGTAGAGGCGGGAAAGGGCGATAATAAAGACGAAGAAATCGGCACCGGTGAGTGTCCCTTCACTAAGGATGAGATGTGCACCGGCAAATAAAGCCGATATCGCCGCAAGGATACCCAGAAATTCCATCAGAGGTGAGAAGATTTTGCGAACTGCCTGACGGTGGAGATAGGTTTTATAAGCCTTGATATTGGTTTTCAAAAAACGCTGGGATTCAAAATCCTCCATGCCAAATGCCTTTACCACGCGAATGCCATCATAAGTCTCCTGCATGACACCCATGACATCCCCAATGGTCTCCTGTGCCTTCTTGGAAATCTTCCTTATCTTTCTCCCGAACACGCCAATCAGGATTCCAATCGCGGGGACAACGAAGATGGAGTATATCGTGAGTTGCGGGCTGAGATAATATAAAAGAATGAGTATCATGATGATGGAGATGGGAGATTGAATCCCCACATCCATGACACTGGTTATGGCAGTGTTCATGGTGCTGACATCA
>Ga0172362_10005564_pt1 | contig 10911 bp, 9 predicted proteins | sample LakKivs1_kivu2a2_FD_114534 | JGI IMG/M metagenome (GOLD analysis project Ga0172362, IMG submission 114534) | Sediment microbial communities from Lake Kivu, Rwanda - Sediment s1_kivu2a2 | ecosystem: Environmental > Aquatic > Freshwater > Lake > Sediment | place: Rwanda: Western Province, Lake...
ATAGGTAGGCTCAACTTTGTGGATGAGCTTGGGTGGTTTTATTTCGCCTATGGCTCGAACTGGTTCTTCAACATCACCCACGACTCCGCCGATGACTCCGCCAACTACTCCGCCAAGCACTCCTCCGATGACTCCGCCTTCAACTCCGCCTTCAACTCCGCCTTCAATACCGATATCTGAGACCTGTTCCTGGGCAATCTGTTCCGGGATTTCAACTGGAGCAACCAACCTGCCGGGTTCAACAGAAGGGGCAGCCTGTACGGCTTTGATTGTTCTGGTGGTCGTGGCCTTTTTCTTAGCTGGTGGTGGGGGCGGCGGGGGTGGTGGAGGCGGTGGGGCCAGGAAAGCACTGTAGACTTCAACCTTGGGTAGCTGATCTGTTGACAGAAGCGGGATGACAATAACAGAGGCAGCAAAAATAGCGTGGATAATAATGGCAATGGGCAGGGCAAGTGCTTTTCTCTTAATCCCGGGCTCGGCCTTAAAGAAGGAATCTTTGAAGAGGTTAGGAACGTCCTGTTCCTGTTCAGGCCTTTTTACTTTTGGCATTTTATACCTCACGCTATACAGGTTAGCTAAGCTTAAAGTATAAATTAAAATTATTTATTTTACAAGTCAAATTTAATTATTTATGAAATTTTTTCTTCTTAATATAGGCGTTCCAGAAAAGGACAACCGGACAGGAAAGGAAGATGGTGGAATAGACACCTTCCACGGTTCCTATCAACATGATAAAGGCAAAGTCGTTGATCACTTTGCCACCAAAAAGAAAGAGAGAAAGAACAGTCAGAAAAACCGTTCCCGAGGTGATTAAAGTCCGGGACAGGTTGAGGTTGAGAGAAAGGTTCATGATGTTCTCCAGTGATTCTTTTCTCATCGTTCTCTTAAGTTCGCGGATGCGGTCAAAAATGACAATCGTATCGTTAATAGAGAAACCGACTATCGTTAACAGAGCAGCTACAATCGGCAGGTTGATTTCGCGGCTGGTGAAAGAGTATATGCTCAGAGTTATCAACACATCCTGGGTTAGAGTGAAAATGGCTGCGGCTCCGAACTCCACTCCCTTAAATCTGAAGGCAATATAAACCAGCATTCCGATAAGAGACCAGATGATGGCCTGAGCAGCTTTGTTCCGCAGGTCCTTTCCAACTTGAGGGCCCACCGTTTCACGACTGAGGACCGTGAGCTTGCCCAGAAATGTTTTTTGCCTCAAATAATCAATTGCTTCCTCCGGCACAGAGGCTGGCTCCTTCTTAAGTTCATTCAAGTCTGAGATTATCCCGTGAAGTGTTCGGTATTCTATAATTCTGCCAGCAATCTCCTCAGCCTGGTCGGGAAAAACCTGTCCCAGAAGAGAAGTTAGAGTATTCCGGTCAATGTTGTTGAGGTCAAGCAGACTCTTAGCCACTTGTTCCTCAGTTTCAATGCCCTGAAGAGCTTTAATCACTCGGTCAGCCATGATTTGATGGCTTTCAATCTCCTGATCCTGTCTGGTAGTCTTGGTTTCCATCGTCCTTATCTGGAATTCGCGGCTGTCCTTGCCGGTCTCCTGAATGATGCTGTTGCCCAGGCCGACATCAGACAGGAGCCCTCGAACACTGGAGACAGAGATGGGTTCTTTGAATTTGACCCTGATCAGTGTGCCTTCACCAAAATCAACGCCCAGCTTCAGTCCTTTGCCAGCCACGATGTTTAGAATCCCGGCCAGGATGATAAAGATAGTTATCAAGAGGGCGATCCATTTGTATTTTAGAAAACGGATGTTGGGTGTTTTTTTAAAGATGTCCATTTTAGATACTCAACCTCTTGGCGTTCATTGGAATAAAAACATCAAAGATTAAGTGCGATACAAAAACGGCTGTGAAAAGGTTAGCCACCAGACCGCAGATTAGGGTCACAGCATAGCCCTTTATCGGGCCAGTGCCAAACTGGAATAAGAAGATGGCTGAGATTATGGTCGTCAGGTTGGAGTCAAAGATGGCTGAAAAGGCGCGGGAAAAACCGTTGGAAATTGAACTTGAGATGTTCTTACCCACGGCCAATTCTTCTTTGATTCTCTCAAAGATAAGGACATTGGCATCCACGGCCATCCCGATTCCCAGGATGATGCCAGCGATGCCTGGCAGGGTCAGGGTGGCTCGAAAATAACCCATGGCTCCAAAGATTATCAGCTCATTTAAGAGCAGGGCGACGATGGCATTCGTCCCGGAAAGTCTGTAATAAAAAATCATAAAGACCATGACCGCAAAGACGGCCACCAATCCGGAAATCAAGCCCTGACGCACAGAGTCAGAACCGAGGGTTGGACCAACGGTTCTCTCTTCAAGATATTTAATTCCGGCCGGAAGCGCCCCGGCCTTAAGAATGACCACCAGGTCATCTGCTTCTTCAGATGTGAATCTTCCTTGGATTATACCGGAATCGGAAATTCTGGCGTTGATTACTGGAGCGGACTGAAGTCTTCCGTCAAGGATTATCGCCAGCTGCTTCCCGATATTCTGGCCTGTCACCTGTTCAAAGCGTCTGGCCCCGTCGGCATTAAGAGTAAAATGAACCGCCGGGTTGTTCCACTCATCAACACCACGGCGGACAGCTCTTAAATCTTTTCCGGTTACTGTGGCTACCCGGCTCACAAGGTAATAACCCTGATAACCTCTTTTTGGGTCAGCCCTGACTATTTCAGCATCTTCAGGAAGTTTACCGCCGGATTCCTGGAGGAGAGTTTCTTCATCTGCTGCTGGTCCGGCTTTGACCAGCTTCCATTCAAGCACGGCCGTAACTTTAATCAGATTTTTAACTCTATCCGGGTCTTCAATGCCTGGCAGCTCAACCACTATACGGTCAGAACCCTGCCTCTGAATAACCGGCTCGGCCACTCCAAACTGGTCGACTCTATTCCTGATGGTCTCCAGCGTCTGATTAACCGCCTGGTCTTTCAGGAACTGAGCAGCCACCTGTTTAAGGTTGAAGACGACCCTGTCTCCGGTAAAAGAATAATCCCAATCTCTCGTGTACTGGTCGATGAGGTCCCTGGTTTTTCCTTCCTGGTCAGGATTAACTCCCCTGAAGAAGAAACGACCGGGCTTCTCCTTGGCAGCTTCTGCGTATGTGATGTTATTCTTCTTAAAAACTTCTTCGAATCTGGAAATCTGCTGGTCTGTTTCCGCATTGATGGCGTCTTCAGTTAATATCTGAAGCACCAGATGTGTTCCGCCTTTCAGGTCAAGACCGAGCTTGATCTTATCTTTGGGCGGATAAACAAGAAAGATACAAAGCCCCATAACAATCAGGGTGAGAGCTAATTTCCATTGCAGTTTCTTTTTCATCTTGGTAAATCTCTCTCTTGTGGATTATTTTTTCTGACGAATCAACTGGATGCCTTTGATTCAGTTTTTTCCTTGTCAGAAAGTATTATGGCCACAGCACTCTTAAGGATGTCTATCTTAACGTTAGAAGCAATTTTAAGTTCTATGCGGTCAGGATGAACATCCATCACTGTGCCAAAAATTCCACCGTTGGTGATAATTCGGTCACCCGGCTTTAGATTTTCCACCATGTGTTGGTGTTGTTTTTGCTTTTTTCTCTGCGGCAAAATAATCAATAGATAAAAAATCACGAACACCAGGATGAAAGGCAAAAGCCCGAACAGCAAGTTGCTCTGACCCTGGGGAGCAGCCTGCTGTCCTGACATACTCATAAAAGTTAAAAAGCTCATCTTCTCTTCCTATTCGTTTAAATTTTGTTTTATGATAGCTTTTTTGAACGGTTGAAACGAATCAGACTCAATAGCTTGCCTCATTTTTCTGAAGATGTCAAGATAATAATACAGGTTGTGAATGGTGTTCAGAATCGCTGAGCTTATTTCTTGCCTTTCGTAAAGATGCCTGAGATACGCTCTCGAAAAGTTTCTGCAGGTATAGCACTGACAGCTTTCGTCCAGCGGCCGGTCGTCGTCTGCGTATTTTTGATTTTTTATTGAGACCCGGCCATGACTGGTGAACAGAGTGCCGTTTCTGGCATTCCTGGTCGGGAGGACACAATCAAAAAAGTCCACTCCTCTCTCCACAGCTTCCAGAATATCTTCAATATAGCCTATGCCCATCAAATACTTTGGTCGGTTTTCAGGCAGAAGCTCGTTTGAGTTTTCTAAGATTTCATAGAGTTGAGTCTTGGGTTCGCCGATTCCCAGACCTCCGAGGGCATAACCGTGGAAGTCCAGGCTGACGATTTCTTCAATGCTCTTCTGACGATAGGGCCAGAAAACGCCGCCCTGCGTGATACCCCAGAGCTGAGTGGCTGGCTGGAGGTGATCAAATTCTTCGCGGCAACGCCTGGCCCAGCGGCTGGTCAGCTCCACTGACTTAGCTGCTTGCTCTTCTGAATAGGGGTAAGAGGGGAAATAATCAAGGCACATCATGATATCTGAGCCCAGGTCGGTCTGGATTCTAACTGTTTCTTCAGGAGTCAGAAAAATCTTTTTTCCATCCAGGTGGGAAGAAAAACTGACGCCCTCATCGCTGACTCTTACCAGGGGTGACAGGCTGTAAACCTGGAAACCGCCGCTGTCAGTAAGAATGGGTCTGAGCCAGGAAATAAATTTGTGAAGACCCCCAGCTTTTTTTATCAATTCTATGCCAGGCCTCAGAAAGAGATGATAGGAATTCACCAGAATAATCTGAGACCCGAGTTCATTCAGGATAGCGTGAGTCAGAGCTTTGACCGTTCCCTGGCTGGCCACGGGCATAAAAGCCGGAGTTTCAACCTGGCCATGGGCAGTTTTCAGCAGGCCGGTTCTGGCCTTATCAGAAGAACTCCGGCTGGTGACCTCGAATGAATTGCTCATGTTGAAAATCTGAAATAAACTACGTCGCCGTTCTTAACAGGATATTCCTTACCTTCAAGGCGAAGAACACCTGCTTCTTTCGCTTTTTGCCAGGAGCCATGTTTTATCAGCTCGTCCAGGGTAATGACTTCGGCGCGAATGAATCCTTTTTCTATATCGGTATGAATCTCTCCAGCCGCCTGGACAGCTGGTGTCCGGCCCTTAATTACCCAGGCTCTTACTTCGTCTTTGCCGATAGTATAAAAGTTTATCAGCTCCAGGGCTTGAAAAATCTTTCTGAAAAACCTCGCGGGAGTCAACTCTTCGAGTCCGTAGGTCGTCATAAACAGTTTCCGGTCTTCTTCTTCAAGCTCCATTAATTCTTTTTCGATTTTACCGCAAAAGGCAAGCACAGGAATTTCAGGGTCAAGGGCCGGATAAAGTGCTCCTGGATGATCAAGGCCGGCCAGGTCCTGTTCATCCAGGTTTACCATCTGAAGAACAGGCTTCAGAGAAAGAAAGCAGAATCCGCGGAGCATTTTTTCTTCTGACGGAGTTAAAGGCAAATCATGAATCAGCCGGCCTTCTTCCAGAACAGGCTTTATCTTTTCCAGAAGTTCTTTTTCCTTTTGGGCTTCCGGGTCTCTGGCCTTTTTCAGGTCTTTTTCCAGCTTTTCCAGCCTTCCGGATACCATGATGAGGTCGGAGAGGATTAATTCCTCGGTCATTGATTTGATGTCTTCTGCCGGGTTGATCCTTCCTCTGGGATGAGGAAGGGGGGGATTCTTAAAACCGCGAACCACGTGAACCAGGCCGTCAGCTTTTCTCAGCTGACTGAGGTAAAGGCTGCTTGAGAATTCGCCGCAGGCCATCCCTGGAAAATCTTCAATTTCCATATGAACATAGACTTTTCTCTTTTCAGGGTAAAGAAAAGATAGCTGGTCCAGGCGGGAATCAGGGACCTGGCAGACTGTTCTTGGCATTTCGTGCTTGAGGTCGGGCCGATGATGAAGCTCTTCTCTTTTTTTCTGGCTCAGGATCTCAAACAGGCAAGTTTTTCCGGAGCCCGCATAACCGAAAAGAGCGATGACCATGTCTTAAGTAAAACCCTAAACGGGCAGCCTGTCAAGACAGAGAACACCTCTATTCCTTATTATATATATTGAATCCAGAAGGAATTTAGAGTATATTAACAGAAAAAATAAGGGAAAAGACGATGGCTTTGCTCGGAAGAAATCTTGAAAAAGAAATCGAAGAAGTCAAAGAGAAAGAAGAGGGGAAAAAGAAGGAAAAAAGTGTTTTCCGCGAGTATTTTGAATTAATCGCTGAAACAGCAGTTTTTGTCTTCTTTGTCATGACCTATGTCGTCCAGGCCTTTCAGATACCTACAGGTTCGATGGAGCCGACTCTGCTCGTGGGAGACTTTCTTCTGGTTAATAAGCTTGTATATGCCGATCCGGTGGTGCCTATAGAATCAACTGTGTTGCCATGCAGAAAGATAAAACGCGGGGACATTGTGGTTTTTAAGTTTCTCATACCAGGCGAAAACTATGGTAAAGATTATGTAAAAAGGGTAATTGCTCTCGAAGGTGAAAAAATAGAAATAAAAGATAAGGAAGTATATGTCAACGACCTTCCTCTCGAGGAAAGGTATAAAGTGCATAATGATTCCCAGATATATCAGAAGGGCAATTATTATCAATACGACGACGTTATCCGTGATAATTTCGGACCGGTAGTCGTTCCGCCCGGACATATCTTTGTCATGGGAGATAACAGAGATAACAGTTCTGATAGCAGATACTGGGGTTTCTTGCCAAGAACCTACATTAAAGGCCGGCCCTGGATGATCTATTTTTCTTATGAAGCGGAAGCGGATGCTTATCAGAAAAATGGTTTTGGTGATAAATTAATGAAATTTTTCCGCTTTATTTTCAAGGCTCGCTGGAAAAGAATGTTAAAGGTTGTTTTCTGATTCTGGCCCGGGCCACGATAAAAAATTTGTTGACCGGTTCCGTCTGCTGCAATAATATTATTCTCAGCCGGACATCTCAGGAAGGAAGATGGGCAGACCCCTGATTGCGCTTCTGACTGATTTTGGAGCTCGAGATTTTTTTGTTGCCTCTTTGAAGGGAGTTATTCTGTCAATCAATCCCCAAGCCGGCCTGATTGACCTGACCCACGACCTTCCTGATTTCAACCTTCAGGCAGCGGCTTTTGTCCTCTGGGCCTGTTATCGCTTTTTCCCCGCCGGTACTATATTTCTGACTGTCGTGGACCCCGGCGTGGGCAGCGAGCGCCGGATTCTTATGGCCAGAACCAAACGTCACTTCTTCCTTGCTCCTGATAACGGAGTTCTTTCTCTGGCCCTGGATCAAGACAAGGCTGAACTGTATGAAGTCACCGGTAAGAATTATTTTATCACTGAACGGAGAACGAGTTTTGAAGCCCGGGACAAGATGGCTCCGGTTGCGGGCTGGCTGAGCCTGGGGATTCCAATTCACGAACTCGCCAGCCCGGTTTTTTCTTATGAGAAACTTGATTGTCCACATCCTGTGGTCAGGAAAAAAGAGATTCAAGGGAATATCCTTTATCAGGATAAATTTGGCAATCTGATAACCAATATCAATCAGGACCTGATCATAAAGTTTCTTAACTCCAGCTCCGGCTCTAATCTGGTGCTCTGGGCGGGAAAGAAAAAAATTTCGGAAATGGCCTCAACCTATTCCCTGGCCTCAGCCGATAAACCTTTTTTTATGATTGACAGCCTGGGATTACTGGAGATCGCTGTCTACAAGAAGTCAGCGGCCGAAATCCTCGGGCTTGGGGCGGGCGATTCAGTGATTCTGAGGAATGATTAAGGTTGACCTACCGGAGTTGAGATTTTAACTTTGTTTTGATGGTGTTCAATGGAATTTCTTGAAGGTATAGTCGAGCAGATCATTTATTACAATCCGGAGAATGGTTATTCAGTTTTCAGGGTCAAATCCGGAACTCAGGAAATCACAGTCGTTGGCAATTTTCCCCCTCTTTCTCCAGGTGAATGTCTGAAAGTTAAAGGACACTGGGAAAAAAATGAAAAATTCGGCCAGCAATTCCAGATGGAATCCTTTTCTCTCGTCCTTCCGAGTTCAGTCAAAGGGATAGAAAAATTCCTGGCTTCAGGTTTGATTAAGGGGATTGGACCAGTTCTGGCTAAGAGAATAGTCAAGAAATTTGGAGAAAGAACGACAGAGATTTTGAAAAACAAGCCAGGAAAATTAAAACGAGTCGAGGGAATTGGTGAAAAAAAATTGGCAGAAATTGTTAAGTCCTGGGGAGAGCATCGAGAAATCTGCGACCTGATAATTTTTCTCCAGGAACACGACGTGTCCACCACCATGGCTTACAAGATTTACCGGACTTATGCTCAGGCCTCATTTGAAATCCTGCGGCGGAATCCCTATCAGCTCTGTCTTGATATCAGGGGCATAGGCTTCAAGACGGCTGACCAGATTGCTCTGAAATTGGGCGTCGCTTCGGATTCTATCGAAAGAATAAAAGCTTACATCCTTTATGTGCTGGAAATGGATAATGACCAGGGGCATGTGTTTTCTGATGAAGACGACGTCAAGCAGAAATGCCTCAAAGACCTGGGAGTTGTCCCTGAGCGCATTGAGCTCGCCCTGAACGAGCTGGTTCTGAACCAGACTCTGAGCAGAGAAGAAACCGGGAGTGGATCTTTTCTCTATCTGCCATTCTTCTACAGGGCCCAGGAAGAAGTTGCCCGGTCTATCGTTAACCTGGCCAGAACTCCCTGTCCCTTTCCGGATTTTGACCCTCAAAAAAAAATCCAGGCCGTGGAAAGCCAGCTTGGTATCAATTTTTCTCTGCTTCAGAAAAAAGCCATTGAATCTTGCTTCCAGAAAAAAATTCTGATTATTACCGGAGGTCCGGGCACGGGCAAGACTACCATCATCAGAGCTATCGTTGACATTTTTGAAACCCAGCAGAAGAAGATTCTTTTGGCTGCTCCGACCGGCAGAGCAGCTAAAAGGCTGGCGGAGACGACTGCTCGTGAGGCTAAGACCATTCATCGCCTGCTCGAGTTTCAGCCAAAGGAAGGCCGGTTTAGAAGAGGGCCAAGCTACCCGCTCAAGGCTGAAGCCTTGATCGTGGATGAATTTTCTATGGTTGACCTGCCTCTGATGTACCATCTGTTGCGGGCTGTGCCGGCAGAGATGAGATTGATTCTGGTTGGGGATAAGGACCAGTTACCTTCAGTTGGACCTGGCAACCTGCTTCGGGACCTGATTGATTGCGGAGCGGTTGAAGTTGTTAGATTAACTGAAATCTTTCGTCAGGCCAAGGAAAGTCTGATTGTGGTCAATGCTCACCGCATCAATCAGGGTTTGTCCCTGGTGTACCCCCAGCGGAAAGACCTGACTGCTGATTTTTATTTCATACACCAGGAAGATGAAGAAAAGGTCTTTCAACTGATTTTGAAGCTCTGTCGTTTCAGCATTCCCCGGCGCCTTGGCCTGAGTCCGCTTTCCACTCAGGTCCAGGTCATCACCCCGATGTACAGAGGACTGGCCGGCGTCGACCGGCTCAATCTTGACCTTCAGAGGGCCCTCAATCCATCTTCGACAGGTCTGAAGTACGGTCAGAAAGAATTCCGGGTTAGAGACAAGGTGATGCAAATAAGAAATGATTATGAGAAGGAAGTGTTCAATGGCGATCTGGGCACAGTCGTTCAAATCGACTCTGAGAAATTTGGCGTCCTGGTTGATTTTGATGGCCGGCTGGTTTCTTATGAAAGAGATGAACTCAGTGATCTCGTGACTGCCTACGCCATTTCTGTCCACAAAGCACAGGGGAATGAATATCAGGCAGTAATCATGCCATTGCTGACCCAGCACTACATAATGCTGCAAAGAAACCTCTTTTATACTGCTTTAACTCGAGCCAGGAAGCTGAGCGTCATCATCGGCTCCTACCGGGCCATGCACATTGCCATTAAAAATGATAAACCGATAAAGAGAAATTGCCGTTTGAAGGAAAAAATCCTTGAGCTGCTCGCCGGAGAGTCTGAAAGTTTTCGTTTGTATTAGATAAATTGTCCGTTATAATGAAGCTAAATTAAAGCGGAGGTTTGATTCATGGAAAAATGGGAATGCACAGCCTGCGGATATATTTATGACCCAGAAGTCGGCGACCCTGATAACAACATCCCTCCCGGAACTCCTTTTGAATCCCTGCCAGAGGATTGGGTTTGTCCGCAGTGCGGGGTCAATAAAGAGTACTTTCAAAAGATTGGCTGAATCTTCCCGGCGCTATAAGAAAGATAATGAAAGTTGTTATTCTGGGCAACGGACTGGCTGGAACCATGGCCGGGAAAACAATCCGGGAACTTGATTCACAGTCTGAAATAATTATCATCAGCCAGGAAAGACACCATTATTATCCAAGGCCGAACCTGATTGATTTTCTGGCCGGTCTTATGCCGGCGGAAAAAGTTTTTGCCTTTCCTGAAGGATGGGCAGAAAGGCAGAAAATTCAGGTCAATCTTGGTAAGAATACTTCCAGGATTGACCCGGTCAAACAGACTGTTGAAATTGAAGATAAAATCATAGTCGATTTTGATTACCTCGTCCTGGCTACTGGAGCCGCACCGTTCATCCCTCCGATTTCAGGTGTTGAGAAAAAGAAGGTGCTGGCTCTGAGAACTCTGGATGATGCCCTGGAACTTGTTGAACTCATTCACTCCGGACCCGAAGTGCTTATCCTGGGCGGTGGACTGCTGGGTCTGGAATTGGCCAGGGCTCTGTGCTGGCGAGGGCTGGAGAAAGTGACTGTGGTGGAGTTTTTTAATCGGCTTCTGCCTCGTCAGCTCGATGAAGCCGGCGCAGCTCTGTTGAAGACCAGGCTGGAAGGAATGGGTATAAAATTTTTATTGGGAAAAGAAGCCGTCGAAATATTCGGTCATGATTCAGTGAGCGGTGTTCGCTTCAAAGATGGAGATGTAATCCCGGCCGGGGTAGTTCTCGTAGCTTCGGGAGCGAGGCCCCGAAAGGAGCTGGCCGCAGCCTGTGGCTTACAATGTTCGA
>Ga0172362_10005567_pt1 | contig 10910 bp, 8 predicted proteins | sample LakKivs1_kivu2a2_FD_114534 | JGI IMG/M metagenome (GOLD analysis project Ga0172362, IMG submission 114534) | Sediment microbial communities from Lake Kivu, Rwanda - Sediment s1_kivu2a2 | ecosystem: Environmental > Aquatic > Freshwater > Lake > Sediment | place: Rwanda: Western Province, Lake...
CCCTACAGCTCTTCAAGCTCTCGAACGCCTCGAAGACGGAGGACCCGTACTCTTCAAAGGCGAGGGGGGTGGCGCGAACCGTGTCGAAGTGTCTCCTAAAGTAGTCGGGGTGGGCCATGACATCGAAGAGGCCACTCTCCACCGCCTTCCTCCAACAGTCATAGTAGATGTCTAATGCTTCTTCGATCCTTCTTCCTGCTAGGAAGGCCGTGATGTCCTTCTTAGAACCGATGTTATGGCCTTGAACGGAGTGTAGGCTTCCTAGGATGAAGTCGAAGGGGTAGTTGTCTAGGATGGAGGCGATGCGCCTCTCCTCCTCGGGGAAGTAGTCGACTTCCAAGCCGATCCTCAACTTAACGTTGGTTGTCGATTGGGCGGTTTCGATTTCCTTGAAGTATTCTGGGATTTGCTCGGGGGCGATGCTGTACTTTACGTCTGGTCCGGTGATTATTAGGTGGGTAGCGAAGCCGATCTCGTCTATCCCCTTCTCCTCAGCGACCCGACAGTAACTCTCAACCGAGGCTCCCCGTGCGTCGCAAGAGTGGCGTTCATGGATATGGAAGTCCTTCGTAACGCTATTCTCTAGCACTTCGATCTTCCCATAGAACGCGTAAGACCAAGCCTTCACGTATTTGAATGATACACTCTTGAAAGACATCTACGCGGCACCTAATAATCCTCCTCAGGTTCCTAGAAACGTCTATGGTCGGGAAAGACTCCCGATAGCGTGCTCTATGATGGAAATCTAGCGCCCGATTCGATATAGGATGGTTTAAGTATGTTAGTGATTACCTTCGTCCGCAATAGGCATCCTGCTGATGTTGAAGCCAATAGAGGCGTAGCTAATTACAGGAATCAACATGAATAGCAGGAGTCAAAACAGCGATATTAGGTGTATCTCTCATAAACAGACGATATCCGCGAGTATACTTCGAGTTATTATTCATAGGCTTCTCCGCAATCATGGGAATGGGTCTAACCCGAGCCTTTCTCCCGATCCTAGCCAGTCAGCTGGATCCAACAGGACTGCTGGTCGGCTTCGTCACGTCGGCATGGTTCTTAGCCCGGGTATTCATAGAATTACCTTCCGGAATCATCTCTGACAGAATAGGTAGAAGGAAGTTACTCGTCGGCGGCTTGGGGATAGCGGTATTTGGCTCCTTTATATGTGCTACTGCCACGTCGATATATGCCCTGATCCTTGGGAGGGCGATATGGGGACTAGGTGTTGCCTTCTTTTTCACCAACAGCACTGCTCTCGTTCTCGACCTCTTCGACTCGGATGTGAGAGGGCGAGCGGTAGGTAATTTCCGAGGCGTGGAGTTCATAGGCAGTTTCATCGGAGCGCCGATAGGCGCCTTCTTAGCCGACTTTATGGGTTTCAGCAATGTCTTCTACGTTACTTCCATAATGATACTGAGCGCGTTCTTACTGGCCTTCGTATCTGGGGGCTTGAGACGAGTAGGGAGTAGACCTAGAAGCGGTTCAGGGAATCTGACTCTAAAAGAGACCATTGTGCGTCTCAGAGATTTTGAACTCATAGCGCTTTGCATCGCCACTTTCTCGAGGATGTTCGTCATGCAAGGAGTCATGTCGACAGTCTTCCAGCTCTATCTCAATCAAAGGCTTGGTCTCAGCGTCGGGCTTATCGGAATCATCATGAGTTCTAGAACAGCGGGTCTGATAGTGGCCACCGTGATTTCGGGGCATCTTTCCGACAGATTTGGCAGGAAACCTATCATCATCGGAGGCCTCCTGGTCGGAAGCCTTTGCCTTTACCTGTATACGGTAGTTTTCTCCTTTGAGGAGATACTTGTTGTGGGTATAGCTGATGGCTTGGGATCAGGCTTAGTCTCCACGACATTGGTCGTGCTTCTGTCTGATATTGCGTCCTCCGAGTTGTTAGGAGGTGCAGTTGGATTGTACAGGACGTTCATGGATTTAGGTGGCATATTTGGGCCGGTCATATCTATGTTCCTCTTCAACTCCATAGCCATCCACGCCCCCTTCTTGGCGGCAACAGGCCTACTTCTAGCAAACTTCGTCCTTGTCGCATCAACAGTGAAAATGAGGATCAAAAAAGAATAACGTGCTACAGCAGATATGCTCTGTTGGTCGCGGTTGGACTGGGCTCGTTGCTTTTTTAAGATTGGAAGGTATGTTGAAGATTCTGGGATTTGGGACAAGATCAAAATAATTTGAGAATTATTTGTTTTCATATCCGATTTTAGGAGACCCTACCGCTGAAGCACAAATAGCCAAGGTTCCACCTCCTAGCTCCAACCTCTGGATGCTAGAGATACACCCTTCACAGTTATCGGAGTCTTCCCGAATTACCCAGAGCTTAAGAGCATTGGACGCCAGGAGTGTTGGGCTTGCCTTTTTGCTCGCTTGTCTCGACTCTAGTTCCGCAGCTAGGGCAGAAGTAGGCGTATGCTCCGACTATGACTCCACATTTCGGACAAGTGACGGTTACTGGTTCGAAACCTGTAGCGTACGCACGGTCGATTATGGCGTTCTTTGCCTCTTCCTTGCGTCTGCGACGATCCCCAAAGACAGCGCCCAGTATTATTAGGGCGACGAATATTGCGTATGTTAAAATTTGCTGGTCTAGGGGCATGAATTGCAGACTAGGTCGCCCCCTTTTCCTCAATTATAGTATCGTTGAGCTAAGATATACTCTACTACCTGTGCCCTTTTACTGTTTTGTCTTGTTATTTAACTGGCCGCGCCTCCCTCTGTCTAGCGTACATGCCTCAGCCTAGGCTGGAACTAACCGTCACGATTCGTGATGGACAGCCTCAACGTGACTTTATCCACACAGTTGGTTTCCTGAGCCTGTTAAACTCATCCACAGTCGAAACGACATGGGCAGTAGGCATAGGCTATTTTTGGGTCGCTGGTTTAGGGAAAAGGTCTTGTTGCGAAAACGTGACTAGAGGAAGCTCAGGAACATCCATAAGCCCCCTTCTAAACTGTCAGGCGTAAAGTCTCGCAGGCATGGGTTCTCAATTTACCCCAATCGCGGCAGCCTTCTTCTCAGTCCCTGCCATCCAAAACAACTTCCCTTGAGAGAGTGCTGGTGGACGTGCTTAGTTCTGCAGTTTAAACTACGCGGAATTATTCAGGACTGTTTCAGCCTTAGTGCATTGGACAACCAGCCTCATAGGGCGAGCTATATCCTTTTTAAACTGACAATTCCGTCAGTATATCAAGGGTAGAGCTTGTCTTCGTCCCTGACCGAGTTAGCTATGACGCGGCAATATAGGGTAAATAGGATGGCAGGAGTTCTGTTCTAGTAGTGATTCTGCATGATTAAGTGGTAAGATGACGCTTGTGGTCTTCATTCCCCATCGCGACGGCTTTTCTTTGGTAGCAGATAGACAGAACACATATCAGGATTGGACGGTCACTACAACCTGTAAGCTCTTTTGTTTCAAAGACCGCGGAGTGGCTATAGGTTGTTCAGGATTAACGGCAAGCTTCAAACATCTCATGACTGAGCTTAGAAATCGCACTGACTCCTCATCTATAGTTTATAATATGCAAACAATTTTTAAAGAAAACTTTAGTCGTTATAATGAACTGGCTAAGCTTCTCGGAGAAAAGCTTCTTGACATAGAATTAATTTTTTCAAAAATGAAGGATGGATTTATCGAGGTCGGAAAACTCAATACTGACATTCCAGGTTGTCTATCATATGAACCACTAGATGATTCTCGTTGCTGGGCTATTGGTTCTATTGATGCAGTCTTGTGGTTGGAGCCACAACTTAACCGCAAAATACATTATATTACGAAAAGCCAAGCATTAGAATTCGGGCTTGCCTTATTGTCCTATGCCGCAAGGGTCAATAAGGAGGTAGGCCCTCCAGAGCAATATGGTTGCGATACGATCACGGTAACAAAGGCTAATACATTTGAGGAAAAATGGATTGCACCTAAACTCGGTGCAATAGATATGTTGCTCCCTAAATTTGAGGTGTAGAATATGAGAAAGGAAGTTGAAAGTCAACTATTGAAACTCAAAGAAGAACGCGTTCTGCCCACTAACGTGGTTGAGCGGTGGGAGTCGCTGGAGTTGACTTTGTCAAATAGTGAGCTTTTTGAAGTTGCCCAATGGCTGGTCCGAGATAACGTTTTTTGGTGGCTGGCCTTAGTAAGTCACATTCTCCCTCAGATCGCAATACACTGCGGCTTCTTAGATCTTGTGTCTCTAATAGCAAGCCAAGTCCGGGGAGACCTCGCGCAAGCTTCCTTCATAAATGCTCTTATTACTATCGGAGAGAAACAACCCACTGTTGCCAAAGAACTTTACGAAAGAATAGTGACCGAGTTTCCAAGCCTTTTAGACTATGGCGGCCTACTTCTTGGTGGTGCAGCAAGAGCAGACAGAAGCGTGCGTGAAAGAGTTATTACCGAGGTGACTGAGAAGTCTGGGAAGGAATGCATATCCTTTATACGCGCACTCCGTATCGCATTTGACAAGGCTGATCGCATCGAGCCTAGCGTCTTTTCCATATTACATGTTCTAGCAGAAAGTTCAGATCCAGACATAAAACGAGAGGTGGCCCTCGCATACTTTGACTTTTATGTTCATAACAAACAGAAATCTTTTGAACAATTGGTAAGGCTTTCTCAATCAAGTCATTCCAGTGTTAGGTACACTGTCGCTAATCAATTGTCCATACGCGAATTTGACATAGAACATTTGCTTGAGCTTGTAAGAATTCTTGCTGATGATACCGATAAGTTTGTTTTAGATCAAGTGACCTGGACCATTGCTACTAAATGTAAAGCACAGACTAGTTTTTGTATGTCAATCATAAAGAAGTGGGTCGACTCAGGCAAGTACTTTGAAATCAATTCCATCGATTGGGCCCTGAATGAGATTGGCAAAACAAACCTCAAGCACTCCCTGATGATGGTGAAGAGTTGGATCGAACCAAAAGACTTCCGCATAGCTCTTGTGGCCCCAGACATACTATGGAGACTGGGAGAATATGACGTAGAGAGCCTTACAAACACCCTTCTTCAGTGGTTGAAGAAAAAGCGTTCAAGGAAAGTAGCTCTTGAAGGAATAAGAAAAGTGCTCTCAGAGAGATATATGGAAACCATGAAGCAAGACACGATCGTTGATGTTTGTTATGATAGCCTCTATGAATTAGCAAAAGTCGAAGGTATAGATGCGGATAGAGTATCTCGGCGCGAGAATGTTAAGATTTTTAAGTGTTGCACACTGATAGACGAGCTAGAAAGAAAGAGACCGTCAATAGACTATATACTATTGTTCTCAAATCTAGAGAGATTTCCAAACATCAAAGGTTTTATTGGATCAGACTGGTTTGAAAAGATGAGGGATGAACAGAACGTTGAGCATCCTCTGTTGATGTATCTTTCGAGTAATCTTCTTATGATGGAGGCAATCCAATCTAAATTGAACGACATAAGATTGATATCAGATAAGGTGAAGCAGGAACTTGCCATTATGCAGCTCAAAGATTCTCAGGAATCTAACGCGTTTCTTTCTTATCTAGACCAAAATCTTTCAATGATCAGTGATACAGAGCCTAAGGTTGGCGAACTGAAGCGGGGACTCAAAGATACTGATCTTTTTTGGCAGACAGTCAGCGAAATAGACGTTATCTCAAGATTGCGAAGAAAGTACAAAGTTGTGATTGGTCCCACTATTGAACTTAAGCAAGAAAGAAGGGTGTTTAAGAGAAACCCAGATCTCATGGTGACCATTGGTTCTAGTCAGACTTTGATCGAGGTCATAACGCCACAAATGTTCAGGCCTTTGAAATATTTCCATGGCGCGGGAATACCAAATCGCCTACGAAGCTTAGTTTACACAGAATTTAAGGAGCATTTCAAAGGACAAAAATTGGAAAGAGACGTCATTATCGTTGTGGATGTAATGAGGTCTGAGATTGACTACTATTCGGCTGAAGGCTATCTCGGAGGGTCTTTCCAAATCACTTTCCGTGTCGATAAAACAACGGGAAAAGTAATCGACTCTTTTCCATCAAGGGCCGATGACGCCATGAGTAGACTTGATCCAGAAACTAGAGTAATAATCGGCTTGATTCTTTATCGAAGAATTACAGGAACTGATGGAAAAATCCATATAAGTGGAAGATCCTTTGCTAATGAATCTGTTACTAATGAAAACAGAAGGAAAGTACTTACTGAAATCGAGAATGCCTTGTTTGGGTAATCTACTGCTCACTACAGTGGGTGCGCTCTGTTCTCAAGATCCCAATCATCGCGCAGGCTCATCTGGGCCAGAGTCGTCACAGCACACCCATAATCAACTGACCGAGAACCGAGATAAAAGGAGAAACCCTTCACAGCGGTGGAGGCGTCCTCATCCTCTCCCTCTCGGGAAGCTTCGTCCAACGAAGAAACTCCTCCGACGGCGGATACTCCTTGTAGAGTTCCCTCCTCCGCGCCTCAAGGAACGAGTTCTCAAGGCCTAAGAACTCCGCTGCAGTCAGCACTTTGTGGCCCGCCTTTTCTGAGGTAGATATGACTTTCTCGAAGCCTTGTGATCGTCCACCATCCCTCAGGAGATGATGGTCAACCAGCAAGGTGGGGACCTTCTCCGCGATTCGAGACATGTTATCGAAGGCCTTGGAGGCTGCCTCCCTCCTGAGACGATAGTCGACGAGGTATGTGGGCGGCCCACCAAGATAGACGAGGTTCGCCTCATCTTTGAGAAGCATCTCAGCAGTCTCAGACACGATAGGCCCCTGGATATCTGAAGCATGGACGAACACTTCCCCGCCATGTTGGATGCTCAGCATCAAGACCCAGCCAAGAGGAGTATTCCTCTCCCCATGGAAGACCGGCGTGGAGAACCGGAGAGTAGTACCCTCGAAGATGAATACGCGGCCATCCGCAGGCTCAAAGGACTTGACCGCTCCCTCAGTCCTATCCTTTAGGATCCAACCCCTCCTCCTCTGGCTCGGATTAACCGTGCTCCTATGATCCTTAGCCAAAACCACCTTACCCCGGTAGAGCTGACGAGCAACATCCAGATCCGAAAGGTTCCAAACGTAGTCCGTAAACGTCGGCGTCGCATGATCATAATGATAATGGCTGATCGTCACGACCGAGGCCATATCAGCATAGCAGGCCAACCGGCCCCTAGCCTCGCGGAGAGCCTCATACTCCCTTGGATGAGGGAGGAGGCCGAACCGCATCCCCAGCGAGGCGCCTGGGTCGATGAGGACTCTGAGGTCTGGGGTCTCGACGTAGGTGCACATCGAACGGACCCCTAAGCTCTCGGCGGCGAGGGGTATTACTTTGAGGCTCAAGGCGGTAGTCCTTAGCCGAAGAGGAGTATGAGAAGAGGGCTCTCAGGGGATAGGGTGAAGACAGCGACGAACATGGCCACGAAAGCCAAGGCCAAGAGCTTTCTCCCAAGAGTCAGGGGAGTAGTGTCATCCAAGGTTCCCGGGTGACCCGTCCGAATCAGGAACAGTACGAGGAGCGCCATAGGCCACCAACCCGCCAGGAACATCAGCACGATCATAGCATAACCCAGCCGCCGATGCCAAACCCGGCCGAGCAAGGCCCGAAAGACATGCCCCCCATCCAGCTGACCGATCGGAAAGGCGTTCAGGAACGTGATTAACGTCCCCGCCCAACCCGCTAAGGCGAGTGGGTGTAGCACGTGGGTATATGCGTTGGGGCTCGGAAAAATCCAAGGCCCCAAGAACATGAAGAGAAGTGGTGGAAATACGACGCCTCCCGCCATTCCTTGCCTAACAAGAAACTCGTACTGTTGCTCTGTGAGGGGGAGAGACATGGAATATCCCGCTATAGACGCCACCATAGCTATGGCAAAGCCCACTAAGGGTCCGGAAATACCGATATCAAAGAGTTGATTGCGGTTCGAGGCAGGGCGCTCCTGACGAATAAACGCTCCAAAAGTCCCCAATGTGAGTCGTGGTATTCCCGGGATGAAGAGGGGGAGCGTCGCCTTAACTCCGTGTCTCCGAGCCGATATGAAATGTCCGAGCTCATGAAGTCCCACGACACTCATTATGCTGACCGTGTAGAGTGCAGTCTGGCTCCAAATAGCGAAAGCCTCGTCCGCGGGAGATATCATATTAAGCCTCCGGAGCACCTCCACAAAATCCAGAGAAGTGTAATACCCCGATATGGTGACCGAGAGGATCGTGGCAAGGAAGAGGATGACCGGTAGATTCAAGCCAGCGAAGCGGAACTCGCGACGAGCTATAGTCTGACTGGGAACGACTTGGAGCACAATCTCGGACTCATCCTGTTCCACAATTAGGCCAAGCCCCTCCGATTCCAATCGAGCACCCAGCCGGTTGACTTTATTCACGGCCTCCACCTCAAGGGGTATCACGAAGGTGGGTACTCCTTCCCTGACGTACGCGTCTCTGGGGGTGAGCTCTGTCTTAACTATTTCAAGGATTCTGAAGAACCTCGAGGTCTCGCTCTCTGTGGCCAAGTTGAGTAAGCTCCGGCTGTCACTCTAATCCTTCAAGGCTTAGGCTAGAAGGAATCGGAGGGCGTCTATTATAAGGTTGCCTCTACCAACATAATTTCAGGACCTTATCATCGTCAGAACCGTTTTGAACCTCCTCACAGCTTTCAAGCTATGCGGTTCATTGGCCGGCATTATGGTCATCTCACCCTCCCTCAAGCGAAGGGGCTTGCCGGAGATTACGATCTCAGCTTCGCCATCGAGAAGGTAGACTAGAGCGTCGTAGGGCGCCGTATGTTCGCTCAGTCCCTGTCCCTCATCGAAGGCGAACAAGGTCACCGTTCCCACGTCCTCGTCAATTATCGTCCTGCTGACCACAGAACCCTCCTGATAATCCACTAGATCAACCGCCTTCACGACTCGTGCAACGAGCTTTCTGGTTGCTTCTTCTTCATGATGCGCCATGTCTCTATCACTCACATTACTATCGGCCCTTAGGAGGGGCCTATATAAACCTCTCAGAACCTCCAACCACAAAGCAGAGCGACCATCAGCGAAGCACCAGTCAGATCCGCCGTAGTCCCAGGATTCAACCCCTCAACGCGAAGACGATTATCCAACTCCATAATCGCGGCCTTACCCTCAGGAGTAGTCAAACCACCCAGCCTCAAAGCCTCATTCGCCTTTCTCATCACCCAACGCGTCTCTTCACCACCGATTCGAACAGCCTCCTCAATATAGGGCGTCCTCTTCAACCCTACCTTCCTAGCCATGAACGTGTCGGAAAAGCGTGAGAGAAGAAACAGGAAAGTGTGAACAGTAGCTGTATTCACATCCCTAGTCCCCACAAATACTTCCAGTAACTCTGGGTAACCGATGGCGAAGACCTTCTCGAAGCTCGTTGACCACTCTGAGGCGACGCCATCCCACCTCGCTGAGTAGCGCATGGCGTCTAGGAGGGTTACCCTCTTCACAGAACCCGGTTCAGGCTTCGTTGACAGGTCAGGTGCACCAGAGGTAGATAACCTACCTAAGGTCTGGGGGGTAGCCCTAGCTATAGCCTCAAAGGCGTGGACAGCGTCCACATCCGTAGTCGCCCCGATGACTTCACCTACATTGTGACGCAGGTCTGGCGGGTTTACATCCTGTATCGATCCGCACAGCCCCGCGGCCGCGGCGAGGGGGACGAAGAGGAGGATCGTGCCAAGATGAGTATTGCCTCCCTTCTGCCAAGCCATCGTCTCATCCACAGCCTCCTTAATGACCTCACCGATGCCGATACGTCTCAACGGCAACCTCCCATCCGACGCAGCAAGGCCTCGGCGCGCTAGGTTCCTTAGCGGAGGGCCCAAGGCTATGGCACTGGCGAGGAAGTCCTCGAAACGGAGGTCGTCGAAGTCGGCGATTCGATGAACGTTCCCAGGCTTCGGGTATCCGCTCACCTCCAGGATGGTTGCAAGTTGGGCGCACTCCATGACGTATTCAGCCAGATTCTCCTCAGGCCTCATGGTTTATCGTCCTCGGCGAAGAGGGGCCGGTCTTGAATATAGGATCTGCCGAGCTTCAAGGCTATCTCTGCTTTGGCCAACTCCCTTCCCAAGTAGGCGGCGTGGTCTAGACGGGTGACGAGTCCCATGTCTATGAGGGTTCCGTAGATACTCGCCGCATCCCTGCCTTCGATGACTTCCCTTTGATTAGCCCCCACGAATCGGACTGCGACGATCCGCTCCTTCGAGCGGTCGATCAAGATTCGGTAGCTCCCCAATGGGTCGGTCTGTTCCTCAGATGTGGGCTTCGCCTCGATGGCCCGCGCCAAGCTGCCTTCAAAGGATTCTTCGAGGCGCCTCTTCTCCTTCAAGACCAGTAAGTCAAGGCCCAAGTCCTTCGGGACAGAAGCCCTCTTCTTGGCGAGGAACATCATCTTGGAGGCTGTGGAGAGCTCCCTTACCGATCCTCGGGTCTTATCACTTCCTTCGGTCGTTAGGATGATGCTTGCGTCTACCTCGGCCGCGACTCCAGCGAGAAGGGCGTTGGCGCCCACGCTGTCCGCGTCGAGGAGTTCTGTGACGTTTCCCGCGCCGAAGAGGAGGGGCACATTAGGATACATATGGGAGAAGCGGTGGTAGCATACTATGGAGTCCGTTAGGCCTGGCCCGATGAGGGGGTCAACGACGGGGTCAGCAATTACTCTCCTATAACTCAGCTCCCTCGCCTTCGAGACGTTTCTAGCCAAGGTTTCCACCCGTGCCTGAGGCTCTTTAGGGGAATAGCCTCCCCGTTCTTCCATGGGAAGAATAACAACAGCAATGTCTCGCGCGAAGGACGCCGCCTCAACTATGGTCGAGGCGTTTAAGCTGAGGAGGAGGTCGGCGCCCGCCTCTACGGCTGCCCTTGCTTCTTCCATGTCAAAGGTGTCTATAGCAACTGGGGCAATGTTGAGGCTCTTC
>Ga0172362_10005569_pt1 | contig 10910 bp, 9 predicted proteins | sample LakKivs1_kivu2a2_FD_114534 | JGI IMG/M metagenome (GOLD analysis project Ga0172362, IMG submission 114534) | Sediment microbial communities from Lake Kivu, Rwanda - Sediment s1_kivu2a2 | ecosystem: Environmental > Aquatic > Freshwater > Lake > Sediment | place: Rwanda: Western Province, Lake...
CGGATCGTATGTGACCGCGGCGCTGTCCAAGTCGGAGGCCCTCCTTGCCGGGGTCGACGAGGCCGTGCTCTTGAACGAGAGCGGCGCTGTCTCCGAAGGCACCGTGTCCAACCTGTTCCTCGTTCGCGACGGAGTCTTGATCACGCCTCCGATCTCCGCGGGGATCCTCGAAGGAATCACACGAAGCACGGTCCTCACCCTCGCCGCCGAACTCGGCCTCGAGGTGGTGGAGCGGACCGTCCTACGATCGGAGCTGTACGCCGCCGACGAAATCATGCTGACGGGAACCGCCACGGAGTTGGCGCCGGTGATCGAGGTGGACCGACGCCCCGTTGGGGATCGAACGCCCGGCCCGATCGTCCGACGGCTCGCCAAGGCGTTCGACGACGTCGCGCGCGGCCGCTCGGACCGCCACGCCGACTGGTGCACACCGGTCTCGCTCTAGCGGCCTTTGAAAGGCCTTCGGCCGGCGACCCGATCCCATCGGCACGTGCGGAGCGAGGCCACGCGGCCGAGCCCGCTCCACGCCGCCCGCTCGTACACAGACTGGAGAAGCGCCACGATCTCGCCGGCTTCAACGTCCGCAGGAAGGACGAGGCGACGCATCGGAATCGACTCGCCGACGTAGAGGCGGATCGGCTCTCGGAGAACCGCCCGGCGGCGGCGTCCGCGCAGGAGCCGGTACACCCTGCGGTTCGACGAACCGGCCTCGCGCACGGGAACGAGCAGCGCGTCGGACCCGCGCAGCGCGTCGACGAGCTGACCGAGACCCGGATACCGCCGACCGCTCTCACGTCCGCCGTTCGGGAAGAGGGCCGGGGCGCCTCCGGCAAGCACGTGGCGGGTTCCCTCGTCGAGCGCGGCGCGGTTGACCCGCCACGCCTCGGCCTCCTCCACCAGGCCGTCCAGTGGTCGGAGCGCCGAGAGAAACAGGGCGTGGGCCGGACTTGCGAGGCCCCGGCGCCGGGCCGACACAAGGTGGGTCGGCTCGAGCGGGAGAACGTACGACGCCATGCTGGGAACGAGCGTCGTCACGTCCCGTTGGGGCAGGATCCGGAGGTCGTCCCGCTCCAACGCGGCCGCCAACAGAAACGGGGTCGGCATGGACGGGTGATTCCCGAACACGAGGAGCGGCGCCTGGCGCAGCGGGACCCGAGCGCTCTCGAGCATCGGGATCTCCCACCGATCCGGAAGCTTGGAGAGAAGGGAGGCGGCAGCGCTCGGCAGGCTCTCGCGGCACAGCGCTCCCTCCAACTCGGCGCCGAGGTGCAGGAGCGCCATGATCGGGCAGAGACGCTCCAGGACCGATGAGGCCTGTCGGTATGCCGCAGACTGCTCCGAGCTCCGCACGTGCTCCTCGCGGATCGCGGGGGAGGCCGCCGCCGCGGTAGGCAGACCGCAGACGCGAAAGCGACCGCCGGAGCCCCGCGTCCTTGGCGTGGCTCCAGGTGCCGGGCTTCACCCCGGCGGCCCGCCAGACCGCGCCGCGGCTCGCCAGGAGGGCGCAGCCGACGTCGGCGTCCTCGAGCGACGTCCCGGCACCGGCGGCGACCTCGGACAGCGTAGCGGTGCCGCCGCTCACGAGCAGGGACGCCAGAACCCGGCTCGCGTTCTCGGGCATTCCTAACCCCACGTGGAGGTGGGCCGACAGTTCGCGGCAGTAGATCGGGCTCTTCGCGCGCACGAGCTACCCCGCGTACCGCTTCTCGAGTTCCGCGATCAGGGCCGGGCCGCTCTTCTCCCAGCGGGCGATGAACTCGGGCATCTGCCCGTTGACGAACCGGAAGAAGGCCGCCATCTCGATCAGCGAACGTTTCGCATCGAGCGGCTTCTCGCGAAGGAGATCGAGACCGCGCTCCGCCATCTCGATGTGGTCGCTGAAGTTCGCGCGCTGGTCGAGGTGCAACCGCGCCCACAGATTTCGCCTGAGGGAGTAGTAGCGCCGGCGGTCCCTCGGACGCGCCGTCTTCTCAAGGATTCCGAGCTGCAGAAGGTCCTTCGCTGCCATGCTGATCGCTCCTCGGCTCACTTGAAGCTCCGCCGCCAGGTCGTCGATCGTGGTCTCGGGCGGCTGCGAGATGAGCAGAAAGCCGATCACCCGCCCCGCCACCGCTGACGCCTGGTGCTCGATGGCCATGTGCTCGCCGAACGCGGCGGCAAACTCCCTCCTCTTTCGATCCAACCGTTCCATGTTCCCACCTCCGGAGTCGCGCACCATCAGAGCAGTCATGTCACTCATGTCAACCATTCGTGAAAGATCTCTTCCCAACGTGCGATCACACAATGCCGCCGCCGCTTGGTGCCCGAACAAGCCACCCCTTGGTGCCACGCAGACCGTGAAGGCACCCCTTGGTGCCACGCAGACCGTGAAGGCACCCCTTGGCGCCCACGCAGACCGTGAAGGGCGCCCCTTGGCGCCCTCGCCACGCGAGCGGGTGCCCTTTGATGGTCCTTCGAGAACGGGCATACTCGACGACAGCCCCCGAGGGGCCGTCGAGGAGGACGTATGTCGAGATGGGTTCTCTTGCTGTTGGCGATCGCAGCCCTGTTCGGGCTTGTCTTCCTGGAGCAGACGCCGGCGACGGAGACGGCGACTGCACCCGCCCCGCGGCCATCCGTGGTGCAAACGCCTACGCCGACGCCGACTCCCGCCCCGAAGCCGACGACGGCGCTCGCCGCGGCCAGCCCGTGGCAGGGCATGTCGCTCGACCGGTTCCTCGCCGAGGCAGACCTGTCGCTCGTCCGCCTCTCCCCGGAAACCATCACGTTCTACGGGCTTGCCGAAGAGCTCGGCGTACGCAACAACCACCTCGACCCGATGACGGTGGAGGCCGACAACGCGTACTTCGCTCAGTACCAGAAGATCGCCGAACACTTCGCCACGTATGATCTCTCCAACGTCGGCGCATTCGAGCGGACGAACGCACGCATCTACATGTGGCACGTAGAGAACGCCCTCGCGGAGAAGGAGTTCGCGAACAACAGCTACCTCGTCACCTCATACATGGACAGCTACCCGACGAACCTCGAGTGGTTCCTCACGAGCATGCACCCGCTGGAGTCGCTCGCCGACGCCGAAGACTATGTGTCGCGCCTGTCGGAGATCCCGGTTCGGTTCCGCGAAGTCGAAGAGCGGCTCGACCTGAGCCAGGAGATCGACGCTGTCCCGCCGAGGTTCATCCTGCGCAAGGCCGTCGAGCAGCTGCGGCTCGTTGCGGCGACAGAGCCGACTGAGACAACCTACTACGTGACCCTCGACGAGGCATTCGCCTCGATGGCCGGTGTGCGCAAGGAGGACCAGGACGAGCTGCTCGCGGAGGCGGAGGACGTGCTGGAAGCGCACGTCCTGCCCGCGTACGAGGCCCTCGCCGACTACGTCGAGGAGATGGCCACGCGCGCGACCGACGACGCCGGGGTGTGGAAGCAGAAGAACGGCGCCGCGTACTACGAGCACCTGCTCCGGAGTTACACGACGACGACCCTCACCGCCGACGAGATCTTCAACCTGGGAGCCCAGGAAGTCGACCGCATCCAGGAGGAGATCCAGACCGCCTCCGTGGCCCTCGGCTTCGCCGCCGGTCTCTCCATGCCCGCGCTTTACAAAGAGCTCGAGGAGAAGACGGGGTCGACTCTCGGCGAGGACACGATCCAGCGTTGCCAGGCGCTGCTCGACGGCATCGGCTCGCGAATCGCGCCGGCGTTCGCTCGCGTCCCCACCGGGGAGATCCAGGTCGTCGACGGCGGAAGCGACACGTACTTCGTCGCCGGGACGCCGGACGGCTCACGGCCCGGCATGTTCTTCGCCCCCACCGTCACACCTCAGCCGATCTACGAACTCCCGACCGTGACCTACCACGAGGGAATCCCCGGACACGGGTTCCAGGCCGCCTACGCGTACGGCGCCGATCTTCCCCTGTATCTCGTCGGCCTGGCCTTCACGGCCTACTCCGAGGGTTGGGCGCTGTACGCCGAGCGTCTGGCGTGGGAGGTCGGCGCCTACGCCGACGACCCGTACGCCAACCTCGGCCGGCTCCAGGACGAGCTGTTCCGCGCCGTGCGCCTCGTCGTCGACCCGGGGATCCACGCCAAGCGATGGACGTACGAGCAGGCGGTCCAGTACATGGTCGAGAACACCGGCCTGGACGAGAGCTACGTGCGATCCGAGGTCGAGCGCTACATCGTGTGGCCGGCGCAAGCGGTGAGCTACAAGGTCGGAATGCTAAAGATCCTGGAGCTTCGCGTGCGAGCCGAGGAGAAGCTTGGATCCGCATTCCATCTCCCTGACTTCCACGATGCTGTCCTCGGCCGCGGAGAAGTTCCGCTCGGCATTCTCGAGGAGCTCGTCGACGAGTACATCGCCGCGCACGCGTCGTAGGCGAGAGCGGATCCCGAGGCAGTCGAGCGTGGCCGCGTTCTCGGATGAGAGCAACCTTCTCGCCTGTGCCGTAAGCGACGGCACGATCTGCATTCTCGCTGCTTCCGACGAGCAGCGAGACGCCGCGCAAGGGATGGGCGATCAGGCCGACGCGGCCCGCGCCTCGATCGCGGTGCGAATCGCCTCCGCGTTCTTGGCTCGATAGTGGTAGCACCGCGCCCCGGTGACCAGCCGGCCGTCGATGACCGGGGGATGGTCGTGTCCCACGAAGAGACCGCCCGCCTGCTCGATGGCCTCCCGGTCCTGGGCGTGGCCCACCACCTGCTTGCCGGCGATGACGTCGGCGGCCGCCAGGACGCGTACGCCGCGACACCATCCGGAGATGATCAGCCCGGCCTCGCTCGCCTGCCGGAGCAACTGCATGGCCTTGCGCGATGCGATGAGTCCGGCATGAGCGGGTCCCGGAAGCACGGACACGGCGTCGTAGGCTGTGACGTCGCCGACTTCGTCTACCGTGAGGTCGAGGTGTAGAGGCACGGCACCCCGCTCCGCGGCGTACGCGCACGGGCGGACGACCCGATCGACTCCAGCAAGCGTCGCTTCCCACCCGAAGCTTCGGAACTTGTTGAGGATCGACAGTTTCTTCTCGTTGGACGTGCAGTTGGCTCCGTATAGGTCTCCGGCGAGCAGCAGAATGCGCACCGTCCTCTTCTTCGTCTTCTCGGCCACGGGGACTCCTTCCGCGCCGTTGGCGCGACCTTGAGAACGGCACGATCGCCCTGCCGCGTCTCTGCGGCGTCTCGGCGGCGCAGGATCGCGGCGCACCGTCGTGAGCCCATCCCGCTTCAGCCCCCGCGATCGCGTACCATGCACGCCGGTTGAAGAGGGTGGGCACGAATGGCGATCCTTGCCGTGCGGGATCTTGGGAAGACCTACGCGTCACACACGCTGTTCGAGAACCTCTCGCTCGCATTCCACGCCGGCGAGCACGTCGGCCTGATCGGCCCGAACGGCGCCGGTAAGTCGACGCTGCTGCGCATCCTCGCCGGCCTCGAGACGGCGGACTCGGGGACTGTCGAGCGAGCCAAGGAGGCGCGGATCGCCTACCTCCCTCAGGTCGATGCCTTCCCCGCCGGTGTGACCGTCGAGGAGTCTCTCCTCGCGGCCGCGCGGGAGGTCCCCGCCGAAGAACACGAGCACGCGGTGCGCGCGAAGAAGATGCTCCGCCGCGTCGGCTTCGAGCGGGGCGACGTCCGCGTCGACGCGCTCTCCGGCGGGTGGCGAAAGCGCCTCGCCATCGGCTGCCGACTCGTCCAGGAGCCGGACCTCCTGCTGATGGACGAGCCGACGAACCACCTGGACCTCGCGGGCATCGACTGGCTGGAACGTTTCCTCGAGCGCTCCGACGTGGCCTACGTCGTGACGAGTCACGATCGCTACTTCCTCGAGCGGGTCACGGACCGCATCGTGGAGATCAATCGCCGGTATCCGGAGGGGTTCTTCGGGGTCTCCGGCCACTACAGCGACTTCCTCGAGAAGCGCGAATCGTTCCTGCGCATGGAGGATGCCGAGCGCCAGGCGCTCGCGACCGAGGTGCGGCGCGAGATCGACTGGCTGCGCCGCGGGCCGAGCGCGCGGGAGACGAAGTCCGCGGCTCGCATCGACTCTGCAAAGGAGAAGATCGGCAGGCTCGCCGAGGTCCGCCGACGTCAGCGAGGCGACGAGAGGATCGAGATCGACTTCGCCGCGAGCGGGCGGCGAACGCAAGATCTGATCACGGCCGAAGGGATCGGAAAGGCGCTCGGCGGGCGGCTCTTGTTCCAGGACCTCGACCTGCACCTGCGCCGCGGCGATCGGCTCGGGATTGTCGGCAACAACGCGAGCGGGAAGACGACGCTTCTGCGGACGCTGGCCCACCTCTCCCCGCCCGACGCCGGGTCCGTGGTCCACGCGACGGATCTCCGCATCGCCTTGTTCGATCAACAGCGTGAACAGCTCGACCCGAACGAACGCCTGCGTCGCGCTCTGTCGCCGTCGGGAGACACCGTCTCCTACCTCGGTCGGAAGTCGCACATCGTCGCGTGGGCCCGACGCTTCGGCTTCCGCGCCGATCAGCTCGACACGCCGGTGGGCGAGCTGTCGGGGGGCGAACAGGCACGGGTTCTGATGGCGCTCATGATCCGCGAGCCGGCCGACGTCCTGATGCTCGACGAGCCGACGAACGACCTCGACGTCTCGTCGGTGGAGGTGCTGGAGAGCGCTCTCCTCGAGTTCCCGGGCGCCGTTGTTCTGATCACCCACGATCGGTACATGCTCGACCGCGCATGTACCGACCTCGTCGGCCTCCACGGCGACGGCCGCTGGGCGAACTACGGAAGCGTGGCGCAGTGGATGCAGCGGGAGGAGGAGATCCGCGCCGCCGATCGCGCGGCCGCCCCGAAGACCGGGGCGAGAACGCAGCGCACTCCGGAGAGTCCTGCGTCTCCGAGGGTGAAGCCCGGGCTGACGTACCTCGAGAAGAAGGAGTGGGAGACGATCGAGGAGCGGATCCTCGCTGCCGAGCGGGTTGTCGAGCATCGCCGGGCCGACCTCGACGATCCCTCTCTCGCCTCCGATCACGAGAAGCTCCACGCCGCCTACGAGGCCCACCAGACAGCGGCCCGCGAGCTTGAGGCCCTGTTCGCACGATGGCAGGAACTCGAACGAAAGCTTGTGGAGTGACGCCGGCGCGCCGTCCGCTTGGCAGCGCCATACCTGAGCACTACCATCGTCGACGCCGGCGGCGCGGGACCCGCGCCGTTTGATGATCCCGGAGAACGTGAGGGAGGGGGAATGAGCGCACGCAGGGTGGTGCTTCTGGTTCTCGGTTCGCTCGTCGTCTTCATCGGGATCGGGCTGCTCATCGCTGGCGGAGGCCTCGTCTTCGTCGACCGCACCTACACCGACGAGACGGGATTCCTGACCCTGGACCCCGTCGAGCTCCATCGCGACGCGTTCGCGATCACGGCCCCGGCGACGATCGAAGGCCGATGGCTCTGGTGGTGGAGGGGTCCCGCCACGATTCGCGTGAACGCGAGATCGATGGAGCCGGGCGGTGGAGTGTTCGTGGGCGTCGCCGCGCGCGACGACGTCGCGAACTACCTTGCCGACGTCTCGTACGCAGAGCTCGGGGAGTTCCGCTTCGACCACGATCATGATCAGCCTATCAAGTACAGGGATCGAGTCGGCGCCTCCACTCCCACCCAGCCCGCGCTACAGCCGTTCTGGAAGGCCACCGCCGCCGGAACAGGAACGCAGTCCATGGTGTGGAGCCTCGAGCCCGGAGACTGGGTCCTCGTCGTCATGAACGCAGACGGATCGCGCGTCGTCGATGTAGTCGGTTCGATCGGCGTGAAGGCGCCCTGGCTCTTCGATGACGGACTGGCCGTGCTCGCGGGCGGACTCTTCGCCCTCGGGATCGGAGTCGGGATCGTGCTGCTCGTCGCTCGGCGGGCGCGTCAGACTCCGTCGTCCGAGATCGGTTCATCCTCGACGCAAGCTGAACCGGGATCGTTCCCCCTCGTCTTCCGCGCCCTGACCAGCGAGCCGCTCTCGCCGGCCCTTTGGCTTGTGAAGTGGCTGCTCCTCATCCCTCACGTCATCGTGCTCGCGTTTCTGTATGTGGGGTTCGCGGTGTCGTGGTTCCTGTCCCTGTTCGCCATCCTATTCACGGGACGGTACCCGCGCACCCTGTTCGACTACAACGTGGGGGTCCTCCGCTGGACCTGGCGCGTTGGCTACTACGGATATCAAGCCCTTGCCACCGACCACTACCCGCCGTTCACGTTTCGCGCCGGCGGCTACCCCGCAGACCTCGAGGTGCCGTATCCGGAGCGGCTGGCGCCGGGGCTCGCCCTCGTGAAGTGGTGGCTCCTGGCGATCCCGCACTACATCGTTCTGGCGTTCTTCCAGAGCGGCGCGGCCGCGTACCGCGGGGGACTTGTCCCAATCCTGTCCGTCTTCGCGGGCGTCACGCTCTTGTTCACGGGGAGGTATCCCGAGAGCCTCCGCCGGCTGATCGTCGGGATGAACCGCTGGACGTACCGGGTCATCGTCTACGCGGCGTTGATGACCGACGCGTACCCGCCGTTCCGCCTCGACGAGTGATGTCCTAGACCCGTCCTTTTGGGCCTGCGAGCGGGGCGCGATCGAACAGAGCGCGTTCGAGGTCGGCGAAGCTGTCGTACACGGGAACGCCGAGAGCGCGCAGTCGCTCCGCGGACTGGTGCCCCCGTGCGACCAGGACGGCCGCGATCCCGAGGTCGCGGGCGACGTCGACGTCGTGGTCCGTGTCGCCGATCAGGAGCGTCGCGCTCGCGGACAGGTGGAAGCGTTCGAGGAGATCCCGTCCGCGGGCGAGCTTGGAGTCCGCCATCCGATGGTCGAGGCCGTAGATGGCGTCAAAGCGGCCGTCAACGCCGAGCCGTGCAAGCGCCTCTCGAAGAGCCCCCTCCTCCATCGCCGAGAGGACGAACTGCCGCGCCCCCGCCGCGGCGATCCGCTCCAGCAGCTTCCGTACCCCGGCGTGCAGCTGTCGCGACGGAAGTCCGGCCAGGTAGGCCGCGTGGAACTCGTCCGCGAGCGCCGACATCGTTTCGGCCGAGAGGTCGAATCCGATCCGTCGGTGGTAGTCGGCGAGCGGGAACCCGAACACCCGCCGGTACTCGTCGATGGAGAGCGCAGCAAGCCCCCGCCTGGCCAATTGGAGGTTGATCGCCTCGACCGCCAACGCGCAGTCGTCGATCAGCGTGCCGTTGAAGTCCCAAATCACCGATCGCCAGGGGATCGCACCCATGCCGGACTCCTCACCTCCCTGGGCAATCGTCGCCGAAGCGGCGCCGCGGCGCACAGCGCGCTGGCGGCTCGCCCCTCTCCACAGATTCCGCACATCCGTGCAACACCTCCTCCGCACGCCGCGCACAGCGCTGCCACAGCGCCACCGCACTTCCGTCAACGAGGTTCGTCATGCTGTCGACATCCTAGGGGAACACGAGGTGCAAGGCATGAACAGACAAAGAGTGAGTTGGATCGTCGGAATCGTTGCCCTCAGCCTTCTCGTCGCGGGCGTCGCGGTCCTCGCCAAGAGCGGCTTCGGGCGCGGAGCAGGCACCGGCACGCAGACCGCGTCGTGCCAGGTGAACCTCGATGCCGACGGCGACGGAACGCCAAACGGTCAGGATCCCGACTGGGTCCCGACCTGCGACGGGACGATGTCCGGAGCGACGCAAGGCCAGGGCGCGGCCCGCATGACAACCTGTCCGGCCAAGCAGTCCGGCTCGGCGACGTGTCCGAATGCCGGGGCCGGAGCGGCGAGCTACCAGGACCGCGGACGCATGTCCATGCGCAACGGAACACGCTCCTGTGGGGGCGGTCGCGGCTAGTCATCACGGGCCTCCTTGAGTGTGTGAAGTTCGTTGGGCGGCCCCGGGCCGCCCGTTTTCTCTTGGGCGGACCAACAGGGGCCGCCGTCTTCTCTTGGGCGGCCAAGGTGCCGCCGTCTTCTCTTGGGCGGCCAAGGTGCCCCCCGTCCTTCTCGAGGCCGCAGCTACCTCGGTGGGCTCGGCGCCGCGGCCAGCGCCATTCGTCGCAGCCTACGGGCTTCGCTCACGAGTAGGGGTACGACAATCACTGCAGAGACGAAGTCCGCGACGGGGAAGGCGATCCAGACACCCATGGCGGAGAAGCGCGTGGACAGGACCAGGACGGCGGGGATCACGAGGGCGATGTCGCGAAGAAGGGAGAGGGCGAACGCCCGGCCGGCCCGCCCCACCGCCTGATAGAAGCTGCCGACGATCGACTGCAGAGCGAGGAGCGGAATCACAACCACGGTGATCCGCAAGGCGATGGTCCCCTGGCTGACCATCGTCGGATCGGAGCTGAACATGCCGAGGAACAGGCGCGGAAGGAAGAGGAGGAGAACCCAGGAGACGCCGGCCAACCCGATCGCCAGGACGAGCGCATGCTTCAGGGTCGCGAGGACCCGCGGGTAGTTCCCCGCACCGTAGTTGTACGCGTAGATCGGCTGCGAACCGTCGGCCACCCCGAACACCGGCATCCGCGCGAAGGTGATGATCCGGTTGACCACGCTGTAGATCGCGAGCGCGACGCCTCCCCCGTGCACCCCCAGCGCTCGGTTGATCACGACGGTGGCTGCGCTCGAAGCGAAGATCCCGACGAACGACGGGACCCCGACGCTCAGAATCTCCCACGCCGTTCGGGCCTTGGGAAGGAGGTCGCGAAGACGGAACGACGCGGACGACTTCCGTCGCGCGACGTTGTAGACGTAGCCGCCGACGCCGATGCCGGAGGAGATGACCGTCGCCCACGCCGCTCCCGCCGTCCCCATGTGCAGGCCGAAGATGAAGAGCGGGTCGAGAAAGACGTTGAGCACGCCGCCGACGATCATCGGCACGGTGGCGCGTGAGGCGTCTCCCTGAGCGCGCAGGACCGACATGAAGATCGACGGGAAGATGAACGTGAACGAGCCGGCAAGGAC
>Ga0172362_10005570_pt1 | contig 10907 bp, 4 predicted proteins | sample LakKivs1_kivu2a2_FD_114534 | JGI IMG/M metagenome (GOLD analysis project Ga0172362, IMG submission 114534) | Sediment microbial communities from Lake Kivu, Rwanda - Sediment s1_kivu2a2 | ecosystem: Environmental > Aquatic > Freshwater > Lake > Sediment | place: Rwanda: Western Province, Lake...
CATACCGTTTTACCGCATTGCGAAACATTTCAATTGCCCCATCCCAATCTTCTCGTGATTTCTGACACTTTCCCAGAAGATAGTATCCTCTTAAGGAAGGTGTACTCACTTCTTCCAACACAACCATGGCCTCTTCGATACGGCCTGCAATAACCAAGGACTCTCCATAATCCAGCATTTGGACATCGCTAAGGGCATGTTCGGGTTGTGCGAAAATCGGAGCATATTCTTCATTCGCTTCAGATGCTTTTTTTCGTGCTTTTTCAATTCTTCCTTGCTTCAAAAACGCCTTGGCTTCCTGAAAGAGCCAATTCGCCCGATCCAGACCTCCCGTTAAATCAAAATATCTCCGCGCACGGACACTGTCTTCCATGGTTGCCAGTTCTTTTGCCGCATCGCCGACAAAATCGTTGGGATATTCTGACAAAACGCGCAGAAGATTTCTCCGAACTTCTTCCCTACCAAATTCCTTTTTCTGGGATTCGCTAGTAAAATATTCTGCGCCTTTCTCTCTTCCCATTTGGACGGTTAAAAAGAAACGATTGTCCTCCGGCAGAAACGTATGGGTTCCGTAAGCATAATCAATTCGAACAATGGCGGATCGTGTAAATGGCAAAGCAAGCCCCATTCCCAGAGAAGTACGCTCAAGACTGTTATTAAAACCCACACGAGGGAAAAAAGCCAAACCGCTCTTGGACAAAGGAAAAAACCCTTCCAGACCAAAATAATTGCCTGTTTTTGTATTTCTGCAAAGCTCCCTGTCAAAGGCCGTTAGAATATGCGAATTGCCCACCCATCGTCGAAGCGATGACCAACTCTCCGGAATCCAGTCTTTCAAAACCCACCGATAACTGAAACCCCAACGAACAACTCTGGGGAATACATTTTCGGAATACCTCTTTTCACCCCAGCCGGGCTGTATCACGTTTTGTACGACGAGACCCAAATGAAGGGGCAGTAAATAACGGAGCGAAAACAGCCGAAAAATCGGTGCATGGATAGGCTGAAAGGTGAACCCAATGTCCATGCCCCCTGACCAGTTCCGGGTGGTTTCCTGAAATTCCATAGAAGGAGATCTCTGCAGACCCGAAAAATTTTGATTGACGAATTTAAAGCTTACTCCGTATCGGAAAATACCCCACGTCCCAACCTCTTCTCTTGCCCATGCCATGAGAAACGCCATCTCTTGAATACCAAAATCCCCAAGAAAAACTCCTGTATCGGTTGTTTGTTCGTAGCCGGTAGTGGACAATCCAACCCAGCCAAATCCGAAAGCCGCACCGGGGCCGACAAGAAAACGGGCAACTTTGTCCTTGATGTTGGGTCCAGGTCTTGGAATAACAACACCGAAATGGGCGAACTGGCTGTCATAGTAAAGATTTGTATACATGGAAGTGATTTCAGGGCGTCTTGCCCCCACCATGCCCGCAGGATTCCAATACACACCGCTGGCATCATTGGCAACAGCCACAAAAGCCCGTCCCATCCCCAAAGCCCTACCTCCAATGCCGTATCGTAAAAACGCTCCGGCTTGTCCTCCGTCTCCCTGCGCCCAACACGCTGCAGAAAAACTCCAAAACACAGCAACACCCATGAGAGCTCTTCGCATTTTTCCTTTCATCCTCGTCTCAACTGTTTTAATGAAAAAACGGTATTATCGCAAAACAGCGATCTTGCAGTAAAGTTGCGGCTGTCCATCCACAACAAAAAAATACCCCCCGTTGGAAACCAAATCTCCCCTTCCATTTTTCCCGTCCCATTCAAAAAAATCGGCAGAGGCATCCTTATGAAGGACACGGACCAAATGTCCGAATGGATCAAATATTCTTGCAGTTGTGATATTTTCTTCTTCAACGGTTATGGTTGAAATTTCCCCGCTCGCTGGATTGAAAGGATTGGGGAAACAGACCATCTTTTCTATCTTCCACCAAAAAAAGTCTATGGATATTTCGTTGGATTCTCGACCCGCCACATCAACCGCTCGCACAGACAGGGTAACGTATTCGTGTTCCCTCACATGCATCGTATAGGGAATGGTTGTATCAATGGAAGCACTGGGTTTTTCGATGTCGTGAAAAAATACATGATCCAGGGTAGCGCCTTTTTCGTGTAAAACCATTTTTTCCACTTTACCGGAGTCCGGATCAAAAGCGGTAATATCCAACCATATCGTCTCTTTATCCACCCACCGTTTACTTCCGCTTGTTTTTAGCTCCTGAATATGCAACGCCACAAGGGTGGGGGCACTCACATCCTGTATGGACTTTTCAGGATCGGACCACACGCTTCTTCCGAAATGACCTTGAGAATTCTTAGCGTAATATCGTAATCTGTATTCAATGGTAATGCCCGCCGGAAGATCTGTGAAGGTGGCGGAATCATCGCCAACAGCCACAGGCCCCCACAGCACCGTATCCCTATCTGCTTTTCTGTACCGGGCCTGTATTTCAAAAGCCCAGATCACCATGCCTGGGTAAACTGAACTCAACATGGTCTGCGTGCTGTCGCCGTCCCAGAACAGTGTGTTTTTTTCACCGTATGTATATTCTGGCTCTGGCTTCAATCGGGGTGCCGGCAGGGTTGTATCCACATCGGCCGTCATAGCCGTCACAGTTAAAAAAAGAGATCGAATTTTTTCAGGAGTCTTCCATGCTTGTATTCTTATGAGGTCTTGCTGAGCAAAAGAAAGGTTAAAAACAAAAAGACTTAAAAATAATGCGTGAGGACAAAACCGTATTTTCATCCCATCGTCTCCCATGATTACGGAAGGTTGCATTTATACTGGATTACTTAATCATCATCATCTTCATTTTTCGTTGGAAAATTTTCCCTTGCTCTGTCTGAATAAACACATGCACAAGATAGACACCCGACGCCGTTGTTTTACCCCATTGATCCGTTCCGTCCCAAACGGCAGAAAAATACCCAGCCGATTTCTTTTCTTCTACAAGAGTCCGAACCCAGGCCCCTTGAATATTATACAATCGGATTTCCACATAGGCTGGCTCAGGCAGATCATAGTAAATTTGCGTTTGCGCGTTAAACGGATTGGGATAGTTCTGCTGGATAGTAAAATCCAAGGGTACGATTTCTTCTACATCCGTGGATACTTTTTCAGACGCATTCTCCGGATTCTCTGTGTAGAAAGCAAGAGGAGACCATCCGCTCTGCCAATTGAATCCCCACCGGGCTTTTACTCGAAACCACGTGGTGTCCATCACAATGGCTCCCCAACCCGACATACAGGAAAAATAGGTCGTATCCGTCCATCCGCTTTGGCAAAGCAGAGAACTCCCAGGTCCTGGAATGCCGATTTCATGAGCCCACAGAAAATGGTCTGGATCCACGGCGATCTCGATAAAGTATTCCAATGAATCCGAAGGCAAGATCTGTAGACTGCACGATTTAAAATCTATCGGATGGAGCGATGGCGGCGTTGGTATAAAACAAGGTATGGGAACAAAAACACCCGATACAGAATTTTGTGCACTGTCTGTGACAACTATCTTCCATTGCCCCAGAGCGTTTTTTAATGTGTCTGAGAAGCTATAGGTATTTGCTCCCGCAGAAATCTTGGCCACAGTATCAATTCCCTCAGAGTAAGAACGTACAATCTGGTAATAATGTACATTGGCAATAAGCGAATTCCAATGGGTTGCATCGCTTCCTGGCCATTCCACACCTTTTCCGGTCCATTGGAGCCGAACGAGCAACGAATCCGAATTTCCATCATACGCTTCTGACGAGGCTACTGTAAAATCCTCCACCACATTGGGCAGGATGGTATCGTGTATTGCCGGCTCTGTACCGGACCATATTGGGGGTTCTGGATGGCCCCAGCGATCCTTGGCAGTGATGATACAATACACGGTTTCGTTGTTGATATTCACAGCGCTCGGAATTTTCACTTTTTTCGACCTTTTGTTGGAATCTGCAGGAAACCAACCTGTGTCAACGGTTACCAACGGATCGGCCGGAAACAAGCGGCTGGTACTGACTCGAATACGTAAGGCGACGGCCCCCCGGGTCGAACCTTCCATAGGATTCCCCTGGATATCCCTCCATTGCCAATGGATATGAACGGAATCGGAGTTAAAATACCGATACTGAAATGGAACGATCATCGGGATAAAAACATTCCCCGAATCGCAGATCCCTGTCTTGACATTTGCAGCTAAAATTTGTCCAAGACTGTCCAGCGCGGAAACGCGGTAACTGTATTCTTCGCCGTGATGCAACGAATCCAAAGGATCCATATACGAGGTAGTTGACGAAGGAAAATACCAGCATACTGTGTCGCTTTGACTGAGACGACAGAATTCGAAAGTATCCACTGCAAGACGATCAATAAGGGTATCTTCGTCCCAAGAAACAAATATTTTCCCTTTGGGTTGCGGCAATACAAACAAGGAATCAATGGATGCTAAATTCACTGTAAACGGCTGCGACCAACTGCTTGTTCTTCCGGGCGGATATTGAGGTGTCTCGCGGATTTGAAAAATATAGTTGTGCCCATTCTCAATGTGTCCATCAAAAATAAATTTGGTATCGTCTATAACGTCTGTGGTGTCTATGGTTTCATAGATACGATTGGCAAGATTATCCTTTGAAATGCGTACGCGTGTACTCCACGAACCTGAAGCCATACTGGGTCTGACCCGATTCCAATGAATGATAATGACATTCTCCGCTTTCTGTGTTTTTATTTCGCTCGAAACAATGGCCGGTGCACGATTGCAGTAAGCAGAATCCTCGTTCGAAAAAGTTGTCGTGGAACCAAACATGTTTATTTTGCGGATCTGGTATGGATACATTTTATAAGCAACCAACGTGTCATTCGACTCTCCGGACAATTCGTTCATACTGTAGTAATCAATCCACGACACGGTATCTTCCTTGGAGGAAATGGATCCGATTAAATTTCCATTGCGCCACACTTCATAACGAACAGCGTCCAAGGAAGGACGAATCCATCGAAGATGGATATTCCCTTTCCAGTATGTGGCATCGTTCCATACCTTCAGATCTTTGGGTGGAATATTTGAATCCCGAATAACAACCAGGATGTTGGACCCTATGGTTGAACGCTCTCCCGCATACACGGCCCGGACGTGAATTTGAGTGACTTCTGTGTTCGGAAGGCGAATGACCAATGTCTCTTGACCGATTTTCTTGTCTGGGAGCTGTTCTTTGCCATTGACAGAGACGATAAAATCTGTCACTTCGGAAGTATCAAAATTTCTCACTCGAAGAACAACGCTGTCCAATTCCGTGAAAATTGTGTCTGCGTTGATTGGATGACGTGGGAAGATGTGGGGGGATGCACTGTCTTCGAACCTTAGGATCGGAGCGCCTGGAGCTCTTATATGTGCTTCCCAATTGGTTTCTTCATCATCTCGAATATTGCCCACATTATCTTCTCCTGTCACCCGGTATCGGACAATGGGATTGGTTATCGGAGAGACAGAAAGGTTCACCGTATCGCTTAGAAATGTTTGTTTGAAGTGGTTTCCGATGGTGATTTCACTAAAATCAGAATCAACACCATCTATTTTGCGAAACACATGGTATCTTTTCAGACCACTGCCGTCATCTATGGCGGCCTGCCAGAACACATTGAAACAAAAATTAAGGGTTCCGCCTGAAGCCTCCACGATCGGTTCCACGCGCAAATTATGAATATCCTCTGGAGGAAAACAGTCCGGAACGATCTTTTCCAACCAAACTGTATCTGTGGTGGAAAAATATTTTCTTAGGACGCGACGATGGTAGGTATGATTATGCGCAAAATTTGGATCCATGTGGAATTGTCCCATATTTCGGTGAACCACGCCATTCCGATCAAAATAGATCCCTCCCGTATCTGTATAATCGAAAACAAAAAATACACTGCCCGGATTTGTGGGAGAGGTCCATCCCCAATCAGGCAGCGTGTCCGGAGGGACCCATCCACTGTCAAAATAACGCATTCCGGCAGGGGGAGGATTTGAAAAGAAATTGGTATCGTCGCGTACGACTTCAAAACGGATGCGTTCTTCTGTTTTATCCAACGCTACCCATAACGTGTCCACGGAACCTCGTCGAAAACCCTGCTCCTGCGACGAAGACACCGTGTCTTCCGAAACGGGATTTTCCGGTGGAAATTGAGAATTGTTTCCCCCTTTCAGAGTAATGCTGTTGGACCAATCGCCATATCCTTCATTCCCAACAAAATCCACAGCATTGACTCGGTACTGAACAAAACCTGAATCCATGGTTGTATCCATCCAACTCAAAACAGAATCCGAAGGAAGCGCAACAAAAGCGGAATCAACAAGAAGTTTCTCAGTGCCTGTATTCACCGCTCTATAGATTCGATAGCGCGCTGTACCGCTCAAACTGTCTTCCACACTCTTCCATGAAATCCTGACATAACTGTTTTTATTGATCGCACGAGGTTTGACAACACGGTTGGGTGGTGTGTTATCCTGTGTCGAATAGACGATGTTGGAATAAATGTAACGTGCACTATCATCTATTTCGCAAGCCGCTTTTATAAAATAGCCATATTTGCGTCCGTTCACTAAATCATTAAAATTTGAAAAGACCGTATCTCCAGATGTAGATTTATAGAGTTGGCGTATTGATCGTCTCAGATTCTCACGATCCCCTTCCTCAAAGCAGTACGCATCTTGAAAAATGGCATTTTGTGGCGCTGGCAGCCACGATACCGTATTTTGTAACCCTCTCGTAAAAGAGGGTTCGGAAAGTAAAACAGGAGGTTCGTAACCACTACTATCCACATGAACATACACTCTAAACCAATACATGGTATTGGCGAGGGTACCAATCCGTGTTCCATACCAAACGACAACAGAGTCGAATCCCACCGATTTGGGATGAATGTATATAACATTCCGCAGTGTACCGCTTTTCCCAGGAGCCAAGGGAATGTCTTTGTTTTGCCAGCCTTCAATAAAACCAGGTACCTCAAGTCTCCAATCCCATTTCATCCATCCACCATAATTGGTATAAGATGTTTCATTCCGATATTGTGCGATAAACTCTAAGCCCACGATTTCATTGGGCATCATGTGAAGTTCCAATTGATTTTTAACCTTTTGACCGTTGCTGAGAAAATAGACTTCCAATCCGCTCTTTGATGAAACAGGATGGATATTAAAACAGAACACGATCCCAAGTAAAAATCCACGAACTTTCCAACCCGTATTCATCCCCATATCTCCTTATGTTTATCCAATCAACATAAGCAACTTATTAAATTTTAATTTGAATGTCAAGAAGAAACAATTTTCCCTCATTACCGAAATGAAAAACTCCTGTAGAACACTTTTTTACACATATTCTACTCCTCACTGCAATTATTTTGCCAAAACATTTATACAAGACAAGAACAAAAATTAGCGTATGGATTTCAAATCGTCTGAAGAGTGCACAATAATTGACCTTGTTGGACAAAATTAGTTCTACAAACGCATCAAACATTTTAGAGTTGACATTCGGAAAATAAATAGATACATTTTAACTAAAATTGCATGTGAGAAAAATTATCTTAAAAGTAAAAGATGAGTATCAATCGTCCCATTCATATTCTTTACTGAAGTTTGACAAATTTATATTTTATGTGTCATCCTGAGCCCTTCTCCCGAAACTTCGGGATCAGGGTAAACTCTGTCGAAGGATGTTCCCAGCACACCAGATTCTTCCCCCGAAACTTCAGGGTCAGGATGACCACCCCGCTCTTAAATTTGCCAAACTTCACTTCTTTAGAAAAGATTTATAGCTCAATAAAAAAATGCAAACAAAAGATTGGATGTATAAAAACGTATTCTCAACTATGGCCTGGATAGCCATCAACTCTCTCCACATTACCCTCAAGATAAAAGCGATCGGAAAAGAAAAGATTGATCAACTTGCGGATTCCGGAGAAAAACTTATCTATACTTTTTGGCATGGCCGGCAATTTCTTTTAGTACGCTATCTGTCCAAAAATCCGATTGTCGTGATGTCTTCAATCAGCCGTGATGGTATTTTACAGGCAAATATATTAAAAAAATTTGGCTATGCCATCGCCTTTGGATCCAGTTCCAAATCTCCGGTTCGTGCCATCATTGGTGCACTTCAAAAAATGCGAACTGGTTACAATCTCGCTGTCGCTATTGACGGTCCAACAGGCCCCATTTACAAAGTAAAACCTGGAGCAATTTATTTAGCCAAAAAAACAAATGCATTTATTGTACCGACTACTTTTTCAGCGCGTCCACGTCTTACTCTAAAATCCTGGGATAAGTACCTTCTCCCCTTCCCTTTTGCACAATCCGTGATGTATTTCGGAGAGCCTTTTCAGCCTTCTCCAGACTTAAATGAAAAAACGATCCAAAAAGAATGCGATTTTCTCGAAAAAACATTAAATCAAATTACAGAAACATCCGATCGAATACTATTGAAGATGTAATAAAATGCGTGATTCCTCTTTACAAATCTACAATATTTCTCACCAAATGCTTATTTCCAATTTTGACAATTTCAAATGAAATCCCAAATAAAAAAGCCTCTGAAAAATCAGAGGCTTTAAATTTAGACCTGGCGACGCCCTACTCTCCCACAAGGTCGCCCAAGTAGTACCATTGGCGCTGAAAGGCTTAACTGCCGAGTTCGGAATGGGATCGGGTGTTTCCCCTTCGCTATGGTCGCCAGAAAAATACTTTGACAATTCAAAACAAGGTCCACTCCTAAAGACAATCTATCATCTGCCATAGGCAAAAAATTTATATCACGCCGCACGGCTGATTAGTACCAGTCGGCTAAATGTGTTACCACACGTACACCTCTGGCCTATTAACCTGGTCATCTCCCAGGAGCCTTTAGTGCCGAATATTCGGCAGGGAGATCTTATCTTGGGGTGGGCTTCCCACTTAGATGCTTTCAGCGGTTATCCCATCCGAACATGGCTACCCAGCAATGCCCCTGGCGGAACAACTGGTAAACCAGAGGTTCGTCCATTCCGGCCCTCTCGTACTAGGAACAGCTCCCCTCAAATCTCCTACGCCCACGGAGGATAGGGACCGAACTGTCTTACGACGTTCTGAACCCAGCTCACGTACCGCTTTAATTGGCGAACAGCCAAACCCTTGGGACCTGCTTCAGCCCCAGGATGCGATGAGCCGACATCGAGGTGCCAAACCGGGTCGTCGATGTGGACTCTTGGACCCGATAAGCCTGTTATCCCCGGAGTACCTTTTATCCGTTGAGCGACGGCCCTTCCACTCAGAACCGCCGGATCACTAAGCCCTGCTTTCGCATCTGCTCGACTTGTAGGTCTCGCAGTTAAGCTCCCTTATGCCTTTGCACTCAACGCACGGTTACCAATCGTGCTGAGGGAACCTTTGGACGCCTCCGTTACTTTTTAGGAGGCGACCGCCCCAGTCAAACTACCCACCTAGCATTGTCTCGAGACCTGATTCAAGGCCTACGGTTAGGATTCCGACAGAACAAGGGTGGTATTTCAACGTTGGCTCCTCCCGAACTGGCGTCCGGGACTCATAGCCTCCCACCTATCCTACACATGCTTTGCCAAAACCCAGTGCTAAGCTATAGTAAAGGTTCACGGGGTCTTTCCGTCCATCCGCGGGTAGGCGGCATCTTCACCGCCACTACAATTTCGCCGAGGCCGTGGTTGAGACAGTGCTCCAGTCGTTACACCATTCGTGCAGGTCGGAACTTACCCGACAAGGAATTTCGCTACCTTAGGACCGTTATAGTTACGGCCGCCGTTTACCGGGGCTTCAGTTCAGAGCTTCTACCGATGAATCGGCATGACCCTTCCCTTTAACCTTCCGGCACCGGGCAGGTGTCAGTCCCTATACATCGTCTTACGACTTAGCAGAGACCTGTGTTTTTGTTAAACAGTCGCTAGAGCCGTTTCTCTGCGGCCTCTTTCGGCTCCTCCCGCAGGGGAATCGCCTAATCAAGGCATCCCTTCTTCCGAAGTTACGGGATCATTTTGCCGAGTTCCTTAACCACGGCTATCTCGAGCACCTTAGGATTCTCTCCTCATCTACCTGTGTCGGTTTGCGGTACGGACACCCATGATTCTTCCATAGAGGCTTTTCTTGTCAGTGTGTTTAGGGTCAGTTTGCGGGCAAAGCCCTTCCATTCGCATCTCGGTGTTAAAAGAGAGCAGATTTGCTAACTCTCTACACCTACTTGCTTAGAGCCCGTAATCCAGCACGGGCCTGACCTTTCACTCCTGCGTCCCCCCATAGGTCAAGCGAATCATAGGTGGTACGGGAATATTCAACCCGTTTTCCATCACTTACGCCTTTCGGCCTCAGCTTAGGGGCCGACTAACCCTGAGCAGATTAACTTTACTCAGGAAACCTTGGATTTTCGGTGTTCCGGTTTCTCACCGGAATTATCGCTACTTATGCTAGCATCCTCATTTCCACTTCCTCCAGCATGCCTCGCAGCACACCTTCGCAGGTTCGTGGAACGCTCCCCTACCTCCCGAAGATTCGGGACCACAGTTTCGGTAACAGGCTTGAGTCCCGATCATTTTCGGCGCAAGATTACTTGACCAGTGAGCTATTACGCACTCTTTAAATGATTGCTGCTTCTAAGCCAACATCCTGGTTGTCTGTGCGATCTTACATCCTTTATCACTTAACCTGTATTTAGGGACCTTAACTGGTGGTCTGGGTTGTTTCCCTCTTGGACGTGAAGCTTATCCCTCACGCCCTGACTCCCGTACATCATGTCAACGGCATTCGGAGTTTGGTTGGGTTTGGTAGCCTTGTGGGGCCCCTAGTCCATCCAGTGCTCTACCTCCGTGACACGAATACGAGGCTAGCCCTAAAGCTATTTCGGGGAGAACCAGCTATCACCGAGTTTGATTGGCCTTTCACCCC
>Ga0172362_10005574_pt1 | contig 10904 bp, 9 predicted proteins | sample LakKivs1_kivu2a2_FD_114534 | JGI IMG/M metagenome (GOLD analysis project Ga0172362, IMG submission 114534) | Sediment microbial communities from Lake Kivu, Rwanda - Sediment s1_kivu2a2 | ecosystem: Environmental > Aquatic > Freshwater > Lake > Sediment | place: Rwanda: Western Province, Lake...
AGCCGTTTGGATCCGCCGCGCCGCAAGGAGCCAACGGCCTGCTGTTCCCGGGTACCCCGGTATTATCGTCGGGACGGCGGACAGGTAGCGCTTCGTCTGTTCGGAAACAGGATACAGCCGTCCCAATGCCCATTGTGAGTATGACACATCGGATCGGGGCTGTCAAGCGCGATTAGCAGCTTTTCAGGCGTTGTTACAAGTTTTTACAATCTGCCCACTGCGAGTGCCAGCCCCACGGGGTCGCACTCACCTTCCACCCGCACCATTCGGCTTGTCGGCCCTCAACTCCTCCCCCTCCCTTATCGCCTCCACCACGTCTTCCGCCGTCCGTGCCACCATCAGCTTCTCTCTGAATCCTGGCGATTCGAGGAGCTTGCAGACGGACTGGAGGATGTTGAGGTATTCGGTGTTGGATGTCTTGGGTGCGGCGATGAGGAAGACGAGGTGGGCGGGGGTGTGGTCGGCGGCGCCGAAGTCGATGCCCTGCTGGGAGATTCCGAGGCCCATGATGATGTTGTCGACGGCATCGGTCTTGGCGTGGGGGAGAGCGGCGTCGATGCGGGCGTGGGGGAGGGCGACGCCGCTGGAGATTGCTGTGGTCTGGAGTTCTTCGCGCTCGAGGATGGCTTCGAAGAGGCGGACCTTGTCGATCGTGCGGCCATTGGAGGCGAGCTTGTCGACTATCTCCTTGATGGCGTCGAGCTTGCGGGCCGACTTGACGTTCAGGCAGATGTCGTTTGGCCGCAGCAGTTGAGAGAGAAGCATTCCGCCTCCGGGGAAGAAGAACAGATGATGAGATGATGGGATGAAGAGATGAAGGGAAAGACCTCTTCTCTTCGTCGCGTCGGCCCGTGAATCAGGGCACGGCGAGTCCAAGGCATGGGAGCGAACTCCCCAGCCCATCATCTCATCATCCCATCATCCCATAATCTTGTCTTCGTCGCGTTGGGCGACGAATTATCCCAGAAACTGTGCGTACTGTGCGAGGAAGACGCGCTTGCTGTAGTAGACGGCTCGGCGGTCTTCCTTTTCGGGGAAGAAGATTTCGACGTGTCCTTCGCCCCTGAGAATTCTGTTGCGTCCTCGCTTTTCGACGAAGCCGACGGAGTCGAGCTTGATCGGCTTGGCCTTGCCAACAAGTTCAAGTTCACGGTCGTGGCATTTGTTCGATTTCGTCGTCATACGTGTTTGTTTCAACCCACGCGCCCTCGCACGGCGCGACTAACGAGACGTGTCCTGAGCCGGCCGATGAAAAAACCAAAGCACGAGAAAAATCCAAACGGGCGTGCTTCGCCTTCATGGAGCAACGCACTTGTGGACGACTGCTCCGCGAACCTGCTCGACGCGGAAGAGGAAGCTGTCGAGATCGCGCTCCTTGTTGCAGACAAGGACGTAGAACTTGCCGCCGGATGGCGTTGGGCGGCAGCCGCGCAGCTCGGTTTTCAGAGCCGGCTCAGCCTGACGCAGGAGGGCATCGACTTTCGCGATCGCTTTGGCGTTGGCTTCGATATGCACCTCAAACCGCTCCATCTTGCCCGATGACATTGCTTCTCCTTTCGGCGTGGGCATGCCACGAATCCGGAGGATTGGGCCGGCGGTAGAACGGCAGCCGCCATAGGCCCGGAACTGCCAAGCGGCGGTGACTTGTCTGCGCTATGCCTCCCACTATATGCAAATTCCGTGCCGGGTGCGATCGCGGAATGCCAAGATCGATCTAACTGCTTGCTGCACAATGAATTACGCCACCGATCGACCGCTGAACGCCGATTTGTCAGAACCGGGCATCTGCAATAAATTGCAGGATGGCTGCACAGAATTGCAGAAATGCGGGAAGGCGGATTGAAGGGGCGGTAACCGCTTCCACCCGATGGCGGCCCGGCGCCAGTCTTCGCTGCCGCCACAAAAAAGCTTGCACAGCGCGGATCGATTGTTATACTGTTCATTTGGCGCCATTGCGAGCTGTGTTCTCCGAATGCTTTCATTCCGGCCTCGCCGACTCAGACTATGAAAACATCCAACCGCCCCAACGTCCTGATCTTCGTTTCGCACGACACCGGCCGGCACATCAGCCCGTACGGCATCCGGACCGTGCATACGCCGAACGCCGAACGCCTTGCGGCGGAGGGCGTGGTGCTGGAAAACTGCTTCTGCACGGCGCCGCAGTGCAGCCCGTCGCGGGCCAGCATCTTCACCGGGCGCTACCCTCACAACACAGGCATGCTTGGATTGGCCAATCCGCGCGCGGGATGGGATCTGGCGGCGGATGAAGTCCACGCGGCCGAGCATTTCCGCAGGCTGGGCTACGACACCGTGCTGGTCGGCATAGCGCACGAGGCGGCCACGCACGAGTCGCGCGGCTGGGATACGATCCGCCCGGAGCGCGGCGCGCACGCTGTCGGGCCTGTCCTGGGCGAATGGCTGGACCAGCGCAAGGATTCGCGAAAGCCCTTCTACGCACAGGTCGGCATCTTCGAGACGCACATCCCTTTTACCCACGACGGAGCCGGCGCCGACGACTCGCTCGGCCTCACCGTGCCGCCGTATCTGGTCGATTCCGAAGGCACCCGCCACGACCTCCGCGGACTGCAGGGGAGCGTGCGCCGGTGGGACCAGGCGGTCGGCGGGATCATGCACGCGCTCGACGCCCGCGGCCTCGCCGACAACACCATCCTCGTCGTCACCACCGATCACGGCATCGCGTTCCCGCGGGCGAAGTGCACGCTGTTCGACTCCGGGATCGGCGTGCTGTGCCTCATCCGCTGGCCGGCGGGCGGCATCGGCGGCGGAAGGCGATTCGCCGAGATGATCAGCAACCTCGACCTCTTGCCCGCGCCGCTCAACGCCGCCGGAGCCGCCGTGCCCGATAGAATCCAAGGCCGCTCCTTCTTGCCGCTGCTCACCGGCGGGCGGTATCAGCCCCGCGACGTCATCTTCGCCGAGCAGACCTTCCACGAGCACTACGAACCCGTCCGCGGCCTGCGAACCGGCCGCTACAAATACTTCCGCTACTTCGATCAGGGCGGCACCATCGACATTCCTTCCGACATGCGCCTGAACCGCATGTACACCGACAACGTGCGGCAGCTCGTCAACTCGCCCAGCAAGCGCGAGATGGAGAACCTGTTCGACCTGCAGGCCGACCCATGGGAACGCGTGAACCTCGCCGGCAGCACGGAGCACGAGGGCGTTCGGGCGGAGCTATCGCGGATGCTGGCGGACTGGATGCTCAAGACGGACGATCCGCTGCTTCACGGGCCGGTGCCCAGCCCGTGGTACCGCCGGTGCATTGAAACGCTGGGGAGGTGAACGATGGAAACCTCGCGACGCGAATTTCTGAAAACCTGTTGCGCGGCGGGGCTCGCCGCGTCGGGCGCGGCTGCACTGTCGCGGCTGGCTGTGCCGAACGCCGGCACCGCGCTGCCGCGCGCCGAAGCCGCCGAGCCCGGCGAGCCCGTCCGCGGCCGGATCGGAAAGATCGTCGAGGCGCGATTCTACGAGAAGCTCGACAACAAGCGCGTCGAGTGCACACTCTGCCCCAACCGCTGCAAGGTGGGCGACCGCGAGCGCGGCTACTGCGGCGTGCGCGAGAACCGCGACGGCACCTACGTCACGCTCGTTTACGGCAACCCGTGCAGCGGCTACGACGGCGGCATGCCCGATCCTATCGAGAAGAAGCCGATGTTCCACTTCCTCCCGGGCACCACGGCCTACTCCATCGCGACCGCCGGCTGCAACGTGGAATGCAAGTTCTGCCAGAACTGGCAAATCTCGCAGAGCCGGCCCGAGCAGACCGACAACTTCGATCTCCCGCCGGCCGCCGTCGTGGCCAACGCGAAACGCTACCGGTGCCACTCCATCGCGTTCACCTATTCCGAGCCGGTCGTCTTCTACGAATACATGTACGACACCGCCGAGCTTGGCCGCAAGGAAGGCATCCGCGGCGTGATGATCTCCAACGGCTACATCGAGCCGGAGCCGATGAAGAAGCTGTGCGAGGTGCTCGGCGCCGTGAAGATCGACCTCAAGGCGTTCACCGAAGACTTCTACACGAAGATCGTCAACGGCAAGCTGAAGCCGGTGCTCGACACGCTCGTGCTGCTGCAGAAGCAGGGAATCTGGTACGAGATCGTGTACCTGGTGATCCCCACGCTGAACGACAAGCTGGACGACATCACGCGAATGGCGCGGTGGGTGAAGAAGGAGCTTGGGCCGATGGTTCCGCTGCATTTCAGCGCGTTCTACCCCACCTACAAGCTCCGGAACCTCCCGCGCACGCCCCCGGCCACGGTGGAGGCCGCCCGCGACGCCGCCATTGCCGAAGGCCTGAAATATGTCTACGTGGGCAACGTCTGGCGGCGCGACGGCCACCCCGGCGAGAGCACATGGTGCCACAACTGCGGCAAGAAGATCATCTTCCGCATCGGCTTCGCCGTGAAGGAAAACCACGTCGTGAAGGGCAAATGCGAATACTGCGGCGCGGAGATTCCGGGGGTGTGGGTGTGATGAACGATGAACGATGACCAACTGGAACACAACGCACGCCCGGCGCCGCCGATTTCATCGTTCATCGTTCATCGTTTGCCTATGTTTGCCTATGTTTTCATCTTGATTTCCCCTCCGATCCTGCTAAACTCATTCATTGCAAGCGCAGCTCGTTTCGCCGCATTTCCGGGAAAACAGCACAATGACAAAGGTATCGCATCCTCGAGGAACCCGCTTCGTGCCCGTTCGGTTATCGCTCGCCGATATCGTCGGCGCGGAGTACGTCGATGCGGTCGCCGCGGCGCGGGGGGCACTTACAGGCGATGACCTCCGCGAGCTTCGGAGGCTGGCGCGCGAGAAGGTGGATTTCCTCCCGGCGGATTTCCAGAAGGCGCAGGTTGCCTTGCTGCCGCGTATCGGTGAACGCATTGCGCCGCCGCTCGACCACTCGTCGGTGGGAGCGTCCACTGCCGCGTTCAACGCCGCCACGCACACGGCGATGGCCCCGCTCGCCGGCTGCGGGTGCTATCGAATCGGCGAGGAAGGCCGCCTCTATTTCATCCTGAAAAGCGAGCACTACCACGCCCCGCTCGGCCACAGCTTCCCCGGCTATCGCCTGCTGGAACACGCCCGGCGGCTGGGCATTCCGAACGCCACGCATAACAACACGCGGGGGCACATCACCCGTCTGCTGGAAACGGAGTTGGTGCGCGCGGCCAACGGCCTGCCGCAAGGCGATGACACCGCGCTCGCCAAGGCCATCCGGTCGCGGCGGCCGGGCGTGCTCAACCGCGTGCTGAACCTCGAGACCGGCAGCCTCGCCGCCGAGGCCGGGATCAAGGTGATGCTTGCGCGGTTCCACCGCATGCAGCACGATTCGCCCGAGCCGCAGCAACGCGGCGCGACCCCTGTGATCGTCGTGATCGGCGACGACGCCGGCGGCCTTCAGGCCAACTACCACGGCACCACCATCGTCGCGCAGGCGATGCGCGGGATGTGGAACGACCTCAGGGTCAAGCTCGACGACGGCGGCTTCCTGAAAATCGCTCCCGTGCGGCCGAACAACTTCGATGACCTGAAGGCCGTGTTCACCCGTTACACTCGCGGCAAACACAGGCTGGCCGGGTTCATCTACGAGATCGTGCTGATGAACTACGGCGGGCGGCTGCTGTCGCGGAAGTTCGTACGCCGCATCCACGAGCTTGCCCGCAAACACAGCGTGCCGACGATGGTGGACGAGATTCAGACAGGCCTGTGGAGCCCGGAGCTGTACATGTTCCGGGAATATGGCGTCCGGCCGGCGATGGTGGCGGTGGGCAAGGGCTTCCCCGGAGGCGAGTATCCCGCGTCGCGGATCGTCTTCGAGGCCCGGATGGACACGATGCCGCAGTTCGGCGCGCTCGTCACCAACGGGCAGGAGGAACTGGCGTCGCTCGCGTATCTTGTCACCATGCGATGGTCCGAGGCGAACGCGGCCGTCACCCGCGAGATCGGCGAGCACTACGAATCCCATTTGCGGCGGCTCGTCGAGAAGTATCCGCAGCACCTGGCGACCATCGAGGGATGCCGGCACTTGGCGTCGCTGTACTTTCACGAGCTGGACGCAGCGAGGGCGTTCGTGAAACGGCTGACCGATGGCGGGCTGGACATCTCGATCCAGGCCTACAAGGCGAACTGCCCGCCGGCCGCCCTCACCAAGCTCCCGCTGATCGCGGGATACGAGGCGGTCAGCATGGTGATCGCGCGAATGAATGACGCGCTGATGAAGCTCAATCGGGCCTGAGGCCGCACTACGGCGTGGACAGGGTTCGTCCGTGTAAGTCGGTGTATAGTCCGTGTGCGTCCGTGATGGGAGATCCACATGCCGGGCGACGTGTTGCTCGGAATCGACCTTGGGACGACGGTGCTGAAGGCGGCGGCATTCGACGCGCGCAGCGGCCGGGCGCTGGGGCATGCGTCGGTACGGCTGCCGGTGGAGTCGCGCGCCGACGGAGCGCGCGAGCAGCGCATTCCGATGCTTGACCGGGCCCTGATGCGCGTGGCGGATTCATTGCGGCGGCAGCTCGGCGGCGCGGCGTGGAGGCGCGTGGCGGGGATCGGCCTGGCCGCACAGGGCGGCAGCGCGATCATCGCGGATCGCAGCACCGGCCGGGCACTCACGCCGATGCAGCTCTGGAACGACTCCCGGGCCTACGCCCGCATCCCGGAGATTGCCGCCCGCAAGCCGTCGGGCTACTGGCCGCGGTTCTCATTCCTCCGCAACCCCGGCGCGGGTCTGGCGAGGATCGAGTGGCTGCGCGACCGGCTCCCGCAGTTGTTCTGCCCGCAGAATATCTACGTCGGCGCCGGCGAGTACGTCTATTTCAGGCTCACGGGCACGTGGCGACAGGACGCCGGTAACGCGCTGCAGATCGGCTGCTACGACGCCCGCCGGCACCGGATCATCGCCGAGCCGCTGCGGCTGGTGGGTGCGGAGCCGGATTTCGTGGCGCCTATGAGGTCGGGCCACGAGATGCACCCGCTCACGCCATCAGGCGCGAAGGCCCTCCGCCTCCCGGCGGGCATTCCCGTCGCCGGGCCGTACATGGACCACGAGGCCGGATATCTTTCAGCCATGGGAACGGGCGCGGAGTCCGCCGGGGGCACGCCGTTGCAATGCTCGCTGGGGACGGCGTGGGTGGGCAACTTTGTTTCGGCCAAGCAGCCGCCCCCAGGATTCCAGTTGATGCTGCCGTCGCCGATAGGTTCAGACAACGGGCGACAGGCTACAGGCCGCAGCGCCCACGCAGACCGCCGCTTGGTCAACCCTGTAGCCTGTAGCCTGCAGCCTGCAGCCCGCTGGCTGGTGGTTCGCGTGATGTGCGCGGGGAACATCACGTGGGACTGGGCGCTAGGCTCGCTGCTGAAGGGCCGGCCGCAGACGAAGCTGAGCCGCGCCGATGCGGTGTTTCGCCAGCAGCTTCTTCCGCCGGCAGGTCTGGCCGCGCTCCCGTGGTTCACGCGGGCGAATCCGCTCGCACCCGACCAGGCCGGGGCCGGGTTCTTCGCCGGGCTTGGCGAGCACACGACAACCGACGACATGCTGCGGGCCGTTGTGGCCGGCATGTGCTTCGAGTTCGCCCGCGTATTCCAGCCAGTGGTGCAGTCGGGGTGTGTCGACCGCGTGGTGCTCGGCGGCGGCGCGAGCAACGGCTGGTACTTCCGCACGATGCTGGCGGGGCTGTTTGCCCCGCTTCCGGTGTTTCACGTGCAGGACGAGGCATTGGCGGGGACGCGAGGCGTGCTCTACGCATTCAACCCGCGCGTGGCGGCGACAGGGACGATGCGCGTGCCGCGGCCCGGCAAGTTGTTGATCGCGCGCATTCAAGCCGGCTTCGATATGCATCGCAGGCTGTGCGACGCCCTCGCCGGCGGCCTGCCCGAAGACGCCCGCATCCAGCTCGACATTCAGCCGAGGAAACAATGATGACGATCCGCAAACCGAAAGCCGCATTGCTGCCGCTGTATCTGGAGCTGTATGACCAGTGCGTGCCCGATGCACGGAAGGCGTTCGACCCGTTCATGGCCAACGTTGCGGCCGGGCTGGCCGCGCGGGGCATCGATGTCCAGCGCTGCCCGGTCTGCCGGCTGGAGGCTGAGTTTCGTGCGGCGGTCGAGCAGCTCGACGCGAACGTCGACTTGATCATCACGCTGCACTTGGCGTATTCGCCGTCGCTCGAATCTGTCGACGTGCTGGCGGACTCGCCCCTGCCGCTGCTGCTGCTCGATACGACGCCGGACGCTGATTTCGGGCTGGACGTCGATCCCAAGCTGATCATGCACAACCACGGCATCCACGGCGTGCAAGACCTGGCGTGCATGCTGCGGCGGCGCAGCAGGCGGTTCGCGATCGTCGCCGGGCATTGGGAGCAGTCGAACGTGCTGGACCGCGCGGCCGGCATCGCGCGGGCAGCGTACGCCGCGCGGCGATTCCGCACCACGCGCGCGCTTCGTATCGGTGAATCATTCCGAAGCATGGGCGATTTCAGCGTCGACGAGCAGACGTTTCGCGACGCGCTCGGAATCAGCGTGACGCAGGTTCGCCCCGACGAGCTCGCACCGCACGTCGAGCACGTGACCGATGCAATGGTGAACGACGAGATGGCCGCCGATCGCGAGCGATTCCTGTGCGTGGCTGGCGACGACGTCCACCGGCGGAGCCTGCGACTGGGCCTAGGCCTGCGCCGGTTCATCGACGACGGCGCGTTCACGGCGTTCAGCATGAACTTCCTGTCGTTCATGGCGTCCGACGGGCCGGTGAGCACGGTGCCGTTCCTGGAGGCGTCGAAGGCGATGGCGCGCGGGATCGGCTACGCGGGCGAGGGCGACGTCCTGACTGCGTCGCTCGTGGGGGCGCTGCTGGCGGGATTCGGCCGGGCAACGTTCACCGAGATTTTCTGCCCCGACTGGCGCGGCAAGGCGCTGTTCCTGTCGCACATGGGCGAGTTCAATCCAGCCGTGGCCACGGGCAAGCCCGTGCTGCGCGAGAAGCCGTTTCCCTACACGCCGGCGCAGAATCCGGCGTTCATCACGTGTGCGCCGCAGCCGGGGCCGGCGACATTTGTGAACCTTGCGCCCGGGCCGGGATCGTCGTTCCGGCTGATCATCGCGCCGGTGGACGTGCTGGCCGACGCCCGCCATCCGGCGATGCAGGAGAGCATCCGCGGGTGGATTCGCCCGCGAGGCGGCGTGGCACGATTCCTCGAGGAATTCTCGCGCCTCGGCGGCACGCATCACAGCGCGTTGGTGCTCGGCGAACAGGCGGAGGCGATTGAAGCGTTTGCGAGATTTGCCGGACTGGAAGCCATGATGATGAGATGATGCGATGAGGGGATGAAGAGCGTATGGTCGGCTTCTTTCCCATCATCTCATCATCCCATCATCTGTTTTCCCTGTTGTTCGGCAACGGAGTAGATAAGCATGGCCCTGCTGGAAGAATTCAACATCGGCATCGTGGGCGCATGCGGGCGGGGTGCGAGCTTCAAGCTGGCCTGCGACGCACTCGGGGCGCGGGTGCACGCCGTGTGCGACGTGAACGCGGACGCACTGCCCGAAGCCGCCAAACGCCTTGGGGCCGATGGTGTGTTCGCCGACTACGGTGAGATGCTGGAGAAAGCGGACCTCGACGCCGTGATCATCGGGACGCCCATGCCGCTGCACGTTCCGCAGGCGATCGCGGCCCTCAAACGCAACCTCCACGTGCTCAGCGAGGTGCCGGCGGGGGTATCGGTGGACGAATGCGAGGCGCTCGTCCACGCAGCCGGGCGCAGCAGCGGCGTCTACATGATGGCCGAGAACTACACCTACATCCGCTCGAATGTGGTCGTTCGCGAGCTGGTGAGCCGCGGCCTGTTCGGCACCACCTACTACGGCGAAGGCGAGTACATCCACGAGCTGAAGGGGCTGAACGAGATCACAAGGTGGAGGCGGAAGTGGCAGACCGGCATCAACGGCGTGACGTATCCCACTCACAGCCTGGGACCGATCCTGCAGTGGATGCCGGGCGACCGCGTCGCACAGGTGTGTTGTGCCGGCTCCGGCCACCATTACCGGGACCCGCGCGGCGACTACTACGAGAACGAGGACTCCTGCGTGATGCTGTGCAAAATGCGCAGCGGCGGGCTGGCGAAGATTCGCGTCGACATGCTGTCCGACCGCCCGCACATGATGACCGCCTATCAACTCCAGGGAACGGACGGCTGCTACGAATCGTCGCGTGCCGCCGGCGAGCCGAACCGCGTCTGGCTGCGATCCCGTACCAAGGACCCTCACGCGTGGATGAACCTGGCCGAGCTGGAAGATGAGTTTATGCCCGAATACTGGAAGAAGGGCGAGGAGCTTGCCCGCAAGGCCGGGCACGGAGGCGGCGATTACTTCGAGGTGCTCGACTTCGTGGACGCCACCCTCGGCAAGCGCCCGCCGGCCGTCGGCATTCACGAAGCGATGGACATGACGCTGCCCGGCCTGATCAGCCAGCAGTCGATCTCGGCGGGCGGGCGATGGATCGAGGTGCCGGACTCGAGGGCATGGTGATGGGAATTCAGAATCCAGAATTCAGAATTCAGAATTCAGAATGAAGAAGCCGGCGGACGGCATAGCAACTGTGCGAAGCTTCAATTCAGGTCTTGAGTTCAGGGCAGAAGAAGCGATCATGACAGCCAATCAGCCAGCCGCAACTCAGCAACTGCAGATGATCGTTCCGCAATCGGTGCTTCGCGATGTGCCGGAGATTGCGGTGCCGGAGGGGTACGAGCTGCGCACGTTTCGCACCGGCGACGAGGATGACTTCGTGGCGCTGCTGAAGTCGGCCGGATTCGACTATTGGACGCGCGACACGCTGGCGGTCTGGCTGCAGAAGGCGCTGCCGGACGGCATCTTCGTCG
>Ga0172362_10005576_pt1 | contig 10903 bp, 11 predicted proteins | sample LakKivs1_kivu2a2_FD_114534 | JGI IMG/M metagenome (GOLD analysis project Ga0172362, IMG submission 114534) | Sediment microbial communities from Lake Kivu, Rwanda - Sediment s1_kivu2a2 | ecosystem: Environmental > Aquatic > Freshwater > Lake > Sediment | place: Rwanda: Western Province, Lake...
CAGCCTTGATAATGCCTTTCTTAAATGCCGGATCAATCTCGTCATAGCTTGTGAGATTGTATTTTATCTCAAAGAACTCTGATGCTTCAAGTTTGGCCTTAATCTCAGCAGTGACCTCATCACGGGCATTGTCTAGCACTGCAATGCCTGCGTTTGTTAGATCTGTGCGCACCGCATAGCCGAAGATCAGTATCTGCGTAGCAGGAATGCCAAAAAGGATTATCAGCGTACGGTAGTCGCGGAAAATATGAAGGAACTCCTTCCTGACGAATGCCATGAATCTCCTCATACCTTCTCTTTTTGCGGTCTGGTTATCTTCACAAAAAGCTCTTCTACAGAAGAGGTACCGTACCTGGCACGCAAGGCTGCAGGAGAGTCGAGCGCCACTATTTTCCCTTCGCTCATTATGGTCACCCTGTCACAGTATTCGGCTTCATCCATATAGTGTGTTGTCACAAAGACGGTTATGCCGCGTGATGCCGTCTCATAGATCATCTCCCAGAACTGCCGCCTGGTGATGGGATCCACCCCGCTTGTAGGTTCATCAAGAAAGACTATACCGGGATCGTGGAACACGGCCACCGAAAAGGCCAGCTTCTGCCTGAGACCGAGTGGGAGCGATTTTATGAGTGTGTCACCAGATTCAATGAAACTCAGTTTTCTGAGGAGCATGTCAGTACGGGGACGTATCTCTTTCATTGTCATACCGTAGATGCCACCGTAAAGCTCTATGTTTTCCGTTACCGTCAGATCTTCATAGAGAGAGAAACGCTGTGACATATAGCCTATACGTTTCTTGATCTCTTCGGGGCGGCTGGCATCGATACCTGCTACCATAACCCTGCCTGAGGTAGGCCGTGAAAGGCCGCAGAGGATCCTGATAGCTGTGGTTTTGCCTGCACCGTTGGCACCCAGAAAACCGAAGATCTCACCCCTGTAGACATCGAAGGTGAGGTGGTCATTCGCAACAAATGAGCCAAACTTTTTGACCAAACCTTCAACTTCTATAACTTTTTCTCTTTCCATCACTGCTCTTTCTTCATCAGTTCAAGGAAGACATCTTCTATGCCGGGTACAATCTCTTCTATCATGACACCTGAGAGACCGGATGCTGACAGGGCAGTTACCAGTTGCTGAGGGTCGGTTCCGGGTATCAGGGTGACATGGATTGAATCACCGAAGGGCTCGGAGCTCAGAGCACAGGGCTCAGTGCTCAGGGCAAGAAGGAGTTTATATTTATCAGGACAGATTACAGCATATAGTTTTTGACCGTATGACCGGCGGATGTTTTGTGGTGTATCAATGCTCATTATGGTGCCGTTCTGGATGAGGGCGATACGGTCACAGCGCAGTGCTTCGTCCATATAAGGTGTGGAGACAATGATGGTTATGCCCTCATTTTTAAGGTGTGACAGTATCGCCCAGAACTCGGTGCGTGAGACCGCGTCAACGCCAGTGGTGGGCTCGTCAAGGAGCAGGATCCGCGGTTTGTGAATGAGTGCGCATGACAGGGCAAGCTTCTGTTTCATTCCTCCCGAGAGACGGCCTGTAAGACGTTTCCTGAACGGCTCAATATGTTTGTATATGGGTTCTATGAGATGGTAATTCTCTTTTATTGTTGTTCCGAATATGGTGGCATAGAAATTCAGGTTCTCCTCAACGGTGAGATCATAGTAGAGGCTGAACCTGCCCGGCATGTACCCGATGATATTCCGAAGCTGCTTATAGTCATTTACAGTATCGAGGCCGAAAAGTGTCATTTTGCCTTCTGATGGTATTATCAGCGTTGCAGCAATACGGAAAAGAGTCGTTTTGCCTGCACCATCTGGGCCGATGAAGCCGAACAATTCCCCGTCATTGACGCTGAAACTGAGATTGCTCAGGGCGGTGACCTTCGCGTACCTGTGAGAGATATTATATGCCTCTGCTGCTGCCATTTCAGTTAAAGAGAGCCTCGCCGGGCATACCTGATTTTATTGATCCGTCGTTTGGAACATCAATGGTGACGGCATATACCAGTGTCACTCTTTCTTCCTTAGTCTGTATTATCTTTGGTGTGAACTCCGCCTTGTCGGCTACGCTGGTGATGGTTCCGGTGAAGTTCCTGTAACCCTTTTTGCCGTCATCGATACGGGCGGTACAGGTGGCGCCAACTTTTATTTTCGGCAGCTGAGCGCCGCTGATCCATACTTTAAGTTTCATTGTCTTCATGTCAGCCAGTTTTACCAGTGGTTTGCCTGCGGCGGTCATCTCGAAGGCAGAAGCGTATTTCTCAAGTACTGTTGCACTGAAAGGAGCATAAATGATGCTACAGGCTATCTGTTCATTGAGAAGCGCGCGTTTTGCAGACACGCTCTGCATTTCGGCGGCGACAGAACGTTTCTGGATGTTGTTGGCTTCTGACTGTTTGCGGAATATCTCCATCTGGCCTGTCAGGTCATCGAGCTGTTTCTGTGTGGCGGCGCCGTCAGCGAGCATGCGGCGCGTGCGTTCAACGTTGATGCTGAGGTTGTCCATCTGCTGGCGTATGACGTTATCCTGGGCCGCTATGCCCGCCAGGCGCGCCTGCGCCTGCGCCGTCACCGCATCAAGCTCCGCCCTCTGAAGCACCAGCATAGTGGTGTCGGTGACGGCGATGACGGCGCCGCCCGTGACGACACTGCCCTCACTGACATTCATCTGAACGATCCTGCCTGACGTCTCCGACGAGATGATCACATCATCGGCCTCGAAAGTGCCCCATGCATCAGCATCACTCTTACCCCGGTTGCAGCCGGCGGCGAGAAGAAGCACAACAACTGGTATGAGATAGTTTTTCATATTGCTGTTATTTACTGTGACCTGTTATATAGATATAATCAACCTCTGCACGGGCGATGCTTATCTTTCTAATGGCGGCATTCAGGACTGCCTGTTTTTCATTGTTAAGCTCCGTCAGGTACTGTGATGCGGTTATGGTGCCATTCTCCATCTGGGAGGCAGCCGTGGCAGCAATCTTTTTGCGTATAGATATGAGATCATCATCACTTGCCGCTGCATCCCTGAGAGAAGTTATCTCCGCCATCTTTAGGGTCAGAAGGCGCTTCAGCGACTCCTCCATCGCATTACGCCTGATATCAAGAAGCTGCTGCTGCACGGCAAGTGACTTCCTGTCGTTGCTGTTTCTGTTCCAGTCGAAGATGTTCCACTTTAAACCTGCACCAAGAGAATAGTAAAAATCAGCACTCTCAGAGAGGAAGTTGTTACCCGGGGGATTCCCGTAACCTGCCTGGGCAAACCCGAAGGCTTTCGGCATACGCTGGCTTTTAAGCAGGTTCTTTGAGACCTCGAGCTGGCGGTTACGGACATCAAACAGGCGCAGATCAGGATTGTCAATGGTCTCATTTCCGGTGATATCCGGCTTAGGGAGCAGTAATCCGGCATCCTTCAGTCCTTGCATACCGGTTATTTCTTCCAGGGCGCTTATCAGTGCGTCGTGCCGCGTTGTAAGTTCAGTCAGGGTCTGTTGAGCCTTTATCTTTTCCGCCTTCAGCACATCAAGCGTAACAGGTGCCATGACACCGTTCTTTACGCCTGAGGCAACCTCGTTTATCCGTGAATCAACATCTGCGATGAGTAATCCGGTGACTTCGACCTGGCTGGCGACAAGCAGTGCTGAGAAGAAATAATTGTTCACCTGTTCACGCAGCCTGTAGATATCTGCATCATTCTGCTGCATATTAAGCTCGCTTACAACTTTTTCCACCTCGCGTGCACTCCTTGTCACTCCGCCATCCCAGATGACCTGGCTTAGGTCAAGTGTAGCCCGGTACTGTTCATGAGGGATTGAAGGTAGGGAGCCCGGTGGAACAGGAAGGGAAGAGAGCAGGTCAGACATGTTCACCACATCTGACTGGTATGAATAGCTCCCGTTCAGGTTCATTTCCGGCAGCCAGGCTGATGACAGGTTACGGTCTTTCAGCAATGACGCCTGTGAATAAAGCTCTTTCTCACCGTAGAGAGGTGTAGCAATGGCTGCAGAGTCATAGCACTGCCACAGCGTAACTGTCTTTTGTGCACCGGCAGGAATCAATGCCGACAAAAGAGTTGCTGCAATGATTATTCTTTTCATTTCTTACGGTTTTTCAGTGCGGTAATGACAAAGTCAGCAGCAAATTCCTTTCGCTTGTTCATCCAGGAATTGAATTTCTTTTTGTCTCCCATCTGAGGCATGAGCATTGAAAGCATGTCGCGTGCGGCAAAGGGAAAAACGGAAAGAGACACCACGGTGATCATCAGCTGAGGCATGTCGGCCTCCCTGATACCATATCCTTTCAGCTCTTTGGCATGCCTGACGTAGATCGTTTCACGCAGCTGATTATAGGGCAGCATCTCTTTCAATCCCTCAGCCAGTGAAGGATTTCTTGAGATCTCATTCAGGAGGAAGATTGGCAGGTCAGGGTTCTTCATAAGGAAATCTATATGCTGGTCGAAGAATCTCCTAATCTTTTCCTTGAAAGATATATCCTCCCTGAAGATGGAGAATATTTTTTCGAACATTTTTTTAAGCAGCACCTGGAAGACTGCCCTGAAAAGTAGATCTTTTGACCTGAAGTAATAGTGAAGCAGGGCTTTGTTTATACCGGCACGGTCAGCGATCTCCTGCATCCGTGCAGCTGCAAATCCCTTTTCTTCAAACACTTCGGAGGCAGCCCTGAAGATCTTCTGCTGGGTAAGGCTGTCTTTTTCCTTTGATTTAACCATCTTATTTAAATTTATGGTTTAACCATAAGAATTAACTAATTGGTCAAAGTTAATATATAATTTATGAAATTTCAATACCCGGGATAATTTTTTTTATCATTCATATATTACGAAAGGAGAAAGAGGTTTAACCACGGAGTAACAAGCCTCATCCGTCATCAGGCAGTTACGGCTGGAGCAGCACGGAGTTTTTACAGAGTTATACTATTTTAAGTTAATGCCTTACGCTGACTGAAGGCTCTTGCCCTGACACATTGCGAACAAAATGTAACACTGGTTGTTAGATCTTAAAACGTGAGCAAAATGAAAATAAGAACTGTTGAAACTATATTGCCACCCCCGCTGGTGCATTTTGTCGGCGACGGTTTCAGGGTGCATAACTTCATACCGGGAGTCCATCCCCTCTCAATGGCAAGGATGGATCCGTTCATTTTACTGGATTATAATTCAAAATATTATTTTCCGGCAACGGATAAACCAAGGGGAGCGGGAGTACATCCGCACCGCGGATTCGAAACGGTCACAATAGCATACAAAGGCCGTGTTGCACATCATGACAGTTTTGGGAACAGCGGCGTGATAGGCGAGGGTGACGTGCAATGGATGACAGCTTCATCAGGACTGCTTCACAAGGAATACCATGAAAAGGAGTTTGCCCGGAGGGGAGGCGATTTCCATGTAGTTCAGCTATGGGTAAACCTCCCTGCAAAGGATAAGTCTTCACCGCCAAAATACCAGCCCATCACGAATGACCGCATGGGCAAATATGAACTGCCGGCAAATGGCGGTACCATTGAAGTAATTGCGGGTAATTATATGAACACAAAGGGGCCTGCATCAACATTTACTCCGGTCTCACTCATGAACGCCAGGCTGAACCGGGGCGGCAGGGCTGACTTTAAATTTCCGTCAGAAAACAACACTGCCATGCTGATTATTGAAGGCAGCATTAAGGTAAATGGTGCAGACCATGTTCCGGCAGATCACTTCATCCTTTTCAGAAATGACGGCGAAGAATTCTCTATTGAGTCTGAAGAAAACTCAATAGTGCTTGTTATGAGCGGCGAGCCGATAAGGGAACCTATCGCTGCCCACGGTCCCTTTGTTATGAATACAAAAGCAGAGATCTATCAGGCTTTTGAGGATTTTGAGAAAGGCAAATTCGGCACCCTGGACGACTAAGAAAAAATTCTTTTAAAAAAAACCGTGAAAAATTTGGAAGTTAATGTTATTTATATCTAACTTTGTGTTAGAAATAATTAACTAAATCGGCAGTCATGAAAAGAGGTTTAATTGCAATTGCTGTTTCCCTGCTTGTTCTTGGCAGCGCAGCATTCTGGTTTTTCGGGACCGGCGATCATAAGATCGGTTTCGAGATAGTCTCCTTCGGAGTAATAATCGTCCTTGTCGGGTTCGGTTTATTATTCGCATATCGAAGGCTTTCTGCGGCACACCGGGGAGAGCCGGTCGAGGATGAGCTTTCAAAGAAGATTATTCAGAAAACGGCAGCATGGGCATATTACATTTCCCTTTATATGTGGGTCTTTATGATCTGGCTCAAGGACCGGGTGGCACTGGATACCGAACAGATACTCGGAGCCGGTATACTGTCTATGGCAGTCATCTTCTTTGTTTGCTGGATCATAATAAGGGCAAGAGGTTTAAGCCATGAATAACCGTATAAGGGAGTTCAGGGCGCGTCATGATCTCACCCAGGACGACCTGGCACGCAAGGTCGGTGTGCGTCGTGAGACTATCGTTTTCCTCGAGAAAAACAAGTACAATCCGTCGCTTAAGCTGGCTCATGATATAGCCCGCACATTTGGCGTGACCATAGAGGAAATTTTCATCTTCAACGAAGAATAATCTTCAGACCGGTTTTTATCGTTCTCCTCTTGCACCTGTCAGGCATAATTCATAAATTTATGGTGCATTTCCTCCTTATTGTGCAACATAATACTTGAATCATGCTGGTCAAGACCTTCAGCGCTGCCGTATTTGGCATTGAAGCAGTGCCTGTCACCATAGAGGTGGATGTCACCCGGGGAGTCCGTTACATGCTTGTCGGCCTTCCTGACGCTGCCGTGAAGGAGAGTCAGCAGCGCATAGAATCAGCCTTCCGTGCCGTGGGTCTCAGGTGGCCCGGACGGCAGGTTATCATTAACATGGCTCCTGCTGACATCCGCAAGGAAGGATCGTCGTATGACCTTCCCCTTGCAGTGGGGATACTCTCTGGCGCCGAGATGGTCAACGGCAACAGGCTTGACGGTATGCTTCTTACAGGCGAACTCTCTCTTGATGGCACAATCAAACCTGTAAGGGGAGTGTTGCCTATGGCATTGCAGGCACGTGCGTATGGCTTTCGCGGTATGGTTGTGCCTGCAGAGAATGCCTGTGAGGCAGCCGTGGTTGACGGCATTGATGTTTATGCAATGGGCAGTCTCGATGATGTTCTCAGATATATGCGCGGAGAAACTGATCCTTCACCGCTTAAGGTTGACATGAATGCCCTCTTCAGCGAGGAGGGCAACAGGTATGATTCCGATTTTGCAGACGTTAAAGGACAGGAGAGTGTCAAGCGCGCCCTCGAGGTTGCTGTTGCTGGCGCGCATAATGCTCTAATGGTAGGCCCTCCGGGTTCCGGGAAGACCATGCTTGCCCGCCGTCTTCCCGGGATATTGCCTCCCCTCACCCTTGAAGAGGCGCTGGAGACAACGAAGATTCATTCCGTTGCCGGAAAGATTGACAGCCACATCTCACTGATGACGCGCCGCCCTTTCCGCAGTCCTCACCACACGAGCTCTGACATCGCCCTTGTCGGCGGCGGTACCGTGCCGCAGCCAGGCGAGATCAGCCTGGCACATAACGGCGTGCTGTTCCTTGATGAGTTGCCGGAGTTCAAGAGGAGTGTTCTCGAAGTGCTGCGTCAGCCGCTGGAAGACAGGATAATAACCATCGCGCGGGCACGGCTGAGCTGCGATTTCCCGGCGTCATTCATGCTCATAGCATCTATGAATCCCTGCCCGTGCGGATTCCATAATCATCCCGAGAAACAATGCACCTGCCTGCCCGGCATGGTGCAGAAATACCTTAACCGCATCTCAGGCCCGCTGCTTGACCGTATTGACATTCACATAGAGGTGGTGCCGGTAAACTATGAAAAGCTTGCAGGAACAACAGCAGCAGAAACATCAGCCATCGTGCGTGAGAGAGTGGTAAAAGCAAGGGCATTGCAGACTGAACGCTTCAACGGGGCGGAAGGCATTCACTGCAACGCCCAGATGACATCGGCCATGATACGCAGGTACTGCCACCTTGACGATACAGGCAGCAGGTTGCTCAGGGCAGCAATGGAGTTGAGGGGGCTCTCAGCAAGGGCATATGACCGGATACTTAAAGTTGCAAGAACAATTGCCGATCTCGATAACTCCGAATCAATTCATCCTGACCACCTTTCGGAGGCAATCAACTACCGCAACCTTGACCGTGAGGGATGGGCCGGTTGAAAAAAGCAGGTAATATTTCTTAACAATATTCTTTTTTGCTTATTTTGCGACAAGGGAAAGGTACTACTCCATATCTGTCGGAATATATGGAACTAACCAGAAGGATCAGAAAGAAACTGTCGGAAGAAAATCTGATGTTCGCCTATCGCGGTGAGGTAACAGGAGATAATTCTGTAGGACTGCTCACACTGCTCGAAAGGGAGATGGAATATTCGGATTTCAGCTTCCTGGGACGCAAGCGGCTATTCATGTTCGTGCTTGAAAACCTTCAGAACATCAGCAGGCATGGTGCCAGGCCAGAAAAGGCCGTGACATCACTGGTGGTGTACAGTAAGACCTCTGACGGCTATACCGTAAGCACCGGCAACGTGATAAAGAAAAGCGAAGTGACGGGGCTGAACAGGAACCTTGAAAAGATAAACAATCTTGGCCCGGAAAAGATCAGGGAAGTTTACAGAGCCATGCTGCTTGATTCAAGCATAGGGAAAAGGGGAGGTGCAGGGCTTGGCCTCATTGAGATGGCACGCAAGACTGGGAACAAGCTTGAATTTGACTTTCTGCCGGTAGATGAAAAATATTCGTATTTCGTTCTCAGCAAGACCGTCGATGCGGGTGGCAAGAGCGTCTTAAGCCCGGGAAACGGTGATTCATTCAGCGGTAAGAAGATAGCTTTGCTTGAGCATATGATGAAGACACACAACATCTTCCTCATCTGGGCCGGGCCGCTGACACATGATATAAGCAAGGAGCTTCTTGCATTCAGTGAGACAACACTGCATGAGGCCGAAGTTGAGCAGAACCTGAACAAGAGAGTATTTGCCACTCTTATCGAGCTGCTCCAGAACGTCGCTCAGCACTCACCCGGGTTTGACGCCGAGAAAAGATACGGCAGTCCCGTGGCAATGATAAGGCAGACCCGGGCGTCATTTATCATCACTTCCGGTAACCTCATCAGGAACAGTGACAGGGATCATCTCAGGCAGAAACTCGAGATGGTCAACAGGTATGATGAGGAAGGACTCAGGAAACTTCTCAAGGTGGCGCTTGAAGGGCAGGATATGACCAAACTCTCTACCGGATATATGGGTCTTCTGGAGATGGCCCGCAGGTCAGGCGGCAAACTGAGATATGAATTTGAAGATGTAAATGAGGATTATTCCTATTATGTGCTCACTGTCAGGATCAGGGCTAAGGGACTAAAGGCTCGCTGACAAGCACAAGCTCTTTTCCGTCATAAACAGCATAGCTTCTTCTGCAGGTGAACCAGTCGCCAAGTATTATCATTCTCCATCCGTTCTCATCATATGTCAGCGGCAGATGTCTGTGCCCGTAGATGTAATACTTTGCGTGGCAGCCTTCATCAGCCATCTTCCGTGTATGACGGATAAGGTCTTCCTTATCCTCTCCCAGGAAGGGCAGTGATAAGTGCTTGGCAAGACGGCTGCTGTTTGACCATGAATGTCCAAGTGCTATCCCCGTTGCCGGATGAAGGGCACCGAAGAGAGCCTGCACCACCCTGTTGCGGAAAAACGCGAAGAGCATCCTGTCTATAGTCCTCCTGCTGCCGAGACCTTCGCCATGAGCAAGGTAGAATGTCTCTCCCCCGATCTCCGTAATGAATGGCTCATGATGAACTGTAACACCGCATTCACCTGCAAGGTAATTCCTCATCCACATATCATGGTTGCCGGCAAAGACGTGAATATCAATTCCCTGGTCAGAAAGAGAGGCAAGCGTGCCGAGGAACCGCGTAAAGCCTTTTGGAATGACCGTCTTATATTCCCACCAGAAGTCAAAAAGGTCGCCAAGCAGGTATAAAGCAGCAGCATCATGTGAAGCTTCCTCAAGCCATGATACCACTCTTGCTTCCCGTTCACGCGGCTCAGTGCCTGCCGCAAGTCCCAAGTGAAAGTCAGAAGCAAAATATGTCTTTTGTCTTTCCAACTGCTGTCATTATTTGTTGAAAAGCTGGTCCATCCTTATCTGCAGGTTACGGCCGAAAAGGTTGGTGTTTATGACGTTCCCCTGCGGGTCATACAAAACGTTGGCAGGCAACTGCCTGATACCCATAGATATGGCGTAGACTGGGTTCTGAGGGTCCTTTTCAATGACACTTATCCATGGCAGTTCCTCAAACCTGACTATACTTTTCCATCTTTCCCTGTCAGTGTCAAGGCTTACCTGGTATATTTCAAGACCCTTCCTCTTATAAATGGAGTATAATGACCTTAGTTCAGGCAGCTGGGCAAGGCACTCTTCCGAGGTGGTCGTCCAAAACGAGACAAGAACATATTTTCCCCTCAGTGATGACAGGCTGACCATTTTTCCTTTTATGTCAGGAAGTACCGGGTCAGGCTTTGTTGCAGGGTTTTTGGAAGCGATGCTCACCATGCGGTCGAGGTACATCCTGTTCATTTCAGATGCCACATTCTCTTTGAGGGCTTTTACATGTCTTGAAGCAGGATATTTAACTGACAGCGTGTCAGAGACGATCTTCAGGAACTGAAGGTCGCGAGGCTGGTAAAGCACGTATGTATTGTCATCGATTCTCTGGTAAAGAGCCTTTATCGAAGCCATTGTGCTGATGTTGTCAAGAATAAAGGCGATGTTATATTTTCGTTGTGCATTAACAGCGTCAGTATATTCTTTCTCAA
>Ga0172362_10005577_pt1 | contig 10902 bp, 8 predicted proteins | sample LakKivs1_kivu2a2_FD_114534 | JGI IMG/M metagenome (GOLD analysis project Ga0172362, IMG submission 114534) | Sediment microbial communities from Lake Kivu, Rwanda - Sediment s1_kivu2a2 | ecosystem: Environmental > Aquatic > Freshwater > Lake > Sediment | place: Rwanda: Western Province, Lake...
ATTATATATTTTGAATTATGTCAAAGAAGCACTTAACACCCTCTGTTTCGCCCTCTGTTTATTTACGCACGCGTGCCAGGTTGCTGCCGCTTGGCGAATGTTATATAAATAGGGATTGGCAAGGCAGCGGCATGGCTCTCATCGTGGTATCACGGCGTCATGTAACCGGTCATTACACATTTGCCGTCTTCCAGGTCGACCTGATGTGCCTGGGTGTCAAAGACGCATTCTGGCATTTCAACGAACCACCGGAAGTCTTTAAAGAACTGTTGGATAGACAAAAAGAATTTTCCGAGCCGGATGATTTTTTAATGCCAGTTGATTATCCTCTGGTACACAATATCATCTATGGTGCCATTGAGTATGCCGATGAGCTTGGCTTCAGGCCACATAAGGATTTTGCCCTGGCCAGGTATATCCTGGAGGAGGACGATGACCGCATCGAACTCGTCGATGTGGAATTCGGAATGAATGGGATACCGGCCATTTTCCAGGGAAAAGAAAATTACCCCGGACACATCATCGATGCGTTGAATAAAAGCGTCGGGAAGGGGAATTACTATATCCTCAATGAGGACGGTGATGTTCTTGAGGGACCGGATGATGATGAAGAAGAAGAAGAAGAAGATGATGATGTTCCTAAGGATGAAGAGGAGGGAAGACCCTCCCTGATCAGGCAGATATCACATGATACCATTCAATATGATACGGAACGGTTGATGAAGTATCTTCAGGAGCAGAACTTCTCGACTCCTGAAGAGCTGAGAGCTTTCATGGAAAAAAACGTGATTGGCAGGCGCATCGAGGATATCATCCCTGAGAAAAAAGGAATGAAGACAGGTAAAGAGAAAGCCGAGGAATTGATGTCGAGGGCATACCGTAGTAACCCAAAGAAAGGTGTGGGCTTTGCGAAGCAGGCTCTTGAAAACGATTCTGAAAATATCAGGGCTCTTAATTACATGGCGGGAACAGAGAAGGATGATGAAAAATCCCTGGCATTGTATGCCAAAGCCGCTGAAATAGGGGAAAAGAAGCTGGGGAAAGACTTTTTTAAGGAGAACAGGGGCCATTTCTGGGACATGGTGGAGGCCAGGCCTTATATGACGGCCCGTCAGGGGATGGCCCAGTGCCTTAATGAAATGGGAAAGTGGGAGGAAGCGGTTGACATTATGCAGGAAATGCTAATCCTCAATCCCAACGATAACCAGGGGGTGAGGTATGACTTGTCGACATTGCTTCTGTATAATAAACAATACAATGCTTTTTACCGGTTGTACAGAACATATAATGATGATTGGTCGGCTGCCTGGCTGTATAATTATGCCTATTATCTTTTTATAAGATATGGGCCTGACAGAAAGGCCGTTGAGGCCCTTCAAAAGGCCTATCAGGCCAATAAGTACGTGATTGAAATCCTGACAGGAAAGAGCAAACCACCCAAAAAAGTGATGGAATATTACAAACCTGGTCAGAAAGATGAAGCCGCTTATTACCTGTTTGATAATTTCAAACTGTGGAGAGAAACGCCCGGGGCGATGGAATGGATCGGTGACTGGAGGCCCTCAGCCGGATAATCCACTGAAAATGAGATTCCGGCCACCTGCCGGATGAGGGATTATGGTTCCATGGTTCAATTGTTCTATTGTTAAACTCTAATAATCTCTCTCCGCATCTTCGAATTTCGCTACATCGTTACATCGTTACACCGTTACATCGTATTTCGTTATCTCTGCCCCATCGACAATCGTCCAATCATTACGACACCGGTGCTCCATCGGCAAAGGAGATAAGAACCCATCATCTTGATTTGTCTTCTTTTTTATATTACCTTTACATCCATAATTACCCTTTGTTTTCGCCCAATCCAACGTAGCGCACCGATGCGTCCGGACCGGCCATTGCGAAAGCAAACTACCGGAAGGTGCACCCATTATTCGTTCAGGCTATCTGTTCATTTTTTTATGTCTAACTAAATTCATCTCGCCATGAACCCGCAAATTAAAGACTTGTACGACTTTGCATTGGATAATGCAAAAAGGAGCATCGACTGGTATACTAAAAACAGTAAACCAAAACGAAGATTCTCCAAGATCTCCAGATGGTATTCCATTATTATCCTGGGCCTGGCTTCGGTCGCTCCCATACTGAAAGCCACAGGCATCATCAAAGGCGCCTTTGACATCTCATCATGGGGTTACCTGTTACTGGCCATAGCCGGTATTTTAATGCTGCTGGACCGCTTTGGCGGCTTTTCCACCAGCTGGATGCGTTATATCACGGCCCAGCTGGAGATCGACAAAGCACAGGAGGCCTTCAGATTCAAATGGGCACAGAACACCTTCGGCCTCAACTGGGACACCCTCACCCCTGCCAAAGCCGTCGAGCTGCTGGGCCATATCGAGGCCTTCAACAGCAGCGTGAACATGATCATCGAGAATGAGACCAACGCATGGATAACCGAGTTCAAGAGCAACCTCACCGAGCTGCAGAGCATGATCAAGACCAGGACGGCCGAATACATGAAGACGATAGAAGAGAAGAAGACGGCGGAAGCCGAGATAAAAAAGCAACGTTACGTCATCGCCCAGATCGACAACAAAAGCAACCTGGGCTTCATCGAATTGAAGCTCACCTCACCCGACGGAGAGGAGTATGTCATGCATCCCGGCAGGATGCAGAAAACGGAGATATTCAAAGACCTCAAACCGGTCCGTTACATCATGGATATCACGGCTAAGAAGGACCCGAAGGCTGCCGCTGAGGTCATAGACAAAAAGATGATCGACCTGACCGGAAAGGACCAGGAAGAGGTCAGGCTGAAATTCTAAAGAGCTTAAGGTTTGATAGTCTCAACGGAAGATTTCATTTCACTAGAGTTACGGTTATGGCTAAACTCGACATTCTTAAAATTGGCGAAGTATTGAAAGACTTCACCGGGAAAAAACTGAAGGACCATCATGGTGACCTGATTAAATTCAACCTCAAGCTGGTTTTGTAGAAGCTGAGGTCGGGTGCAGGAGGCATCATGCTGCAGAATTATCTGAATGAGAAAGAGCTGACCAAGGTGCAGGCGTGGGGATTTACTTTTTCCTTTGGGACGATCATGAGCGTGGAGAGCAGGATAAGAAAGAAAGCAAGTTTACCATCACGGAGAAATTCGACGGGCAGAAGAAGGTGGCCTTCACCGGTGGCCGAAGCTACGACGGACACATAGGAGGCAATAAATGGCGGTGGGGAGCCCTGCTCAGCACCCAGATGAACTCTTTTGTGATGAACCCCCGGATGAATGACTTTGAATACGGGTTGCATCTCTTCTGTGAGCAGACGGAGAAGAAATCGAAAGAATCGGAGATACGTGAGCTCGTCGACCAGGCCATCCTCTGGAAGGCTGCACAACCGGGCGAATTCATGGATCTCTCACGTGATTTGTTTGAACAGCTCAAAGATGCGGACAGTGTCACTTACTCAAGCCAGATCATCGTACGGCACCAGGCCTTCATCAACCTGATCCCATCCTTGTCGCAACGTAATAATAAGGTTTTAGCAAGATATTTTGCCGCTGCCACCGATTTTGTCGACTATCTTGATATCAGGAACCGTATTTTGGACCGTGAAGAGAGGTATACCTCCTTATGGTGTGATTATTTTGACAACCCTGATAAAAGCTATGACGTTATGGCATCGTGGGCGCAATCGAAACTGCGAAGGTATTCAAATCGACTTGCCGCATGGGAAGGCGATTACCGGGGAAATGACTCGACTTTTGCCGGCCTCATTCGGCTGAATGGGCCGAATGCGTCACTGAAGAGTTACTTTGAAGGAGCTATGCTCTTAAATTGTGGTATCGTAAAAGCATTACCTTATCAACAGGTTTTAGAAAAGGCCTTTAATCAGATTCAAGTATTTTGGTCACAACAGCTCCACATCCGGGCCCTTGGACGGTATATCGTGGAGATGGCTTCCGAACAGGGCATCGATGAAGGGATTGAACGGATATTCACCGTCACATATAAGAAGAACGGGAGGGAGGAGGTGATCAATTTGACGCATGGGCTGTAGATGATGGTGGGATCCCATCCGCCTGCCGGATGGAATTCCGGTTTCTTAGCCCAATGTTCTATGGTTCAATTCTCAATTGTTAAAAATGGTTAGTGAGATAATCCGGAGGAAATTTAAAGGATTATTGCATGGATGGCTTTGTTGTGTCATTTAATTTTTCAAATGCCTTATAGATTTTGGAATAAGATCCATTACCGGAACAGGACTTCTTCGCCCTGGTCATGGCCTTTTTTATACTGCCTTTCTCTATCGACATGTCTCTTACCCAATTTTCTTTCTCGAGAAAATCCTTTGTCTTGGCGTAATCCGGAATAAATTTGACTAATTCATTTATAGTTTGCTCACTGTGATGGAAATTTGGGTATGTTTCTTTAAAATGAAGCAGAAACCAATATTCAATGGAAGGCATGCTATCGCAAAATATAATCCCTTTGTTATTTCTATATTTATGTTGAATCTTGACTAATTTTTCATTCTCTTTTTGATTACGTGATGACACATCCTTGTCAAACACGTATATTACAGTAATTTTTGCACTCAGCAGTTTTTCTTTTTTTATTCTTTTATCAAAATCACTGATGCTTTGATTATCAAAGAAATGTGGTTTGATTGTACAAGTATATCTAAATAATCTTTTTAAGTGAGTGAAGTAATATTGTTCCGTGGGACCCTCCCCCAAAATATATATTCCTGGTTTTGGCTGTCTGAATTTTTGTTTTCGGCCCCCATGTTAAATACTCTTAGATATTCGGTACAGCTCCAAATTTACCATATTTATAGGCTTTTTGCAAAGAGCTGATCCTGCCAGTGCCTTTGAAGTCGGATAGTGAGTATAGTTCGGTTGAACCGTCTTTTCTTTTGTTAGTGAACCAAATATTGTCCTTACGCAGCAGATCTTCTTCTTCCAATAAACCGTCATAATGTGTCGTAAACAGTAACTGTGAGGTTTCCGACCGTTTGAGGAAATGTTCAATGATAAATTCGATAAGTTTGGGATGGATGGAGGTATCGATTTCATCAACAGACAGAAATGCGTTTTGATTTATTGCCTGAATGATGGTGCCGGCAAGTCCCATGGTGCGCATGGTTCCCCTGGATTCAAGAGTTTCTGGCAAATCATAATTACAGGCCTCCCCCTCTTTATTCCATATTTTATGATTAAAATTAATCGACGAAACCAATAGTATCCCTTCTTTTTGTAATTTTTCAAGCGCATCTGCCGGCATCTTGAATTTTTCAAAGAATGAAATCAAAGCTTCAGGAACCGGTTTTTCTTTAGATTTAATATCGATCCCACTAATATTGAAATCGGCTTCTGACAGGTATTTCAAGATGTCATCTTTCAATAAACTGTTCTTTAAAAGTAATTTCTTTGTATCAGCTTCCATTGACGAAGTTTCGGGCCCAATCTTGCCTATAATATGATATTTCATCCAATCAACAACTGCATCCATTTCAGCAACCTGTACATTTACTTTATTGTATGCTGCAAAAAGAGACATGTTGCTAAGGCACTTGACTTTTATTTCTTTTTCGGCAACAGGGTCTATTTTGAATTTCCTGTTAAATCTTATGTTTGAAACACCCTTATCATTCTTTCTTGAAAATATTTCTGCAGGTTGTGCTCCGGGATAATTGACCAGGGTTTCGGAAATGACTTCTGAATCTGTCAATCTGAGAGAATAAACATATTTTTGAATATTGATGAAAAAGATCAGCGAAAATTCTGAAGGTTCGTTTCTGGAAGTGTCATCAAGTAAAAAAGGGATTAGGCCGGTCTTTTCATCTTTATTTTCTGTCGATTTGAACCAAAATCGATACATAAAACCGAACGCCTCCAGAAGGTTACTTTTTCCCGATGCATTGGCCCCATACACCATTCCAAGCTTTAGTATTCTGATACCCGGCTTTATTTCGACAACATGGTGTCCTTCCAGATGTTTGTCCCGTGTCGCTTCAAAACTAAACGTTACCTCATCTTTGAAAGAGAGATAATTTTTTACCTTAAATTCAAATATCATTTCTTTATTTTTACAATTTTATTGCAATATTACGAAATAGAAACGAATTTAATTGGAATTTGTTTCAATAATTAACATAATAATTGTAAAAAATAGAAATAAAGAGATTCTGTCCTGAAAATAGGGGAATTATATATCTCAATTCTTTATGCCGAAATACTCTCCAATTTATCTTTCCATCTCTTCCAGTCGGGCATCATCTTTTTTTGAAGCTGATAAAATTCTTTGCCGTGATTGGGATTGACTATATGACAGAGTTCATGGATGATCACATAATCGATGCATTTTACGGGGGCTTTTATCAGCTCGGGGTTGAGAATAAGCTTATTGGAAGGTGTAAGACTGCCCCACCTTTTTTTCATCCTTTTTATTTCCAATTCCGGAAGTGCAAGGTTGAATTTTTCGAAAGATTTATAATTCTCCTGAAGATGTTTTGCGAAGATCTTTTCCGAGTGTAATTTGTACCAGCGGGCCAGTATATGCTTTGGGTTGGCGCCGCTTATTTTTTCCCGCATGAATATAAAAAGTTCGTTCCCTTTTAGTTTAACTTCATTTGTATCGCCGGTCCGAATTTTCAAAACGTATCTTTTCCCCAAAAAAAGATGCGTCTCTCCCGAAATATATTCTCTCTCAGGTGTCCTGGGCAGGAACGACTCGAAAAATTGCCATTGTTTAACGATCCATGATCCTCTCCTGACCAACTTATCCTCAATACTATCAATTGAGGCGTGAACAGGTGCAATAACATGCACTGACAGATCAGGGTACACCTCAATAGCGAGTGTTTTCCTGTTTGTCCGGGTCAGGTCGTATGCAATGACCGTCCTTCCGTATTTAACTGTGTGTTCCATCAATAGTTGTTAATAGCCACTTTCATGCATCCGGGAAGGATTTGGTCAATGTCGCCAAAGGTCATTTCGAACCCGAAAACACTGCGATTAGCATATAAGTAATCTTCGATGGCATTTTCCATCTGTTTTTGTACGTCGATATTCTTCTTCCAATCCCTTATGACCATTTTTTCAATGATAGTGGAAATATCCCTGCCGGCCTGAGCCATTTTCTCAGAATACACCTGAGTTTCATCTTTATCTAATCTGCCTTCAATAATGGATTTAATGGCCCCAAAAAAAGCTCTTGCCCTTGGATCATCCTTTACACTGTCGGGAATGCCTTCCTGACTTCCGGTTGAAAAATCCCTTTGGATGCCCATTATCTGATCTAAATAGTTTTTTTCATCCATCCGGCCCTCATTAAACAAACGGATGGTTTCTTCGATCATTTCCGAAAACTTTCTGTAAAATGCTTCATCCTTATCCATGTTTTCGGTTATCGTCCTCTTCATCTCATGGGCAATCTGATCGGCGACCGAAGCCGGGGTCTTACCCTCACTCAATAATTCTTCGTGACGAAGCTGTTTGTCGAACACATTTACCCTTTTGGTGACTTTTACCACTCCATCGGCCTGAATATGTGTATCCAATAATTTTTTCACCCTCGATTCATATTCTTTGTAGTTTATTATCTCAGCATAACGTTGTTGTACACTGCTCCGCAAAGACTGGAAAAACTTAAACTGGTTTTTAAAATATTCAATTTTATTATCGCTGAACATTTTATAAAATTCATCGGCAGCGAGCGCTGTTTGAAGTGTCCTTGCATAGATGGAAAGCAATTCGTAGAATTTATCTCTGATGTCCTTGTCGCTCAAATATCTTTCAAGAGCTTCATTGTCTTTCCGGTTCACATCCTCAAAAAGCGCCCACACCTGTTCATGCCGGACAGGCAATTTTTTTATTTCATCTTTTATATCGATTACCGTCAAAGTCAGATCTTCCTCCTCAAACCCGTCCAAAGCACTATAATCATTCAATGCTTCATCCAGTTTGCCCAGTATCCCAACGTAATCGATGATATAGCCGAATTCTTTTCCCTCAAATATACGGTTGACCCGGGCGATAGCCTGTAGCAATCCATGGTCTCTCAACGGCTTGGCCAGATATAATACGGTATTTCTTGGTGCATCGAATCCCACCAGTAACTTGCTTACCACGATGATGATCTCCACTTCGTCATCATCGTCGTTAAACTTAGAAATAATATAATCCTCATATTCATCCTGGGAATGATACCTCTGGAGGATTTTATTCCAATATTTCAGGCCTGTTCCCTGCGGATCATCCCAGATATCCTCATGATCCTGCCTTGAATCGGGTGGGGTAAATACGACAGCGGTATTTATTTTCAATTCGGGATTGGTCTGGCTTTCAAAATATTCCTGATAACGGATGGCCGTATTGATTTTCGGCACTGCCAGCTGGGCCTTGAAACCGGTGCCCTGCCAGTTCTTTGTGAAATGTTTCGAGATATCAAATGCAATTTCTTCAACCACCTGCTGTGATTCGTAGATCCGGCTTATGGTCGAGAATTTTTTCTTCAGATCCTTGGCGGCATATTCCGACAAAGGTTCCGCCAGCCGGTCGAATCCTTTATCGATCTGATATTTATTGATGTCCAGCTTTGCAGATCTGCCTTCATAAAGTAAAGGGACCACTGCCTTGTCTGCAACAGCCTGGTCAATGGTATAAGTATGAATGAATCCTCCGAATTTATTAGCCGTATTTTTTTCTTTTTTCATCAACGGTGTGCCGGTGAAACCAATGTAACAGGCATTGGGCAGCATCCTTTTCATTTTTGCATGGGCCACACCAAACTGACTCCGGTGGCTTTCATCCACCAGGACAAATATATTTGGGGAGTCATCCATAAAATCCATCCGGTTCAGTGCTGTTTCAAATTTATCAATGACCGTGGTAATGATTTCATTGCCTTTATCTTCGAGCAGCCGGATCAGGTTGCTGCCGGTTCTGGCCTTATGCACATTCTTTCCGCAATTATTGAAAGTCTTGAAGATTTGCTTATCCAGGTTTATTCTGTCGGTGACGATGACGACCCGGGGATTTTGAATGGCTTTGTCTAATGCCAGCGCCTTTGACAGCATGACCATGGTGAGAGACTTGCCACTACCCTGGGTATGCCAGATCACACCGCCGCGTCGTATGCTGTCCTGTGTAAAATGCCTGACCCGGGCCAGTGTATCCTGTACGGCAAAATACTGTTGATACCGGGCAATCTTTTTTACCGGCCCATCATACACGATAAACTTATAGACCAATTCCATCACCCGTTCAGGGCGACATAAGCTGTACAGAGCACAATCCTGTGCTGTGGGCAACCGGTCTTCTGCTTCAATACCATTGATTTCACTTTTGATTATCTTCTCAACCTCTGTTTCCACCTTTTCTTTCCACATTGACCAGAACTTTGCCCCTGTCCCGGTGACGGCATATTTTACTTCATTGGGTTGTACGGAAAGTAACAGTTGCGCGTAATGATACAGCCTGGGAATGCCTTCGTTTTTGGTTTGGTTGCGGATATGCTGGGAGATACCTTCGCCGAGTGACAAATTTTTATCGCGCCGTTTATTTTCAATGACCACGAAAGGGATGCCATTCACAAACATGACAATATCCGGTCGTCTTGTCACTACCGGTCCATCTACGGCAAACTCCTCCGTCATGTGAAACACGTTGTTGTCAAGGTTATCCCAGTCGATGTATTTTATAGTGAAGCTTTTTTGATCGCCGGAGATTGTCTCGGTAAAGCTTTTTCCCAGGGTGAGGAGGTCGTAGACCTTTTCATTGGTTTTCACCGGTCCTTCATCAGGTACGTGTTTCAAAGTGTTCACCGCAGCCCGGATGTTGCTTTCGGAAAACCTGAACAGTTCCCCTTTGAATTCGAAAGTGTTTATTGCCTTAAGCTGGTTAAAAAGGATATTTTCGAGGATGACATCGGAGAGGATGTTTCCTCTTTGTTTGATGGCTTCATCCTGGCTTAACCATTTATTATTAAGCTTTCGCAGAAGGTTCAATGCCGGAAGCTGCGAATCGGTCCACTCCGAATAGTGTATAATGCTGTCTCTCATTTATTATTCCATTGATTTGATCTTAAGATATTTAGAGTCATATAGTGTTATTTATACTCTGCGAGTTTTTGCTCCGCTTTTATTTTTAATATTAATGATTTGATGATCAGATCGAGTTTCGATCCTTCCCTGTAATCCGCCGGGGCAATGAAATCGGCACGTTGATCTTTAATGAGCTTTTCGCATATTTGTTTTGGGGAAGGTCTGTCTTTCTTTTTTCTTTTTGCCGGGTCATACACCGCTATTGAAGTTCCACCCTGGTATTTGATCATTTTCATGGCCGGGACATCCGTTTCCCCATCACCGATATAGATCATATTTGGGAACGGCAGGGGCCTTTTATCATATTCCACGAATTTATTGATCTGTGAATCGTCGTAGGAATTTAATATACCCTTGTTGATCCGGAAGAGATATTGGGTTTTAGTTGTATAGTTGATGGCTAACGCCGGCCAGATAGCCACATCGTCAGCGTCGAAGATAAAGCCCGAAGCAAAAATGTATTTAAAATACCTGGAAATGGATGACCCATTGATAATATCGCGAATGCCTGAAGAGATGATGTAATGGTCAATTTTGACTTCTGTTGTTTTAACAAATTCATTAATTCTATCAAAAAACGTATCGACTCCCGGAAAAAATTTCATGTCCTTTCCATGCTCCAAAAAGGCTTTTCGCGTCACCGGCACACCTTTCTCATTGGCTTTCCTGATCATCAGTTGCATGTAGGTCAGTATTTCATCTGCGTCATTTTCGACGGCAATCCGGCTAGCTTCCTCCCAGAATGCCGTTTTGCCGATGCCAAGATCCGGTATGAAAGAGTGTTCCTGCATGTTG
>Ga0172362_10005578_pt1 | contig 10902 bp, 6 predicted proteins | sample LakKivs1_kivu2a2_FD_114534 | JGI IMG/M metagenome (GOLD analysis project Ga0172362, IMG submission 114534) | Sediment microbial communities from Lake Kivu, Rwanda - Sediment s1_kivu2a2 | ecosystem: Environmental > Aquatic > Freshwater > Lake > Sediment | place: Rwanda: Western Province, Lake...
AGACGGCACACCACTTGATATTTTATTGAATCCTCTCGGCGTCCCGAGCCGAATGAATGTGGGACAGATTCTCGAAACTCATCTTGGCTGGGTGGCGAAGGTGCTGGGCTTTAATGCCATTACGCCGGTCTTCGACGGCGCTACAGAAGAGGATATCCAGAAATTAACGGCCGAGGCTAACGAGCTTATGAGCAGACGAAAAGCTGAGCTCGAAGAGAGAGAACAGGTACCGCCGCCGGATGAGTTGTTTGTGAATGTGCCGGACACCCTGAAGATTCAATTGTATGACGGCAGGACCGGCGAGCCTTTTGATCAGTGTGCGACAATCGGATACATCTATATGATGAAACTGCACCATCTTGTCGACGACAAGATTCACGCGCGGGCAACCGGGCCTTACAGCCTGATTACACAGCAGCCGTTAGGCGGTAAAGCCAGAACCGGCGGACAAAGATTCGGGGAAATGGAGGTATGGGCGCTGGAGGGATACGGAGCCGCTTATACGCTCCAGGAGATGCTCACTGTAAAAAGTGATGATGTTGAGGGACGAACGAAAATTTATGAGTCAATAGTCAAGGGACAAAACACTCTTGAAGCTGGTACACCTTTGTCTTTCGATGTATTGTGCAATGAGTTGAGAGGATTGGGATTAAACATTCAGCTTGAGAAGAAACGACTTGGAAGCACCGCTCTTTAAGAACGATCCTTAGATTAAAAATTACGACATTTCGATTGTAAGGGGCCTTAAATGTTAGGAAGTATTTACGATCGCATAAACGATTACGGCTCAGTCAAGATTTCCCTGGCTGGTCCCAATGATATTCGTAGCTGGTCTTTCGGTGAAGTACGAAAGCCTGAGACCATTAATTACCGCACTTATAGGCCGGAGAAAGATGGTCTGTTCTGTGAGCGAATATTCGGACCCGAACGCGATTGGGAATGTGCCTGCGGAAAATACAAAGGAACAAAGTTTAAAGGAATAATCTGCGACCGATGTGGTGTGAAAGTTACACATAGTCGAGTCCGAAGAAAACGAATGGGGCATATCAACCTTGCTGCTCCCGTTGTGCACATATGGTTTTTCAAGGCCATCCCGAATCGGCTGGGCAGTCTTTTGGCCATGAAAAGCGCCGACCTTGAGAAGATAATATATTTTCAGGAATATGTCGTTATCGATCCCGGTCAAACGCCGTTGAAAATCGGGCAGCTATTTACTGAAGAAGACTTCAAGGATGCTACGAACAAATATGGCAAGGCGTTTAAGGCGGCAATGGGAGCCGAAGCTATTAAAGCGCTTCTTGAAAACCTCAATCTCGAGCAGGTGAGCAGCCAGCTTATGCAGGCTATTATAAAAACAAACAGCAAGCAGAAGGTTAAAGATCTCACAAAACGGCTTAAGATTATTAACCAGGTTAAAAACAGCAAAAACAAACCACACTGGATGGTAATGGAAGTAATACCTGTTATTCCGCCTGATTTAAGGCCTCTTGTCTTGCTCGAGAGAGATAATTTTGCCACCAGTGATCTGAATGATCTCTATAGAAGGATTATCAATCGGAATAACCGCTTGAAGAAGCTCATGGATCTTAATGCTCCTGAGGTGATTATACGCAATGAAAAGAGAATGCTTCAACAGGCGGTGGATTCGCTGATGGATAACGGGCGCTGCCGCAGGTCGGTTTTGGGTAGTAATAACCGGCCGCTTAAGTCGTTGACCGATATGATTAAGGGCAAACAGGGCCGATTTAGAGAGAACCTGCTTGGCAAACGCGTTGACTATTCGGCTCGGTCGGTAATTGTAGTAGGTCCTGATCTTAAACTCTATCAATGTGGTCTTCCGAAGAAAATAGCGCTTGAGCTGTATCAGCCGTTCATTATTCGCAAGCTGAAACAGCTTGGCCTGGCCGATACGATTAAAAGTGCCAAGAGAATGATTGAGCGTCGTGATGAGCAGGTCTGGGACGTCCTGGAAGAAGTCATTCATCAGCACCCTGTTTTGCTCAACCGGGCTCCCACACTCCATAGAATGGGCGTTCAGGCCTTCGAGCCGGTGCTCGTTGAAGGCAATGCTATTATGCTTCATCCGCTGGCTTGCAGAGGTTTCAATGCCGACTTCGACGGGGACCAAATGGCCGTGCATTTGCCGTTAAGCGTCGAAGCGCAGGCGGAGACTTATATCCTGATGATGACGACATCCAACATCTTTTCGCCGGCTAACGGCTCTCCGATGGTTGGGCCGTCTCAAGATATGGTAATGGGCAATTATTATTTAACCTATTTGGAGGCCCGTGATGCAACGAAAACTGGAGATTTGAGGGTCTTCCGAAATACGTATGAAGCAATGATGGCCTATGATATAGGTAAAGTCGGCTTGCATACAAGGATTAGAGTTCGACTCGATAAAAAGGTTATTAACGTTTCAGGACATGTTCAAAATACGAAGCTTGTTGAAACGACGGTCGGTAGATGCATATTCAATGACATACTTCCTGAGCGAATGCCGTTTTACAATATAACAATGTCTCAGAAAGTGCTCAGCCGGGTGATTAGTAACTGTTTCGAAATCTCAGGCTCGGCCGAAACGGTAGACCTGCTTGATAGAATAAAGAATTTGGGCTTCAGGTATGCCACATTGGCAGGCTTGAGTTTTGGTATAACGGATCTGAAGATTCCTGCAAGAAAGGCCGACATTATTGACGAGACCGAGAAAAAGGTCGGTAAAATCCAAAAGAATTACAACGACGGGGTTTTAACCGAGGGCGAACGATATAATCAGGTGATTGACGCATGGACAAATGCCCGGGTTGAGGTGACCAACGAGATGATGCAGGGCTTTAAAAAGGACGTCAAGGCCGATGGCACACCTTACTTGAATCCGATATACCTGATGAGCGATTCGGGGGCAAGGGGAAGTGTTGACCAGATTCAGCAGCTTGCAGGTATGAGGGCGCTAATGGCCAAGCCCAGCGGAGAAATTATTGAGACACCCATTAAATCGAACTTCCGCGAGGGTTTAACTGTGCTTGAATACTTCAGTTCGACGCACGGGGCGCGCAAGGGGCTGGCTGATACCGCCTTGAAGACGGCTAATTCAGGATATCTCACGCGCAAACTTATTGACGTGGCGCAAAATGTAATCGTCATAGAGCGTGACTGCCAAACCTTGCAGGGAATTACCAAAGGCACGGTCAGTAAGGGAGAACAGGTTAATGTTCCGCTGTCTCAGCTTATTATAGGCAGGACGGCCAGAGACAATATTCGCAATCCGATAACAGATGAAATGATCGTCCGCGAGAATGAAGTAATAACCCAGGAAGCAGCGGCAAAGATTGAGGCCTTAGGTCTTGATGCCATCAGGGTAAGAAGTGCACTAACCTGTGACAGCCCGTTTGGAGTCTGTGCGAAGTGTTACGGCTGGGATATGAGTACGGGACAATTAGTCGAACAGGGCGCATCCGTAGGTATTGTAGCGGCGCAGTCCATCGGAGAACCGGGAACACAATTGACGTTAAGAACATTCCATACCGGTGGAGTTGCCGAAAGGGCCATTCTTGAAAGAGAGCAAAAAGCCACACATTCTGGCAAGGTTCAGTATCGTGATATAAATGCGGTTGATATCGAACAGGAGAAGGGCCAAACAACGATTGTGGCGCTTAAGCGTAATGGCGAAATAGCAATTATTGATGCAAAAGACCGGGAGCTTGACAGATATAAAGTGCCCTATGGAGCCACTGTCTTGGTTAATGATGGACGGAAGGTTAAGCTCGGAACACCTTTGTTTAGGTGGGACCCGCATCGGACGCCGATTTTGGCGGAAGTAGCCGGTCTCATACGATTCGTTGATATCATTGTCGGCGAAACTATTGGCATTGAAGAAGAGCGAAAAGGACAGGCCGGAAAACCGGTAGTCATCGAGCATAAAGGCGACAAGCATCCACAAATTATCATAGAAAATGCCGATGGTAAAATACTTGATGTTCATTATTTGCCCGCGGGCGCCAGAATCGAGGTCGTCGAGGGCCAGCAGGTTCAGGCCGGCCAACTGCTTGCCCATCAGCCCAGGGCCACCGGAGGAACGCAGGACATAACGGGTGGTCTGCCCAGAGTCACTGAAGTTTTTGAAGCACGAAAGCCCAAGGACCCTGCGGCAATGGCTGAGATAAGCGGGCGCGTCGAGCTGCGAAGCGATAAACGCAAGGGTAAAATGACAATCATAATCAGGAGCGAGTCCGGCATGGAAAAGGAGCACCATGTCCCGCGCGACAGGCATCTGAACGTTCATACGGGTGATTTCGCGGAAGCAGGAGACGCCCTTACTGATGGACCATTGGTGCCGCATGATATTTTGCGGATTAAGGGCGAAGAAGCCCTGCAAAGGTATCTGACGACGGAAATTCAAAATGTATATCGCTCGCAAAATGTAAACATCAACGATAAGCACATTGAAATAATCTGTGCTCAAATGATGCGAAAAATTGAGATTGAGACCGTCGGCGACAGCCCGTTTTTGCCGGGTGAAGTGGTTGATAAGTTCTTGTTCAAGAAAGAGAATGAAAAATTGACGAATAGCATCAAGATTACTGACGTCGGAGATGCTGCTGATTTAAAGGTCGGACAAATTATCGATAAAAAAGAGCTGGCTGCTATCAACGAAAAGATTGAAAGCATTGGCGGCAAAGGAGCCATGGGTCAAAAAGCCAAACCAGCTACTGCCAATACATTGCTTTTAGGTATTACGAAGGCCTCGCTGTGGTCGGAGAGTTTTATCGCTGCAGCTAGTTTCCAGGAGACAACTAAAGTTCTGACTGAGGCTTCTTTAGCCGGCAAAATAGATGAACTTCACGGCCTGAAGGAAAACGTGATACTCGGCCATCTTATTCCGGCCGGCACGGCCTTCAAACCGCATTTGGATATAAAGGTCAGGCACCTTGTCGAAGCTCCGCTGCCGAAGGAATTCGAGGAGGCCGAGGAAATCAAGGAAGCCAAAGAAGCTGAGGCAAAGGCAGATGCTGCTGTCAGAGAAGCCCTGGGAATCAACTAATTCAAAGTTAATTGCCGGCGGCATTAGTGATTCGAATTAATAGTTTGGATTATTACCGGCGATGTCCCTGAATTTGCTTTACCAAAGTAGCTAAGGCTTTGAGTTTTTCAACATCCAGCGGCTGTTTACTTATCTCTTTTAGTGTTCTGACTGGTTGTGTTTTTTCTCGGAGCATCCAGTTAAGTTCTTTGGATTTGACGGCTCTGTGTTTGGACTGACTTATTGGGGATTTTACCTCGCCGGCTCGTGGGGTTGATTGTTGCTTGACCTGATTAATTAATAATGTTTCCTGCTGGAGTTTTTTGTTTGTTGTCGTTAATTCTATGACTTGCTGCTCGAGGTGTACCTCGTTTTGCTTATGTTTGCTGATTTCGAGCTGGAGAAGTTGAATTTGCTTATTCAGCTTTTCTATCTGTTCTTTTATTTTCTTTTGTTTTGTGTCTGTTTTGTGTAATAACGCCGACCGGTCTTTTTTCGACGCTTCGATTTTCAGGTGGCGTCTATTGTTGGCTAATTTAACGCCTATTATAGGTGAGCGTTCTCTAATCTGATTAACGTATATGTTTCTGATTTTTCCCCTTCGATATTGCCTTATCATCAACATCAGCAGCAACAAAGATATTAATATTATTATCAGCAACTCCCATCTTTCCCAATGTCGAAAGTATAGCCATGAGAAGTACTTTGTCAGCTTGTTGTATATAAGGTTATTGATAGTCATCCTTTTTACCTTTGAATCTTAGACTAATCGCCGTTCCATTCGGATTTCTAAGGATTCATCTGGTTTGTCTAAATTTATATAGTTGTATCCTTGATTCTTTACAAAATTCAAAGCAAATTCAATCTTTTATTTTAATAGTTATACACATAAATATATATGATGATTTAGGTTAATATCTGTTTAATCTCATGCCGTCCTTGGTCTTATAAAAAACGTTTTTCTGGCGGAAAGCCCGCTTTGATGTGATAACGAAGCCTTCTCACCAATCCTCCTAATTGTTAAGAGAGATTATATCACCTTGAGTAATAGATGTCAAAGATAAAATCTATTAATTAAGCAGGTTTTGGGATTATTTACAAAAAATTTTGTGCTTGCAGGCCTAAAATCTCTTGAATTTTATGCAGCATATATTACGATAGTGAGTTGTTTTTAATAACCAAAGAGAATATTTTACGATTAAAAATCAGGAATTAAGAAATTTATGCCGACGATAAATCAGTTAGTTAGACGGCCTCGGGCGAAATCGAAAGGTAAGAAACGGGTTTCTGATATCAGCGGCTCGCCGCAAAAGAGGGGTGTGTGTCTGATCGTAAGGACTCAGACGCCGAAAAAGCCGAATTCAGCCTTACGAAAAATCGCTCGTGTAAGGCTGACCAATGGCAAGGAGGTTACGGCTTACATCCCCGGCATCGACCATAACCTTCAGGAGCACAGCACCGTTATTATTCGCGGAGGCCGAGTAAGAGATCTGCCGGGTGTCCGTTACCATATTGTCCGGGGAGTGCTCGATTGTGCCGGTGTGGCCAATCGTAAGCAGGGCAGAAGTAAATATGGAGCAAAGAGAGCAAAATGAATTGGTAATATGGTGACCGGTTGGATTACTGAATAAAAGCTGGTTACTCAGTGCCAAATTGGGGAAAATAATGTCTAAAAAATTTACAGCGTCGAATCAACAGTTAAAGCCGGATCCGAAGTATAACAACAAATTGGTTTCGAAATTCATCAACTGTATGATGTGGGAAGGCAAAAAGAGCACCGCACAGAGAATCTTTTATGATGCCATGGATATTATAAACGAAAAGGTTAAAGACATCGGAGCTCTTGAGGTGTTCGAAAAGGCGGTCAACAACGTTAAACCCCTTATCGAGGTTCGCAGCAAACGTATTGGAGGAGCCAGCTATCAGGTGCCAATGCAGGTGAGTTCCAAACGCCAGCAATCACTCGCCTTCAGGTGGATTTTGCTCTCGACCAGGTCTAAGAAGGGCAAACCGATGAGCGTGCGTTTGGCTTCCGAATTGATAGATGCCTATAATGAAACCGGTGGTGCGATGACCACGCGGGAGAACATCCACAGAATGGCTGAGGCGAATAAGGCGTTTGCCCACTTTGCATGGTAAAAGCTTTTGCTTGTAACTGCCACGGTGTGTTTTTGTGAATAAGCCGTGGCAGTTTTCTTATATAGTTATAGTGTAGCAGCGTGTTTATTGCCGGATAGAGCAAGGCAATTGTGTTACGGGGCAACTCCTTTGGATTGCCCTTCTACTTTAAGACAATAGACAAGGATAATGTCAAGCACTCTGGAAAAACTTCGTAATATCGGGATCATGGCCCATATCGATGCCGGTAAAACAACGGTAACCGAGCGAATACTTTACTATACCGGCAAGACGTACAAGATGGGAGAGGTGCACAATGGCACGGCGGTAATGGATTATATGGAGGAGGAGCAAAAAAGAGGTATTACAATCACTTCAGCCGCGACGAAATGTCCATGGAAGAATTGTGAAATCAACCTTATCGATACGCCGGGACATATTGACTTTACCGCCGAGGTTGAAAGGTCACTGCGCGTTCTCGACGGCGCCGTAGCGGTATTTGACGGCAGCGAGGGCGTGCAGGCACAGAGCGAAACGGTCTGGAGGCAGGGGCAAAAATATGATCTGCCCTGCCTTTGCTTTGTGAACAAGATGGACAAAGTTGGCGCCGACTTCGAGATGGCCGTCGATAGTATTCGGGACAAGCTTCTTGCGAAGCCGATTATATTACAGCTTCCTATCGGGGCGGAGGATTCCTTTGCCGGAATAATAGACCTGATAAAAATGAGGGCGGTTTTTTATGAGACTGAAAAGATGGGCGCGACTTTTACAGAAGCTGAGATTCCCGCTGAATTTAAACAGGCTGCACAACAACAAAGGAACAAGATGGTTGAGCTTGCGGCTGAATATGACAGCGAGTTGATGGACACTTACGTTCATGACAAGCCGATCGAAAGTGAAATGATCATAAGGGCGATTAGAAAAGGAACCTTGAGCAACAAGCTTCATCCGATATTTGTTGGCTCTGCATTAAAATATATCGGGGTTCAAAGACTCCTTGATGGTGTCCTGGCGTATCTGCCTTCTCCATTGGACAAAGGAATCATAATAGGACATAAACCGGGCGATGAGAGTAAAAAAATATCCATTAAATGCGACATTAACGGCAGTTTTGTGGCGCTTGCATTTAAAATCACCGGCGATGTGCACGGCGATTTGAGTTTTCTACGGATTTATCAGGGTAAATTGAAGTCCGGCAGCAGAATATTAAATACTAATCGCAATAAACGTGAGAATATTACAAGAATATTTGAGATGCACGCAAATGAGCGGAAGATTCTGGATTCGGCCCAGGCGGGCGATATCGTCGCAGTTGTAGGACTAAAACAGACACTCACGGGAGACACGATTTGTGACCCGAAGAAACCCGTCTCTCTGCCGAGTATAATGTTTCCTCAAACGGTCATGAACATGTCGATTGAGCCCCGAACAGCGGCGGAAAAAGTAAAATTAGCCGACGCTTTAGCTGATTTGAGACGTGAGGATCCGACTTTTGAGTATAAGAAAGATGCCGATACCGGCGAGACAATTATTTGCGGAATGGGCGAATTGCATCTGGAAATACTTCAGCATAAGCTCATAAGGGACAGGGGTTTGGATATAAGAATAGGCAAACCACGCGTTGCTTACAAAGAAGCAATTACACAGACGGCGCAGGCAGAAGGGAAATTTATACGCCAGACGGGTGGGCATGGTCAATACGGCCATGTTGTCTTAAAAGTAGAGCCATTGTTGTCTGCGGACGGTCATTGGAGCCGCGAAATTGAGTTTCATAGCGAAGTTTCTGCTGATGTAATACCAAGAGAGTACATCCCTGACGTGGAAAGAGGGGGCAAGGAAGCCCTGGGAAGCGGCGCGTTGGCCGGATATCCTGTAATAGGAGTTAAAATTACGTTGATTGATGGTTCATTTCATTCTGTCGATTCTTCAAGTTTAGCGTTCGAGCAGGCTGCTGCTATTGCCGTCGAAAAAGCGATCAAGGAGGCGGAACCAGTCTTGCTGGAGCCGATAATGAGGTTGCAGGTAATTGTTCCACAAGCCAATTTTGGGGCCGTACAGGGTAATCTGCTTGGGAAAAGGGGTTTAATTACTGATTGTAGAGTGCATGGTAGTATGCAGGTTATTGATGCTAAAGTGCCCCTTGTTGAGATGTTTGGTTATTCCAGCGAAATTAGAAGTTTAACAGCCGGTAGAGGAACCTTTACAATGGAACCGTTGATCTATGAGAGGATTCCGGAGCAAATTGCGAAGCGGATAATTTTTTAAATTTTTAATAAAAATTTTTTACTTTTTGTTGACATCAACGGGTTTACGCGGTACTTTGTGGGATTTTCAGCCGTAGCGAGCATTGCCAAGGACGGCTTTGCGTAACCTTAGTTGGGCTGTGGCATGTCTGTGATTTGACAGTCAGAAACATTTTATTAAAATTATTAGGGGTGCATGTAGCCCTTATATGGTTATGGATTAGCCAAAATTGAATTTGTATCCATACTCTTAAGGAAGGCGAATTTGAGAATTGATTGGTTAGGGAATATTTTATAATTGCTTTTGCGTCATAAAACATCAAATCGGTAATAAGCAATCAATAATCAATTAATAAAAGGCCTTTCCTGCCAGAATCAGATTAAGACAGGTTTAGTTGTTAATTAGCAGGGAAAGTACAAACTGAAAGCAGTTTTTATATTGTTTTTATCGTTTAAATTGATATACTTCAAAGCCTTATGGGCTTAAATATATTAAAGTAGTTTATATAAAAGCTAAGAGTTTCGAGTGATCTACAGGCGGCCGTGAGGATAAGTTATGGCTACTGGAACTGAAAAAATACGTATAAAAATGGAATCCTACGACCATAGGGCTCTTGATGCATCTGCTAAGGAGATAGTGGAACATGCCCGAAAGACCAATGCACGTGTTAGTGGTCCGGTACCATTGCCTACGCGAATTGAAAGATATACTGTTTTAAGAAGTCCTCATATCGATAAGAAATCGAGGGAACAGTTTGAATTGAGGACTCATAAGCGTCTGATTGATATTCACGAAGCCAACGCGCGAACAGTCGAAGTGCTGAATCGTCTGGTCGTGCCGGCAGGAGTTTTTGTAAGAATTAAAGCCTGATTCGCGAAATACAGATCGAATCACGAAACGAGATAACAGATTATGGCAATGCTGTTGGGAAAAAAAGTTGGAATGACCCAGGTTTATAACGAATTGGGCGAGTTGGTGCCGGTTTCGGTCATACAGGCCGGCCCTTGTGTAGTTATGCAGGTAAAGAATGCACAGACCGACGGTTATAACGCTGTTCAACTCGGCTTCGACGAGGTGAAACCTGTGTGCAGGAAAAAGCCGGAAATCGGTCACGCGGGGAAGGCCAATACGGAGCCGAAGAAATTCGTCAGAGAGATGCGGCTTCCGAATAACACCGAACGAGAGTACAAGGCCGGAGAATCTATTACAGTTGCTGTTTTTTCTGAAGAAAAATCAGTTGACGTTATTGGGACCAGCAAAGGCAAAGGTTTCGCTGGCGTAATGAAAAGATATCATTTCGGCGGTTTTCCCTCCTCGCACGGCACCGAACGAAAGCACAGGGCTCCTGGATCACAGGCGGGCTACGGCACAGATCGTGGGCACGGCGGCAATATCAAAAAGGGCAAGAAAATGAGTGGGCATATGGGCCACTGCCGGATTACGGCAAAAAACCATGACCTGGTAGCGATAGATGAAGAAAAAAATTTATTAATTATCAAAGGTTCCATACCCGGGCCTGC
>Ga0172362_10005579_pt1 | contig 10902 bp, 15 predicted proteins | sample LakKivs1_kivu2a2_FD_114534 | JGI IMG/M metagenome (GOLD analysis project Ga0172362, IMG submission 114534) | Sediment microbial communities from Lake Kivu, Rwanda - Sediment s1_kivu2a2 | ecosystem: Environmental > Aquatic > Freshwater > Lake > Sediment | place: Rwanda: Western Province, Lake...
CAAGATTAACAGGTCTATTGAGGAAATAAGAGAAGCACTGGTGAAAGCGCAAAAGGATTCAGAAAGACTCAAATATGAACAGCTCTTCGGGAAAATTCCGTACGAGGAATACTGGAACAAGCGCGACGGGCTTCTTTTGAGACATCTCAGGCTTCCTCTCGATAGAAAACTCCTTAAGAAAATTCAGAGAAGATGATTTGATTACGCAGAATGTCCATTGTTTCCCGATGTCAATCCAGTTCTGTCGAAACTTAGAGAAAGAGGCCTGAAAATGGGCATCATCTCAACAGCATACGAACAAGATATAGAGGCTATTACCCAGAAAACAGGCCTTCAAAAGGAGTTATTCGAGATCATAGTCGGGGCAGACACCTTGAAGAAAACGAAGCCAGACCCAGAAGTCTTCAAATATGCTCTCACAAGACTGAAAGTCAAGCCACAAGAAACCCTTTTTGTCGGAGACGAAATTGATGCTGACTACCGAGGAGCCGAAAACGCAGGCATACATGCACTGCTAATTCAAAGAACAGAGAATAGAACTAGTCAAACTTCAGACCTGAGCACGATTGCCAGCCTTGAAGAGGTTTTCAAATATCTGGACTAGGTTTCCACGGTAAGCCTTGGCGTGCAAACAAGCGCGCGACCGTTTCTTTCATGCCAAAAAGTATGCTTATTGCCTAGCTACTCGTGATCTGGCAAAGCTGGCTATGCTCAACGGCTGTCAGAGGGCTCATGCGCTGAAGGCGTTAACGGCATTATCCAAGTTTCTGGGCGTCTGCGAAGATTGGAAGAGACTTGTGAAGAACTACGGGCTGAAGTGCAACGACCGAAGCGCGGACGAGCTCATCATCGACAGGCTGACGAAGGTGGTTAATGCAGACGACGTCTTTCAATGGATAAGACAGGTCAAAGGGCATTTTCCGCATCTGAGCGGCTTCATGGACTTTCTTGCTGTTACTGGCCTGAGGCTGAACGAGGCGGTCGAGAGCCACAACCTGTTAATCGAACTGGAAGCGCAGGGAAAGCTGGACGCTTACTACAACAGGGAGAGGCAGGTCTTGGAGCACTTTAGGTTCAAGGAGACCTTCATACGCGGAAGCAAGAAGGTGTTCATCAGCTTCGTTCCGGCAGAGCTGGTGGATAGGATAAGCAGGGGGCAAAGGCTGGATTACGGCAGGTTCCAGAAGCCCGTCGCCAGAAAATTAGGTGGTGTGAGGTTCGCGGACGTGAGAGAACTGCACGGCAGCCTGATGACGAAGTGGCTGAGAGAAAGCGAGATAGGCTTCTTGCATGGGCGTATAAGCTCGAGCGTGTTCATGCGAAACTACTTCAACCCGGCATGGATAAGGGAGCTAAAGGGCATAGTATTCGAAGGAATTGAAACCATACTGAAAAATATTGCATAAACTGCAAAAATGTGGCATGTATGGTACTGGAGTGATGAGTACAAGCAAAAGTAATAAGGTATGCTACCCCCTCAATAAACTACGTGAGAGGAAATGGATAATCGACGAAACGTGATGCGCATATCAGATTTCCTACGAGAACTTGACCGTGCGCAAAAGATTAAAGACTACAAGAAGCGTGCTGAGGCTTTTGAGATACTAGTAGCTAGCTTGCGAGACTTTGCATATGAAACTAAAGATGAAAAGATGATCCGAATAGTTCAAGAATTCACAGATTTTGAAGAGAGATCAAGACCATTTTATGAAATTGAAGCTTTAATGAACAATCTCAAGTATGTTAAGCAAATCATAGAAGAACACCGCGTCTTAATACCTTCTGATGTTGCTGAACGTTTTTTGCAGTGCTTCAATAGGTTTAAGGAAGAACTAGCGTCTAATCAAAAATCGTTTTTACCTTTGGCAAACAATTTTGACAGAACTATTGCCCTGTTGAACCGTGAACTTATTGGTAGAAGGTTGGAGAAAGAAATAGTTCCTGACCTTGCAGAAAAGCTGCAATTCTCGTCTCGTCCGAACATTCTGCCTGAGAATGACCATGCTGAGATAGAAGTCGACTTTCTGGGGGAAAAAGAGACAACTAATCGACCTCTAGGAAGAGGGCGGTTGAAAAAGAAAGAAGTCTTGATAGTGGAATGTAAGACAACGATATCAAAAAACGATATTGTTGATTTTTCAAGAAAGGTAAATATCATCAAGAGCAAGTACGAAGTCAGCGCCAAAGCCTTTCAGCATAATGTAGAATTTGAAGTTTGGATATTCGCATGCTATGGATGGACTAAGGAACTGAAGGATTTGGCATCGAAACAGGGCTTTAGAGTATTTGATGCGGACGCGATGAAAGAAACACTTGATCAACATCAACTCTTGGATCACAGAATGCCTATCTGTCCTTAGTTCTATTGTATATAAGATGCGAGTTGAAAGTCAAGCTGATTGACCCTAAAAAATTCAAGCTGCGACTTCAATCCTACAGTCAAAAATACCCTTGCTACGAAATGGATCCATATGATTTCCATAGATTCTGGAAATGGAAAATTGAGGTTGAAGCTGGAAAAGGAAACATTCTTGATGACAATCATAGAAAAGAAACTTTTAATATCCTTAGAAAGGCTCTCCCAAAATGGAAGACCTACCGCCCCTTCAAGTCTGCCAAGTGCTTAAAAGTGTTGGAAGTCTCGCTTGAAAAAATTGCTGAAGCTTACGATCAAATAAGAAACTACGAATTGCTCGAATTCAGTAAAGTCCCAGCCGAGCTGTTAAAATTGATTTGGCATGAGCTGGGACGGGCAAAAGAACGTAAGGGTGTTGTGAATAGCGAAGGTTATTACTACATCGTTGCAGTATCCAAGCCTCTCTTGTTTTTATGGGGGCAGACTTTAGCTTTTGATTCAATAGTACGGTCCAACATTCCTAGATTTGGCATCTACTCTTATCTGATAGCCAATACGAGGTGGAGTTTTGAAACGTGGGTAAAAACTATGGGAAACTTCGCTGATCTTTTACACAACCAACCTGATGCTATCGAAGTCTTCAAAAAGGAGGCAGAAATTAAGTATGGAAAAGACTATGTCGTCCCCTATGGAAGATTTCTGGACATTTACTATTACGTAGAATAAGTGCGCGCATCACATGATGTCTCATAGGCTCATAGAATAGTGCACTAGCCTTTTATTTGAGAAAAGGCGGAATATTTTTTGCATAGGCGCATGGCTTTGTCAGACTCGGAGTATGTGTGTCCAAAATGCAACTGGGTCTTCTCTGGCGACGAATTCAAGAAGAGTGTGTTCTACCCCTTTTGCGGGATGCACCTTCGACCCAAGTACGTGAAGGGAGAACGCCCGCACAAGAAACTCGGTGAGATAGAGCGCATTGAGCTGACCCGTGACCAAATCAATCTGGATACTGTTTTTGAGGAGTTCATGCGGCTGAAGAATTTTAACTGCGGTGAGATAACGTGAGTTTTCAAGAAAAGTGTAAACATAAACTGGTGGAAACTCACAGCGAATGTTCTGAAATTGTGAAGAGTTTTGGTTTTGTCCCAGAACCGCTTGAAACTACTCTCGTTGTTGAAGAACATCGCTGGTTTTGGAAGCCAAAAGATGTCAAGTTTATACTTGTTGCTGAATCCCATGTTTACACGAATAAAGATGAGATCAAAGTGAAAATCGATCCAAGTAGACTGCCCAAAGAAGCCCCTAAACGTGTCCCACTCAATTTTGTAAGGCTGGTATATTGCTTGGGTTATGGGGAACCAAATATTTTGAATGCACCAAGAAAGATCGAAAATAATCGTGGTACAAGACAATATGTAAATCTGTTTAAAAGATGTGTTGGGCTTCACGAAAAACCTAGTAGTATGACGCAATTAGAATGGAAAGTAAGAATCTTGGAAACTATCAAAGGAAAAGGAATATGGCTTCTTGACGCGTCTGTTCATGCCTGTTACAAGGGAAAAGGTAAACGTCTACCCCCAAAGCTTGTTAAAAAGATAACTACGATTTCATGGAACAAATATGTGAAACCTATAATTGATGATATTTCGATTGACAGAAAGCGTGTTTGGATAATTGGGAAGAGCCTTCATGATATATTAGGCGGAGAGTATACTTCGAGTTCAAACTGGATATATCAACCCAACACGCGTTTCAAAAATCCCGAAAAATATGCAGAAAAAGAACATAGAGAACTCGCGCTTATAAGAACTATAAAACGATATTGCCTGCAAAAAGCATGAAAAAAGCCAAGGCAACAGATGTGGGCATGAAGCGTGCGCTAGTAAGCTTTATTTGAACTCCGTGACTTATCTGCCGTGATAGGGGGAAGTTTTGATGAAAGAATTAACCAAGTTTATAAAGTGGACCGATCGTAATCGCAAAGGTCGTGGGTTGCTTTGCCACATATATGAGGCAGAAAACGGCAAACAGAAGCAGTACTACACAAAAAGTGGTTATGCCTACTTCAATATGCTTTGCGAGTCGTCAGATTGGATAGTCAGAGGCACAACAGACCATGGGATCACAAGCCAGAGAGGAAAAACCTCGCAGGTTCCTTGCCTTAACTGTTATAAAGTAGATGAGAAGTTCCATGAAGCTCTGGAGAAGCATGCCAATGAAACGAAAAGGAAATATGAAGTGGGCATAATTCTCAACAAACGCGAACTCAGAAATCACTTCGGCGAAAACAATGTTGTGGATGTTAAACTGTGGGACTATCGGCAGCAACGACCGTCGCCAGACGAGTGTTGGCTCTATGATATTGCCACGGCACGCAAAAAGCTGTGGCCTTTCAATTTGTGTGATGTTGTTAGAATCAAGATTCCATACTCAAACCTATATGACATTCCCATCACGTTAATCCCACAGAGTGCTATAATGGGGTTGTTGGTGAAGCAAGAAGGCCATGATGAGAAAGGAATCTTAAAACTCCTAACCAAGAAGAAGTGGGACCAAATCGAAGATTTCGAGTTCTTCCCCGTACTCTAGTCCGCAGATAGCCTAATGTTCGCCGTAGAGCGTAGTAGCTCCTTGGGACAAGAGATGGATCTTACAGAATGGGAAACAAAGCTTAAGGACATAATCATACTGTACACTGGTAACCGGAAACCAGATCCGTTCATGAAGTGGTTCAAGCAGAAGGACTCTGAAGGTTTCTTTGCTGGCGATTTCGAAAGAGTGCTTACGATTCTCATTGACGCCCGCTTTGACCAAAAGACGACTGCTGAAAAGGCCCTTGAATATACACAAGCAGTAGTTCAGATGGGAGTTTTGAAGAGTCTGGTTGCGAGGAGTGAGCTGCCTTTGCTAGTTCCTAGAGAGAAGATGACTGCTGAGAAATGGACAGCGTTGTTCTGTTCGTCCCTGTCCAGTCTTCATGAGCTCGCGAAGCGGATTGTCGATCAAGGGGAGTGGGATGCTGCGGAGCTACTTAGGCTAATGAAGTATGAGTTCAAGGTGCCTTACCTCGGCGTTAAGACTTCGAGGCTTGCGGTGCGGTGGCTCCATGAGCTCGTGCCGAGAATCAAAATTGACATGTTCACTTACAGTATTCCAGTTGATTCGCTTGTCTATCGAGTGTGTTGCCGACTTGGCGTAATTGATCCAAACAGCGACAAATATCACGGAGAAGGCAGTCCAGCTGATGTCAAAATCCAGGCTTTTGTTAGACGGATTTGGCCAGAAAAGTCATGGCTTCTTGATGAACCCTTTTGGAGTGCTGGAAGGCGACCGGAAAGAGGCGGGCACTGCTTCCCGCAGAACCCCAACTGTCACGGGTGTCTCTTCGAGAGCATTTGCCCAAGGAAGTTACTGGATACTGATCCAGTGAAGTTGGGAATGGAAGCACCGAACACTCGTAAATGGCTAACACCAGTTGCCTTCCAAAAGAAGCCGGTCATAACGCAGAGGCAGACTGAATTTGCGAAGTTCGTCGAGGGACTCGAGCAAAAGGGAATAAGAGGCGAAGAGTGGAGGGAGAAAGTGAAACAGTGGCAAAGAGAACATGGGAGTGAATAGTCGCCATGAAGACACTCTATTTCACTCACTGCTGTGCTACTAAAGATGATTCCCTGAAGAACACGAAAGCTAAAGTTTCACCGCTGCATCTTTACCAATCCGATACAACTCAAAAGTTTATGAAAAGATGCATCGAAACTGGAGTGGCATGGGCCATCTTTTCGGACAAATACGGCTTCGTCTTTCCTAGTGACCAGATTCAATGGTACGAGAAACATCCAAACAGCGTAGCCATAATTGAAAAGAAGAGACTGTTTGATGACGCTTTCAAGGTTCTACAGGACTATGATCTTGTCTATTTCTACTATAACCCTGGAAGGATTCATCCACTCTATCTTGAACTCGTTGACGAAATGAAGAAGCGCGGCAAAGACGTCTGGAAGATAACGCACCTTGAAAATATCCGGAAGTGGATGAGACATATTCACTTCAAGTCTTTGATAATTTCATATATGCAGCAACCTCAAATCGTGCGTGCTATCGCCGCTATTGTTGTGGTTGTGTGTGTCATATACTCGGAATTTCCAAAGCGATAGACTGGATTCTTGAAACGAGAATTTGCCAAGAATATGACGACAACAGTTAAAAGTCGTCCATCTAAGATTTTACTATATGGCAACCGAACACAAGAATCCGCCTGAATGGAAGCTGTGTGAGACAGCAAAAAGAATAGAGTATGAACGGAAGGGATGTCTAGTAATCCCTACAGGAAAAGGGTCTGATTTTTTTGTCGCTTGCTCTGACCAGAAATCAACATTCGTAGAAGTGAAGAATGGTTGCGGCGGATTAGCTGAACTCCAAAGAGAAACTCGGGAAAAGGCTCGACAGAATGGATTCGACTACAAGATAGAACGGTGTAACTGCAACAGAAACAAGTAGTTTGATTGTGCTTTATTAGAATAAGGAAGACAGAATGTTCCAATAATAGAAACCAAGACCAAGTGCAATTACGCACAGACCAGCAATCGCTAGACCTCGGTAGTCATACTGTCCATATGCTTTGTGAATAGAAAAGCTGAGAGGAACTAGTAGCATTGACCAAGTAACGAATTGAACGTTGAAGAATGACGTATCCAGAACTTGCATGAATACATACCACAATAGAGAGTTGCGGGTCGCTAGCTGAGAAGCTATCAACACTATGATAAACCATATTCCAGCGTCGGCAAAACAACCTGTCAAGTGTGCTTCTATAACCTCTCTTACCTTTTCAGAATATGGATGAGCTAGGCGGAACAATACATAGATTAGAGCTACACCTATCAGAATGCCTATTGCTCCCCAGAAGCTATCTAGTCTATCCATCATGTTTTTCCAGACGAAAATACGTAGAATGCACAAAAATAAAGGTTATGCTACATTCGTTTGCCGAAATTGTATCATTCGAAACTGTCGAAAAAACTCACTCTCTCTATAGAGGAAGTTGCGGTGATACAAAAGTGTGGTGGAAGTTTGTTGAATGATTCAGTGACATTGTGGAAGAAGGACTCCGAATCAGCGGGGGCGATCATACTCTCAGACTTTTTATACCAAGAACTACACACAAGAGAAAACGAGGGGGAAAACAATGGATAGCGAGACCTTGCGTAAGTATCTGTTTAAGGAAGTTGAGATTGTTCAAAATGTCATATCTAGGATGGGAAGCAATTCCTTTCTGATAAAAGGATGGGCTGTTACTTTGATTGTAGCTTCGCTTATTGTGCAGGGTGCTTCATATCACCATTATGTTGCATTGTTACCTTGGTTTGTCTTCTGGTGTTTAGACGCTTATTTCCTACGCACGGAAAGATTGTATCGAAAGCTGTACGATTGGCTGATAATAAACAGACAAAAGAGCGATGAGTTTTTGCTGGATATGAACAAGAAAAGCTTAGAAAAGAGATTCGGGAAGGAAGTGTCTTGTATATTGCAAGTCATGTTTTCCAAAACACTTGTCGCTTTTTATGGGGCATTGCTGGTCATCATTATTGTATCGGTGTACGTTGACCTCTACATATTACCACTAAATTTAAGTGCGATCTGAAGCAAATACTTGAGAATGTGATGCAAAATGGTAAGAAGAGTGTTCTTCAGCTTCCATTACGAAAGGGACATTTGGAGAGTGAGTCAAGTCAGAAATAGTTGGGTAACCAAACCTGACATAGAAGAAGCTGGTTATATCGATGCTGCTAGTTGGGAGAACATACGGAAACAAGGAGACGATGCTATAAAACGTTGGATTGCGAACCAGTTGGATGGAACATCTGTTACTGTCGTGTTAATAGGGAAAGAGACTTCTACGAGAGAATGGGTTCGATACGAGATTAGAAAAAGCTACGAGAAAAAGAATGGACTGTTGGGTGTCTATATCCACAATTTGAAGGACAATGAAGGCAAAACTGACGAGCAGGGTAACAATTATTTTGGCGAAATCGGTAAGGATGATAAGGGCAACCCTGTTTATTTTGGGCAAATATTCCCAACATACGACTACGTTAATAACAAAGGCTACGACAACATTGGAGACTGGATAGAGCAAGCCGCTAAGAAAGCAGGAAAATAGTCTGTAACCATATAGAATCTGTGGTTAGAGCAACCAAACTAGAAAATGACTTTCGAAGACTTCTTTCGGCTTGTGTTATCCAGACCTGATTTTGATTCCAAAAATGGCAAGTATAGAACCGATGAAAGCAATGGCTAATGTCCAATACGCTGCACTGATGATATAGTCTGAAAGGAAGCGAGTGCCTTTATCGACTGTATTTGTTACATTGCCTTCGATTGCTGGTTTTGCTACATCTATGAAGTCGACTGCGGTGAACAAGTCTCCAACAACGCCGAAAAGTGTAATGACGAGCCCGATTGCAATGCCTATTGTTGCAAGTATTCCTTTCATTGTTGATTTTCGAATTAAATGCGTTTATGAAACTCTCTTATAAACATTTTCCTTTGCTGCATCCGATATTTGGAGCTAACTAACAGTTAGGAGCTAGAAGCAAGCCGTGTTCTGAAAAAGGAGCTTAGAAAGAAGCTATTATAAGTCTAGAGCAATATACTAATTACGTCAAGAGGTAAGTAAGTAAGGAAGATAGAGGACTAGTAGATAGACGAGTTAGATAGGACGACGGATAGGAGAAACGAGCTAAAGGGGATATTGAAAGGGTGCTGTGTCTTTGCGTATTGTCCTCGCTTGTCCTCATTGCGCGCGCGAGTTTAACTGAGAGTACGTCTAGGTTAGTAATAATTAAGCCCGCCGACACCAGCTTCGCTAACGGAACACTCAGTTTAACCGTTTGTTCGTCAAGCAGGTCGATGGATAAGCTCATAGGCATACGGGTTCCAATCCTCCGCATAGACCTTGCTTCATGTCCAAGCGAATTTTTCTTTGTCTAGATGATCTAAGCTTTTGTCATCTTGTCTAGGCTTTTTGTTCCCAGTCTATACTTTTACTCAGCTAAAGCATCTTTTGTTTGAGGCCGACCGCGCGCGCCCTGATACAGTATAGCAAGTCTTTTCTCAAGGTCTTCGGATGTCGTCTCACAGAGTTTTGTCTAGATTTTTCTTTCCAATTGTTGAACCAATAGAATAGAATGATGTTCATATTGAAAAGAAGAATTACAAATGGCTTACAACTTAGCTACAGCATCGTCGCAAAGCCTTCGAGAATCAGAGGCGTGTTTTCATGTTGAACACTTCAAACAGATACTGTTAAGTTATTTGTGATTGCTATTAAAAGTCCTTATGTTCTGTAGAAGTTGTTTGACCCAAGAGGATTACGTGAAAGTTTCAGAGATTCGTGATTTTATCTTAGGTATCTTATCAATGATAATCCTCTGTAAATCAATCATGTCTTCTGGTACAGGATTGCCTCGATTATAGAAAATAAGTTGGTCTAAACACGATGCAGTTATAAGACCAATCACTAGTCCAAGTATTGCATCGTCAATCGATTTCGCAAATGGTTTTATCCCCTCTATGTATCGCCTATAGCCCATCATTTGTTGGTCAGAAAGCGCAAAATCTATGTATTGTTCAATGATCCCCCTAACTACAAGGTCCATTATAATTTCTCCATTCTTCTTTGTAACGCTTAATTACTTTTAACATCTTTACCTATTTCACGTTTACTTTTTCTTTTATTCTTTTTTCGTATTCTTCTTGCGTTATTAGCGCTAGCGCGCGCTACTAACATATGGGGCAATCTATTGGATGATCGCAGGAGACATGGGCATTCCGAATATTCTGATTATTATAGAGCGAAGGCGCGCCCTGAACTGCATGGTCCTAGGAAAGGTTTAAGATCGTTGGGCATATTTGACTCGGTCTGAAGAGGTGATATGCTGCTTCCTAAGCAGAGCATTGGTTTAGTGGCTCATGACAATAGGAAGGATGATTTGGTTGAGTGGGTTGATTTCAACAAGGGAACGTTGTCTCTTCACGACTTGTACGCAACTGGAAACACTGGACAGAGAATAATGGATAAAACAGGGTTGAAAATCACTCTGCTCAAGGGCGGTCCTTACGGTGGAGACATGGAGCTTGGCGCCCTGATTGCCAATGACAAGCTGGACTACTTGATTTTCTTCTGGGATCCCCTTCAAGCTCATCCTCACGACGTTGACGTCAAAGCACTGCTCAGAGTAGCTGTCTTGTACAATGTGCCGACGGCCTGCAACAGAGCCACAGCGGACCTAATAATTTCCAGTCCACTGTTTCAAAGTGCACAATACAACCTTGGAAAAAAACGAACCAAAAAACAGTAGCGCGCGCCTTCAGCTTCAAGCTTAGCTAGCTAGCTGGTAAAACGCTTTTACACCTAAGTAGTTAAGAGTTTAAACTCCAAAATTCATGTCCATTAAGATTAACAGAACATCAGCAAAAGTAACAATATAGAAATCTTCAAAAGTGCTAAAAAGCTCTTAACCTATTAGTCTTAAAAGGTGTTC
>Ga0172362_10005582_pt1 | contig 10895 bp, 5 predicted proteins | sample LakKivs1_kivu2a2_FD_114534 | JGI IMG/M metagenome (GOLD analysis project Ga0172362, IMG submission 114534) | Sediment microbial communities from Lake Kivu, Rwanda - Sediment s1_kivu2a2 | ecosystem: Environmental > Aquatic > Freshwater > Lake > Sediment | place: Rwanda: Western Province, Lake...
AAGTGGCCGGGTCATTCGCGCGAATAGGCGAGTGGTACGCCGCGCATGAGTTGGAACATGTGGCGCTGGATTGTTACTCTCTTGCGGCTATCCTCGATTCGACGAATGCGACATACCGGACCTGCGTCGATCAGTTGCGGCTGCCGGCGCTCCACCGTCTTGATAGTGAAAAAGAGTGATCATCGTTTCAAGTTGCCACGAAGTGCTGATGGCCGGACGAATCAAGCCAGCGCCATTGGAAACGATGGATAATTCCTGAAGGTCACTGTACAGCCGGGACGTCTGCTGCCGATCCGGAACCGCTTATTCGGCATGGTGTCCAGTGATGGCGGTTGAGCCGGATGACGGCAAGAGATTTTTGAACAATTTACGATCTGCAGGGGTCCATATCAGCCAAACTATGAGTATCAGTGAGGGGATTGCACAAAGGGAACCTGCGATGATGAGTTTGATCCAGCCAATGACATCAAAGTAGCGTGTTACGACGTATCCCGCGGCCACTGTCGGCACGGCAGACAACGCGGCCACGACAAGCGTCCGATAGTATTCCGACAACGCACAGCCGCCATAACGGCGGACGAGAAGCGGTAAATAACATCCATTTCGTGCCAGCAGGCACAACGCCGAGGACAAGGCAATCCCGACAACTCCCAGATCAAATTGCAATACCAAAAAAACTGCCAAGGCCGGGTTGACCAACCCGATCACTAAAGCGGAAACCGAACTTTCGCGGATTTTCCCGATGCCGGTTAAGACTGCCAGTGCCACATAAGAACAGACCGCCACGGCCATGGGAAAAGCGATCACGTGCAGCACGTCGGCAGCCATGCGTTGTTCCGGGCCGACCCAGGTAATCATTAACGGGCGGGCAAATACCCACAATAAACCGGCGCCCAGCCAGCACAGCGGCATAATCAAGCGGTTATTTTGCCGGGTCAGCATGCGGATTTCCTCCAGTCTGCCCTCGGATTGCAGTGTCGTCACGCGGGGAATAAGCACTGTCGTAATCGCGGAGACCACGGCCCGTAGCAGAAAACTCCATTTTACCCCGCAAAAATACGCGGTGACCATCGCCGGCCCCAACAACCAGCCGGCCACCAGGATATCCGCCTGCTGCAGGATAATCAGCCCCAGGCCGGAAATCATCACTTCCAGGGCAAAAACGGCAATCGGCCGCAATATATGGCGGTTGAATTGCCCGAGTGAAAGTGATAATTCGGGCAGCAGTCGCCGGATGAAAAACATGCCCCCCGCGATGCGCCAGATTGCGCCGGCCAGGGTCCCGATGCCGATCCAGATCAGGGAAATACCCTGGATTTCCGACAAGCCGATGATAATGCCGAGCCGCAATAGCCCGCCGATGATCATGACACCATATTCCAAGTCAAACCGTTCGCGGGCAAAATACCCGACAGCGTAGGCACTGCGGGCGATATCCAGGCTGACCGCGCCGCCGAACAGCAAGGTCAACAGGCGCGCTGTCGGCATGAATTCCGGGGCAAAGGGGAAAAACCGTGGGCCCTGCCAGGCCAGCAGCATGCTCAAGACCAGCCCTCCGCATCCCAGACCGAACAGCAAAGCGGACGTTGTGGAATAGTATTGTCCGGCCTCCGCGGTATCTTGCCGGCCCAGCGCATGCGTGACAAACCGCCCGGCGGCGGTCTGGACTGCTGTGGGGGCGATGGTGAAAAAGGTGAATAACGACGTCAACCAGGGGATTAGGCCGTATGCTTCGGACCCCAGACGGCCCACAAAATAGGCGACGACAATCAGCGTAATCAGGCCGTCAAGGGCCAGGTTCCCGAGCTTGGTTGCAGCGTTGATCGAGAATCGTTGTGGTTTCATTGGCGTTCCACCGGACAATCTCCCCTAATCGCAGGGAATATAACCTCCAGGCAGGGAACAATACCAGATATTCGAACTATGGGCGCAGTATTATTGGTCTGGCCAAAGGCGATGCCGGTGTATTATAAAGGGGCTGGAATAGAGTAGCATTCGGAGGCAGACCGTTGAAATACATTGTGGTCCTTTTTTCTTGTTTGTTGTCATTCGCCTGCGCCGGCGAATCAATGGGCGTGACCGGAATAACCGATTCTGTCGCCGTGCAGATTGTGTGGGTCGGCATCGATCGGGTGTATTTTGGCGCGGGGGCTGTGGAGGGGATTGCCCCCGGCTGGTGCTATTGTCTGCCATCGACGATCACCGGGGACTCGATTCCAGCCCGGGGCACAATCGACCAGGTGTATCCCGACGTATCGTCCGGACCTTTTGGCAATTTGTCGAAACAGGCTGCCGAGGCTTTGATCGGCTGCGCAGACATTTGGTTGTATGAACCTGTGTCGGCGGTTGTTCATCTTACCCACCTGCGGCTGGGGATCGTCGACACTGAGCAATCGTTTGATAACATTGCCGACCTGTTGCGATTTCCTTTAATCGCTTCACTTATGTGGCCGTGGACGTGCAGCGTCAAAGACGTTGATACTCAGGCAAACGGCATAAGCACAATGACGATGCCAGTCAGCGGAGGGCGATTGTGGGCGGTCACCGTCGATACTGCCGGCCAACCGGAGGGCGAATTTCCCCGCAACTGGGGCGCATTGGCCGACCGGCTTAACGGCATAACCGAACAAAATAACCTGGCCGGTTGTCCGACACTTTGGGCATTGCAGCCGCACGGCGATGACCCACTGTGCCGGCATGGCGTGTTGTTCGAAGGATTTTCCTATGTGAATGACACTGCTGTCGGCCTGGGATATGCAACTCCGTTTTACACATTTCCGGAGTATGTCGCCTCCGGTATTTGGCGGCGGGCAGTGGCTGCGGCCGGGAATTTCGATGCCGAACTGCATATTCGGCCCCCGGGTTGGCTGAAATTGAACGAGCAGACCTGGATTTCGACATTAGGGCAAAGCGGCGAGGCGTGTACCCCGTTGATTATTGATACGCTCACCATCGAATCATACGCTGATTTTCAGGACCAGCGGCTGGCCCTGGAGGTGGGTGAGGTGGATTTGTGTACCATATCCATTGATGATTTGCTGCGTGATCCACCGGACACCGACAACTATCACATCGTTTCGGCAGTGCAAAATGCCCTCGTCGTGTTTGGTGTCAATCAACAAAAAGACGATCTGCGGAACAACCGGCTGACCACTGCTGTTTCTTACCTCACCGACAAATATTCCCTGGTCCGGGCATTGCTGGCCGATCAGGCACTTGTCAGCCATACGATACTGGCGGCCGATGATTCAGTCGGCCGGGGCTTTTATCCTTTCAATTCGCCCAAGGGCCGGCAGTTGTTGAAAGGAGCGCATCCGCGTCGGACGTTGAATTTCTACGTCGATACCCGCATCGAACGCGGGATGATGGTTGCCGAACATATCGCGGGAAAACTGGCGGCGGAGGGTATCGCAACACAGCTGATCCCCGCGGGACCGGAACAATTTGCCGCCCCGGATTATGCCGAGGACATGGACGTATTTTTGTATCTGTGGCCCGTATGTTCCGTAAGACCGGACCAAACGTTTTATCCATTTCTCTACGGCGCGGCTGCGCGCTGCGGGACCAATCCGCTGGCGATTAATGAAACGGAGTTGCTCACGTTATTGGAGCAGGCCCGTCAGGAGGAAACACCGGCAATCCGGACGCGGTATTATCGGGAAATCGAATATCGCCTGCTGGCTGAATCCTATATTTGCCCGTTATATCGGCCGATTACTACGATAGTGGCGGCAAAACACCTGCCCGAGATTCGATTGACCGAAGATGGGGAAATTAATATGTTTTCGCCGGGTGACGGAACACAGTGCAGTGAGGCGGGGCAGTGACCAAGAGAATATTCTTCGCTTTTGTGGTCGTGGCCATCGTGCCGGCGGTCATTACCGTTCTTGCGGCCAATATGTTTGCGCGCCAGGAACTCGAGGAGGTCCGGCGGCGCAATGCGACAGCCGGATTGGCCCGGCTGGACGCCAATGTCGTCGAGGATTTGGCGGACGCGGGATCGGCAGTGAAAAACGAAGTGACCGATCCCCGGTGGCGAAGATTGTTTCTCCAGCGATGGCAGCTTGGATCGCTGTTTCAAGCGCAATTGATCAATCAGCTTGTTGAACGTTCGGCGCAGGCCGGCTGGGATTTTTCTGCAATCATCGACACCGCTGGTGTCGTGCTGGGACGAGGTGATCGTCCGTCAGCGTTCGGCGACACCGTGGATTATCGCACTGTTTTCGGTACGTACAGCATCACCAAGCCCATGGCATGTGCGGTGGCGCCGTTTTTCCCGGTGTGGGGCACGGGGGGCTTGCTCGGTATCGCCCCCATCACCTATGGGGAAAAAACGCTGGCATTTTTGCTGGTCGGTAAGCCATTCACGGCGGATAACCTGCGAAATTGGGTCGGGGGATGGGCCATTCCGGCGATGATTGTCGCCTCGGGACAGGTCCTGAACATGACGCTGGATGTCCCGGAGCAACAGATTACACCGGAAATGTTTGCCGAGATTTACAGCGGTCCTGCTGTTTCCTCCATGTATCTTGCCGGGCGCAGGTTCCTGATCGGACGCAAGCAATTATCTACGCCGGATTCCGGCAGGGAGCCGGTGATGATGTTGCTGTTTTTTGATTCGGCCCCGGTGGATGCGGCAACGAAGAAATTGTTCTATTCAATGCTGGGTGCCGGCGGACTGGGCTTGTTGCTGGCGCTGATTTTTGGCGGGCTGACCGCACGGCTGCTGACGCGGCCGCTGGATGACATCGTCGAGGCCGCCAATCGCATCTCCGCCGGCCGGTGGGATGCCGATGTCATCAGTTTTTCCGGCGGCGATGCCGGGCGGATGGCCGACGCATTCAACCGCATGATCCGCGATCTGCGGCATTCACGAGACCGCCTGGTCCAAACCGAGCGGCTGGGCGCCTGGCGCGACGCCGCGCGCAAGGTAGCGCACGAGATAAAAAATCCGCTTTCGCCGATCCAGATCTCGGCGGAGGACATGCTGTCGGCCTACAATGCCAGTGACCCCGATTTCGAGAAGACCCTGCGGCAATCGACAGCCACGATTTTTGAGGAAGTCGCCGCGATCAAACGGTTCGTCGATGAGTTCGCCTCCTTTGCCCGCACACCGCAGCCGGTCGTTGCGCGGTTCGATGTCAAAGACCTGCTTGCCGAAGCGGCGGCATCATTTCCAACCGAGAAGAAGGCCGGACGGATTGCCGTCGACACCACCCGCAGTGTGGCACTCACCGGCGATGCCGAGTTGTTGAGACAGGCATTGGTCAATGTGATTAAAAACGGCCTCGAAGCCGGCGGACCGAATGGAACAATCGCCGTCACTGTTGTGGAAGAAGATGACTATGTCCAACTCGTCGTCGATGACACCGGGCCGGGGATTTCCGAGGAAATGAAGGACAAATTGTTTACCCCCTATGCGACCAACAAACCCGGAGGGACCGGGCTGGGCCTGGTCATCGTGCAGGGAATCGTTGCCGACCATGGCGGTTCGATTGCCGTGCGCGAAAATCCCGATGGTGGCGCAAGATTTGTCCTGCAACTTGCCAAAAATCCACCGCAGGCCAGGAAGCAGTAACCGTTCATGCCTACCGTTCTGATTATTGACGACGAACCGAATATCCTGCGCAGTCTGTCGACCGCGCTGACGCGGCGCGGTTACGAGGTCCTGACCGCGGCGACCGGGACGGAAGGTATTCAGAAACTGTCCGGCACGGTGGATGCCGTATTGCTGGATGTGCGCTTGCCCGATTTTGACGGCTTGAAAGTGCTGGGGAAAATCAGAGAAAAATATCCCCAGTTGGGCGTGTTGATGATTTCGGGGCACGCGACGATCGAGCACGCGGTGCAGGCGGTGAAACTCGGCGCCCATGATTTTCTGGAAAAGCCGTTATCGCTGGAAAAAGTCCTCATCGTCCTGGAGAACCTCTTCAAACTGCAACGGCTCGAAGCTGAACTCGATTTATGGCGAACACGCGCCGGTGAGGGGGGGCCGCTGATCGGCCAGTCCCCGGCGATGAAACGGCTCCTGTCCGAGATCAACCGTGCCGCCCCCACCGACAGCCGCGTGTTGATTACCGGGGCCAACGGTTCGGGGAAAGAGCTGGTGGCGCGGATGATCTGGGCGGGTTCCCCACGCCGGGACCGCGAGTTTCTGGCGGTCAATTGTGCGGCAATCCCGGACGATCTGATCGAATCCGAATTATTCGGGCACGAGAAAGGTTCGTTTACCGGCGCCACCGACAAGAAGACCGGCAAGTTTCAGGCGGCGCACCACGGCACGCTGTTCCTCGATGAAATCGGCGATATGTCCATGAAAACGCAGGCGAAAGTGCTGCGCGTGCTGGAGGACTCGCTGGTCACGCCGGTCGGCGGTACGCAATCGATCAAAGTGGACGTGCGCATCATCGCCGCCACCAATAAAGACCTGTCCGCCGAAATCCAGACCGGCCGGTTCCGCGAAGACCTGCTGTATCGGCTGAACGTGATCCCCTTGCATATCCCCCCGCTGTGCGAACGCAAGGCGGACATCCCGCTGTTGGTCGATCATTTCCTGCGCCTGACTGCCGAGAAACTCGGCCGCGCGCCAAAGACAATCAACGCGGGCGCGGTGGAACTGCTCGCGGCGTACGATTTCCCCGGCAATGTGCGCGAGTTGCGCAATATCATCGAGCGGCTGGTGATCATGGCCGAGGGCCGCGTGATTACGCCTGCCGATGTCTGCCGCTGGCTGCCACAGGTCGGCGCCGAAAACCACACTTTGCCCTTGAAAGAAGCCGCCGATGATTTCGAACGCGAGTATATCCAAAAAATCCTCGATGATTGCGGCAACAATATCACCAAAGCCGCTGCCCACCTCGGCCTCGAACGTTCGCATTTATACAAGAAGATGAAAGCGCTGGGGATGAAGACAGAGCGGTAGCTGTACAACCGGCCACATAGGTTACACATTAAACCACCGGAGGCCCATCACGGAAGGATTTCGGGACGAAATCCTGGAGTGGTGGGTTAGCACACTTTTCGCTGAATAAGGGGAGCCGAGTTTGTTTTGCGGCAAAGGAGACTCGCTGCTCACCCACCATTACAGGATCTGCTTCGCAGCTCCTTTCATGGTGGGCCACCGGTCAAAATCGGCCAAACATCAAACCCCGACGCCCATCCCTGGGCGCCGGGGTCGTGTGTTCTCCCCTATCACCGAACACCTGCATATTATACGACGGGAACGGAAAAAGTTCCACAATAAAATACAAAAAAAGTCCTGATTATCATTTCCCTGGGCCGGTCACCGGGTGAATTCCCCCCTCCGGCCCACGAAACGCGGAACCGGGCGTATTTTATTTGATCTAACGTCTATAAGGATGTATAATTTTCTTCCGGCGGGCGACATTATCTGTGGCGGGGCAGGCCTTATCCGCCACGGCGGATGTGGCTGGGGGAAAAGGCAGGTCAGGCGGAATAGCTTATGATACAAACAGTTCTCAGCAAATTGTTCGGCTCCAAACATGAGCGGGACGTCAAGAAAATCAATCCCCTCATCGAACAGATCAATCAGTATGCCGAGGAATATGGCAAGCTTTCCGGCGAAACGCTGACTGCCAAGACCGCAGAATTCAAAAAACGGCTGGCTGAGGGTGAAACGCTTGACGACCTGCTGCCCGAGGCGTTTGCGGCAGTGAAAGAGACCTGCCGGCGGCTGGTCGGCCAGCGTTGGGACGTGGCCGGGATCGAAACCGAATGGGACATGGTGCCCTATGACGTGCAGCTAGTCGGCGGCGTAGTCCTGCACCAGGGGAAAATTGCCGAGATGGCCACCGGCGAGGGCAAAACGCTGGTCGCGACGTTGCCCCTGTATTTGAACGCTCTGACCGGCAAGGGCGCGCACCTGGTGACGGTCAACGATTACCTGGCCCGCCGTGACGCCGAATGGATGGGGCGGATTTACACCTCGCTGGGATTGACCGTGGGGTGCATTCAAAATGAGATGGACCCCGAAACCCGCCGGAAAAACTATGCCTGCGATATCACCTACGGCACCAACAACGAATTCGGCTTTGACTACCTGCGCGATAATATGGCCGTGCGGGTCGAAGACCGAGTCCACCGCAATTTCCACTACGCGATTGTCGACGAGGTCGACTCGGTGTTGATCGACGAGGCGCGTACGCCCCTGATTATCGCCGGGCCGGTCGGCCGCCAGCAGCAGGATGAGCGTTACACCGAAATGCGGCCGATGGTCGAACGGTTGCACCGCCGCCAAATGGATGTGTGCAATGAATTAGTCGCTGACGGTGAAAAATTATGGGAGACCGATGAATACGGCGCGGCGGTTAAATTGCTCGCAGTCAAACGTGGCGCACCCAAGAACAAACGGTATATGAAATTCATCAAGGAACAGGGAGTCAAACGCGCCATCGCCCGGGTCGAAGCCGACTACACGCGCGACAAACGTATGCACGAAATCGACGACCTGCTGTACTATGCGCTTGACGAACGCGGGAATACCATCGAACTGACTGAAACCGGCTTGAATTCGCTGGAACCCCGGGAGCAGGAGATTTTCGTCATCCCGGATATCGGCACGGAGATGGTCAAGCTCGAAGAGCGCACCGACCTTAACGATGTCGAACTGGCGCGGGAAAAGGAAAAAATCTACCACGTGCACAGTGAGCGTTCGGAAAAAGTCCATAATGTCAGCCAGTTGTTGAAGGCCTACACCTTATTCGAAAAAGACGTCGAATATGTAGTGCAGGATGACAAAGTAATGATCGTCGATGAGTTCACCGGGCGGTTGATGCCGGGCCGGCGGTACTCCGATGGGCTGCACCAGGCAATTGAGGCCAAGGAACGGGTCAAAATCGAGGGCGAGACCCAGACTTTAGCCACGATTACGCTGCAAAACTATTTCCGTCTGTATGAGAAGCTGGGCGGAATGACCGGCACGGCGGTGACCGAAGCCGCGGAATTTTTCGATATCTACAAACTCGACGTAACTTCCATCCCGACGAACAAGCCGGTGCGGCGGATTGATTACGATGATGTGATTTATCGCACGCGCCGGGAGAAATACAACGCGATTATCGAGGAGATCGCCCGGTTACACGAGGCCGGGCGGCCGGTATTAGTCGGCACAGTCTCGGTGGAGGTTTCCGAAACGCTCTCGCGCATGCTGACCCGCAAAGGGATCTCCCATAACGTCCTGAATGCCAAGCAGCACCAAAGCGAAGCTCAAATTGTGCAGTTTGCCGGCCGCCGTGGCGCCGTGACTATTGCCACCAACATGGCCGGGCGCGGCACCGATATCAAGCTCGGCCAGGGTGTGGTCAAACATCATAATTGCGCCCTGATCGTCGAGGGGGACGATGTTTGTCCTTATCTGAAGGAGTTGAAATGCCGCGAGGATGTCCCCTGCGGGCTGCATATTATCGGCACCGAACGGCACGAGGCCCGGCGTATCGACCGGCAGTTGCGCGGCCGGTCGGGGCGGCAGGGTGATCCCGGGGCCTCGCGGTTTTTCCTGTCACTGGAAGATGACCTCATGCGGCTGTTCGGTTCCGAACGCATGGCTACGGTGATGGACAAGCTGGGTTTAAAAGAGGGCGATGTCATCGAACACCCGATGATTACCCGGTCGATCGAACGCGCGCAGAAAAAAGTCGAGGCCCAGAATTTTTCCATCCGCAAACACCTGCTCGAATACGATGACGTGATGAACCAGCAGCGTGAAGTGATCTATGACCGCCGGGCGGCGGCGCTGGAACGGGAGGATATGAAAGAGGAAGTCCTGGAAATAATCGAAAAAGTCGTCGAGGACCTCCTTGACAAACACTGCCCGGACTCCGCCGGCCCGGAGCAGTGGGACACCGGCGCCCTGAAAAACGATTTGTTCAAGGTCTTGCTCGTCGACCTGAAGTTCGAGGCCGCGGACTTTGAAACGACCAGCCGTTACGACCTGAAGGAAAAAATCAAGGAGATGGCGCGCGCCAATCACGAGAATAAGGAAAAGGCCCTCGGCGCGCCGCTCATGCGCCAATTGGAAAAATTCGCTATCCTGCGTGTTACCGATGAGCACTGGCGCGAGCATCTGTACGAAATGGACCAGCTCAAACAGGGTATCGGCCTGCGCGCCTACGGCCAGCGCAATCCGCTGATTGAATTCAAGAAAGAAGCTTACGGTGCATTTGCCGAACTGGTCCAGACTATTGACCGCGAGGCGATCGGCATGATCTTCCGCATGCAGGTCGCTACGCCGGATGTCCAGGTGCCCCGGCCGCACCGGTCGGTAATGACCGAAGTCCATGAGACCGCCGACCGCATGGGGTACCACGAGGCACCCGAGGAAGCCCGCAAAGGCGGCAAGAAAACGCCGATCAAGCGCGAGGAAGCCAAAGTCGGCCGCAACGATCCCTGCCCCTGCGGCTCCGGCAAGAAATACAAGAAATGCCATGGGGCACAGGGGTAGGCTATTCCAACAATAGAATAAGCGTCTTTTCATTTCCCCATTTGTACGCGATGGGGGATCATCGGGATAAGTCTGATCGACCGCAATCAGCGAGAGATCCGTGGCCGGTTGGGCGGGGTGCCGCAGCGGTTTGCCGTGGTGGGTTGCTGCCCTCCCGCGACCGAACGCACTCGCGATATTTTTTATTGATCTCCGGGGCTTGATTTCATTCATTATCAGCAATAACCAGGTGTGGAGGCGCCGGAGATGCCAATCTGTCCAATCTGCAAGTACGATTACGTGAATGGTGAGACTGAGTGTATCGATTGCGGTGGGTTGTGTCCCATATTTGGGGGAAATTTCGGTTTTCCCTCTCGGGACGTTTCTGCTACAGAATAGCTCCTCTTATGCGGCGCTGTCAAGCGGTTTAATCAATCCATGCTTGATGCGCTTGGCC
>Ga0172362_10005584_pt1 | contig 10894 bp, 14 predicted proteins | sample LakKivs1_kivu2a2_FD_114534 | JGI IMG/M metagenome (GOLD analysis project Ga0172362, IMG submission 114534) | Sediment microbial communities from Lake Kivu, Rwanda - Sediment s1_kivu2a2 | ecosystem: Environmental > Aquatic > Freshwater > Lake > Sediment | place: Rwanda: Western Province, Lake...
ACTGCAACGCAATTTGGGAAAGGCCATACCCGGAGGTGATAAGACACATTCACGAGGTCAATGCCAGAATAAGCGAGCATCGCACTCGTTCGGTTATTCATGGAATCTTTGGAAAACGACACAAAACAACGTTTTGGCCTAAAAGATGTCAGTCCGGTGCCAAAGGCTCTGTGGGTTGAAGCATGGTTAAAGCAACACAATGTCCTATGATAATCAGCCTTAGTTACAACAATCGGGAAGTGGCGGAGCGCCGCTGGCAAATGACGGTGAAAGCGCCGCTCGGTGGATTTCGGAAGCCAATTGTTGGCCCAACCGCCTTTGGTGTGCTAACGCGATTACAGGAAGCTCACGAATCCCATCCGTTTTGCGAATTCCATCAGCAGTTGAGAGACTACTTCAAAGACCACCCCATGCCCAAGCGTCCGTGCTAGGATGAAAAAAGTTGCTTTGAGCACTTGACAAGGTTTTAGACCCCTCGTATCGTTGCCCCGGATTCGGCGGTTGCGCCGTTTCGCCTAGCGCAGCTTGACATGCTGCGGTGACTTCCGAATCAAAGCGCACCTGCGCTGTTTTGCACTACGCAGCTTGACACGCTGCGGCGGATGCGGACATCGGCTTGTATGGCCGGCCCTGGCCGTCCGGCAATTCCCTGACAGATCAGTTTGTGGCAATGGTATGTGCCTTTGCCGACTGGCTGTGTAACCCTTAACTGAAAGGAAAACACCATGAGTTGGTGTGCTGTGTTTAACCGGCGCGTGCTGACTGAGGGGAATCGCATCCTGACTGAGTACATCTGGCGGCGAGTCCTCACCGAAAGTCCGCACTTCGCCTTTCGGCCCCGTACCAAATGGAGAGAAGGCTACGGGGACATTCAAACGGTAATCCACTTCGAGCGAACCGTGCCCGATTCCGCTGTGCCCCCATTCCAGCCCAAAATCTATCTGGATGGGCGCGAGGGCGGTCTTTGCGACATTCCGCTGGTGAAAGTGGATGTTGGAGCAACGGCGCGGCAGTTCTACCGAGAACACCTGGCCTATCGGGGGCCGGATTTCTGCGCCGAAGATCATGGGAGCGTGGTAGCAGCCGCGCAGCAGTTGGAGAAACTGTCGGCTACACTGTCTGACTTCACCAAGACGGTTTGGGATTGGAAACTCCGGCAGTTGGAGTCCGCGATGGCGCAGTACCATGTCACCGCAGACAGTTGCTTCTGTCCGGCGGCAGACGCGCCATGCACGGGCAGTCCGACATACGACGATACGATGTCGGGCACGTTTATGGTGCCCACGGGGACAATCGCGCCGCTCACGCAGCAAATGCTGAATTGGTGCAAACGTATCATGCTCAACCAGGGAGCGGCTCAGAGTGCAATGGTCAAGATTGACGCCGAGCCTCAACTGATGGCGTTCATTGACGGCGATACTTCGGCAATGCTGCTTCGGCAGAATCCCGAAGATCGCAAAGACCTGCATCACGGTGAGCCTGAGAAATTGCTCCGCAGTTGGGGCATCACTCAATCATACCGGGGCTTCATTCACGTCATAGACATCAATCCGCCCCGGTACAACTACACGAATGGCGCTTGGGTCCGTGTTGCGCCCTTCATCAACATTCCCGCGACGGTAGGAGTCAAGGCTGAGCCTAACCCAGCTTACGACACTGCCGCGTTCTGGGAAACCCAATTGCTGGATCAAGAAGCCTGGGAACTCCAAATCCCGACGCCTGTTAGTGGGCCTTCGCCTTACAATTGGCGGACGGAACCGAGTTTCCTGGGCGAGTGGGCGTGGAAGAACATTCCAAGCGAAACCTGCAACCTGTGGGAGAACAAAATCTTCCCGGCTGCGCGTTTCAGCTATGCCGCCATGCCAAAGAATAGCTGGCGTCAGATGGTCATTCTCCATGCGCCGCCCTGCTTGGACTGGAACATCATCACGAGTTGCAACTGCACTCAAGGCAGTTACTAGGAAAGAGAGGCGCTGAATGCAAAACTACGAGTACATCACTGACGCCAATGGCGTACAGCACATGGTTGGTTTTGACGACCATATCATCAAGTTCTACAATGTGGATGCGGAAGGACCTGACGATCTATGGGATGCCCTGCGGGCGTTTCCACCCCCGCGTGGCGGCAGCGGTTGCATGGCCGTCCTCATTTGTGACTTCTCCTGTGACCAGGGTGAGGCACAATATCCGTACTGCGAGATGTGGATTTACGCCGACGGCGAAACCTGCAACGAAGACGGCAATTACGGCTACATCCTGAAACCGGATGCCATTGGTGAGGATGAGGCTGGACGTTGGAAGTCCGTGTGGCCTGGGTGGTGGTGGTTTCCAAGGAATGAGATATGAGCGACTACAAAATATTGAGCAAGGAGAACCGTGCGGCTCTCTTTCGTGACGTGAAACAGGCATCGGCAGGCCCGGCGCGCAGTGCTGCGCGGCTGGCTTTGCGGATGCACTTCCGGGAAATCGTTCTTGGTGGTCAGGAGCGATTTCACAAACGCGCTCTCGCTGCGCTCAAGGGCGCGGCATAGAGCCGTTCGTAACCCAAAGCCGGGGACCGTTGCGACTGACCTCGACGGTCCCCGGCTGTAACCTTGAAAGGCATTGTCTATGTCTTGCCCTGTTTGTTGCGTGGGTCCTACGGGCGGGGAGAACCCAACGTCCGCCCTCAAAAAGATTCTGTGTATTCTTTGGTCCCTATTTGGCGGGGCACCACCAGTTGGCGCACCGCTTGCCCCAGGCGTCATTGTCAAATCGGCTGTCCTTGAAAACGGTCACATCCTCTCTGCTGTACCTGCGGTTCTGCGTGGTATTGATGGCTGGAATGCCAACCCTGCTCCCCAATGGGTTCTGCTCTTTGATGCAGTATCAGAGCCAGTTGACGGCACGGCGGCCACCTATACGCTTGGGGTTTCGGGCGAGTATCCCTTCTGGAAAGATTGGAGGCCAGCCGGGATTCGATTCACCACGGGGATTTACGTTTGCAATTCAAGCACGCCGTTTGTGAAGACAATTGGTGCCGCCGACTGCGCCTTTACAGGAGAACTCGCGCCATGATGAAACACTTTCTCTTACTGTTGTCGGCTGCTGTTGCCGGGTTGGCATCCCAGGGGCCGGATACTCGAACAACCCATATCACGCGTGATTTCCTTCTCACGACCAGTGTGATGAGGGGGTACGCCTTGAAGGGAAATGGCACCAACGATATGCAGTGGACGGTTGAGGCCAAAAACGTCCGCGACTGGGGTGCCGTGGGCGATTGGGATCACAACGACACTACAAACATTCAACAGGCTATTGACCTGGGTGGCGCAGTGTACATCCCAGAAGGCTACTATATGGTTGATACGCTCGTAATCACGAATACCTGCACAGTCCTGTTCGGTGATGGCAGGTCATCCGTGCTCATCGCCCGTGGTGCGCAACCGATTCTGGTATGCAAAGCGATCAACGGCATGGTCGAGGTCCGCGACCTTGCCTTCAACGGCCGCTACCAAGCTACTCATGGTATTGACATCTGGCCTGACGGTGGCAAACGCAGCATCTTCGAGAATCTGTTTGTGTGGGCTTGCGATTACGGGATCAAGATGGGCACCAATTACAACTACTCGATGCAATTTCGCGGCTGCGAAATCACCAGCAACACGAACGGGTTGTGGCTGGGCGGCACTTGCGCGAATACTCTCATCGAGGATTGCCGCATTTTCAGCAACAAGTCATCAAACCTAACGATTGACAAGCAGCCCTCTGGTCTCGTGGCTGGGGTCTGGATATTCGGTTGCGACATCGAGAACGATCTGGGCGCGGGCTACGACAACATCACCAACATCTACGCCAACGGCGTCCAACCGCTGATTATCCACGGCTGGTTTTCTGAGCCGAGTGGCAATGGCAGCCGGACAAACTGCTGGGATTTGGTATCTGTGGATAGTCAGGTCTCAGTCGAGGGCTGGTATGCCAATGGCGCGGCCGTCGGTGGGAACTCGTCGCAGTCCATCTGGCTCGGCACCAACACCGATCTCACAGTTTCCCGCGCCAGCCTGATCAACTACACCACGAACGACGTCATCTTTGGGAAGACGAATGCCAATTCGCTCAGACTTGAGGACTACCGGATCAACGGCAAGCTCTTGAACGAGAGTTATCAGGCGGGCGAACTCGTCACCGGCTACTATACCAACTATAGTGCGGTGTTGAGCGGCAAGCACAACCGCGCGCAGTATGGCAATTATTCCGGCGTCGGCAGCGGTATTGACAATTCGGCTGACGGTAGCTTCGGGTTTATCGCTGGTGGCCACAATGGCCTCATTGCCTCAGGTGTCCATTCCGCCTTTATCGGGGGCGGTTTTGCCAACTGGATCAGCGCGCACTATGGCGCGATCTTGGGTGGCAAGTATGGCAAGGCTCGGCTGTATGGCGAGCAGGGCCACGCCAGCGGGAAGTTTGCCGAGGTGGCTGATGCGCAACGCTCAGAGTTGGTGGCTCGGCGGAGCATCCAGGTTAATGGTGTTGCGGCTGGGCCAGGGCCGGGAATCACGAATGACTGGAATGCGGTGTTCCTTGACGGAGATGACTGCGCGAATCGCATGGTGCTGCCCTGGACGGCCTCGACGCAGACCAATGCCTTGTGGACATTCTCGATCCAGGTGTCTGCGCTGTCAACGACCAACTATGCGGGAACTTATGCTCTCAATACGGGCAGTTATGAGATTGACGGGGCGATTAAACGGGTTGAAAACGCCGTCACCCTGCTGACTTCCACCGTAACGACGATGTATGAGGACAATGCGGCATGGGATGTCAGGGTGGCGGCAGATGCCGCAAACAGGGCCCTGCAGATAGATTTCTACCCGGAAGCTGATTGCCCTTTGGTGGTGGCGACGGTCCGTCTGACTCAGGTTACGAAGGGTAGATGAGATGAAACACGTCAATTACGTACTGTCGCTTGCGACATGGTAAATCTGCCTGCCTTTATCAGATTATGAGCATACAAGCGAACGGAATATCAGAACGTATGAAGACCTTGGCCTGGCTAGTCAACCAGGTTGGGTTTCCAATTGTGGTATCGGGCTTTCTTATCTACCTCTTGTTCTTCAAGCTAACGGCGCTTGAGGATGCCGTCAGATCGGTTGAGGTTGGGATGCGGGCTAATACACTGATGGTTGAGCGCCTAATTCAACAATCGAGACCGTTGCCAATGGTTTTCACGGAACCACAACAGAAAGGAAATAGCAAATGAATATCGTGAACTGGATAACACAGAACTGGCAAGAACTCGTGGCTGCGCTCGGCGGCATCGTTCTGGCGGCGCGTATCATCGTCAAGCTGACGCCGACGCCGAAGGATGACACGGTTCTTGAGAAGGTTGTCAATTTCTTCAAGCACATTGGCTTGCACGTGTAATGGCAGCCTTAATCCAACTGCTAGCGGCCTTGTTCAAGATGTTTCCCGCGTTGCGGGACATCATCTTGGCGGGCGTCAAAGCGTATGACAAATGGGCAGAGGCAAAGAATCTGGCTGAGGCTGGGCAGCGCCGGAATGCTCGCGTTGCTGAGCGTGACGCTTTCATGCAGCGGGTGTCTGAGGGTGAAGCCGGTAGCGCCGGACTACATAGGGCAACTCCTGAGACACGACCAAGCAACAAGGGTGAGCCGGGAGTATCCTGAGTTTTTCCGGCTTGCCACGGATATTGCCATAGACGCGGAATGGCGAATCGAAAGCCAAAGATGAGGTTAGCCAAGACCGGGAAGCAAGTAGAAGGAAATGATATGGCGAAGAAAAAACAATCGAAAGTTCGCAAGGTGATGAGAGAGTTCAAACGGGGCACGCTGCATTCAGGGTCAAAGCATGGCCCAAAGGTGAAATCCCGGAAGCAGGCGGTTGCCATTGCTCTGTCCGAACAACGGCGGGCATCGGGCAAGGATGATGGTTACGCCAAGTGGTACGCGGCTACGAAGAAACGCCATTGAGTATGAGCGCAGTACTAACAGGCCAACCCAACTGTTGTGCGCCATGCGAGACTCCGGCAACGGTGCAAGTACCGGGGCCGAAGGGTGATCCCGGAACTCCGTGTGAGCCTTGCGAGGATGGTGAGAATTGCTGGACCACGCTTCTTGTGGGTTTCACCATGCCGGCAGGAGGCGGCAGCGTCATTGCAAACGTCGGGTCAACAAACTGGATGGCGTCTTTGCAGATGCTCTACGTGGGGGCTGCTGGCTGGATGATGAATACAGGCGTGATTGATTCCACGCATGTCAGTCTATTCAACCCTCAACTGTTCGGGAGGTACGCCAGCAATGCGCCTCCGGGAACTGGTATCCCATCCGGCCAGAAGGTAGTGCCTGGCGGTTTGCAAGGGCCGGATGGTGCTCCGGGAACACTCGGCCCGGTTGGGCCGGACTTTGAGGTTGACGCCCCGAATGCCCGCCTTGCCATTACGAGCGCCGTTGGCGATTTGATTGTCAACACCGGCGGTGCCGTAGCTCCCCGGAACTCATGCTTTGCGCTCGGCAATGTCAAAGAGGTGCTTCATGTCAATCCCGGTGCGCCACCGCCGTTGAAATGGGCGGGCATTGACCTAGCCGGTGTCCTGACCGCCCTTCTCAACAAGTTGCCGATTCTCTATGGCGGCACCAATAGCTCGGCGGCGCTGACCAACAAGCAAGTCATGGTCAGCAGCGGCGGTGCCATTATCGAGCTTGGCGCGATGACAAATGGACAACTCATCATCGGTAACACCGGCAATCTGCCAACCGTTGCCGCGTTGACCGCTGGAACTGGCATCAGCATTACTCCCGGTGCCGGTTCTATCAGCATTGCGGCTACGGGTGCCGGATGCACGGGAGAATTTCGCGTCCACAGTGCCGCTGCCAGTAGCCAACTTGTGGCAACGGGAGGATGGCGCACCATTACGGGAGCGCCGGGAAGCGGTCTTCTCGATACCCTGGATTATGACACCGACGGTTGCTACAACGTGGCGACGGGCACCTACACAACGCCAGCACAGGGGCGTTATTGCTTCCACGCACGGTTAATTGGCCCCGCCGTTGGCGCTGGTAACGTCTTTGCCATTCGCTTCTACGATACTACGGCGGCGGCTCAACTTGAGTGCGCCTTTGTTTCGGTACAGACAAACTTCTTCACAATGGCTTTTTGGGAACTGTTGGCTATGGTTGACGTGGCGGCTTCCCATGCTGTCAATCTGGAAGTCTATCAGAACACAGGCGCAGGATATAGCTTTGCCAATCTTGGGCCACCGAGCCTCATCACGGTGCTTTCCTTTTTTGAAGGCTTTCGTGTACGCTAATGAGCAGGCAAGACCCAGGCACTATTGTTGACGGATTCGGGGCATTGCCCCTGGGGGTGCATAGTGTCTTGGCCCCGGATGAACTGCCGCCGGGTCAGGTCAGTTGGGCCGTCAATACAGCTTTCCGAAATCAGTATCCCACTTGCCGACCCGGTATCCGCGAAGTGCCGGTCACGTTTTCCAACATGGACGGCGAACTGTTTAGCCTTGAGCGGATTCAAGGGGCGGGCATCTACGAAAACCGAGAAAAAGCCTTCATGCTGATTGCGGCTGCCGGCAGATTGTTCAACCTGGATTTGCAAACTATGGCGATGGTTCGGTTGGACGCTGGTGATGACAGCGACCGGAACGCCGGCAGTGTCCAGCTTGTCGAGTTTTGTCAGGGTGAGCAGTTCATGGTTGTGCGTGATGGCCAAGCCAAGCCGTGGGTGTGGGATGGCGGGGCCTTGCGGCGATTGCATTCTGATGCCGGTGGTGCTCAGAGGGAACTCCCTGGCGGCCTGGTTATGGAGTACGGAATGGGGCGGTTCTGGTGTGCCTTTCCGGGTGGGCAAACCTTCATGGCCGGTGATCTGGTCTATGGGCCAAGTGGAACTGGGGCGTATGCTCGCGCCGATGCCATCCTGAAAAACACCGAAAACAAGTACCTCAATTCAAAGGGCGAGTTTACCACCGGGATGACCAGTGGTCCGCTTCGGGCCATGCGGTTCATCGGGAATCTGGATACCAGTCTTGGGCAGGGGCCGTTGATCGTTTTCACGGAGCGCGGGGCCTTTGGTGTCAACTGCCCCGTGGACAAGACAACCTGGGAAAATATGACCTACCCGATTCAGTCCGTGTCGCTGGTGGGGAGTGGGGCGGTTAGTTCCAGGGGCACCATCGCAGCCAATGGTGACATCTGGTATCGGTCGCGGGATGGGATTCGCAGTTTTCAAGTGGCGCGGCGTGAGTACAATACGTGGGTCCGTGCGCCTATGAGTTTGGAAGTCGGTCGCATCTTGGAGTACGACCAAGAGAACCTTTTGCTGTATTGCTCAGCGGTCTATTTCGACAATCGGCTCATTTTCACTTGCTCGCCCTTTTGCAAACAGTTCTACGAGGAAATTCCCGCACGGGTACTCTGGCGGGGCATGGTCGTTTTGAATACGCAGCCAGTGGCCAGTATGACAAATCCGACAACGCCGATTTGGGATGGTTTGTGGACGGGGCCGGCCATCATCCAGATTCTCAAGGCGACGGTCGGCGGAGTTGAGCGTTGTTTCATCCTGGGCAACGATGGGGAGAGCAACCGGCTCTACGAAATGAGTCCAGACTGGGATTGCGACAAAGACGACCAACCGATTGAGTGGTGGTTTGAGGGGCCAGCCTTTAGGTTTCAAGATAACCGCCATGCGGCGATGGATTTGAAACAACTGGCGACTGGTGATGTGTGGGTTGACGACCTCAAGGGCACCGTGGATTTCAGCCTGAGTTACCGCACCAATGGACAACGCTGTTGGAATGACTGGCACGCTTGGCAGGAATGCGCCACCGACCGGGACTGTGTAATGGCTTGTCCCCCGGCGGCTCCGTTGCAGTTGCAGAGTCGCTATCGGATGCGCTTGCCAGCGCCGCCGGAGAAGTGCAATCAGATTGATGGTCGGCCCGCCACGGTCGGCTACACTTTTCAGCCACGCTTGTCCATCAAGGGCAAATGCACCGTCAAGGCACTCCGGCTGATTGCACGCGAGAAGCAAGAGGATGTGGCCGGAGAATGCCTTTCAGCAAGCGCGACCTGCAAACGAGCGCAGTGTTGCCAGCCTGACAACTTCAGTTACGCATTCTGACCTATGAACCTGCCCCTGATACCTGGAAGTCTGCCGGCGGATTACTGCCCGACTAGCTATCAGCAGATGCTCAATGATTTCATGGCGGCAAGTTATGCGCTATGGAACGACATCTTTCAGGGCAACGTCATTAGCGCCACCCAACCGGGTCCGGAAGACCGGGACAAGGTTTGGTACAAAGTGGACAGCAATGGGGACCCGCTTGGAAAGTACACTTGGAGCGCGCGGTTAGGCCGATGGGTCTGGCCGCACCTGAGCGATGCAGGGGGTAGCGAGCGGCGCATCTGGACGGGCAGTGAAGCCAACCTGTGGTATTACGACGGCGGGGACGGCGGTGATCCTAGCACAGTCGGGGATTGCAGCGGGCCGATGTGGTTAGTTGACACCGACTTTGGGGGCCGGTCGCCGATGGGGGTAGGCGATATTTCGGGCAGTGACCCAGCCAAGACGATTGCGCTGGGGGAGAATTTCGGCGAGGGCAGCTACGCTTTGACGCAAGCTGAGTTGCCGGACATTAGCCTGGTGACTTCAAGCAATAGTGACTCGGACATGCGGATCGGAATTGGCAATGGTGGTCCGCAAGGCGGGTACACTGCTGTTTATCCAGCGGATTCACCGGGAGTGAGTTGGAGTTCCCACGCTGACACGCATACTAATTCAATTGGCGATGGTGATGCCCACCAGAATACGCATCCCGTGCGCGGTTGTTATCTGATCAAGCGCAGCGCCAGAATTTACTACACGCCATGAACCGCCTGACTTTAGCCGATGTTGCCCCCGCTGTGGCTCGCGTGCTGGATACATGCGAGACTGACGCCCGTGTGGCTGAGTACGTCAATCGGGCGCAAGCGGTTTTGATTCCGAAAGGCAACTGGGTTGGCACTCAGGCGCGGTACGACATCTGCATCAACGATGGGTGCCTCACTTGGCCGCGTTTTGTCGAGACCATAGAGCGGTTTTCGTTGTGCGGTCAGCCCGGTCAAGTGATGAATCAGTGGTACGAGTTCCTCGAAAACGGACCGTGGAGCCTAGACTATTGCAGTGGTTGGACAACCGGAAACGTGTTGGTTGACCGGAACCCGGCTTGTACGTTTGCCGACATCACGCCGAGTCCGCCCAAGAAAATCCAGTTGTACGATTTCATCCAGGGCAGTGTTGCGGAAGCGCCAGGGGCTTATGCATCCCTTTACGGGACCGATGAGAGCAACAACTGGATTTGGACTGAGGTAGGCGGGCAGATGATTGAAGGTGAACGGGTTCCATTGGTCGAGAATACGTTCACGACTAGCACCCGATATTTCAACAGTCTGGCACGAGTCATCAAACCTCCAACCGTCGGTGATGTTGTGGCATACGAGTACGACCCCGCTGCTGGCGCGCGCACAAAACAACTGGCCCGCTGGGAACCGGATGAAACCAACCCGGTGTATCGGCGGTCCTTTGTTCCGGGCGTGGCGGTAACAGGGTCAGATTGCTCGCTGATTCCGCTGACGGCTTTGGTGAAGCTGCGCCATCTTCCCGTGGCCCTCCCGACCGATTTCTTGGTGCTGGGCTGTCTTGAAGCCATTGTGCTGATGGTACAGGGCATCCTCAAGCGCGAGCGGAACCTCTTGCAAGAATCTATGATGTATGAGGCAGCAGCGACAAAGGCCCTGCAAGAAGAACTGCGAAGCCACCTGGGAAGCGGGCCGGCGTTGCAGGTGCGATTTGCTCCGGCTGAGATTTGGGGTGGTGGTGGGATAAGAAACGCAATTTGACGTAT
>Ga0172362_10005585_pt1 | contig 10891 bp, 9 predicted proteins | sample LakKivs1_kivu2a2_FD_114534 | JGI IMG/M metagenome (GOLD analysis project Ga0172362, IMG submission 114534) | Sediment microbial communities from Lake Kivu, Rwanda - Sediment s1_kivu2a2 | ecosystem: Environmental > Aquatic > Freshwater > Lake > Sediment | place: Rwanda: Western Province, Lake...
CGGAGCAGCCAGTACACCAACAGCGGCACATCGTCAATCCGCTCAGAAATGATAACCCGGCAGGTCATCATCACCTCCAGCAGTAAGATCGCTGGAAATGATACACCTGCCGCCGCTATTGCGCCAACCGGTTGCAAAAATAAGCGAAACTACCGTACCAAGGGTATTGCTATCGTAACTCCTTTGCGACAGCTTGAAGAAGATCGCCACAAGCGTTCTGGAGATGCTAACGACCAATGCACCCGTTCATCATGGTAGGGCAAAGTTTAGGCTCAGCAAGCAAAATAGCATACTTCGAGCACATTCGAGTAAAGCTAATACTATTTACGAGGGCTTGATTGGTCTGTGAATCGGGGAGAATTTGATAGATGGGTAAGTCGAAAAAACACGCCAGTTCTGAACTGGGTCAGGGTTTTCTTGAATATGCTCTCATATTAGTATTCGTCGCTGTTATCACTGTCGTCTCTCTCCATTACTTGGGATTTGTTCTACGTGATGTCTATGGAGATATAGTTAAGTATCTGGAAGATCCAACGAAACCCCCTAGAATCACGGTCCCCTCAGTCGATAAATGGCTAAGGGAGGTCAACAGAGCAAGGGCATCTGATCGCACCTTTGATCGAACTATACGTATTGGTGAGGCTGCCTGTGTTTTGGTTCTGGTAGCGTATGTTATCAAAATCGTGTGGCAAATCATTTCACTCCTGGCGTGGGTACTCTCCAAGGCCATCACTCTGGGGAAGCTTGGCTTTTCATCCTTGTCATCGGCATTTGCCAGTCTATCAGCGGCATTTACAGAACTAGGTAGGGATGTGTTGACCAGGGCTATCTCATATCTGTCGGCAGCGTTAGCCAAGGCAAAGAGCGTGTGGATTTGGTCACACTTAGTGTCGGCGAGTATAGCCCTGGCATTTCAACAGGCAAGTGTGGCACTAAGGATCCTCCAACACTTGGAATCATTTGAAATTGGAGATCCAGAAACGCAACTGGCATTGTTTAGCAGCATAAGTATTGCTTACATCCGCATCCCCGGAGACGTCGCTGCAAACTTGGAGCGAGCTGGTGCCAATTATCTCAGAGCTCAAGAAGTTATCACAAAGGTCTCCGACGAATCTAGAAAAACAAGATTCAGGGAAAGAATTAGTGGAATTGGCCAAGAAATGGGCCAAACTCTTAATCGAGTGAGAAAACAGGATGCCTGGGGAGTTGCTGCCATCGAGGATTTCGAGGAGGATCACACTTTATATGTAAACGAAACATATATCCTCACAACAGGTATAGGATGGGGAGACGTGCCCGCAGAATTTAGAACTTTTGCCATTGAACCCATCTCTTTGCTCGAGTCAGTGCCGGTTGAGCCACTCCAATTTGACGTTGCTGTTTGGGCAGAAGACATGGATATTGAACCTCCCTGGGTCAGGACTCTCGAGCTTAACCAGAATTTGAAGCCACCTTGCTTAATACGATTCAAACTTACTCCCAGAGTCAGAGGACAGAAGACCATCAGAGTCGACTTTTATTACCAACGCCATTGGTTGCAGCAGATCGAGCTTGAAGTCAAGGTGATCAAGTCCCCCTCAACGCCGCTTAAGGTTGGAATGGTGCTAGGCGTCAGTGGATTAGGAGATAAATCGTTCAACGACGCGGCCTACGATGGACTTATACTCGCTCAGCAATTGTACGGCATTGAGCTTGAAATCGCTGATTCGGGAACACTAGAAGAAATCGTTGCCCTGATTCAACAATGGTGTGAAGTTGATTGCGATTTGGTTATAGCCCTTGGCCACCATAACGTGCCTGCCATTGCTCAGGTAGCAGAAGCTTTTCCAGAAAATCGCTTTGCTATTATTGATGCTGAGCTAAGTGGAGAGAATGTCTGGTCGGCTGTATTTCGAGAGTATGAGGGCAGTTATGTGGCAGGTGTCCTGGCAGCCTTGGTCACAAGGGAGAACCGAATTGGTTTCATAGGTAACTCAAAAACTCTGACTAGTCGCAAAATCGAATCAGCTTTTTTACAAGGTATAAAAAGTGTGAATCCAGACGCTATTCTGAAAGTCGTTTATATTGACAGAGTTGATGGCAAGCTCATGGACCAGTATCTTACCGAAACAATGTGTTCTTCAGGTGTTGACGTGATCTATCAGTCAGCTGCGGAGGTCGGAATAGACGCAATAGAAGCAGCGAAGAAACTAGGAAAGCTTATTATCAGCACTAGAGGTGATCACAGGAGCTTAGCACCATCTGTTGTACTTACCAGCCTCATCAAACATGTATATCGACCTGTGCTGGATGTGGTCGAAGCCGTTCTCGAAAATCGCTTTGAGGGTGGCAAAACGGAAAGTTATGGCATTGCCAACGGCGGGATATCGTTGGCTCCTATCCGGCCAGAAGTAGCTGAACGTCTACCTCCTGATATAACTCTGGGTGATCTGAGTGCTCGCGTTAATGAGGCCCTGGAAGCTGTGATTAGCGGGCAAATCACAGTTGATCTTGGTGAGATTGAGGCAACTATCTCGAGCTCGTTTGATTCCGACGGAAGTAGCCACCCCGTGTGATTGGTGAGGTATTCTCAGGTAAAGTGCAAATTTACTCTGACTCGAGATTGAAGGGGGTGTTGATGGCAACACAAGCAGCGCAGGTAGTCAAGTTTCCACCTGTTTCCCTCTCAGACTACCCCATAGACATTCACCTACGAATCTATCGGGAAGGGGCATGGTACGGGGCAGACATCTTTGCCATGGAACAAGTACAGCGCGTGCCCATCAAGATGTCGCCCCAAGACTTGGTGGCGCTGAACAAGCAACTTCAAGAGGCAATAGGTGAAATTGCCAGTGAAAATGTGGAGGATTGGATGCCCACCCCTGCGGAATTGGAAGAGCAACTCAGCCCTCTGATGGAGGTAGGCCACCATGCTTTCAAGCAGGTCTTTGGTCACCACGACGCCCTGGCCGTCATCCAGGAATTGTTGACCCTCAGTACCCAGGTCTCCATCCAGATTGCCTCGGAAGACTTCTTTTTGCCCTGGGAATTGATCTATCCTGTTAGTCTGGATGAGCCGTTGTCCTGCGAGCACTTTTGGGGCATGAACTACATCATCTCCCGCGTCATCGTCCAGGAGGCCCGCCCTGGGGCCTTTGTCCCGCCTGTCATTCCTGTTGATCCTCATCCCAAACTGGGTTTGCTTACCTATTGCGGTCTGCCCAAGGTAGTGGAGAAAGAGATACCCTTCTTTGAGAAACTGGCTGACGACGGCAAGATCGCCCTTTTCAAGCTACGGGCCCTCAAGCCTGAGAAAAAGCGGGAGGAGTTCAAGGAATTCAAGAGCTTCTGGGAAGAGGCTTTGAACTTGGCGCACTTCGCTTGCCACGCTTTCTATGAGGACGGATCGCCCAACCTGTCACACATCTTGTTATCGGACGAGTTCCCCATCACCCTGATGGACATGGAAGTATACGGGTTCACCGTCAACGGCCACCCGCTCATCATCATGAACGCCTGCGAGACGGGCAACCTCAACCCACTGTACACCTCGTACTTTGCTGCCGCGTTCCTCAAATACGGCGCGCGGGGTGTGGTGGCCACCGAATGCGCCGTACCCGATGCCTTTGCCGCCGACTTTGCCGAGCAGTTGTACGCTCACCTGCTAGCTGGAGATCCGCTTGGTGAGAGCCTGCTGACCACGCGGCGATACTTTCTGGAGAAGTATCACAACCCGACAGGGTTGCTGTACTCGATGTATGCGCCGCCATCCATCAGATTGGCAAAAATAGGAGAGTGAGATGAACGACAGGGACACCATTTGGGTCAGCACCGTGGACGCCATCGCCACCCGCGGGCGTGGCCCCAGGGAACTGAAGGTTGAGATCTTGGCTGAGAACGTGAATCTGTTTCTGAGCCAAATCGAGAGCATACTGGAAAAGACACCCGACGAAGTGGGCGGCAAGTTCAAGTTCACTGAGTTCACCGTCTCAGCCGAAGTCTCCGCCAAGGGCGGGTTAGTGCTGATGGGCAGTGGCGTGGAGGCGGCGGGCAAGGGTGGCCTCACCTTCAAGTTTCAAAGAAAGTGATAGATGGCTAGCATAGAAATCATCAACTGCGCGCTCCATCCTCACATCGGGGAAACGCTCACTGCCAACTACCTGCGGTCTCATCTGCCCGGCGGCTCAGTGGTGCTGGTCAACTATTACTTGCCTGACCCTCCCGGCACCCTGGAGATTGACCTGGTAGTGATCAACCGCAACGGCGTCTACTTGCTGGAGGTGAAACACTGGATGGGCGCCATTGAAGCCGACCAGGTGCACTGGCGGCACAGCAGTGGTGACCTGCGCGGCAGTCCCATTGTGAGCGTCGAGCACAAGGCGCGGGTAATGCACGGCTTTCTCCAGCGCCAGGGTTGGGGACAGGTCAGCGTCACCGGCTTGGTGGTGCTTTCCAAGGGCACCGGCGCGTTCCGCAGCACCGACCCCAACGCGCACAAGGTCTTCGGCCTGCACGAGACGTTGATTGAGGCGCTCACCGGCCGTGACTATGTCTTTCACCCGAACTGCCCTATCCTGGCCGCCGGCGAGGTGCACCGCCTGCGTAACATTCTTCTGGACAGCCACGTCGCCGATGCCGAGCGGCGCATCGCCGGTTACCGCGTTTTGGAGGAGAGGGTGCGCGGGCACTACGTCGAGTTGGAAGCGGAGGATCCCGAATTCCCTGGACGCAAGGTGCGCATCAAGCAGTACGACGTGCCGTCCGTCGGCTCGCAGAAGGAACTCGAGGAAGCCGTGGCCCGCTTCAAGCGCGACATGGCCGCCCTGATACAGGCCGGGGCGCATCCCAACCTGGTGATGCCCTACAAGTTCCACCGCGACGAAAGCTCCGACGAACGTTATTACCTGGTTATGGACTGGCCCGGCGGGCAGACGTTGGCCGAACGCATTGCTGCCGGCCCCATCGCCATCGGGGAGCAGCTTCGCATCCTGAAAAGCGTGGCGGCGGCATTGGCCCACTGCCACGCACACCAGGTCATTCATCGCAACCTCAGCCCGGCGAGCATCTACCTGGACACCGGTGGGCAGGTCAAGGTGGGCGACTTCGATTTTGCCCGGGTGCCGACGATCAGCCGCACGCTGGCCCGAACAGGGGTGCTCCTGGTCGCAGGCCGGCACGTGTCGCCGGAGCAGGCATTTCACGCCCACGACGTGGACGCCCGCTCCGACGTTTACTCGCTGGGAGCCGTGTGGTACGACATGCTGGTTCGCCCGGAGGCGGACGAGCCCCTGGACCGAGGGTGCATCGCCCAGGCCCCACTGGCGGAGGACGGGCAGGAGATCCTGTTGACGATGTTGGCAGAGCGGCGCAGCGACCGCCCGGCATCCATGGTGGAGGTGCAACATTGGCTCGATCTGTTAGCCGAGGATTTGCCGTGACGTAATTCGGGAGTGAGTGCTGTGAATCTGTCGGAGGGCATGGTTCTGGACAAGCGCTATCGCGTCATCCGTCCCCTGGGAGAGGGGGGCTTTGGCGCTGCCTACCTGGTGGAGGACCAGCGGCTGGGAAGACAATGCGTAGCCAAGGCCTCTATGATGTACGATATGGCCCACCGCGAGCAGTTTGAGCAAGAGGCACGGATGTTGGCCGCGTTGAGCCATCCCAGTCTGCCCGAAGTTTACGACTACTTCTTCGATAGTGGCCGTCCCTACCTGATCATGCAATACATCGAGGGCACTACGTTGGACCGGCTCAAGGAGGACAGGGCGGCTCCCTTCGAGGTAGACCAGGTGCTCCGCTGGGCCGACGACCTGCTGGACGCGCTCATCTACCTGCACAGCCAGCAGCCGCCCATCATCCATCGCGACGTCAAGCCGTCCAACGTCTGCATCACTCCGCAGGGGAAAGCGGTCCTGCTCGACTTCGGCATCGCCCGCCGGTTGGACACCACCAGCACTCGCAGCGGGGCGCAGGCCCATTCGATGCATTATTCGCCGATTGAACAGTATCCTGCCGAGACGATGGGCTCCTATTACACGCTGAAGCAGTATCTGGAGGAACTGGAGGCTGAAGGCATTCACACCGGGCCTTATTCCGACGTCTATAGCCTGGGTGCCACGCTGTACTTCGCCCTGACGTTGCTCGACCCGCCGGATGCCTGCCTGCGCCAGTTGGGAGAGAAACCGCGCCCTATACGCGAGCTCAACCCTGACGTGCCCGACTTTTTGATTGAAGCCCTGGACCGGGCGCTGGTTGTTGACCCGCGGGAGCGTTGCCAGACCGCTGTTGAACTGCGGCAGTTGCTGCAACCGCAGACCTCGGAGGCAGTATCACTTCGGTTGCGACGCCGTCGGCCGCTGCCCTTGCCCACGGGCAACGTCGTCGCGCTGGATCACGAACTGATCTATATACCCGGCGGCGAGTTCCTCATGGGTAGCGACGATGCTGGGCTTAAGGAAGCTTGCAGACCCCAGCATCCAGTGATCGTTGGCCCGTTCTGCATCGCCAGGTTCCCGGTGACCAACGCCGACTACCAGCGCTTCATTGACGACAATCCCGATCATCCCGTCCCTTTCAGCCCGATGCGCTTTGCTCAACGTTACAACTGGGATCGCCGTAGCCGTACCTATCCCCGCGGGCGCGAGGATCACCCGGTGGTGCTGGTCACCTGGGCCGATGCCCTGGCCTATTGTCGCTGGTTGAGCGAGGTCAGCGGTTATCGCTGCCGGCTGCCCACGGAAGCCGAGTGGGAAAAGGCCGCCGCCTGGGACGCCGCCGCAGGCCGGGCACGCCGTTACCCCTGGGGCGACGAGTTTGACGAGTCTTGCTGCAACGTGGACACCCACGGCGACTTGCGGGTGGATATGACGCCGGTAGGCAAGTTCGCGGACAAAGGTAGCAGCCCCTACGGCCTGAGCGACTGCGCCGGCAACGTCTGGGAATGGACGGGCAGTCTGTACGTGCCCTATCCGTATAAAGCTGAAGACGGGCGCGAGGATCCACAGGCCGGGGGCCAGCGCACGGTGCGCGGCGGTGCCTACGACCGTGGCCCGGAGGCGGCGTTGTGCGTCTGGAGAGAAGGCGTCGAGCCGGACCTGCGCGCGGCGAACATCGGTTTTCGAGTGGCCTGCGACGCGAAGTGAGTCGCTGCTACCCGGAGAAAGAACAAAGCAGCGTAAGGAGGCATGTCATGACCAAAGGGAAACAATCTGGTGGGGTAACTATCGGCGACGTCACTGGTGGTATTCATGGCAGCATCATCGCTGGGCGGGATGTCAAGAACGTTACGATCACCCTCGGTGGACAACCAACTCAGGCGGACAGAGAACCGACAATCGCCGAACTTAAGCAATTACTGGCGGAAATCCAGCAAGACCTGGCTGAAGTCGCGGCTCAACGGGAAGCGCTGAAAGAAATATCCTCGGCAGCTCCCTTTACTGCACAAGGCGCAGAGCAAAGCGTCAAAGATGCGGCGAGAAAGGTAGAAGAAACGCCGGGGATGAAGCCCGCAGAGGCTAAGTCGGTACAAGAGAGCCTGACCGAAGCCACCGCTCTACTCAGCGGCATCCTGGATGGAGCCAAGATTGTGGCCCAAAAAGCTGGCGAGGTTGGCAAAGCCGTGCAGCCAATAGCCGAGAAGCTGGAACCACTAGTCGAGAAGTTGGCCGTGGCCGCGTTTTGGGCGGGCAGGTTGTGGTTACTTAGGGGCAATCCGTGAGCTACAGCTCGCCAGTCTTGACAGGTAATACTGTCCTGAATGAGAGATAGGTACATGAGGAATAACTCTCATCCTAACGATGATGAAAAAAGCAGTGGATTAACCATTGGCGACGTCATCGGGGGCATTCGCAATACCATCATTGCCGGACGTGATATTATTCTCGGCACCACCGCCGAGCAACGCGCCCAACGCAACCGGCGGGCGATGCTGGAACTGGTGAAGAACACCTGGATCAAAGGCGTACTGGAGCAATCCCTGCACGGTGCGGCGATGATCGAGCTTGGGATGGAGGAGCGGGCCGATGCCGTCGAACATCCCTGGGACATGGTGCTGCAAACGCCAGACCGGCCCAAGCGCGTGATACCGCGTGGCACTAAGATTGTGGATGTCTTTGATGAGATGAACGGGGCCTTGCTCATCCTGGGTGAGCCGGGGTCGGGGAAAACGACCATGCTGCTCGAACTGGCCCGCGAGACCATCGCCCGCGCCGAAGAAGATCCGACGCAACCAATCCCCGTTGTGTTCAACCTCTCCTCGTGGGCCGATAAACGGCAACCTATTGCAGAGTGGTTGGTGGATGAACTAAACGTCAAATACAACATCCCGAAGAGAATCGCCCGCCCGTGGGTTGAGAACGATGACTTGCTGCTGTTGCTGGATGGGCTGGATGAGGTCAAGCAGGAGTACCGGGAAGCGTGCGTCAAAGCGCTCAATGACTTTCGCCAGGAACACGGACTGACGCCAATAGTGGTCTGTAGTCGCGTGGCAGATTATGACGTGCTGACAACCCAAATCAAACTCGACCTCTATCATGCAGTGCTTTTGCAGTCTCTCACGGCCGAGCAGATTAATAAGTACCTTGAAGGTACCGGTATTGAGCTTCTGGCAGTGCGCGAGACTCTGAGCCACGATGCCACATTTCAAGAGTTAGCACGGTCGCCACTGATGCTCAACGTAATGATCCTTGCTTACCAGGGAATCTCCATTGAGGACTTAAGCTCATTTGACACAATTACGGCCCGCCGCAGGCACGTATTTGATGTCTATGTGCAGCGGATGTTTAAGCGGCGGGGCGCCCACCAGCCGTATTCACCAGAACAAACAACTCACTGGCTGGCATGGTTAGCACAGAAAATGTCCAAGCATGGACCGTCAGTGCTCTTGCTCAACCAGATGCAACTAAATTGGTTACAGAGAGGGGTTGAGCGGGGATTATACACGAGCATGGTCAACCTGATTGAAGGGCTGAGCATCGCGCTAATAGGTGGACTGAGTTTATGCATCATCTTCGGGATGGTTTTCCGCATGAGTAGTGAGCTTACCGTCGTCTTAACCAGCATTTGGATAATTGTTGTCCTAAGTATAAAGTTGATTCTTGGGTTGGTTTCTGGCTTGATTGCCGCGTTAACTGATGTGGCAACGGAGATCGTGATGGCACCCTATCAATTTGCGCTCAGGTCACCCAAATACATTGTCATCATACGGTTGCTTAGCTGGCTATTTGCTGGATTACTCCTCGGACTGTCATTTGAGCGGCTAAGGTACGGAATCGGTAAGCTTGTGATGGATGGGCTGAATGCTGAGCCCATTATGAACGGACCGCATATCAAGCCGATGAGTATACTGGCAGCAGGACCAGTTATCGGGCTTGGGTTAGGATTGATAGCTGAGTTGTGGTTCAGAATTTTGGCCCTCATCGAAGGTTTTGCCTTACGCTTCACCTTTTATCGCAAAGGCTACACCCCCTGGAATCTCGGCCGTTTCCTCGATTACGCCGCCGAGCGCATCTTCCTGCGGAAGGTGGGCGGGGGATACATCTTCGTGCATCGGCTATTGCAGGACTATTTCGCATCGCTGTACCAAGAGGCGTAGGCAAATAGCACACGTGCGCTTCGGCCTGCCCACTTGCCCCCCACCCCATTGTCGAGTATAATCTACTTAAATGGATCATGTTTTGTTACTGGAATTGTTACGAAACGTGATAATTCTAAGAAGACGGGGGTACCGATGCCACGTTCTCTCTCTCCTCTCGAATCCAAACTCATCCTCCACCTGGAATGGGAAAAACAGCCGGTGGTCACCATTGAGCAGGCCATGGCCATCCTGGACTGCTCCTACGACCACGCCCGGCAGGTGCTCCACCGCCTGGCCCGGCGGCGTTGGCTGGCCCGCATCACGCCCGGCACCTATGAGCTGATCCCCGCCGAGCGCGGCGAACACGCTTTTCCCGACACCAATCCCCTGTTCATCGGCAGCACACTGGTGGAGCCTTACTACTTTTCCTTCGCCACCGCCGCCTTTTTCTACGGCCTCTCCACCCAGGCCGCGGCCACCGTCTACATCGCCACCACCGCGCGTAAGGGACAACGGCTGCTCACTGTGCGCGGCAAAACGTACCGCCTGGTCGTCCAACCGGCCCACAAGTTCTTTGGCGCGGTCGAGGTGGACGCCTACGGCAGCCGGGTGATGATGGCTGAACCGGAAAAGACCATCGTGGATTCTCTCGACCAGCCTGTTTACGCTGGCGACATGCCGGAAATCGCCGCCATGCTCTGGCGGGGCAGGAGCCAACTGGATTGGCACCGGTTGGCCGAATACGCCCTCCGCGTCGGGTCTAAGGCTCTTGTCCAACGCCTGGGTTATCTGGCTGATCTCCTCCACCTGCCTTGGGAGGCACCAGCTCGCGACCGCCTTCTGTCAGGCGTCGGCCAGAGTACCCCCTACCTGGGCCGGCCAAGCCGATGGGGGACCGGCGGCGATTACGACGCTACCTGGCACATTGTGGACAATGTCCCCCGCCAGGAGCTGCTGGCCGAGATCGAGGTGCGCTGATGATTGAGAAGCGACTCGTCCAATGGTACGCCGCCGATGCCGGTGTGGACCTTGACATCGCCGAGCGGGAGATTGTCCTGACCTACGTGCTGCGCATCCTGTCCGACGAGGGCCTGCTCAACCACCTGGCGTTCAAAGGGGGAACGGCCATCCGCAAGCTCTATTTAGGGGCGACGGGGCGCTTCAGCCTGGATTTGGACTTTGCCGCCATCGGCGACGCCGCGCCCGATACTGTAGTGCTGGACGGCGTGTATCTACAACGCCAGAGAATTCGTCGGTCTTTTGGAAGAGTATGGAACGTTACACGGGGGTGAACACCATGAAACGCCTGATCGAATTCGACCTGGAAGACGGCGGCTC
>Ga0172362_10005586_pt1 | contig 10891 bp, 7 predicted proteins | sample LakKivs1_kivu2a2_FD_114534 | JGI IMG/M metagenome (GOLD analysis project Ga0172362, IMG submission 114534) | Sediment microbial communities from Lake Kivu, Rwanda - Sediment s1_kivu2a2 | ecosystem: Environmental > Aquatic > Freshwater > Lake > Sediment | place: Rwanda: Western Province, Lake...
CCCACCATCACGCCTGCCATCGTGGACGCTTTCATCGAAGAATGCTTCCGCACCGATCACGACCTGTACTACAGCGTCGTCGAGCGCTCGGTGATGGAGACACGCTTCCCCGGCTCACGCCGCAGTTACGTCCACCTGTGTGAGGGAGATTTCGCTGGCGGTGACTTGATACTCGTCCGCCCCAGTATGACGTTCAGCCATCGGGAGTTGTGGAAGGACCTGTCCAACGCACGCAAGAACGCACTACAGCAGGCTCGCCTGGTCGGCCTGTGGACCTTCGTAAAGCTCATCACCCATCGCCTGTCCCTGACAGATGCCGAGCGACGCGTCTGCAAAACGCTCAACGTGCGCGGGCGGGCCGTCCCCTTCTCCTACGCCGAAGTGGGGATGGACGTAGACAAGCCATTTCAGTTGGAAATCGTCCGCGCCGACCTGGAAACGCGCATTGCCAACGTCTCATAGGAGATGACATCTTTACAGCGACTCATCGCACACGACCAGAGAATATCAGCGCGTCTCGCCATCCCGCGTGAGGCGCGCTTCCTGCGTTTGTTGGCGTTCGTCGTCGCACACAGCGGCGACAGCCCACTCTGGTTGCTCGGCGCACTGGCTGCACTGATTGGGGGTGATGCGCCCTGGCGCGACTTTGGCTGGCGCGTTCTGGTCGGAACACTGGTCACTGGTACGGTGGTTACCATCCTCAAGTGGCTCTTCCAGCGCCAGCGCCCACCGGGCAAAGGATGGGGGTTCTATACCTGGTTTGACCGCCACGCCTTTCCTTCTGGCCACGCCGGACGTTCTGCCTGCCTGGTGGTGCTGCTCATCCCACTTCTCCCTTCCTGGGGAGCCGCGTTATTGGCGCTATGGGCCGGCCTGGTCGGGCTGGCCCGCGCCGCGCTTCAGGTGCATTTCCCCTCAGACATCCTCGGTGGCTGGGTCGTGGGTGGGCTTGTCGGTCTGGTGCTGCAGATAGTGTTCTGACCCGCCAGAACGGATTTGGCACCGTTAGCCAATTCCACCCTATGCGCAACGCGGTTCCTGGAAGTGACGCCCAGCCACAGAGGGGTGGCCTGCCGCCTATCTGCCCTACATCTTGGGGCTGCCACTTTTGCAAACCGAAGAGGTAGGGGGAAATGCAGTGCCTGGCTAACTGATTATGCACTCTCCATAATCTACCTTAAAACATCCTCTCTTTTAAGTTCGCTACGGGTGAAACCAGTTGCCAGAGACGTACTCTTTTGGTAGAATGAGAATGCTTCGATGGGCGGGAAGCACTTGACTACCGGGAGAGTTCGCCATAATCAGCCGTTTAGGTTGGCGACGCGAAAGGGCCGCCGATTCCACGGAGTGCAAGATTCGTTGTCTGCCCCCGCGCCGCTTCTCGCCATCAATCAGTTTGCCCATTCCTGTACAATGAAATTCGATCACGTCTGGTCTGCCGCTCTCGGCGAACTTCAACTGCAGGTGACTCAGGCCACCTTCGAGACCTGGCTGCGCGACTCCAGGTTGGTGAAATACGAAGATGGCACCTTTGTCATTGGTGTCAAGAACGGGTATGCCAAGGATTGGTTGGAGCATCGGTTGCTCGCCACCATCAAGCGCACGCTCGCTCGCCTGACCGGGAAAACCGTCGCCGTCCAGTTCGTCGTGTGGAGTGAGGAGACCCACCAGGCAAACGACGTCCCCTTGCTGACCTCCTTTTCGTCGGCCTCAGCACCGCTCTCAGCTCCCTTTTCCGCGAACCTGAACCCACGCTACACCTTTGACAATTTCGTCGTAGGACCGGGCAATCGGCTGGCCCACGCAGCCTCGATGGCCGTCGCCGAAAATCCCGCCAATGCTTACAATCCGCTTTTCATCTACGGCGGGGTAGGCCTGGGCAAGACACACCTCCTGAATGCCATTGGACACGCTTGCCAGACACAAGGGTTGTGCGTGCTCTACGTCTCGTCTGAAAAGTTCACCAATGACCTCATCGAGGCCATCCGTTCCCACACTACTGACGCCTTCCGCGAAACGTACCGCACGGCCGACGTGCTACTTGTGGACGATATTCAGTTCATCGCCGGCAAAGAAAGCACGCAGGAGGAATTTTTCCACACCTTCAACACCCTCCACGGTACAGGCAAGCAAATCGTCGTCTCGTCAGATCGGGCACCCAAGGCGATGAGCACACTGGAGGAACGGTTACGCTCCCGCTTCGAATGGGGCTTGATTGCCGATATTCAGCCGCCCGATTTGGAGACACGCATCGCCATCCTGCGTTCCAAATCCATCGCCTGCGGCGTCTCGGTCCCTGATGAGATCCTGGTCCTGATCGCCGGCCGGATACAGAGCAACATCCGCGAACTCGAAGGCGCCCTCAACCGGGTGGCGGCGCTGTCCACGCTTACGCACCAACCTCTGACACCCGAAGTTGCCGACACAGCGCTAGACAACCTGCTTCCCCAATGCAGTAAACTGACCCCAGACCAGATCATAGAGGCCGTGGGGCGACACTTTGGCGTCGAGGTCACTGCGCTCCAGGGTCGCAGCCGTAGCCAGGCCATCGCGCGCCCACGCCAGATCGCGATGTATCTCATTCGTCAAGAAACCGGGGCATCGCTGCCTCAGATTGGAACCATGTTGGGAGGACGTGATCACACCACCATCCTCCACGGCTGCACACGCATCGCCGATCTGATTGAGGAAGACACCATTCTCCGGCGTGAAATCATCGCACTGCGCCAACGACTCTACAACAACGGCAAGTAATCCGCCACCTTGCCTTCCACAGCCCCGTAACCGCAATCCACATCTCCCATCCCTGGCCTTTGTGGTTCTGCTACCCCCAGGGCTAGGGCTCAGCAACCTCTAGCTCTGCCTCTAACGCAATGGATCTGTGGATAACCCTATCGTTTTCTGTGGATAACATGGGGAATTTGGGGATAACCTTGTGGGCTAAGATGATTCGCCCGCACCACGAAAGAGGCGGGCAGTTGAACGGTTGCCCACCTCTTCAACGTGCCCCCAGTGCTCTCAGCAACCTATCCACAGTTCGTGTGGATAGTGCGTTCCGCCTGCAGCCCCTGTAATTGCCGTCCCGACTTTGTCCACCCACCACAGCTAGGGCAATTCAGCCTCACGGCACATTTCTTCCCCTCTTTCCACTGTACTACTACTACGGCGACAATAAACTTGTAAGAGTGTACGTGTCTATTGATACCCTTTCCAGGTCTCCCGTACCCACAGCAGAGCCACAGTGGAAAGGAGAAAAAGCGCAGCGTAGGTAGCAAATATCAGCAGGTAGCCCAAGCCCGGCGTTTGGGGTACGCGGACAGTGAAGTAATCGGCGATGGGACCCCCAATATACGAACCTACCGCTCCTGCACCTGCTCCGGCCAGGTTGGAGATCCCCAGATAACGCCCGGCCTCCCCTTTGGGCACCACGTCGGTTCCCAGGGCCCAGTTAGTCGTGAAGAACGTTCCTGTGGCGGCGCCGATGATGCACCCACCTACGTATATCATGATCATATTTGGCGCCAGGACGAGTACCAGCGTCCCCAGGGTTGCTGCCAGCCCGCTGAGTGCAACCAGTGATCTGCGTCCGATCCGGTCGGCGAGCCATCCGCTTGGCAACGCAAACAATAGGATCAGAATGCCGACCGCCATCATCAATTGCGAGGCCGGCCCTGCCGCGGCCTCACCTTTCAGGCCCAAGCGGGCCTGAAGGAAGTACACTGCGAAACCGGACAGGTTCGTAGTACCAACGAAGAAAGCCAGGCGGTTGACCACCCACCAGGGGAAAGAGGGATACTGGCGGACATTTTGTGTGCCGATGCTGATGCGCACGCTGGCCCATACACCCACGACGACAGCGGCGGCCATTGTTAGCACACCCAGACTGCCCATCACGATCAAGAGTGTCGGCACCGAGCTTATGCCATCCAGGAGCTTGCTGATCCCCTTGACGAGTTCTCCCAGGCCCAGAATGATGATTGTAAAGACGAGCGTCATCGCCACCAGGCGACCGAATGGTTCCCAATCCAGCCGGCTGGGCGCTTCGCGCAGTGGCTCTTCGCGTGCAAACATGGTGATGGCCATGCTTAAGAACAAGATGCTGATGGCCACCAGGATGCCAGCCCACATTTGTCCAGCCGCGATCAGGGGGCCGACCGTGAAGGCGACGACGATCACCGGCAAAAGCTCCATGATGGCCTTTACGCCCGAGAAGCGGCCACGGCGGTCTTCTGGCACCAGGTCAGGAATCAGCCCCTGCTCTGCACCGTGGGCGATGTTGGAGGCAATCTGCGAAAGTACCACCGCCCCAAACAGAAGCAAGTAGCTGGGTGAGGCTCCAATGGCAATCATACATGCCATGTTTAGCAGTGTACCGACCAGGATGAACGGGCGTCGCCGTCCCCAGGGTAGAGTGCTGCGGTCCGAAAGCATGCCCATCAGCGCCTGGACCAAGAGAGCGACCATCAAGGTATAGAGCCGCAGGCGCCCAAACGCGGCGCCTTGCTGCTCAGGACCGACGAACTTTTGTATCAGCAAGGGGATGATGAGCCCATTGCTCTGCGAAATCGTCGTCAGGCCCAGCCAGTAGACGTTAATCGTGATGTAATCGTACCATTGCAGCCGTTTCATCAATTGCTCCTCCTCCTCGTTTTTGCTGAAGCCATCCGAGCATGAACAAGTATAGCTTACGGGTAGAGAGATGTCAATTTGCACGTGAGCGCTGTATGTAGCATGTGACGTTAATAATGTCCCAGACAGGTAATTTGGGGGGTTGACAAGAGGCATGGAAATGTGGTATAGTAATTTGGCAGCACCGTTCAGGCTGCTACCCGGCTCAAGTTTGAAAGTATACTATCTGATCCGTAGATGTCAAGAGTGTCATCAAGTTGCTGAGTAGAAGATGAGGTCATATCAAGAGAGCGGACTGGTAGAAAGTGAAGAGGAAGTGAGCGGTGAGGAATACCTGCTGACCAAGGCGTCTGAGCAAGGCTTCGTTACGTACGAGGATATTCTGACCGCTTTTCCCCAGGCCGAAGAAAACCTGGAGGAATTGGAGGATATTCTGGCTACATTGATGGAATCTGGTATTGAGGTGGGCACGCCGGAGGAGCGGGAAAAACAAGAAGTCGGGGTGTCTGAGGAATCTGAGCAAGTCGAAGTGGTAGCTGATCAGGAAGCGTACTTTGATACGGTCGCGATAGATGATACAATTGGTCTTTACCTGAAGGAGATTGGCCGGGTACCATTGCTCACGGCTGAAGAGGAGGTCATGCTCGCCAAGCGTATGGAGGCTGGCCAGATTGCTCAGCAGAAGCTGGACGAGGATGGGCTTAACCTTGAAGAACGGGCCGCATTGATGAGGGTCGTGTTGGATGGCCTGGCTGCGCGTGAGCACCTCATTCGCGCCAACTCTCGCCTGGTGATCAGCGTGGCCAAGAAGTATATCGGCCGCGGGGTGCCCTTTCTTGACCTGATCCAGGAAGGTAACATCGGGCTTATTCGTGCCGCCAATAAGTTTAACTATCAGTTGGGGCACAAGTTCTCGACCTATGCGACCTGGTGGATCCGGCAGGCAGTCACGCGCGCAATTGCCGATCAGAGTCGCACGATCCGCGTGCCGGTTCACATGGGGGATCAGATCAATAAACTGTTGCGGACATCTCATCGGCTGACGCAGGAGCTGGGACGTGAGCCCACCTCCGAGGAGTTAGCCGGTGCGCTGGAGATTCCTACGCGCAAGGCAGAGGAAATGCTGAGGGTGGCCCGGCGCCCTCTCTCGCTGGAGATGCCCACCGACGACGAAGGGGAGAGCGAGTTGGGCGATTTCATCGAGGATGAAGACATCCTTGCTCCAGACGAGGAGGTGTCTTCCTCAATGTTGCGGGAGCTGCTCCGGTACATTCTGCAGGATCTTCCGCCTCGTGAAGTGCGCATCTTGCAATTGCGCTATGGACTGGTGGATGGTGAGACGTATACGCTTGAGGAAGTGGGTAAGAAGCTGGGGGTGACCCGTGAGCGGGTGCGCCAGATAGAAGCCCAGGCGCTCAGCCGGCTGCGCCATCCCACTCACGCTCGCAAGCTGCGCGATTTTCTGAAAAAATAAATGCCATTGCTCCCTGTCCTGACGATTATGTTGCCACTGCTGGGCGCAGGCGGAACGCTTGGATTGTCCCTCCTGCCCCGTGCTCGCCCTTATACCCGTTATATCGCCTTGACGGCGGCTGGCATGACCACCATCCTGATCTTAACGTTCAGATGGGTAGAGTCAGTGGTGGTTATACCCTCCCTGTGGCAACCTTCACTGTTGTTCGGTGCTCCGTTGGCGTTGCATAGTGACGCCCTTGTGCAGCCATTGGCTCTTGTGCTGGCCCTGATGACTTGCGGTGCGATTCTCGTGGATCTGAGCCACACAAGTGAGCCCCGTCCCCAGCTCGTAGCCGCGGTGCAGGCTTTGCTTGCTGCCGGTCTTGTGGCTTTGTGGGCAGCCAACCTTCTCACTATGATAATCTGCTGGGCCATCTATGACCTGTTGCAGGCCGCTGGGTACATCGCAGCCGGAAATCCGGCGCGGATGGCTGTTCGTAGCCTCATCTTCGGTGGCCTGGCGACGCTGCTTCTCTGGAGTGGGGCATTGTTGTACGGCGGTGGAGCGGGGAGCGAATTGTGGTCATTGATGACCGTTAGCGATGCACAGTTGATGCTATGGGCAGTGGCCGGTGTCCTCCGCTTGTGGGCATACCCGTTTCACCTCGTCGCTCCAGACGGCCTTGACACTGCCCCGTTTCTTGCCACCCCGCTTTTGCTGGGGCCTGTTGTGGGCTGGGGATTGTGGTTCCGGATTGTCCTGGTGAACCATGGCTCCATGCCTGGCGGTAGGTGGATGGCGATCCTGGCAGCGCTCAACCTGGTCATCGGTGGCTTCCTGGCCTGGGCCTGTGGATCCGTGCGCCGTACATTGTCCTGGATCGGAATGGGGGCAGTCGGGGCGATACTGCTGGCTGCTGGATTGGCAGGGGAACATGGCACTGCTGTAGTGGTTACTGGTGGCGTGACCTGGGTGTTGGCAGTAGGAGTCATATCTCTGAGCGATGGTCTACAACAGGAGGCTCCCTGGTGGAGTGTCCCCGCGCTGGTTGGAGCATTGTCGTTGCTAGGGGCGCCCCTCACGTTAGGGTTTGTGGCGGAGGCGACGCTACTCGGAGGGCTCACGCAGGGGGGCCATCTGGCATGGAGGGGGGCGTTTTTCTTTGGGAATCTGCTCCTGGTCTCCTCGCTTGTGCGGTGGCTGCTGACCTTGCCTTCTTCCCCGGTCCCCGTTCATCGCTGGCCGGTTGTGGCACGTGGAATCGGGCTAGGACTGCTGATGTTGCTGCTGGTTGCAGTTGGTCTGTACCCGCCGCTTCTTATTGGTGGTGTCCGGGTTCCTACACTGGGTTCCTTGTTTGTGATGCCGGGGTTAATGGGCTGGTCGTTGTGGGTGCTCTCGCTGGCCGGGGGAGGAGTGCTGGCCTGGCAAGAGGGGGTCATACGCCCTAAGATAGAACTGTTGCTCAGCGCGATTCACGATTTATTGCGCCTGAAGTGGCTCTATGACGCAGTGATAGGGGCATTGGATCGAGGGTTGAGCGTGCTCCGGGCGGCTGATGAAGTGGTAGGAGGCAGGGGGGCGCTGCTTTGGTCATGGTTGCTGTTTCTACTTTTCTTGTTGGTATGGGGTAGCCAGTAATGCCGACACTGGTGGATCTTCTGGCACGGGTCTCATTCCTGGCCGCCATGCCGGCCACGGCCGGTATATTTGTTACTGCCGTACTCCTGGTGGTCAGCCGGGATTGGCGGCTGAACGTGACGACCCTCACCATCCAGTACTTTTTCGTCGTGTTGCTGTTGACGCGGCTGATTCGGCTAGAAGTGGCTGCTGTCAAGGGGTTAACCGGGTGGATGATCTGTATGGTATTCTACTTGACCGAGCGGCGAGTCAGCGTACTTGAGCAGTCAGAGGCTACCGAAAGTACCAGGACGTCACGGCGGCGTTGGCGCCGCTGGATCATATCTGCCCGAGCGTCGTTTTGCTTGCTGGCCGGACTGTTGGTCTCGGTGGCGGCATACACTGCCGCGTTGCGCATGCCCTTGCCTGAGGTGCCAACCGATATCACGTTGGCCTGTTACTTGTTGGCCGGGCTGGGATTGCTGTTGATCGGATTGAGCGAGGCGCCAGTCCAGGTGGGCCTGGGGCTACTGACGTTTCTATCGGGTTTTGACCTGTTCTACGTCGCTCTGGAGCCAAGCCTGGCTGTGGCCGGACTGCTTGGTGCTGTCAGTTTTCTCATTGCGCTGGCAACAGCGTATTTGAGAGCGGCTCAGATTGCTATTGGTGGCGAGATGAGAGGACTATGATTGCAGGCCCACTTTTGTTGCTGATCCTCCCACTGGCGATGGCGGGTATCGTCTACATCCTGCTGCGGTGGACGTCCGTGTCGGCACTGCTGGCCGTTGGCACGGCGTTGGCGTTGGGTATTGCAGTCATCACATTGCCAATGGACCAGCCGGTGCACGTTTGGGGGGGCCGCCAGATTGCAATGGGTGAGGTGGTGACCTTCTTTGGGCGCGAGTTGGTTCTGGAGCAATCTGACCGGATAGCGATGGCATTCCTGTTCTTGACGGCCGCTGGCATTTTCTTCCTGGCCTGGCGTGTCGAGTCGCATTCTCTACTCCTGCCTATGGGGCTGGGCTTGCTCAGCCTGCTGAGTGGGGCGCTGCTGATCCGGCCCCTCATCTATGCCGCTTTGCTCATTGAGATTGCGGCTGCCCTTTCCGTCTTTGCACTGCAGACTGAGGGAGGAGCACCCACTCGAGGAGGGCTACGTTACCTGTCGTTTGTTACACTGGCCTTGCCTGGCCTGTTGGTTACCCACTGGCTGTTGGAGCGGTACGTGCTGACGCCAAACGACACCAGGTTGCTCAGTACATCCGCCGCGCTACTGGCCCTGTCGTTTGCGTTGCTACTGGGTGTTGTTCCCTTCCATACCTGGGTGTCAGCCGTGACCGGCGATAGCGTACCGCTGGCGGGCGCTTTTGTCCTCACGATTGGCAATGGGGCAGTCTGGTTCTTATTGCTTGATTTTCTGGAAACCTATCCCTGGATCCGCGGCCATCCTCGCTTCGAATCTCTCACCTCTGCTGCGGGCCTCGCGATGGTCCTCGTGGGGGGATTGCTTGCACCATCTCAGCGTCGCCTGGGGCCGCTAATAGGATATGCGGCGCTGGTAGATAGCGGCGCTGCACTCATTGCCCTGGGGATGAACAGCCGACTGGGATTGACACTGGCCCTCCTGTCGCTGCTGGTGCGCCCCTTTGGCCTGGTCCTGATGTCGGCCGGGTTGAGTGGTCTACGGGTGCGCAGCGGTGGTGATGACGATTTTGAGGCGCTGCGTGGATTGGGATGGCGAGCGCCCTGGAGCACGGCCGCGCTGGTGTTCGGAGGGCTTTCGGCTGCGGGGTTGCCGGTCAGTGCTGGTTTCACCTGGCGTTGGGCCCTCTGCCGCGCATTAGCGCCATCAAACCCAGGCACTGCTTTGTTGCTCCTCCTGGCGGGGTTAGGTGTGATGATCGGTGTGTGGCGCGGATTATCTGCGCTTGTGATGCGCCCGCACTCAGCAGAGGATCGGAGCGTGGTTCCCCTGGGTTATCCGGAAGGTAGGGTGATGGCGGCGGTTGAGGCTGTGGCGATCGTGGCTTGCGTGGGGGTGGGGCTCTTCCCACAGACCCTGGCACCACTGGCAGCCCGCCTGGCAGAAGCCTACACTCTCTTTGCCCCTTGAGTGGGTTCAGTGATGGACCTGTTTGAACACAGCCGCCAAGAACAAATCCGTCGCGAGGCGCCTCTGGCGGCGCGCATGCGCCCCCGTACCCTGGACGAGTTCGTTGGCCAGGGACACATCGTTGGCGAGGGACGGCTGCTGCGCCGCGCCGTCGAGGCCGACCGGTTGTTCTCCTCGCTGATCTTCTGGGGACCGCCAGGCATCGGCAAGACGACGCTGGCGATGATCGTCGCCAACACGACGGCCAGCCATTTCGAGACGATCAGCGCCGTACTGGCAGGCGTGGCTGACCTGCGGCGTATCATCCAGGAGGCCAAGGAGCGGCGCGGGATGTACGGCCGGCGTACCATCCTGCTCGTGGACGAAATCCACCGTTGGAACCGTGCCCAGCAGGATGCCCTGTTGCCCCACGTCGAGGATGGTACGATCGTGCTCATCGGCGCGACGACCGAGAATCCGTACTTTGAGGTTATTGCCCCCCTCGTCTCTCGTTCTCGTGTCTTCCAGTTCAAGCCGCTCACCGACGACGAAGTGAAAATGGTTTTGCGTCATGCCTTGTCCGACCCAGAGCGAGGGTATGGCGCTCGTGCTGTTCTTATGGATGACGATGCGCTGGTTCACCTGGTGAACATTGCCGGCGGAGACGCCCGGGCTGCGCTGAATGCGCTGGAGTTGGCGGTGGAAAGCACGTCGCCCGGCGAGAACGACGTCATCCACATCACACTGACCGTGGCCGAGGACTCGATCCAGCAGCGTGCCTTGCGCTACGATAAGACGGGCGACGAGCACTATGACACGATTTCTGCTTTTATCAAGTCGGTACGTGGGAGCGACCCTGATGCGGCGCTGTATTGGCTCGCCAAGATGGTCGTTGCTGGCGAAGACCCTCGCTTTATCCTGCGTCGGCTCTACATCCTGGCGGCAGAAGACATCGGGCTGGCCGACCCTGACGGGATTGTGGTCGTCAACGCTTGCGCCCAGGCCTTCGAATGGGTAGGAATGCCAGAGGGACAATATCACCTGGCATTGGCGACGCTCTACCTGGCAACTGCTCCCAAGTCTAATTCGGCGGG
>Ga0172362_10005589_pt1 | contig 10886 bp, 11 predicted proteins | sample LakKivs1_kivu2a2_FD_114534 | JGI IMG/M metagenome (GOLD analysis project Ga0172362, IMG submission 114534) | Sediment microbial communities from Lake Kivu, Rwanda - Sediment s1_kivu2a2 | ecosystem: Environmental > Aquatic > Freshwater > Lake > Sediment | place: Rwanda: Western Province, Lake...
GCTGCGCGGGCTGAAGGAGTTCGGCGAGCCCACGCGCAAGGCCCTGATCATGGACCTCGCCCCGGAAGGCCGCAAGGCGGCAATGTTTGGATTGTACTACCTGATCCGCGACGTGGTGGTATCGCTGGCGGCATTCGGCGGAGCGTGGCTATGGACGATCAGCCCGGCGGCCAACTTCCTCACCGCCTTCTGTTTTGGTGTTGTTGGCACCGTATGGTTCGCCCTCCGCGGCAAGGACCTTGTGCAGGAGCCGAAAGGCACCGAGGCGCCGGCCAAGAACGCGTAGGGTCGAGGGTTCTTCGTGATGTGAGCGTCCGGTATGGCGCGGGTGCATGCCGAAAGCGGATGGCAGCCTGGCCCTGCAGCCTGTGCACCTGTCCTCCTATCGGTATTCCTCCACCCGGTGCTTGATCGTTTTGCCTTCGACCATGAAGACGATCTCCTCGCAGACGTTAGTGGCCTGGTCGCCGATGCGCTCGAGATGGCGCGTGACGAGGACGAGGTGGACCGCCCGGTTGATGTCGGCGCAGTGCTGCTCCATGTGGGCAACAAGCGCCTTCAGTGCTTGGCGGTTCATATCGTCGAGGATGTCGTCGCTCTTGCAGATCGCTCGAGCTTCCTTGGAATCGGATCGCACGAGGGCGTCGAGGCTGTCGCGGACCATCTTCTGGGCGAAGTCGGACATGCGCTTCAGGTCGATCCCCGCGTTTATCTCGGGCTGGCGCATCAGGTATAGGGACCGCTCCGCGATGTTGACGGCCAGGTCGCCCATGCGCTCCAGCTCGCCGTTGATCTTCATAGCGGATGTGATGAATCGCAGATCGATGGCGACCGGCTGGTAGAGGGCCAGCAACTTCAGGCATTCCTCATCGATGTCGATCTCCATCATGTCGATCTCGTGGTCTGAATCGGCCACCTTGCGGGCAAGGGCTTCGTTCCTGTCGAGCAGCGAATGGACCGAATCGTTGATGGCCTGTTCGACCATGCCGCTCATGCGCAGAAGGCTCTCCTGCATGCGCTGAAGCTCATCGTGAAACTGATGTGTCACGGCATTGACTCCTCACTTGCGGCCGGCGTGAATGGTTGCTTCCGGTTGGGGTCGTGCGCCGCCATTCGGCGCTCGCCGGCTGCCATGCTTTCCCATACTGTATTGTTGGCTTGTTGCTGCGAATGATGCAGGGCCAACAACGTCACCCGTAGCGACCCGACACGTATTCTTCCGTACGCTTGTCGGTCGGATTCTCGAAAATGTGGGTGGTGGCGGCAAACTCCACCAGATCACCCAGCAGCATGAACGCGGTCTCCTGCGATACACGAGCGGCCTGCTGCATGTTGTGCGTGACGATGACGATCGTGTACTGCTTTGCCAGCTTCCGCATCAGGTCTTCGACGTGTGCCGTGGCAACGGGATCGAGGGCCGAGCACGGTTCGTCCATCAGAAGTACCTCAGGCTCCACGGCAACCAGTCGCGAGATGCACAGCCGCTGCTGTTGCTCGGGCGACAGATCGAGCGCCGACATGTGTAGCTTGTCCCGCAACTCGTTCCACAGCCCGCTGGCGCGCAGGCTGCTTTCCACCAATGCCTCGAGGTGGCTGCGTTTGGTCTGGCCGTGAACGCGCGGCCCGTAGACTACATTGTCGAATATCGACAGCGGAAACGGATTCGGCCGCTGGAAAACCATGCCTACCCGCTTGCGCAGCGCGGTCAGGTTCGTAGTCGGCGCGAGGATATCCGTCCCATCAAGCATCACCTGGCCGGTGATCCTCGCGTTCTCGACCAGGTCATTCATCCGGTTGAAGCATCTCAGCAGTGTGGATTTTCCGCAGCCGGAGGGGCCGATGATCGCGGTGATCATCCGCGGCTTGATCGTGATGTTCACATCTTTGAGGGCGTGAAACTTGTCGTAGAACAGGTTCAGCCCTGCAGTCTGGATCTTGCCTTCCATATCGATCACCTGAGCCGGCCGGACCAGGGCCAGGCATAGCCGTCTATTTTACACCAAGTAATACTGCAAGTGCGCATGATTTTACGGCCCAACAAAGTGGAAATCCTCTTGGCCCCAAGCCGGCTATGCCGGAAAGGCTGCAGGCTGCAGGCTACAGGCTTCAGGCTACAGGCTACAGGCTACAGGCTACAGGCCACAGGCTGCAGGCTACAGGCTGCAGGCTACAGGCTTCAGGCTACAGGCTACAGGCCACAGGCTACAGGCCACAGGCTTCAGGCTACAGGCTGCAGGCCACAGGGGCAGCCGGCGCATTGCAGAGACGCCCCGTGTGGGTGCCGACCGAAGACGGTCGGGCGTCTCAGAGACGTGCTGCCGGCACGTCTCTACATCCGCTGGCAGAGTTTCGGAACATCTGCGCTCTGCGCGCAGATGTCTTGACGAAAGAATGGATCTTCCGGCTACGCCGGAAGGCTACAGGCTTCAGGCTACAGGCTACAGGCGCCGGGAAGAAGCAAAAAGGAAGACGGCAAGAGGAAAAAGCAAGAGAGCCGCTCTCTTCTTCTTCTTCTTCTTCTTCATCCTTCCTTTTGGATTTTGCCTTCTTCCTGCAGCCTGTGGCCTGCAGCCTGTAGCCAAGATACTCGAAACATCTGCGCGCTGCGCGCAGATGTCTTGACGAAAGAATCTAAGGCCCCTAAAGCCCAAAGCCCAAAGTCCAAAGCCTTCTTGTAACCTCACCCGAACGCCCCCACGAGGTAGTCATTGGTTCGCTTGTCGACGGGGGTCGTGAATACTTGCGAGGTCGGGCCGGTCTCCACGAGCTCACCGGACAGAAAGAATGCAGTGCGGTCGGATGACCGCGCCGCCTGCTTGGTGTTGTTGGTGACGAGGACGATACTATGCCGCTGTTTCAGCTCCGCGAGGGCGTCTTCTATCTTGGCGGTGCAGATGGGATCGAGGCCGGAGCAGGGCTCATCGAGGATCAATACCTCGGGTTGCAGGACCAGGACTCTCGCAAGGCACATGCGCTGCTGCTGGCCGCCGGAGAGGTTGCGGGCGGGGTCCTTTAGGCGATCCTTGACCTCGTCCCACAGGACCATGCTCCGGAGGGCAGACTCGATGCGCTCGTCGATCGTGGCCCGGTCGCGAATGCCCGCCAGCTTCAGCCCGTAGGCGAGGTTGTCGTGAATCGACCACGGCAGCGGCACGGGTACGGCATAGACCATTCCCACGCGCCGGCGCAGATCCGCAACGTCCATGTCGGGCGAATAGATGTCCTTGCCATCCAGCAGGATGCTGCCGCTGCGGGCGAAGCCGAAGCAGAGGTCGTTCAGGCGGTTCAGGCAGCGCAGGAAGGTGGTCTTGCCGCTGGAGGCCGGGCCGATAATCGCCAGTCGCTCGCACGGGAGGACGTCCAGATCGATATTCCTCAGGACCGGTTTTCCCCCGAAGGTGGCGGAGAATGATCGCACCTCGATTTTCGCCTGCGTTGTTGTATCCGGCATCGTTTACCTCACCTTGACTGCGAACCTGTGCATCAGCCAGTAGGCAACAAGGTTCAGTGCCAGGATGGAGATGATCAGGACGGATGCCGTAGCGTAGGCGTTGGGCATTGAGATTCCCTCGCGGGAGAGGATGTAGAAGTGCAGGGCCAGCGTGCGGGATGAATCGAACAGCGAGTGGGGCAGCCGCAGGGCGGAGCCGGCCGTGAGCATGACGGCGGCGGTCTCGCTGATGCTGCGGCCGATCGACAGCACCACACCGGTGCAGATGCCGGGCAGGGCCGAGCGCAGCACAACGTTGGTGACCATCTGCCACCGCGTGCTGCCCAGGCCATAGCTCACCTCTCGATAGGAGTGGGGCACGGTGCGGATGGCCTCTTCGCTGGTCCGGATGATGGTCGGCAGCACCATCAGCGTCAGCGTGAGGGCGCCGGAGATCACCGACATCCCCATGCCCAGGGTGATGGCGAAGAAGACGAAGCCGAAGAGGCCGAAGATTATCGAAGGAACACCGGCGAGGCAGTCGGCTCCGAACCGGATCACGGCCGTCATCTTGCCCTCACGGGTGTACTCGGTGAGATAGATTGCGGTGGCCACTCCGATGGGCGCGGCGATCAGCACGGCAAGGCCGGTCACCAGCAGCGTGCCAACGACCATAGGGAAGACCCCGCCCCTGCGGCCCATGTACTCCGGCGATAGCGTGAGGAAGCTCAAACTCAGGTGCGGAAGGCCGTGGATCAGGATGTAGGCTATGATATAGAGCAGCACGCCGACCGTGATGGCGGCCAGCGCCCACAGGATGACGACGACGATCCGTTGAGACAGGAACGGCGATACCCTCACCTGACACCTCCTCTTCCGGAGCGCCGCCGCGAGACGGCCAGTGCGACCGTGTTGAGGAGCATGATTATCACGAACAGCGTTACGCCGGTGGCGAACAATGCCTGGCGATGGTCGCCCGAGGCATAGGCCATCTCGAGGGCGATATTGCTTGTGAGTGTTCGGGTGGGATCAAGCAGGCTGCGGGGGATTTCAAGCGTATTGCCCGCCACCATGATCACGGCCATCGTCTCGCCGACGGCCCTGCCCATGCCAAGGATGGCGGCTGCCACGATGCCGGATCGCGCCGCCTTCAGCAGCACCATGTGCGTGGTCTGCCAGCGGGTGGCGCCAAGGGCCACCGAGCCTTCCCAATAGGTCCGCGGCACCGCCTGTAACGCGTCGATCGAGATGCTCGTGATCGTCGGCAAGACCATAATCCCCAGGACCATCGATGATGCCAGCACCGATAGACCCGGGCCGCCCAGGTAGGTCCGAATAAGCGGCACAAGCGTGACTACGCCCATGAAGCCGAATACGACGGAGGGAATCCCCGCCAGCAACTCGATCGCCGGCTTCAACATGCCGGCTATCGTGCGCGGGGCAAACTGCGTGAGCACGATCGCCAGCCCGAGGCCGAAGACAATGCCGATGACCATCGCCCCGGCCGTCACCGCAACCGAGCCTATGATCATCGAGAATATCCCGAAATGACCGAGGCCGGGGTCCCAGTCCGAGGAGAGGAAGAACTGCCTGCCGCCGACGCGCGCGATGATGGGCACACCTTCCTTGAAAATGAACACGGTAATCAGTGCCAGACCCGATATGGCCGACAGGGCGACCAGGAACAGGATCGTGCTGATTACCTTGTCCTGCTTCATCGGACCCTCACCAGGCCTTCCATCTCAAGGAGGCATTGTCCATCGTCCGAGAGCACGAAGTCGATGAACTTCTGCGCATCGGGTTTGGCTTCCCCGTCGGTGACGAACAGGAACGGCCTGCTCAACGTGTAGGTGCCGGCCAGAACGTTCTCAGAGGTGGGCGCCGCGTTGTTTATTACCAGGGCGCTCAGTTCCTCGCCTACCAATCCGAGCGACATATATCCGATGGCGGCCGTATCGCCTTTCACCAACTCCTTAACGGCCCCGTTCGACTCCTGCGTGAGCACCTTGCGGGAGATCCGGTCCTTGCCCATCACAAGGTGCACGAAGCTCTCGCGGGTGCCGGAGCCTTCTTCGCGGGTGATCGGCCGGATGGGGCCGGGCTTACCTCCCATTTCCTTCCAGTCGGTTATCCGCCCGGCGAAGATTTCGCGGATCTGATCCAGCGTCAAGGCGTGCATAGGATTCGACTTGTTCACCACGATGGCGATGCCGTCGCGAGCGATTACGACCTGTGAGAAGCGCGTTATTTCATCCGCCTTCAATGACCGCGAGCACATGCCGACGTCGGCCAGATCGTTCGCAACGGCCTGCAACCCGGCGGTGGAACCGCCGCCCTGCACGTCGACCTGCTTGCCTGTGTTCTTCTTCTCGTACTCTTGTGCGAGGAGCTCGGCGAATGGCTGGATGGAGGTGGAGCCGACGACGTTGAGGGCGCGTTCGCCTTTGCTGCCGCATCCGCCGCACATCAGGACCGCGGAAAGGGCAAGGCATTGCGCTGCGAGGGCCAGAATCACCCTGCTGATCATCTGGTGAATCCTGCACTGAACCGAATGGTCTGTCAAAAAAAGTCATTATAGCAGAGCGCCCCGCCAAGATTATTAAGATCGTGTTAAGATTCGGTTTTGGTTGCGTTCAGAAACGAGAGCATGGCCGTGGCGCATCCGCGCACAGAAGTTGTACCATTGTGAATACGAGATGTTCAGCCTCCGAAGGTCTGCCGGAACAGGGGTGGGAAGGCCCGTCGGAACGGGAGGGAGATTCGGCAAGGGACGCTCTCATGGATCAGACACGCGGTGATCTCCCTGCTCGTCCACGCTGCCATAGGCATTCTCCTTGCCGCAACAACCTTCACGGTCCACTTGTCTGCGGTCCCGGCGAGCGGGCCGAGGGAATTCGCCGTAACGGTCGAAGTCCGTTCTGCACCAACGGAGCTCAATGCCAAGAGCAACCCAGCCCCGTCGCCGCCCATCGTGGAACCGGAGACGGCCGATGTTCCGCCGGTCGCGTCAATCGAGTTCATCAACAACCTTCCGGCGCTGCCGGATCCGGAGGCAACCGAGCGGGTGCTCGTGCTGCCGCTGAGCATCAACGCGGGTGTGCCGGTGCTGCGGTCGATCATCCGGGGCGGCTCATCCGCTTCCAGCACGGGGGCCGATTCCGCAAACGCAGCCCCACCGAGCGAGCAGCCCCAGCAGCCAGCGGCGTTGTACAAAGCGCCTGAATATGCCAGCAATCCGCCCCCGTCCTATCCTCCCCTGGCACAACGCATGGGCTGGCAGGGAGTGGTGGTGCTTCACGTGCGCATCGGGCCTGACGGATCCTGCCTCGGCGCCGAGGTCAGCCGCTCATCCGGGCACGGCGTGCTCGACGACGCGGCACGGAAGGCCGTGCAATCATGGCAGTTCAAGCCCGCCACGCGCGACGGCGTGCCCGTGGAAGGCGAAGCCGATATCCCGATTCGTTTCGCCCTGATCGATTAGCCGTGGGAGACTCCTGAGATGCGTTGCACCTATGCCGCCCGACTGTCTGCGTGTGCCGCGTTTGCCCTGCTTGCCTGCCTGCCGGCCGCCGCCGAGGTGATACCCGAGGAGACGATCGACAGCGTGCTCGACGAGATGATCGTGACGGCCAGCCGTCGGGAGGCGGCCGTCTTCGACGTGCCCTACTCTGCACGGGTGGTCGACCGGCAGCGGATGGAGGAACGCGGTACCGCCACGATCCCCGACGCCTTCCGCGACGATCCCTCCATCATGGTGCAGAAGACCGGCCAGGGGCAGGGCTCCCCGTTCATCCGCGGATTCACCGGCTTCCGCACGCTGTTCATGATCGATGGCATCCGGCTGAACAACTCCACCTTCCGCGACGGCCCGAACCAGTATTGGAACACGGTGGACCCGCTGACGATCTCGCGGCTGGAGATCGTGAAGGGCCCCAGCTCGGTGCTGTACGGAAGCGACGCCATCGGAGGGACGGTGAACGCGATCACGAGCGATCCGCGGTTCCGGGGCGAAGGGCTGAACGTGGGCGGCCGCGCGTACTATCGCTTCGGCAGTGCCGACACATCCCACGTCGGGCGGCTCGAGCTTGACGTCTCCGCAGGTGACAGGCTCGCGGCGCTGGCGGGTGTCTCGCTCAAGCACTTCAACGACGTCCAAGCCGGTGCCGGAACCGGAAATCAGCCGAAAACCGGCTACCACGAGGCCGACGGCGATATCAAGCTCGAGTACATCCTCGATCCCGACTCGCGGATCATCTTCTATCATCAGCACGTGGGGCAGGACGACGTCTGGCGCTCGCATCGCACCATTCATGCGAAGAGCTGGCACGGCACCGCCGTCGGCAAAGAGAAGGAATGGATTTACGACCAGTGGCGCGACCTCACCTACCTGAAGTACAAGGCAACTCAGCTCGGCCCGCTGCCCGGCAACGCCACGCTCAGCCTCTCCTATCAGATGCAGGGGGAGGAGCAGTACCGCCTCCGCTCCAACAGCAAGAGCGACGTCCAGCGAGTCACTGTCGGCACGCTTGGCCTCGGGGCGTCCTTCGAAAACGTCGAGTCGCCCGCCGGCCGCATCAGCTATGGCGTTGAATTCTATCGCGACAACGTGAACTCCTCTACCAAGAAGTACAAGGCGGACGGCTCGCTGGAGTCGATCGACATCCAGGGGCCGGTGGCCGACGATGCCACGTACGATTTGATGGGCGCCTTCCTGCAGGATGAGTTCCCTCTCGCCGAGACGCTCACCGCAATCGCGGGCGTCCGCTACACCCATGCCGAAGCCGACGCGAATACGGTGAAGGACCCGGTGACGGGCGCCAGGACGTCGCTCTCCGATTCGTGGGACAACATATCGGCCAGCCTGCGGCTGCTGTACTACCTCACCAACGTGTGGAACGTATACGGCGGGGTCTCGCAGGGGTTTCGGGCGCCCAATCTGTCGGACCTGAGCCGGCTGGACACCGCCCGCTCGAACGAGATCGAAACGCCCAGCCCCGGCCTCGATCCGGAACGATATCTCGCCTACGAGATCGGCACGAAGATCGACGAGGAGCGCTGGAGCGGGTCGGTCTCCTACTTCTACACCGTGATCCGCGACATGATCACCCGCTATCCGACCGGCCGGGTGGTTGATGGGCTGAACGAGGTGCAGAAGGCGAATTCGGGCAATGGCTTCATGCACGGGATCGAGCTGCAAGCCGACTGCAAGCTGACGCCGCAGTGGAAGCCGTTTGCAGGAGTGGCGTGGCAGGAGGGCGAGGTCGACACCTACGGGACGTCGGCGACAACAAAATCCCGCGAGCCGATCTCCCGCGTGCCGCCGCTCACGGGGATCGTTGGCCTTCGCTTCGAGCCGCGGCCCAACCGCTCGTGGATCGAATTCGAGTGCCGCATGGCCGCCAAGCAGGACCGCCTCTCGCCCGACGACAAGACCGATACGCAGCGCATCCCGCCCGGCGGCACCCCCGGATATGCCGTCTTCAACCTCCGCGGCGGAATCCGCCCCGTCGACGACGTCACCATCACCGCCGCCGTTGAGAACATCGCCAACACCGACTACCGCATTCACGGCTCCGGCCAGAACGAGCCGGGCACCAACGTGATCCTGGCGCTGGACTACAAATTCTGATAGCTGATGATTTGAAGGACGGCGTGTTTCAGGAAGAAGACGGCAAACTCGTCAAGGGAAAGGACCTTGTTGCCGCCGTGCAGATTCGTCAGAAAGGAGGGGCTCAATCACAAGCCAGGGGGAATGCGGAAGAACAGCATCGCTGACCATGATGATGCGAGAGGATTTCGCCCGGGCAGCAATCCCTCCACCCCGTCGCGTCGGCAAGTGCTGAGGAGTTGAAAACTCAGCCCTCACCCCGGATCCACCGCCCCCAGCCAGTGCCTGGGCACGGCCATCGTGTGGATGCGATGAGGGGTGCCCCCCTTCTGCTTGCAGACGGGGCAGAGGCGGTTCCACGGGCCGCTGGACATGAAGCTCTTGTTGCAGCTCAGGCACACTCGTGTCTTGCGGTGACGGAAACGCATGGCGTCGGAGGAGGAGGTATCTTTGCGGTGGTTCACTCGCTCCTGGTTGGCGGCCCTGCAGCATTCTTCCGAACAGTATTTCCGTTTGGTGGGCGGCACAGGGTTGTTGCAGCCTTTGCGGGCGCACTTCATGACTGGAGACCTCGCTGCTGTGATTGCCGAACAACTCCCCTTTGAAATGCAGATGTGGATTGTTAACGGCAGGATGAGAGGAAGCTTTAGCGAAAACAGGCGACAGGCGACAGGCCACAGGGACGGCGGCACATTGCAGCATCGCTGCAACGCGCGGTACCTGTACCCTGAAGCCTGCCTCCCTGCCTCCCTTTCTTTCCGCCATTTTTCGATGGAAAATTGCCGGCGTATGCGATAGAATCGCCATCTCGCTAGTGCGGGGTGCGCCGACGGCGGCACGCCATAATTGGCAACGGACTGCCGGCGCGGCTCACCCATATTCCATGGTGGTGCGATTGCACAGGAGATTGTCTCATGGCAGAGCAGAAGCCTGGTTACGATGACACGCCGGTGCTTCCGGGTTCATCATTCAAGATTCACGACAAGGAGCGTCCGCACCCTCGCGTGGTGACGCCGCCGACGGAAAGCTCGCAGGCGAAGGCGGGGGCGCCGCCCTCGGATGCCGTCATCCTGTTCGACGGCACGAGCATCTCGGGCTGGGAAGCGAAGAAGGGCGGCCCCGCCGGTTGGAAAGTGGAAAACGGGTACATGGAAGTGGTGCCCAAAACGGGCGACATCGTGTCGAAGAAGCACTTCGGCGATTGCCAGTTCCACCTGGAGTTCGCCTGCCCCGCGAAGGTGGAGAGCGAGAGCCAGGGCCGCGGCAACAGCGGCGTGTTCATGATGGGCCGCTACGAGATCCAGGTGCTCGACTGCTACGACAACGCGACGTATGCCGACGGCTCGACGGCTTCGATCTACGGCGAGTTCCCGCCGCTGGTGAACGCGTGCCGGAAGCCGGGCGAATGGCAAATCTACGACGCCGTGTGGATCGGCCCCCGGTTCGAAGGCAAGCGGCTGATCCGGCCGGCGTTCCTCACGCTGCTCCACAACGGAATTCTGGTTCATCACAATCAGATGCTGCTGGGGCCGACGTCGCATCGCGAGCTTCCGCCGTGGACTCCTCATCCGACGGAAGGCCCGGTGCAGTTGCAGGATCACGGCAACCTGGTGCGCTATCGGAACATCTGGTACCGGCCGCTGACGGGCTACGACGAGAGCTGACAGGCCACAGGCTGCAGGCTGCAGACCGGAAGAAAGATGAAACACTGAACATCGAACACTGAACATCGAACATCGAAAATCGAAGACCGATGCGAACAGCCATCTGCTCCGGGTACCGGGGCGGGTGGCTGTTTCTTTTGAGGGCTGTGGGCTTTAGGCTTTGGGGCCAGGGGGCGCAAGTCCA
>Ga0172362_10005591_pt1 | contig 10879 bp, 16 predicted proteins | sample LakKivs1_kivu2a2_FD_114534 | JGI IMG/M metagenome (GOLD analysis project Ga0172362, IMG submission 114534) | Sediment microbial communities from Lake Kivu, Rwanda - Sediment s1_kivu2a2 | ecosystem: Environmental > Aquatic > Freshwater > Lake > Sediment | place: Rwanda: Western Province, Lake...
AGTTGGATATTAGGGTGAGGGTGTATAGGACGCCTGTGGAACAGCTCATAAAATCAAGGAAACCACAAAAGTAGGGTGTTTAAAATTAATATAGTTTTAAATACTTTTACTAACTAGAAGTTCCAATGATGTTGGTAATAAATCCAATGGTAAATTATAAGATCCATATAAAACTAATTCTCTAATTCCAATAGGTAAATCATCTAATGACTGACAAAATTTTTTAGAACTAATTTTTAACCTTTTTAATTTAGATGGTAAACAATCAATTGGCTGATTGAAATTGGTTGAATCTATATGAATTGTTTCAATATTATCGGGTAATTTGTTCAAAAAAATCAAAATCTTCATGTATTCTTATAAAAACATGTTTTATAATTTTTAGTTTTTCAAGTAATCTTCTGTAAAGATATTGTTGAAATGATGATTAAATATAATCATTACCGAATAAATATCCTTGCATTTAGTTTTCAAATGTAAAAGTATTTTTCCATATTTCTAAACTAAAATCATTTTCCCTCAAGAATTTATGGAATTCTTCTTCTTCACTAAATTCATTAATTTTATTCAATAAACAATTCCTAATATTTTTATGTTTTTTCACAAATTGTATATTTTTCATCAAAAAATCATAAATAGCAGATATTATTATTATTTGATCAATTTTGAGATAAGTATTAGAATAAAAATCCAGACAAAGCTTTACATTATTTATACAAAATAACCTCATTTCATCATTTTGTTCAACAGGATTTTTTGTAAGTGTAATAATAGTATTTGTGTCAATTAATTTACGAAGAATTGGGTTTATTTCTAGAAATCTTTCAAGATTTGAACATTTACGAAATTTATCAAAAGTATTAATACAAACATCATTTTCAGTGCACCTACATATGTCCTCTGTTTGTTGAGTGGTAATAATGATTGGTGGAATTGAAGCTTGTGGCTCATCGTTCGAAACAATTTCTTCAACCTCGGATGAATCTGAAGATTCATCCTCAGATTCAGTTGTATATTCACTAATATAATCTTCAGAATGAATTGATCTATCATAGTAAGATTCGGCGATTTTTATTAATTCCATAAAATTTTCATTCAATATGATGTATTGTTTGTCTGATATTTTTTCTTTAATATCGTATAAGACTTCAAAAACTTCCAGATATTTATCCATGTTTAAATACATAAGATATTGTTAAATTATAATTCATTTTTTTTAGGGACTGATCCAAAATATTTAGCCAAATTTTTGGATTTATGTTATTTTCCTTCATTAAATCCTGATATTCCAGATCAGTCATTATTGTTCGGAAAGTATCCTTTATAGAAAAGGCTATATTTTTTTCTATTAAACATTGAGAATTTAGGATACAATAATGGTATAACGCAAACTTACAATATCCTCTATTTTTTCTTTCTTTCATTACATAATTTAACCTCGATAAATAACTTAAATTTCTATTGATTTCCATTAACGATACTTTTGTTCGAACTGGTTCTTTTACAAATTCAATCTCTAGTTTTTTATTGTATATTTTCCCTATATATGGATGTTTTTTAATAAAGGTATCAAAATTTTTACATTTGGCAAATGATTCTTCCGTGTGATAACATATTTGGTAATCGGAACAAATACAAATATGAAAAGAGTTGAATAATTCTTCTTCAGAATAGGGAGTTTTTTGATATAATTCCACTATTTCTTCCTCAGTCTCATTTTCATAGTTGATAATTTGTATGGAAACTGTTTCCGTCATCTCTATATATTTTAATGAGAGATATCTATTTTTTAAATCAATTTTTCATTTTTATTCAAAAACATAGGGACTAATAACGTTGATACAAACAAAATAAAAAATTCATTCTTGTTACTTTTTAAGGAACGGTAAAAAATAAGTGAAAATAAATAAAGTAAAAATACCGAAAATAACAATGTGGCATAATAAATTGATAAAAACATATTTTTTTTAACAAATGATAATAAAAAACCCAGAAGATTTCCAAGAATTAATCCACAATATAAATCCATTTTTTTATTGAATGGGGATATTTATTAAAAAAATCAATTTTTTATATGGAATAATTCCTTTGACTACAAGCGGTATCTGTGATTGATGTTATGTGAACAAATGCTTGCACATTATAGGAATATAACAAATGTTTTTTTGATCATTTGTAAAAAAATATATCGTTATTTTTTTATGATTATTTAAAAGATTGAATTGCCCACATATCCATTGCAAGGCTCTTATCCATAACATAATTATAAGGGAGCGTAAAAAAACCATTAGCACCCCATCCAGTTCCCCAACTATTTTTAAATGTAAATCGCTCTGTAGCATCATCATAACCTACCATTAAAATCGCATGACCTCCTAGAAGTTTCTCTCTACTTTTATCTGGAAGATGAACCGTACCAGTTTTTGCAACAGCATTCGTAACAAAAGATTGGTAAACTGCGATTCCAATAACAATTGGAAATCCTGACACAAGGGCATTTTTCATTATGCCTAAATTTCTCTTTATTCTAAAATATTTAAATCCCTTTTTATGAGCTTTCCCCTCAATTATTGCCAATGAAGATGGTCTTGTTGTCAATTTACTTGAATCATAACCCCACGTACCCTCTGTACATGCACCTTTCCTATTTACAGATTTCATAGTGTTTCTAAGAGTGGCACCAGCATCTTCTCCTGTTGTTCCTTCAATTTCACGTGTGAAATAATAAATAAATAACCTTGAAGGCTGAAATTCCCACAATTTATTCAATCTAAGTGAATATCGTAGAGCACTACTTGTACAATTTGCGGTACAAGATCCAATATTTCCTTGGTCAAGAACTGGTGGTAATTCAGTTAATGAAGAAAGGTTAAAGCTTGATGGTAAGTCTTTTTCTCCCTTAAGATCAAAAGTCAAATGGAATTTAAAATCCCTTTTATCTTTTTCCTGTTTTATATAATTGAAAACATAATTTGAAAAAATCGGATGTAAATCCATTTCTGTATTTTCATTTGTATTCATAAATTATCTAATAAAAATAATTTATTTTTCTTTGAACCGAAAAAATAAGTTTTTTTCGATTAGGTTAAAAATCCACTCTGATGGATTAAATTCTCCTTCCTACACTTTATAAAAAGATTTTATTTTTCCTAAAATTAAATAATTTCCTCAGATTCAGAATCAGATTCTAAAATTTCAAAATGTCTAATCCCTTCTGTATTTGGTCCAACACATTTTGACAATAAATAAACATTGGTATAACAGTATTTGCAATATTTTATTGATAAATCTATTCCAATTTCTGTTAGAAATTTGACATCAAATGATGTCGTATCAATTTCTTCTTCTTCAGACATAATAGATTTATGAAATAATCGTTAAATATAATTTCATTTTTTTACAAAAATACCATCCAAAATCACTTTGATTAAGATATTCGGAAATTGAGTCATATTGAAAAAATAATATCCTCCAACGTAATATTTTGAAGGACTTTTTGTTATTATTAAATCATTGGTTTCTTCAATATTATTACTTACATTTATTGTATAATTAGACTGAAGATTTTTGATTTCATCATCGGTTAAACCTATTTTTTCAATTTTGTTTGTAAAATTTGTGATTTGATTAGTAAACCTTTTTTCGTAATATTTATCTCCCACAAAATACCACATTATACTACCAAATATTTTTTTGTGAAATAAATCAATTTAAAGATTTTATAATATTTTATAAAAAAATGAGTTACACTACTTATGTTACTACATGGGGAACTGATCCCCTCCAACAGGTAAATGATATGATTAACAAAAATGTGATTCAATCCAACACAAGAATTGTTTTGGCATTTGCTAGTTTTAATTTTGCAGGAACTGATTATATTCCAGGGTTTGGAGGAATTTCTCTTGCTGAGACTCAGCAAATTGTTAATCTTGTTCATTCTAAAGGTGGAAAAATTAGTCTTTCTGTCGGGGGAGCTACGTATCCTTTTTATGGATCTGATCTTTATCTTCAACCAGGGTATTTAGCTGGTAATATAAATAGTGTTTTGAATAAATGTGGATTTGATGGAGTTGATTTTGATATTGAAGATAGTAGTGGAAGTGTTCCCAGTAATTTTGCAAATCAATCTGCTTCATTAATTAACACACTTCGCAGTCTAAATAGTAATTTATATATTACTCTTACGACCCCTGCACAGGCTTGGGCGCCAGGGTGTTATCAGCAACAGTTGATAAATTTAACTATTGGTAATTTGGATGCTTGGCAACCAATGGAGTATGATTTATGGGTGGAGGCAGGATCAACTTATGCAAATCAGATCCAGTATGATATTAATTTTTATTTGACAAGTTGGAGTGTATCACCTTCAAAGATTATTTTAGGACTTATGCCTGGAAAGGATGATTTAAACAGAGATTTAACTTTACAGGATGCTCTCAATAGTACGACGTTTGCAATTCAAAAAGGACTACAAGGTGTTATGACCTGGGATGCTAATATTGATTCGACTGGTCCTGATGGGAATGCTCCATATGCATATTCATTAGGAATCCAGAGTATGTTAAATAAAAGAGTGAAGCGTCATAATAGACATTTGAGGAAAATGGGAATTATAAAGAAAAAAAAATAATTTTAGAAAGTGTTTAACATAGTACAAATATAACAAATATGTATTTCATTATCGTGAATACAAATTTGTGAAAGATGATTTTCTTTTTTCATTTTACAGATTGAACATTTTTTCTTATATCTTTTATGTTCACAGATTTGACTTCCTTCACATTTAACACATTTTGCTTTATCACGGTTATGTGGACAAATTTGACTTCCTTTACAATGGATACATCTACATTTTTCACGTCCATGTTCGCAAAAAATTGATCCACCACATTCTTTACATCTATTTTTTAATCTTTCATGAATGCAATAATTATGTGGAGAACATATTTTACATCTACCCCGATTTTTTAAGTGATCACAGATACTTCCTCCTTTACATTCTACACATCGGTATTTTCTTTTACGATGAAAGCACATTTGTGATCCATCACATTCAATACAATAAATTTTCGATATACCATGGACGCATATTTGCGTAGTATTATGTTTCATTTTATTTTTTATAATGATCAATAAAAAAATAATTCATTTTTTTATTATTTATCAGAAGCCATTATGTTATTTCCATTTACGGTCATAACATGGTATTTATCCAACTCAAAAGAATATAATTCAGTACATTTAACAAATTCTATTTTTTTAATTTCTTTAGGTAATTCCCATGAATCATATATATAAATAGGATGCTCCGGTGTAATTAACATTTTATTCAATTCAACTAATTCATAATATCCAGTAAAAGTATATTTTTTATTGACATGAGTAATTTTTGCTGAACCATGAGGTGTTAATACTTCATCTCCAACCTTCATGTTTTTTACTAATTTTTCAGTGGCAAGGCCAGTTTTTACTCTACCATAACCATCAATTGCAAAATTTCTTGCGTTTGCAACCTTGGGAAAACAACGGCTATTAAAAAACCTCAGCATTTTCTTTTAATAGTAATATAAATAGTTTTAAGTCAAATCATTTTTTTTTTCTAAATACAAGTACCGCTATCTGGTGTTACTGCATCAACAATTTCACACAAAAATGCCTCAATATCATAATACGCACCATTTTGCATAATCAAATCATTTGTATTATAAACATGATATGCACCATAAAAAGCCACATTTACATTATCCATTTGTGCAAAAGTTTTTACCAAATTACTTAGTGCTTTAAGGTCATCTCTACACTGAAATCCTTCCCTGAAACATCCATTCATACAAACGCCGTTTGCATTAGACAAACCATATGTTGGCATGACAATCCTAGCTACATTACATTCCTTACATAATGGCGCTAGTAAATTCCTATAATTGTTTAAAACTTCCAAAGGTGAACGACTATTGGTTGAAGACCATTGTAATGAATTAACAGGTGCGGAAACTGAATCAATACATGCCTGTTTTTTACTAAAACTTTTCAGACAAGCAGATGCATAAGACTTTGTAATCGGTCCTCTATAATTTTCAACATAAATTATTCCAAGATAATTCATATGAGATAGACGAAGAATTTCACTAATAAAATGTTTATATTCCGGATATTTTCCAAATAATGATGGATTCACATTTGTAACAAAAAGATTTATTCTACCCTGATATATTGGATTTTCACCAAAATTTTTAAGAACATTTAAAAAACTTTTTGTTTTCGCTTCTAATTCTTTGGAATCATATTTATTATTCTTCTTTTTCGAAAATGTATCAGGGTTTATTTCATCTACCGAAACAAACTTTATATTTGGAGATTGAAATAAGATTTTAACCTGATTTTCAAAATATTGTACTGGATTTGGTTTATTTCGAATATTTATTATTGCAATACTAGAACTTCCCTGAAATTTTTGGGAAGCAAATGAAAAATATTGAGGTGGAAAAACATCAACAAAATCATTTGGATTCTGAAAATTACTAAAAACTTCATCAAAAAAAAACTTTGGTTGCTGTGGCTTTAATACCTGATTGGTCAATCTCAGATATTTAATATTTTTAACAGTTTTTGCAATTTTTTTATTTTTCATCACTTGTTTTTTTACTTTATGCGATTGCTCTTTATGTTTTTTTACTTTATTTTTATGAAAAGATAATAGAAACCTTGAATGATGAATATTTGCCGAAATTAATTCATTTGATTTTTCAGTATTGATTTCAGTTACTGGCTGAACATTAATGGAAGTAACGAATGAAAAACTAAGAAGTAACAAAAAAGTTTTAATTTTTACCATAGTTATATAATATAAATATAAATATTTTTAATATAAAAAAAATGTTTAGAAGATTATGGAAAATTTTCTTTATTGGGAAAATATATGTAAAACTTTTGAATTAAATGAGCATTCTAAAGTAAATAATATCAATTACGAAATAAAGATAGATGAAAATTTACATATAAAAAACGTAGGTGATAATTACAAAATAGGTGAAATAGAACATACAATTGATCCAGAAATTTATAAAAATTATAACATTATTTATATCCCAAGTGAGGAAAAATTACTATTTTGTTTAAATATTTTTTCAAAATTAATTAATATTTTTGAACAAAGATCATTGAAAAAAAAATATTGTTTAATTTCTAGTAGTCTTTTAGGAAGTGTTAGACATCAGGGATTTATACCAACTGAAGGAGATATTGATCTACTTATTTTGAAGGAATTATACAATGATATTTTTGAAAACATTGATATTTATAATGAACAACTTAATCCGTGTATTTTAATTTTTTGTTGGATAGGAATTAAAGTAATAGTTAATGATACAGTTGTTATAAACATGAGTGTTTATGATGAAAGGAATGATCATTACATAATGGCGGGACCAATTATTAATAATAATTCATATTTTATAGTTAATGAAAGATTTCCATTCTGTAATTTTCATAAATCCATAGTATTACCTATAAGGGAGGACGAAGGAATATTTGAAAATTTGAAAGTAAATATTCCAAATTACCCTGAGAGAGTTTTGGAAATAAATTTCTCTAAAGATATTCTACATACTGAAATTATAATGACAAATAAAAAATATGATCTATCGAAAATTTTAAGTCAATATATATTTTTAACATCTTCAAAATTATATAGTATATTTGGAAATTCAAAAAAAGGAAAATTACCACAGGATTTTTTTAATATAGTCAATGAAAATTTATATAATAAACAAATGCTTGCTAAATATAAAAAAATTAATCCACGTGGAAAAAAAGATTGTTGCTTAACAATCGTTAATTTTGATTCAATAGATGATAAAGTCAAAAAATTTTTCCAAAAAATGAATGACAAAAAATTTAAGATAATTCTTTTTTATGATGATGATAGTTTAAAAGAAATAAGAAATACAGAAATAAAGAATAATCTTGATATTAGAATAACAAAAATGAGTAAATATTTAAAGTCAATTAAACAAAACATGAATGAGTTAATAATTTATAAAATATATAATAAGGATCCTACTTATAAATTAGAAGAAGTAATTAAGGAAAATTTATATTTGTTTAATTTTACATACATAACAGATCAGGAAAATTTTCCAGGAATTGAAATTATAAATAAATTCAATATACCAATTATTTCTTGCTTGAACGCTTCTTAGTAGTCTTCTTTTTCTTCCCACCACTTGCTGGCTGAACATTAGAAGGCTGTGAAGCATTTGTCGCATTATTTCTAGGAGTATTGTTACGAGGAGTATTGTTTTTGGGAGCATTATTTTTCATCATATTTCCAAACTTATCAGTCAGGGAAACCTTGAGTCCTTCAAAATTTTCTGCGTTATGAATCGATTTAATAAGTTCTTTCACGATAGATTTAAGTTCCTTAACCTGGGCGTTATTGTTAACGTTGTTATTGCTTACGTTAGACATATTATAATTTATGATATATTTTTTTTTTGATATCTAAATATCAGAAATTACTAATGTTTTTCTTCTTTCTAATTCTTGATCTCTAAAATTCTTTAAGGCACTGAAAATTGTTTCCCTATCAAAAAGAAAAGGTACTTTCTCAAAATGAGGTAATCTTTGAAAAAAGAACATATTCAAAAAACGAAAATTTGGATTTTTAAATCTACGAACATCACAAATAATTATATCACAAAAAAATGCAATCATATTTCTTACTATTTTCAAATGTTTTGGAAACCCTTCTTGTTCAAAAATAGCAAGATTATATTCAACGTTACTGTAAATATCAACAACATCCAAAAAAGTATCCCTTGTTTCTCTAGAAAAATAAAGCTCCAGATATATTTTCATAATATCTACACCTTTCTCTTCAGTTAAATCAGAAATATTATTATATAAATCTTTAAAATTTAACGCAAGATTTGTTAATATTTTATGCAAGTAAATAAAGAATTCATTATTTTTGACTCTAAATCCAAAAAACCATTTTCCAAAGAATAAATTACTCAATTCAGTTAATTCTTGTGGATCACCAATTTGTTCATGTTCTTTTTCATATATTAACATTTCATATCTTACAAAAGTAAGTATTCTTGGTTTCAAAAATAATTCCAACTCATAATTTGGAAATTCCCTGATATTCAAAACATCTATCACATTTTCAATTCTTACTTTTATAGTAAAATGTAACACATAGTGCAAGAATGCCTCCCATATCTGATAAAATTTCTGACAATAATTTTTAGAATTTGGATATATTGATTCACAATATGCAAGTAATTTTTTGTCAATTTTGTAATTATCAACATTACTTGTTAATTCATATTGGTCCAGAAAATAAATAAAATTGTATTCAAAATAAAATTTTAACATATTATCCAAATATCTATTTAAAAAAATAAGGACATCTTTCTCAATCTGTTTTACTTGTGTATTTGTGTTATGGTAAAATAGAGATTTTGTAAAGTTCATGTTTGGTAACAGAATAAACGAGACATTAAATAAATCATTTTTTGCAAAAATTGATTTATTTTTTAATTATTTTTTGAGAAGTTAAATGCAATCAATACCAAAACGAATCGTTGAAACTTTTAAAAAAACTGGGGAAAAATTCTCAGAACCTGCTATTACACAAGATGATAAATTATATGGAAAAGCTGGAGTACTAATACTCAGTGGTGAATTAGATATGATTAATATTGTAGAAAGTGTTAATAATCTTCTAGATTATACAAGAAATAGAGTTATAGACAAAGATTTTAATGAAGTTCATACAGTTATACATCAAGATTTTACAACACCCTTAGAATCATGGATTGATTCAGTATCAGTTGAAAGATTAGAGCTCCTTAAAGAATTTAATAGAGAAAATTTAGATGAGAAGCATAGATCAAAAATTGATAATCCACTTATTCCAAATGGGATGGTGTATAATTTGTTCTTTAAACTTAAAAAGTGGTATAATATTATAGAAGGCACTGATGAGTATGAGTTAATTAAAGGCTGGAAAGTTCTTATTGGAATAGAGGCCATTACAAATAATAGTGCTGATAGATATAAAAGTAATAACTTTAGTTATTTTGGAGGAAGCGTTAAAGAAGAAGATAATACTATTTTGGATACTGCCAAGAGAGAATTATTAGAAGAATCTAGAATAAAATTAGATGAATTTATATGGACTGATGAATATCAGTCTAAAATGAGGAAAAAACATAATCTTCCACTTAGAAAAAATTATATAGATCTTAATTATATTAAATATTATTCTCGTATCTATTTGATATTTATGGAAAATATAAATACTTATGAAATTTCCAATTCAAATAGTAGTCCATCTAATTATTTGGAAATAAAACTCCAAAATTAAATAAAATTTATAAATCATATTTCGCTCCATTTTTCATGTGAACATCCCCTCCTTTATTTATCAAATCAATCAATCTTTGTATATTGTTTTCAAAAACTGCTTCTATAAGAAGATCATTATATGTCATTTATTATAGTATTGAAATATTATTCAAAAACCCGATTCAAATAATTAGCTATTATATCCCATTTTTCATGTCCCATAACTTGAACCCTATTTTTTAATTTTATTTCTCTGGTTTCTTCAATATCTGTTGCTGAAAATTTGTAATTTGCTCTAATGTATTTCTTTTTAGAAAAACATTCTTTTTTTTCAACGATTGTTATTTTTACAATGCATTTTCCATCATCAAAACTTAAACATAATTGATCACCAATTACATCAGGAATAACTTTACTATCTACGATATTCATAAATGCAATATATTTATCATAATTTTCTTTGTAATTAACAATAATATGGGCCTCAATAGATTTTTTAAATGGATCATATTTTAAATAA
>Ga0172362_10005592_pt1 | contig 10877 bp, 13 predicted proteins | sample LakKivs1_kivu2a2_FD_114534 | JGI IMG/M metagenome (GOLD analysis project Ga0172362, IMG submission 114534) | Sediment microbial communities from Lake Kivu, Rwanda - Sediment s1_kivu2a2 | ecosystem: Environmental > Aquatic > Freshwater > Lake > Sediment | place: Rwanda: Western Province, Lake...
TTAATGGTTTTTGTCCTTCCGTTATGAGAATTGGATGTGCTTTGACAACCTTGCTGACGCTCAAAATTTCATCCACACGTTTATTCAATTCTCGTTCTTTGCTATTTGTAATCCCGCCGATGATTCTCATTTTTTCTTCTGGAACCGTGATGACAAAGTCGAAAGGCGCCTTTTTCACCGTCTTGATATTGCAACGGGCAAATTTTCCGAGAATTTTCTGCATAAACTTGTATTTGGAGATCACATGTCTGGCTTTCGTTAAGAAACATTTGCGGTGATTCCTTGACTTTTCAAAGATATTTATTGGCTTGGCGACGGGAATCCCCAAAGTCCATACCAGATTGTATGCGGCTGTGACTGAGGCTTTAGCCATGCCTCGTTCATAGCCGTAAAGAGTTCTTCGCGATATGCCTACCATCTTAGCTAGTTCACCCACCGAAAAGCCTAGCTCTTGCCTTCTCCGCTTGATTGCCTCGCTGTCAATTTCAACATAATACCCTCCTGGACCAGCTTGGATCAGGGGATTTGTCTTGCGAACTACAATGTTTTCAAAAGTTTTTTGAGTGATAGCTAAAACGTTATATCTTGAGTAAACAGTGTCATCTTCTAATGGTCTTTCACGTGTTTTCTCGCTTAACAGAAGAGAAGCGGCTGATAAACTTTCGGATATTATTCTAAGCTCTGTTGAGTCGCTTGAAGAAAGGTTATCGACGTCTGATTGAACTTTTATGAGGATGAGGGTTTTGTTTTTCCTTGCTGCAAAGTCGAAGCAGCTTGGACGGGAGCAACAAGTCTGAGAAACTGCAAAGCCAGCCTCTTTCAGTACGACCTCTGCGGCTTTTACGCCCTCCTTCTCCCCATAAGTCATCGAACTGTCACATGAGATATCATTGCACTGTTGGATATAAACTATACTAACTTCTAGAAGATTAATTCACTGGATTTACTGTGATGGAACAGTACATTAGTATAGGTGTTGCAAAAAGGCACTTCAGCGAAGAAGACATAGCCAAGGTTGAGCTACCTCAGCTAGTTCTGGGATAACCTCGGAGCTCTCTTAACGTTTCCGATGCGCGATAAGCATAAAAGACGAAGTTTAGAGTAGATGAATGAAGCAAGGGTGAGAAAATGAAATGAGAGAGCTAGATTTTGAGAAGCTGAGAGAAGAAAAAATCAAATTCCTAGAAGGTCATCACGCAATAATATTAGCTACATCGCACCATAGCGAAGTTTCAGCGAGAACCGTTACTTACGCCACTGAAGGGCTCGATTTTTACTTCATGTCTTGGGATCATCATGAGAAGATTCTTCAAATAAAGGAAAATCCGAACGTGGCATTGGCGAGAGACAACATAAGCATAAAAGGTATTGCAACAATTTTAGGAAAACCACTAGATGAAAAGAGCAAGAAGGGAGCAGAAGTCACCAAGAAAAAGCATCCAAAGGAGTTTGAGGTCTTCTGTCGTATTCCAGGAATGATTATGGTAAAAGTCACACCTACATACATCAAATCTTGGGTGCGAGTCGACAACAAGTTCTTCATAGAACACTTAGATCTGGAAAACAAAGCAGCATATTTGGAGACGCCTAATAAAACTTAATTTCCTTTTTCTCTATTGTGAAGTATGTACACATATAAAAAAATGTGTGCTATGGGAGAAGTTATGGTCATCGAATTTGAGCTACTATCATGGCGTGAGCTTTATCGTACGGTTCCAAATGTACGACTTCTTCTATGCGGAAGTCACGGTTTTCTAGAACTTTGATTTCGCGTTTATAAACTTCGGAAGGTTCCTTCGTTACGTCTATGCTTTGAGCCTTTACAGCAAGCATTATCCACCCAGACTTTTTGAGGAACAAGTCAGCGTTGTCTGCTAAGATTTTTGCCTGTTCCGGCTGAGCAACATCACAGTAAACATCATCAACTTTTCCGCGGACAAACATCAAATATTTCTCTGGAAAGCGTGCATCCTCAAGTATGGGCGACATATTAAGCCTATACGCACATACGTTGTTAACCAGCTCCCTTATAGCTCTTGAAGCAAACTCCACACAGTAAACATGACCTTCTTCGCCAACAATGTCTGAGACATGACTTGCAGTTGTTCCCGAAGCTGCGCCAAGATAAAGAACATCGTGGCCAGGTCTTATCGGAACGGTCTTCAAGTCTTTTAGGATAGCCGCTGCCAATTTACTCCTAAAAGCATCCCATACACGATATTCAACACCTTCATAGCGTACGAGCCTTTCACCGTAAACGTTTCTGCCAGACGTTAGATTCTTTGTTGCTAGTCGTTGAGCTCTATCTTCAAGAGACACTTTATATATCGCTGGGAACCGCGGGTGCGGTTTAACCTCTACCTGCACGCCTCTTCTTTCTCCACTTCTTTTCATGCTTAGGCTTCTTGTCTGGAATTGGTGGAGGCGCAGCATATTTTTCGCGAATTTCCTCAATCCTTTTTTCCAAATCAGCTTTCAAGTCTTCACCTGCGTATCTTCCCCCAAAGGCGTCTATTCTCGCAGCTATAGCCAGTTTTCCAGCCAACGCCCGAGCAATTTTTCCCCTCTGCCACCTTTTAGCCTCATGGAGAAGGGTGTGCTGGAAAATTATTCCATGTTTTGGCGGCCTGGTTCCTGTTTTCAACGAGCGGAATAGGGCTTTTTCTGCTCCTAAAACTTGGATTGTGCTTGCTGGTCGCTTAGCCAGATTCGATAATCCTCCAGCAATGGCTATTAGGCGTGCTCCTAGAAGAGAACCAACCATAGTTTTTATGTTTGGAGCAACCTCTTCCATAGTCGTATCCAAGTAGCTTTCCAAGTTCTGTCTAAGCTTGTATAGGCTGAGCACGTCTTTACATAAGGCTTGAATTTGCGTAAGGTCCGCTTCTCCTAGGTCCGCACCCATGGAAGCCTCAGCTACTTTCGCTATTTGCTCGGCTTTTGATTTTGGAATTTCCGCTTTTTGAAGTTCTTCTGTTGCAAAGCTGTCTCTGCTGCCTAGTTCCACAACCAAACGTGCGTAGGTTTCATGTTTGTCCAATAGGCGGTCAAGCTCTGGAAAGTGTATTCCATACCATTCCCTTACGCGACTCATGAACAAGTTTATGGTTTTATCCAAATCATCAAGCGTTTGGATGGCTTGGGCAATGATTAGATCTCTTTTCTCAACAGCCCCTTTAACTCGTAGCTTGGCAATTTCCATAGTGACATTATGGATCCAGAGGCTAAACTCTTCTGCATTCTTAACAAAGCCTGCCTCAATGGCAAACCGTTCCATGCTTGAACGAAGTATTGCTCGAGCCTCGGAAGGCTTAGAAACCTCAACTGCAACGCCTAGCTTTTCTTCAACTCCTTTTGCGAGGCTTGCATTCTCAAAAACAAAGCTGTCATAACCTGTTTTTCTGAGAAGCTTAATCAAGTCGGCAATTTCATCCACAATTTTTCCCGATTCAACTTTCAAGATGATTTTTGCTGCATCTTGCGGCTTTTTAGGAAACAACGCCTTCTCTATCAGCTTGTTTTCTCCGCTAAAAGCCAGAATCCCAAATGAAGCCTCAATTATTACTGCCTTCATCATCTTACGCCTCAGTGTCAACTACTATTCCTAAGCTTTATCTTAATAAATAGTTGCTGCAGCGATTTACTTGAAAACTTTCATGATTAATCTAAAAAATAGGAAAATTAACGTGTATGCTCTTGGTTTATTAGTGACAGTTATTTTTTGACGCGTCGAATTTCGAATACCACTGGATTTTCGGCGTCTGGACAGGAATTGAAAATTACGTCTTTATCTTTAGCCCATGGAAACTCTACACCATAACGCATAGCGTAGACTTTAGGAAGCAAAACCATCAGTGCACTGTAGCAGATGTTGCCTTTCACTGATTTGCCATCAAAAATTATTTTATCGCCAACTTTATGTCCAAAGTTACATTTTCCTTTCTGACTTTTCACAGTAACCTCAACTAAAGACACGAGGGTACCTCCATTAGAGGCATATATAATCAAAGAGTGAATGGATAAATTTTGCGTAAAGCCTACTAAATAACCCTAATTTGACAGTTTTTACATCGCAAAAATTTTAAGTGCTCCAAATCAGATATTAAAATGGCAACTGTGAAGAGCTGAAATTTATGAACAATTTCAAAAATATAGTTGAAAAGCTTAAAACGTTGGAAACTGAACGGAAAAATCTTTTGCTGGAAATTGAAGAGCTTAAAAAGATGGCTGATTCAAAGGCTAAAGCTTTGGAAAGTGAAATAGGTATGCTTAGGGAAGAAGTGAAATCGCTAAGAATACTTCTTGGCGCTGAAGAGACAGAACCTGAGTCTAGATCGAAAAAGAAAAAATGACAAGGCATACGGAAAAGTTAGCACTATTTGCTTTCAAAATAGCTAATTATTAATTCTAAGCCCTCTTTTGCGAAGATTAGTGAGAATAAGATTAATGCAAATCCTAAAGCACGAACAACATAAATATAATGCTTACTTTTCACAAAAGACTTAAATTTTTCTACGATTATAGCGATGCCTATTTTTGACCCGATGAGCAGACTGTAAAAGCCTAAAATGAACAGAACGGTTGCTGAAATATGCACATCTAAGCTTCTGAAAATGATTGGGCCACCAATAGAGAGCCAAAACAAGTAAGGTTGTGGATTTAAGAAATTTGTAATAACGCCTTGCCTTAGAGCGTTTTTTGTTACAGGTTTAACTTCCAATTTATCGGTTTTAACTTTCAAATTTTCAACACCTAAATAAAACAGGTAACAAACACCAAACAATGAAATTATCCCAATTATAAGACTAAATTTTGCTAAACTCGACAGTATGAACAATGCAAATAGAACGATTGGTAAATCTGTGATCAGAGGAGAAACTGCGATTTTTACTCCTTCCTTTCTTCCATATTTGAAAGTCTCAGAAAAAACCAAAGCAAGGAGAGGACCTGGAGAGACTCCTGCAGCAAGACCAAGAATTATCCCCGAAATTAAGAACTCGAATTCTTCGAGCATACGAATAATTTATCTTATTAAAGTGATAACGTTTACTGAAAATGCTCGTGGTGAAAGGGTCTTTGAACAGTAGTCGGTTAAGCGTTAGTCTTGCTGGTTTGAAGCTTGTTAATCCGACGATGTTGGCTTCGGGGATTTTGGGTTATTCTGCGGAGACATTAGAGAATATTGTTAAGGGTGGAGCGGGTGCCGTAGTTACAAAATCTATTGGGGTAAAGCCGCGATCTGGCTACGCAAACCCAACTGTCGTTCAAGCTAGTTGCGGCTTAATAAACGCCATGGGGCTTCCAAACCCTGGGATAGACGAGTTTGTGAAGGAAATTCGCAGAGCAAAAACTGTTTTGAATGTTCCTTTAATCGTGAGTATTTACGGTTTTTCAGAAGGTGAGTATGCAACTGTAGCCAAAAAGGCTGTGGATGCAGGTGCTGATGCCGTGGAACTTAATGTTTCATGTCCACATGTTAAGGAGACAGGCTCGGAAATTGGGCAGAACCCAGAAGTTTTATCGAAGGTTGTTAGAAAAGTTAAGGTCTCAGTGGATAAGCCCGTTTTTGTCAAGTTATCTCCAAATGTTACAAGCATAGCTGACATTGCTGAATCTGCGGCTAAAGCAGGTGCAGATGCTTTAACAGCAATTAACACGGTTAAAGCCATGGCAATAGACGCTGAAACAGTCATGCCGATACTGAGCAACAAAGTCGGGGGGCTTTCAGGTCCAGCTGTAAAGCCTATAGCAATTAGGTGTGTTTACGATATTTACGAGCAGGTTAAAGTGCCAATAATAGGGTGCGGCGGCATAACAAACTGGCGGGATGCAGTAGAATTTCTCTTAGCCGGAGCTTCAGCAGTCCAAATAGGCACTGCAGTAGCCCTAAAAGGCTCAAGCGTGTTTAAGGCTGTTACACGCGGAATAGAAACGTATTTGAAAAGTAAAGGTTTTGAGAGCGTGAACGAAATTGTCGGAATATCGCACCGCTGCTAACAAGCTAAGAACTACACGTATTTTAAGCATAGAGACTGAAAGCCCGGCAGTGAAAACCTTCACGTTTAAGGGTAAAGAGTGCGCAAAGGCTAAGCCGGGTCAATTCTTAATGCTTTGGATTCCAGGAATCGATGAAATCCCATTAAGTATATTGGACGTTGAAGAAGATGGAACAGTTGCCGTGGCTGTCAAAGAGGTTGGCGAGGCAACACAAGCATTACATAGGAAGAAAACTGGTGAATTCATAGGCGTACGTGGGCCTTTTGGCAACAGCTTCACCGTAAACAAAGGCAAGATATTATTGATTGGGGGTGGAACAGGTATAGCTCCGCTGTTGTTCTTAGCCAAAAAATCACTGTATAAAGTGGAAAAGTTGGTTTTTGTGATGGGTGCAAAAACAAGAGAAGAACTGCTGTTCACAAACAAACTAAGAGATATGTGTAGTAAAGGGAATTTTATCGCGACAACTGAGGATGGCAGTTATGGCGTTAAATGCTTAGCCACAACACCATTGGAATCACTTTTGGCAAAAGAAAAGTTTGACATGATTTACACTTGTGGACCTGAACAAATGATGCGTAAAGTTTTCGACCTAGCAGAAAAGCACGGAATAGCCTTGGAAGCAAGCCTAGAACGTTTAATGCGCTGTGCCATAGGCTTGTGTGGAAGCTGTATCATCGGAAAGTACCGCGTTTGCAGAGACGGTCCAATATTTACAGGCGAACAACTAAGAGAGGTTAAAAACGAATTTGGAATTTCAAAACGCGATTTCAACGGGAAGAAAATACCATTGGAATAGTTTTTATGCACAATGTTATGATGTGTTTACCAACAAGGAAGTTGTGTACTCCACATGCCAATAACCCCGCTACACGGACTTGCTATTATTTTCCTCTATTTCAAGGATAGAAAAAGAATTGATCCTCTCGCTTTAATGGTTTCAGCTACGTTCATTGATTTGGAACCCCTTTACTACCTGCTGATCGGAGAACCATTCGACCATAGGATTTGGCATGGATTTGCACTAGCCCTTACAATTTATCCCATACTCATCACAATTGGCGTCTACATCGCGGAGTACTTTTTCAAGGAAAGACTATGGTCTGTATACGAAACTGTGCGCCTTAAACCAAGTCAAGTGCGATATCCACTATTTAGTATATACTTTTGCAGCTTATTCGGCGGCGTGAGCCATATCTTCTTCGACATGTTCACTCATAAAAGCATGCCTTACGTGATCTATCCCCTAACGTATGGAAACCCTTTCTACAGCGTACAAGCCTCAATAATAGTGGAGATAGCCGTAATCTTGTTAGCGATTTACTCCTGCATACAGTGGTTGAGACAACGAGCATCGAGTTGATGATGCTATATAGGCTCAACCTTGTTTTAGATTTGCTTGTTTTGGAAGGTTTTTTATTTGTGTTGTGTCAGATAGTATGCTCTAAGTGGAGGTTTAAGACTTTGGAGTTGAAGGGCAGTCGAACTGAGCGAAATTTGTTGGCGGCCTTTGCTGGTGAATCACAAGCAAGGGCACGCTATACTTTCTTTTCTAGTGTAGCAAAGAAGGAAGGGTTTGAGCAGATTTCTGCGATTTTTCAGGAGACGTCTGATAACGAGAAGGAGCATGCAGAGTTGTTTTTTAAGCTTTTGAAGGGCGGGCTTGTGGCGATTTCAGCTGAGTATCCTGCGGGTGTTATTGGGTCAACTGCGGAGAATTTGTTGGCTGCGGCTGAAGGCGAGAAGCTTGAGTGGGGAACATTGTATCCTAGTTTTGCTGAGATAGCGGAGGAGGAAGGTTTTGCGGAAGCAGCTAGGACTTTTCGTATGGTTGCTAAGGTGGAAGCGTATCATGAGCGGCGGTATCGAAAGTTGTTGTCGAATCTTGAGCATGGTAAGGTTTTCAAAAAAGATGTGCCTATTAAATGGAAATGTAGGAATTGTGGTTACGTTTTTGAGGGCAGTGAGGCGCCTGAGAAATGTCCCGTTTGTGCGCATCCAAGAAGCTACTTTGAAGTTTGGTGTGAGAACTATTAAATCTGCCTTTCTGAATTTGGCGTACGCTAAATAACGTTAAGTGTTGCAGAAAAATGCGCGCTTTATGTCTAGAAAAGTCTGCGTTTCTTTTTTTCGTGTTTTTTGGTTTCTTCTACGGGTTGTTGGCTCATTTCAGGTTCTTCGATTGCTGTCACTGTTACTCCGTCTTCTATTGGCTCTTCTTCTTGCACTGTTTCAGTAACTTCTAATGCTGGCTCCTCTTCTTCTGGCGCTGGTTCCTCGGGTGGTTTGAAAGTTTCTGGTTCTTGAGGTGCTTTCGTTAATCTTTTTTCCAGTTCAGATATTTTAGCTTCTAGATCGTTCACAGCATTTTGCATCGTTTGATTATGATCTTCTAGCCCTTTAATCGCTACTTTTTCTTCAAGTATCTTTACTCGTTCATCCAAGGTTTTTTCTTTTTCTTCTAGAGAGCGCGACACTTCTTCTAATTCTGTCCTTTTATTTTTTAGTTTATCGAGTTCTTCTGATGGCGTCAATTTATTTCACTGAAGGATTCTGTTGTGGGTAGATAAATAACAGTTTTATGAAGGGAGAATCGATATTCAAAATTCAATTATGAAAACACTCAAAAACTATGATAGCGCAAAAACTACTAAATGCATCCCCATTTCCCGACAGTTTTTACTTATTTAGAACCCAGAAATTCTAAGGCTTTTTCAACGATAGTTTCGTGTAGTTTTTCTCGGTTTTCTTGTGTTACCACAATTATTTCCACGTCTTCTCTCTTTTTCACTTCGTCTATCAGCCTATCCTTTGCCTTCCAATGAACAATGCCAACTAAAAGCTTTCTGCTTTCAACAGCTCTCTCGACCGTTTCCTTAAACTTTTCTGAATGCAATTCCATAGGTCCAATCTCGTCTATGGCTACTACATCAAAATCTTCAACAGCCCTAGCTATTGCTTCTGCACCTGTACCATTAAGGTCTTGCATGTTAACGCGATATCTGCCAACCTGCGGACCACTCTTCTGATTCACATGAGCAAGCCATCCACGCTTACCACTGCCCAAATCTAAAATCTCAAAACCTACACGCGCTCCACATGAACGAATTTCATGGCTCACCATTCCACCAACGCTGTAAGCCTTAGCTTTCAATGCTTCAACAGTCCTCATCAAAACTGTTGTCTTTCCAACACATGGACTTCCAGTTAAAAGCAACAGACGCTTTTTCAACCGCTAATCATCTCTAAACCTGAAGTCCAATATTTCCCAAATGGTTTGCTATTGTGCTCCTTCTTTTACCTTCTTCTTGATTCCAGAGTCTTCAAATCTCTTCTCCAACGCCTTGGCGATGTCTTTTGGAATCTCTTTTTCAAACGGCAACTCTGCAGCCTTCACCAATCGCTCCAAAAGCGTCTGACTCAGCTTGCCAGCGGAGACAAAAGCGTCTGAACCACACCAGCGCAGGTCTTCAAGGTTTGTGTGCATTATTTGGGCTGCTCCTCCTGTGCGTGACAGCGCAACCGAAGGAACACCGTAAAAGGCTAAAGGCATGTGGTCTGAGCCCCCCGGCCCCAACTCGCTTGTTATTTGGAGAGGTATTCCAAGCTCCTTAGCGGTGAAACGCATTAGCGACTTCAAGTCTTCAGATCCCAAAACAATGGCGTTCAACGCTCCGAGTAATATTCCATGAACATCGAAGTTAAGATAAAGCTTGAGGTTTTTGCTGTTCTCCAGGTTTTCAGCATGATTGAGTGAACCGCGCAGTCCAAGTTCCTCAGAGCCGAATGCTGCAAATTTTAGAGTGCGATTCAGTTTTTCATGAGCGAAGATTCTTGCCAATTCAAGCACAACGGCTGTTCCCGCCGCGTTGTCATGTGCGCCTATAACAGTTCTAACAGTGTCATAGTGCCCGCCCACGAGTATGTCTTCGTCTTCAAGAGACCCTGAAACTTCACCTAGAACGTTTTGGCTTTTGGCAGTGACTTTTTCTACTTCTGTAACGATTTTGAGTCTTTTCTGTCCCTTCAACACGTTTAATACATCATCATGTGCCATGGATACGGCGGGGATGTTTTTCTTTTCGGTATATTTTGCCCTAATTGAGCGATAAATGGTGGGTGCTAAGGGAGTTCGTGAGGGATAGATCAGGGCAAGAGGTCCAGCGTTCAAAATTTTGTAGAAATCTTTCTGGTAAAGAACTATGCCTAAAGCGGCGATTTTATTCTTAATGTTTTTTAGTGCTTCTGGCGATGTTGACTCTAACATCACTACTTCGCTTTCAACGCCTTGGGGTGTAGTTGATAGAGAATTTCCAACGGCTGAACATTCTAGTTGTGTGCCATCTGGAAGCGAAGCCTCCTCCTTCAAGATTCGACTTGTCTGAACCTCAAACTCTTCCATTCGAACATTGGTAAGTCCGAACTCTTCAAACCAAGCCTTTATTTGTTGAGCTGCGCGTCGCTCTGAATTTGTTCCTGATTCTCGGTTTCCAATCTCTTTGACAAGTCTTTCCATGAAATGATATGCTGAATCGGCGTCAAAAGATTTCATTTAGCATGTTCACCTTTCTCAATAATTTAAATGTGACAAGTAATAAAGACTATCCCTTATGCTTTTTCCAAATCATTTATATCATATATTTGCTATCTTACGACTTCTAGGTGCTTGGAGAAATGCTGTTGACTGAAGGCTTCGAAAATGTGAAAAGCCAAATTGGCTTTTGCGGTCTTGTGTGCGCGCGTGCAACGGTTTCTAGCCCCTCTATTTGGAGCCTAATAGAATGCTAATAGACGCCAAATATGATTTAGTTGTGTTAGGATGGTTTTTGCTTGTTGGTTGGAGGTTCATTGAGCCAATTCTTAACTTTCGACGCGAGCAA
>Ga0172362_10005593_pt1 | contig 10876 bp, 8 predicted proteins | sample LakKivs1_kivu2a2_FD_114534 | JGI IMG/M metagenome (GOLD analysis project Ga0172362, IMG submission 114534) | Sediment microbial communities from Lake Kivu, Rwanda - Sediment s1_kivu2a2 | ecosystem: Environmental > Aquatic > Freshwater > Lake > Sediment | place: Rwanda: Western Province, Lake...
AATGATGAAACTCGCTAGTATTTTCATTTTCATATTTTCCTTTCTCCTATTTGGCGATTATACTAGCATGAGTTGCGAATATGAAGTTTGTGGAGATTAGTTCTAGTAGCCTAGCAGTCAAAATACTCGCAAACAGAGGGGAATTCCGTCCACTCAGCCTAATGTCTGTTCCGCCAAAATAGGCAGGCCGTGAAGAACACGGTCTTAATGCGGGAAAACCTGACCAATATAGAGACCTTACTCAGATTGTCTGAACCCTTAGTATATGTACGCTCGGGTAGTTCTCGCCACTGATTCGTTGGTAGCGGGGGGTAGCTCCAAACTCTCATCCAAACTCGTGAAACACAATTGACAGCTTTGCGTTAATTCATATTTTACCGTACTACCTATAACATAAGCTTATTTCTTATTCAGAGCAATTTAGAATTATGGCAACAGGTGAAGAAAACAAGCTGAAAATTGACAAGGCCATTGAAGAATACAAAAAAGCGAAAGAAAGATACGAGGATTTCGCCCGATCTATATCCTTTATTCTTGAGAAAATTCTAAAATCAAAAAAAATTAGATATCAGCAAATTCAATATAGAAGCAAGGATATAGCGTCTTTAAGAAGCAAACTTGAAAATAACCCCAATTTGCTAAATACCACAGTTCAGGATTTAGCTGGATGTAGAGTAATTTTTTATCTTGAAGAGGACATTTACCGATTTGTCGAACTTCTCAAACAGGTACTAAAAATTGTGGAGATGAAGGATAAACGTAGCCCCGACGATTACAACGCTTTGCACGTAATCGTAAAATTAGATAGCGCAAGAGAGGGAATGGTCGAGTATTCTGGCTTTAAAGACACGATCTGCGAAATTCAGTTAACCACTCCACTGTTCCATGCATGGTCTGAGATAAACCATGACATAGGCTACAAGACTGATACAGAATTGAAAAAGTTTTCACAAAAAGACTATGATTTCCTTGAGAAAAAACTGTCTGAGATAATGTCTAATTATCTTGTCAAAGCAAGTTACACATTTTCTTTTATAGTTAGCCAGTTTGCAAGGCTCAAAGAAGGAAAACAAACATTAAACATCGATACGTTGGGAGAGGTATCAAAATCCGACTCCAACGAGCAAATCCTATCTTACCTGAATAAGTTAGCCAGCTTCTCTACCTATTATCGGCTACCACCGGAATTTGACTTCCTGCCTGTTCTTGAAGGCATCTGGGCTAAAGCACAGCAAAATGACGAGCGGTCACAACAAAAGAAAGCGTCCGATATAATTGCCGCTTCTTTCCGCCTCATTAGGCCCGTCAAGTATTGGGACTACAAGAAGGTTATCGACATTTGTGTCAAACGATGCTCCGAAGATCTGTTCCAGAATGAATGCCTCGGTACACTAAAGGAATTCAGCAAGTATGACTTGAATGCTGTCAAGCTAATCGGTTATGATCCCCAAAAAACACTGATTACATCAATTTCGAACATGAAAATAGAAAAAGCGGAGATCAGGGACGCTTTGATTTCAATCAGCAATTTGCTGCTAAATAACTCCATTGAGGGGTATGCCCAGGAGCAATTCAATACCCTCACCCTGATGATGGGGCCCATTCCAGTAAATGACACACTTAAGGAAATCAGGAAAGCTGCCATAGCGCTGTTGCTTAAGCTGTTCGAGCGAGAAACGAATTACAAGGAATCGGAAAACATTATCGCGGCGCTGTTCAATTGTGCATCGCCTATACATCACGGAAAAATGACGGAAGAACATTCTAAGACTATCCACGAGAACCTTGAAATCATCCTTGCTTTCATAAACGTAAACTATAGCAAGCTGAAAAATCGCAGTAAGAAGAGCATTGAAGGACATCTTTCAAGGGGCTTTATAAGCAAATACGAGTCTGTCCTAATTCAAGAGGTGCGTGCAAAAATGGCAAAAGACGCTGACTATTTGAAATACAAGGCGCTTGTCGGATATGATTTGGACTATGGACTAGACTTTAAGGACATAGAATCCAAAAGAAGGGAAAGCCTTGACGGCTATATCGCACAAATTACAGATGACAACATAGACGAATGGAAGAATTACCTCATAAACGAGTTATTGGATGGGTTCAGCGACCAAAACCAAGGAGAATACTATAACGTACACTACCTGCTGCGCATGCTGGCAACTCATAAACCAAATGAAGGAAAGAGACTCCTTGACGTCCCTGAACTGTCCAAATTCAGAATATCCTTGCTCATTGGATTACTGGAAAGCGATAAAAAAGCTGAAATCAAAGAAACCATTAAAAACAAGATAGAAAAGGGAGAGAACCTAGCTGAAATCGCATCAGCTTTCTTCTCAATCAAGGACATAGACGCAATAATAGTGTCGGAACTCACGGACAAGATACTTTCCGGCAAGGATGTTCCATCCCTTCTTGCAGCATTGCAAACAATATGCAAGCACTATCAGGGTAACGAGCATTTCAAGGAGGTGTTCGTCAAGGTAATAGGAAGACTTACCGACCTATCTTTTCATGATTGGCCCGAAAAAATGTCATACCTAGCGGAACCTATAACAAACGGCCTTACTGCCGAAGAGTATCGAACCATACTAAAGAATCTGGTTCTTAAGGATACTGTGGACTATCCAACTGAACAGATTTTATTGCCCTTAGCTGAGAAAGAACCCAAACAAATAATTGATTTTTTCCGTCAGCGGATTGAAAACAGGGGAAGCGATGAGGGCATGATCGACGCCGTCCCATACAGGTTTCTGCTATTAGGAGACAGGCTCAAGATTAAAAGTGACATAGTAATTAAAGAGATTTTGAAACTAGTTGAGTCTGAGGATTGGAAATTAAAATGGGGTGCAAGCAGCCTGCTTACTGCAATATTTCCAGTTATAGATGAAAATCTTAGTGGTGAGCTAGGAGAACTTGTCAAAACAAAAGATAGTACAAAGCTGGACAATGTTCTTTGGGTTTTGGACAGATACGATGGCAGTCCGGGTGTGTTAGCTATCGCCAAAGAGATTGTTGAGAGCTTCCAAGTAACTGACCAATTGAAATCACGGCTTCAAGGTTCTCTCTCTAATACATCCGTCTTGATGGGCGAGGATGGCTTGATAAAAGCATATGAAGAAAAAATTGCCTCTGTAAATTCATGGAAATCTGACACACATAAATCCGTTGCTGAATTTGCAGAATCTTACATCTCATACCTTGAAAATTCCATAAAATACGAGAAAGCACGTGTCAGCCGAGATATTGACTTAAGAAAGAACGAATTTGAACGAATTAAGGCGATAAGTCAATAAAATAAATCAGGTCAATGAAAATTTAATTATCAGTGCAGTACTACGTAGATTTTCATCCTCTGCTATCTTCATTTCCGTTACGACTTAATCGGTGTGCATTTATGTCAAGCGCGCGCCTAGGCCTATACTCGGAGTTTGACTCGGAAAGCACGATTGACAGGTTTTTGTTAATATCAATAAAAACGAATCCTAACGGTGCCGAGGGCTAGCTTCACAGGAGCGTTTACACCGTCGTTACACATTTAACATACTTATGCTTACCTAGATATGGATGATGTCTTGTGCGCGTCTCATGTAAGCTATTAATATTTTTGAATTACAGAATACTCTATGGCACTTCGTAGCATAGAAGAGACCAAAATCAAAGGATGAGTATGTGAATGGATAGGATTCGCTCATTACTGCTTACAATCATCAAGAGCTTTGGAGGTGAGCTTAGGCATCACCTAGACAGAAGACTATCGAGGGCATTGTTATCGCAATTCAGCGGTCGTGAAATTAACCCTGACGAATTTCGCCACATTCTAGATACTCTGGAAGAAGATGGTTTTGTCGAGGTGAACAAAGATACTAAGGACATTCGAATTACCCGAGAAGGTTTGACCATCCTTGGAGTAGGCAAAGAGGAGAGTCAAGCTCGGATAATTTAGAAGCATAATCGCATCTTATCAACAGAAAATTGATGACGAGAAAGAAGCTTTTGTGAACGAGATACTGGACGCAGTGAGCAAGGAAACACAATATTTCGAAAGACGTATTCAAGACTTCACAGAATTTGGGGATGAATACGGGACAAATGGTTTTCTGGGCAAAACAAGATTCAAGAAAAGTGTTGATTGGCTCACTTTTTCGTCGATAGCTTACATCAGGGAAAAAGATTTCAGAAGTAAACTGAGATACGTTGACAATATCCGAAAGACTTTCAAGAACATCCACTGCCTAGTGAAACCAAGGGAAGAATCGGTTGAAGTTGTACTTCTTGAACCATTCGACTGGAAAGGAGAAGTCCAAACAACAGGTTTTCAGCTCACTCAAGAAAGACTTGCTATCTCTCCCTCCGAACTTGATCGCGATCTCATCGAGTTTCTTGTAACGGAGTTATTGAAAGAGCATCTTGTTTCAAAGAAGCTTGTGAGAGTTGGGAATACTGAGAAATTCGTAGATTTCTCGAAATCGTTCAGGTTGAATACTCGAATCGGTGCGGTTAGATGCGTCGAGGGTTTCAACATGAAGGTGGAAGTGAAAAAGGATCTCTGTATGGTCTGGATAGATCCTTCAAGAATTCAATTGTACACGCTAATGGACTGTATCAACTTTCTCCGATTGACATATGGTGAAAAGGAAATTGCTGAGAGACTGAAGGGAGCAAAAATCCATGTACTCCCAAGAAGAAGTGAAGCGTACATCACAGACGTTGCCTACAACCAAGATATGAGAAATTTCGGAGGTTTTGACTATGTCAATTACTGGAAATCTACCTACAACATGGATGTGGAAAGAAATCAAGCAATCGCTACCGTATCGTTTGGACAAACTCTGTCGCTCAAATATCCTTCTGATACCATCTATCTTGATAAACAAGAAATCGAAAGACGTGTTGGATATTGGAAAGATAAGGAAGCATTGTCATTAGAGCCTCAGAAGCGTGTGGAAAAAACTAGGAGCATCCTTTCTGATTATTTCGCAGATACTGAAATAGATTTTCCAGACATTTTCGAGCTGACCATTGTTGACAAGATGCCGAGTTGGAAAGAGCTTGGTTCATATGGATTTTCTGCAAGGACGGTTCGTGTGTTACCTCCAAGCTTGATATTCTCAAAAGACTTGCGTAACACAAGCTACGATCCTAGAGCAATTTTCAAATTCGGGCCCTATGCAGCCAAACGAGACATTTTCATCTGGAAGATTTTCGTGCCTGTTGAATACTCGGAAGTGCGAGTTCAGTCTTTCATCGACCTGGTAGGCTCTGCCTACAATCAACACCAATTCGGCCGATTGTTATCTGACCCGGATAAGGTAATACAAAGAATACCTACAGAACTCTACGGCTCTAGACCTCGAAAAGAGGTAATCTTGAGGATAATTCGAGACCTACCAAAACCAGACAAGAGCAAACTAAATGTAGCTATATTGTTGGTGCCAAATGAGTTTTCGCAACTTTATAATTTTGCAAAAGTGGCCATAAACGAAGAACTTGGCATACCTGATCAACTAATCCGCGAACACACATTTTCGCAGATTGCTGACAAAGGGAACTACAGCCTTGCAAAGACGCTAGCTCTTCAACTCTTCATTAAATCACTCAGAAATAGCGAAGAAGTACCTTGGATATTATCCAGGCCCTCAGATGGAAAAGGAAAGACCGTCTATGTTGGATTCGGTTTTTCGAGGGAACCCGCAACCGGTAAAGAAGCCAACTCATTTTTTGCTGTCTGTGATTCAGTTGGCAAATCAGTCATCCAAAGGACCATCGGTATTCCTTTCAAAGGGCGATATATTGACATCGCTTGGCTGACGGATTTCTTTGATGCAGTGAGAAACGAGTTACAAAAGTTGTCCATTCCTAAGTTCGAAAGACTTGTTGTTTACCGTACTGGAACAATGTATGACAATGAAAGGGAAGCATTACATGAATGGTTGAGTTCAAGCAAAAATGATGGTTATTGGGACAACGTTTCTTTGGATTTCATCTCTGTGAAGCCAACTCTAAAAAGAATATTCAAATTCGGCGAGACTGCATCGAATCCTGAGACTGGCATTTGTCTAATCCTTAATCAAGATGAAGCTTTGCTAAGCACATCCTCAATTCATGAACGCAAACTCTCTCAGGGTACAGTCATACCCGTGCACATTGTTAAGGAAAATGAAACCAGCACGGATGTAATTGATATCGTAAAGGAATATTGTGATAGAACATATCTTAATTGGATGGCTCCCATTACTGGTTGCAAGTGGCCATTAGAATTGCATATTGCAAACAATCTTGCTGAAATAGCCCGCTATACAACGCGCGAATTTGTCTACATATTCGTGTGAAGACTATGTACGAACTTGTCAAAGCCAAACTAGAGAACTTTCAGAGTGGAACAGATCTAGAAAAAGCCAAGCTAGAGAATTCACCAACCGTGAATCATTTCGTTGAGCTACTTGGTGAAAATCCATCTGGGTGGCTCTTTGTAAAGAAATGGATAGAACAAGAAGAAAGAACTCCATTATTAATAGTTAATGGAGAATTCAACGCAGAGAACATGAGGAATAATCTATTAGGTTTTGCAGACACTCACTATCTGCGCAAGTTTGCTTTCGATTTCTTATACTGGATTGATGGTCTTGATCAAGCTCAAGCAAATCAGATGAACAATTTCTTGTTCAAGTTACTTCACGACAAACTTCTGATACCCAAAAAGGAGGTGTTGTGTTATTGTCCCTCCTGCGGATCGGCCAGTTTAACGCTTATGAAGAATTTAGAGTCATTCATGAAGGAAACGTGTCTAAAATGCGAGGGGATAAAACTCAGACAAATACTAGCTTCGACGCTCAATGATGAGCTGAAGAGAAGTATCTGGAACGGGCAGCTCTTGGAAATTTACACCACTAATGTGCTGAAGAAAGAAGGCATCAAGTTCATAGGAGGACATGCTAATGGTTATGAATGCCTCACTAGCATCAGATACAACACACCTCATGGCGAAGGAGAAATTGACAGCATAGGCATGACTGGAAACGTTGTGGTGTTCATTGAAAACAAGATGACCTCCCTGAATCTGACGGAATTCAGGAAGGAGAACGAAATCTTTGACGATATATTTGAAAAACTCAGTAGAGAAACTCCAAACTTGATCAAGCTCAAAGTCTTCATTGCTTTTAGAATCGACAAAAACATAGAGGCTTCGAACTATTCTGATTGCCAGTTCATCAATATCTTTACAGAACCAAACATTGGAAAGAGCATAAAGGATAGAGTCATGAAGGCCAGTTCTCAGGAAACGATTGATGATTATTTAGAAAGATCCAAATAAGATGTGGCCTCTATTTGTAAGCGCATTGGTTGGTTTTGACATCTGTCACTGCAATTTCGTATCTTTTCCATTTGCCCTTTCCTTCAGATTTTATCAAACCAAGATTGACCATCTTTCGCATGTAATTTCTATAAGCCCTATCAACGACCGGGCTTTTCATCAGAGTGCAATATTCATTATAGAGCAATCCAGAGGATAGTCTTCTTTTCTTTTCAAGAATATCATAAATTGCTTTCTGATGTTCGTTGAGTTTGTCAAAAGGATAGATCCTCTTGAGTTTGTTCAATTCATTTATTGTTTCTTCAAGTTCTCGCATGGTTACTTCATTCAAGTATCTGATCTCGGCTTTCTTTCCGGCCTTTCTCACTATTTCTAAACCAGTTCTTGCGTCTCCTTGAGCTGCAACTGACGCAATTTTGATGAACTCATTCTTTAGCGAACCAGGTCTGAATGCAAATTCCACGCGGTCACGTATTATGTCATAAAGCTCGTCAGTTTTGTAGGAAGGAAATTCAATTTCCGTCAAGGCAAGACTGCTCCGAATTCTTGTTGTCAGATTCGCAAGGACATGACAGCGCGTTGAAATCAGTATCAATCCACAGTTGCTTCTCGCTAACAAATACAACAAGTCAAAATCATCAAGCCTATCCACTTCATCAAGACAAACATGATTTTTCTTTTCTTCACTATTCTCTCAAGGGATTTTGTCAATTCACCAGTTGGTTCTCTTCCATGCACAGGTACCTGCAAGCAGAGCAGAATCTCTTTCAGAACCTCATGCGTAGTTCGATACTTCCAGCAATTTACATAGGCCGAGATTTCCTTGAAATAGTTCTCAAGAATCCATCTTGCGATTGTTGTCTTTCCGGTGCCCGAGGTACCCATCAGGAAGATGTTTTCAATCGAACGATTCTTCAACGCAGGTTTCAGACATCTTTCAAGTTCTCTGATCTGGCCTTCCCTGTGCAAAAGTCGCGTTGGAATAAATGCCTCAGTCAAGGCTTCTTCGTTAACAATGATTGGAGCATCATCAGAACTCATGATAAGATTATGTTTCGATAATTTGAGTCGTTAACGTTCCGCTAGACGTTCCGATAGGATAGGCTAAGAGGCAGGTTTGCCAAACGCTATCAAAAGGTGAACATACAAAATCCATTGTTTGATTACTCCTCCAAATGTTCTATGACCTTTTTCAAGAACGTCCTAAAACTCTCCAAGAATTTGAAGAACTCCTCTTCATCTATCGTTTGCAGCAACAGTCCTCTTTCTTCTCCCCATCTGAACGGTTGTGATGTTAGTATGTCTTTTTTCGCTTCCAAGTTCTTTCTGTATTTTTCATAAAGATCAAGCATGAACCGCGTTTTGGCGACAATTTGATCGTGGATATCATCCAATCTTATTCGGTAATTCTTACATATCAGGTACACGTCAACAAAGTCACGCGCCTTGATTCCCAAGCGAGTCAGGATTGAACGAACCTTCTCACAGAGAATTTCGCGTACATCATATACGTCAAAATGGATTTTCTGCGTGTATTCTGCACACTCTGGAAACAGCAGTTTCAATTCTTCATTATCTTCTGATAACAGCGATTTCAGCTCTGCTTTCCTAAAGGCAAAATACAGTTTCTCAACAAAGTTTACCTGAACTTTCACAAAACTCTCTCGGTTCAGAACTTCCGAACGATACCAGAGTTTGAATGTGCAGAATTTATTTCCGCCTCCCAGTTCGACATACCTTTTGTTGTGCTTCTCGCGCTTGAAATCTAAATCTCGCTTCGATGAGATCCCTTCGAAAAGTGCTCCAGTTTTGTCGATAACCTTTGACAGATACCCTCGGATAGTCTTTTGAGATTTGTTCCCGAAGGCCTTCTGGTCTTTCCATGTGAAGTCGATATCCTCTGAAAACCGATAGTAGCCGAGAAAGTGCTTTATCAGGCACGTCCCACCCTTGAAGACGAAGCTTTTGCGGAAAAATTCATCTTTGGAAAGGTCAAACAATATCTGGTGTAGCGTCAGGTCTTTCTCAATAAGGTCGGTTCTCTTGATTTTTTGAAGTTTCGCAACTTCATTTACGAAATCCTTTTTCAATCCATTACCTCACTTGCGACCTCTTGAACAGTTTTAGGGTAACTCTTTACGTATTCTTTGACTCTGACTTTTGATAAACTTGTGGTCCATTCAGAAATGTCAGCAGATATTCTTTCCTTTGGAACTCCATTGTATTTCCACACGTAAACAAAGTCCAGAATTGTTTTTTCAGGATTAGAATACGTAAGTTCATTCTCGATCAGACCAAACTTGAAGAGAGACGGCTTAAGCTTCATGAACTTGAACTTATAGCCCGCTATTTTCATAGGCTTTGCACGGAATATCCTGTCGTTGATTACATAGTCGATAGCAAAATGCTCATGTGTCATGTTATTGAGTTTGAGGGCCGTGTATAATCCGAAATACCAGTTTTTGACCCCTTTCAATTCGAGTCCTTTGGCCACCAACTCTAGATGATTATACTTGGCTTTTCCTAACTTGACCTCATCTAGGGATTTCACATAGAAAATCCCTTTGAAAATTCTTGTCAAGTGACCCCTAGAAGCAAAGTGTCCGATCGCCGATTTGTAGTCAAGCTTCATTTGTTTGCAGTAGTTTCTGAGTTCTGTAGAGGTTACAAACTCCTTGTTATCCATCCGGAGCTTTTTTAGCAATATGCTTTCTTTCATTCATATCACAATACGCCATTTTTGGCTTATTATGATATATATCACAAAGCAATATTTAAAACTAGCAGCCTCTGCCTCTACTATAGGCAAAACCTGCCCGCACGCACGTTCAATTTTCTATAACAAATGTTCATTATTTTGAACACGCCGAAAAATAGCTCGAATTATAGCCCTTCAATAGCGAAAAAGAGCTCGGAAATAGCTTATTTTATTAGTTTTGTATGGTAGCGGGGAGTAGATTTGAACTACTGATCTCTGGGTTATGAGCCCAGCGGGTTAATCCTGGCTACCCCACCCCGCTTCATATTCACTGGTCGGTAACCTGTCTACCTGAGACTTTCTGGAAATACTCTCTTATCGTATATTAGTGTTCTCATCGTAAAAACGTTTTAGTATTACACGCATTATTTGAGACCGTGGAGTGTCAAATGGACGAATCTTGCTTCCGTCAACTCTCAAATCCGACTTTGAAAGAACCGATCTTTGTGCAGGGCCTCCCAGGCTTTGGGAACGTCGGGAAAATAGCAGCGCACCTTCTGATCAAGTTCTGCGGCGCTAAACCCTTTATGGAGTTGTATTCGCCGTCTTTTCCTGACTATGTTTCCGTAAGCTCGAAGGGGATCTGTCACATGCCGCGGTACGAGTTCTATGCTGCACCTATGGAGAAGACTGATTTCATAATAATGACGGGTGACACTCAGCCGTCTTTTGATGACGTGCTTGCCCATTACGCGATTTGCAGTGATGTTTTGGGAGTTGTCAAGAAATATGGCTGTAGCCTTATCGTCACCATCGGTGGAATGCCGATAACTGAAGAGAAGGCGCAAGTGTACGTGGCA
>Ga0172362_10005598_pt1 | contig 10870 bp, 13 predicted proteins | sample LakKivs1_kivu2a2_FD_114534 | JGI IMG/M metagenome (GOLD analysis project Ga0172362, IMG submission 114534) | Sediment microbial communities from Lake Kivu, Rwanda - Sediment s1_kivu2a2 | ecosystem: Environmental > Aquatic > Freshwater > Lake > Sediment | place: Rwanda: Western Province, Lake...
CTTGATAAAACCTCAAACGATGGATGTCTTGTCCGTTCATATCATCACTTATTTACTTATCAGTGGTTAATATATAAGTGTTACTACTATCTGATAGAAAATCAATATATAAAGATTTCTATCCTACAACAAATAAATAAAAGGTGAAAACGTGAAAGGGGGGGTAATTTTAAGGGAAATAATCGAAAAAATGATGGAAAGTGAGGGTTTAGACTACAAAAAAGTCAATAAGATCATTAAAAAACAGTGCGAAAAACATAACCTAAAGGAAATGCCTACTAAAGTAGAACTTTTGAGTGTCTGCAAACCCAATGAAAAAAGAATACTTGAACAATACATGAGGAAAAAGCCGTCCAGGACTGTGTCCGGAGTGTCAGTTATAACTGTAGTGGTAAAACCGGCATCGTGTCCAGGAACGTGTATTTATTGCCCTAAAGGTAGTAATGCGCCACAATCTTATACAGGTTTAGAACCGGCAATACAGAGGGGTATAAGGAACGATTACGACCCTTTTTTACAGACAAAAGATAGGTTAAATCAGTATAAATTGACCGGGCATCCTTCGAATAAGATAGAAATCATAATTTTAGGTGGTACGTTTCTTGCTCTGGATAAAGACTATCAAGAGTGGTTTACCAAGAGAATACTGGACGCACTCAACGGAAAAGAAAGTGAGAGTTTAGAAGGAGCACAAAGGTTGAATGAAGCCGCAAAGCACAGATGCGTGGGTATAACAATAGAAACAAGAGCGGATTACTCTTTTCAGGAACATATTAACCAAATGCTTAAGCTCGGTACAACAAGAGTAGAAATAGGCGTTCAATCGATCTATCCTGAGGTTTTAAATAAAGTGAAACGTGGCCATACTGTAGAAGATATCATAAAAGCCACTCGATTAGCTAAAGATTCAGGGTTAAAGGTAACTTTCCATTGTATGCCAGGACTTTTTGTCGATTTTAAGAAGGATTTAGAACAATTCAAGATATTGTTTAAAAATCCAGATTTTAAGCCAGATTCTTTGAAGATATATCCTACACTCGTCATCAAAGGTACAGAATTATATGATTTATGGAAAAGAGGTGAATACAAACCGTTAACAACAGAAGAAGGAGTGAAATTAATATCAGAAGCAATGAAGTACATCCCAAAGTATTGTAGAGTTATTAGAGTTCAAAGAGATATACCGTCAAACAAAATCGTCACAGGAATCAAAAAAAGCAACCTTAGAGAATTGGTTGAAAAAGAATGTGAGGGAAAGGGGATAAAAATCCAAGAGATCCGATACAGAGAAGTTGGACATAAACTCGAAAAGGGAATATTGCCAGATATTGATTCTGTTAAATTATGTAGATTGGATTACGATGCTTCTGAAGGTAAAGAAATTTTCTTGAGCTTTGAAGATGTTAAAAATGATATTTTAATCGGATTTTTGAGATTTAGAGTTCCTTATAAACCTTTTAGGAATGAAATCGATGAAAAAACTGGATTGGTGAGAGAATTACATATATACGGCCAAACTGTACCCATAGGTTCGGTAAAACAATATGCATGGCAACACAAAGGTTTTGGAAATAAGTTATTGAAAGAAAGTGAGAGAATAGCAAGAGAGGAGTTTGATGTGAGAAAGATGATTGTTATAAGTGGGGTTGGTACCAGAAAGTATTATGCGAAGTTTGGCTACAAAAAAGATGGACCATTTGTTTCGAAAGTTTTATAATCCAAATAAAAAATATAACATATGTTCAAAAATTATAAGAAAATCCTAAACAGGGTTTTGGAAGAAATAAAACCAAATTCGATAGAAAAAAACAGATTAGAGTTCTTGAGTAAAAAAGTTTTAGAGATTGCTAAGAAAGAGGCAGCAAAATATAATGCAAGTCCTATATTGGCAGGATCATTAACTAGAGATACGTGGTTGCCGACAAAAAAAGAATTTGACGTTTTCATAATATTCCCAAAAACTATGAGTTTAGAAAAGTTGGAAAAACATGGATTGGAGATTGGAAAAAAGATAATTAAGAGACTTAAAGGAAATTGGTTGATTGAATATGCTCAACATCCTTATGTTCGGGGTTATGCGTATGGAACAGAAATGGATATAGTACCTTGTTATAAGATGGAATCTGGTGAAAGGATAAAATCTGCTGTCGATAGAACTCCATTCCATGTCGAATACTTAGATAAAAATTTACCGAGAAAATTATCTGATGATGTTAGATTGTTGAAACAATTTTGTAGTGCAAACAAAATTTATGGAGCTGATGCTAAAATAGAAGGGTTCTCAGGTTATGTTTGTGAGCTTCTTGTCATGTATTACGGGGGATTTATTAATGTTTTAAAAAATGTTGTGAATTGTAATACTGGAATAATAATTGACATCGAAAAATTCTATAAAAAAGATGAATATTCACGTCTGAGAAGAGAATTTAAGAGACAAGTCTTGATTTTAATCGATCCGACAGACAAGACTAGAAATGCCGCTGCTGCAATTTCAGCTAATAGTTTTTTTACACTAAAAAAAAGAGCAAAAGAATTTTTAAAGAAGCCATCTAAAGAAGCATTCTTCGAAAAAAAAATAGAACCAATAAATGAAAATGACTTAATATTGGTACAAATGAAAAGAAGGACTGAATTACTGTTAGTTGTTTTTGAACCGCCAAAAGTAGTTCCTGATATTCTATGGCCTCAACTTAGAAGATTTGCAGAAAGATTGGAAGGTATGTTGAAAGAAGATGAATTCATTGTTTTAAGGAAAGATATATACACTAATGAAAAGGATTTGGCAGTTATATTGCTAGAAATGGAAATTTCAAAATTACCATATGTTAATAAAAAAATTGGACCGTTAGTTTTTGATTTGGATGATTCTAAAAGATTTATTGAAAAATATAAAAAGATGGTTTTAAACGGTCCTTTTGTAGAGAATGATTTTTGGTGCGCAGAAGTTGAAAGAAGATTTACAACAGCTAGAGAAAAACTAGTTGACAGTTTATCTGAAAAAGAAAAAGTTTTAAAAGAAAAAGGTGTTCCAAACTTCATAGCTGAAAAAATTGCAAAAAAATTTGATATTGTTTGCGAGAATGATAACATTATGAATTTAATCAAAAAAAATGAAGACTTTGGTGTATTCTTGAGAAAATATTTTGAAAAAGAGTGTTTAATATGATAGTTAGACCGCCTGCAGTAGCAGGGATGTTCTATAACCTTAATTCAGAAATGTTAAAAAAACAGATTAAAAGTTGTTTCGATCATAAGCTTGGTCCAAAAAAAATAAAAGAAGAAAAATTCATTGCAACAGTAGTTCCACATGCGGGCTATCCTTATTCTGGGCCAGTAGCAGCATGGACTTATTCCAAAATCCCAAAAAGTAATTATATTATTCTCGGCCCAAACCATAGTGGTTTTGGTTCAAGATTTGGAGTAATGAGAGAAGGTGTATGGAAAACTCCTTTAGGTTCTGCAAATATAGAAGATGAAACTGCAAAGAAATTACTTGAAAATTGTCAATTATTAGAATATGACATTTTATCACATGAACCAGAACACTCGATAGAAGTACAATTACCTTTCCTTCAATATCGATTTGGAGAGAATTTTAAGTTTGTGCCAATATGTATAATGAATGAATTTCCCAGTTTTGATTTTCTTGAAGAATGTAGAGTTGTTGGAAAGTCAATAGCAAAAATAATCAAGGGGGGGAAGAAAAAATGGGTAGTAATAGCAAGTTCAGATTTTTCTCATTACATTCCATATGAAGATGCTTACTCAACAGACAATTATGTGATAGATGCGATATTGAAATTGGACGAAAAAGATTTCTTCTTAAGGTTACAAGAAAGAAATGCTTCTGTTTGTGGTTTTGGACCGATAGCTATTGCCATCATTGTTTCAAAAGAATTGGGTGCTAAAAAAAGTGAATTATTGAAATATGCCACATCGGGAGATATAACTGGTGATAGAGGGGCTGTAGTTGGATACGGAAGCATTATCTTGAAATGATTATTCTTGATATTTTGCTCCTGTAATGTTTTCTAAATCTTGTATCGCTATTGTTCTAGTTTCTTCAGACATGTTTAAAGCTGGTTGAATTTCTTCAACTATTTTTGGTTCTTTGACTGCTAAATTCTTTAAGATAGCTGAATGTTTAGCTGTTGATTCACTTAGAGTTTCCAAAGCGGGAACAACATTCACTTTTTTTTGTTTAGCTATTTCGATTTCTTCTTTTGCTTGGGTAATTTCATTTTGATAATTCTTAACAACTTCAGCAACTAGTTCAGTTTGTCCTGTACCAGCAATTTGTTTTGTCTCTTCTAATCTTTGTTCAGCATGTTGGACATGTAATTGAGCTTTCTGTAAATTATTAGTAGCTAACAAAAGTTGTAAATTTTCAATTGCTCTCTTTGAAGTATAAAAAGGACTTCCAGGGTATGCATTAACAGAAAGGAAATACCAACCACTAATGAAACTTAAAAATGCTACGATTAAAACAAAAGACCATCTGTAAGATACTGGATGAAGTATCTTCTGTGCTGGCCCAGTCAATTTATAATAAACCCATTTTCTGCCTGGTCTTTCAACTCTTTCTACTAAGTCAGAACTCTTTAATAAACTTAAATGTTCAGAAACAGTTGTTACATGTTTACCTAATTTTCTTGATAGTTCAGATGCTGTCATTGGCCTTCTTTCAAGAGCCTTAAGAATATCAGTTCTCGTATCGACAGTTAATGTCTTTAGTAAATTTTTTGATACTTTTAACTCCTCTTCTTCCATAATTACCAGTTGTTTACAATAAATTTAAACTTTATAAAGATTTAGGGTGAACACCATAAATTTTCCTACCGATTAAAAAACATTAATTTATCAAATTTTTCTTAGGTGATGAAATGAAAAAGAAAATAACTGCAATACTAGTAGCCATTTTGTTATGTAGCGTAAGTGGAGCAAGTATTGCTTTTGCAAAACAAGAAACAGAATCTAAAGGAATAGGATGTATCGGAGATATATGTATAATCCCACCATACTCTCAAAGACCAAAATATCCAGATGTAAAAATCGCTAAGGGAGTTGCAGTGAATAAATACACGTCAGAAACAGAACCAGTTGTCTTTTTGGTAATGAACTACAACGGAGAAATAAGTACATATTTGTTCATCGATGGGAAATTCTACGAAATGACAGAAATTGAGAAAGGTGGCAATTGGGAAACTGGAACAAAAGTGTTCAAGTACAAATCAAATGATGGCAGCATAATGACAGTTGTGATACAACATTTCGATACATACAGCATTGTAAGCATCGTAGCAGATTTCAAGGATTATTTAATAAACTTTGAACCAATATATGAGAATGAACCAAGAATAGCACAAATTGAAAGTATTGGAACCGCGACTCAACCAGTTTATCAAGAAGTAGTAAAAAAATTAAAACAAATGTCAGGAATTAACATAGAAGATATTTTCAGTAGACCAGTTGGCCAAATGACAGAATGGGTAGAATAAATTCTCGCTTTCTTTTTTTTATTTTTTAAATGTATTTTAAATTCAATTTTTAATATAACAAACTATGGAAAGGACAATTTTACTTAAATATACTCTGTTGAATGCGATACAACATAATGGAAAAGCTGATATTCAGGCCGTATTGGGTAAGATAATTTCTGAAGACCCAAAAGTGAGGAGTAAGATTAAGGAAATTATTCTTGAAATTAAAAAAATTGTTACAGAAGTAAATTTATTATCCCTAGAAGAACAAAAAAATAAGATTAAAGAATTAGGTTTTGAGATTAAAAAGAAAAAAGTTGAAGAAGTAAGGGAATTGTCTCCGCTGCCAAATGTAAAAAAATACAAAAAAATTGTAATGAGAATGGCACCCTTTCCTTCTGGCCCTTTGCACATAGGCAACTCTAGAATGGTTTTGTTGAACGATGAATATGTGAAAAAGTATAAAGGCAAACTCCTTTTAGTGATAGATGATACGATAGGATCCGAAGCAAAAATACCGACAAAAGAAGCTTATAAACTTGTAATTGATGGTTTAAAATGGCTTGGCGTAAAATGGCATAAAATAATCTACAAATCAGATAGGATGAAATTGTTCTACGAATGGGGTGAGAAATTAATAAAGATGAGACATGCCTATGTTTGTGAATGCCCGAAAGATGTTCTAAGAGAAAACAGAGAAAAAGGTTTTGAATGTAATTGTAGAAAACAAGATCCAAAAACAAACTTACAAAAATGGAAAAAAATGTTGAAAGGTGAATATAAAAGTGAACAAGCGACAGTTAGATTAAAAACTAATATGAAGCATCCTAATCCTGCTTTCAGGGATAGAGTTTTATTGAGAATATCAGATAGGGAACATCCAAGAGTTGGAAAAAAATATCATGTCTGGCCAATGCTTGAGTTTTCATGGGCAATAGACGATCATTTCCTTGGCGTAACACACATTCTAAGAGGAAAGGATTTAGTAATGGAAGATCTGATGGAAGAATTCATATGGAATCTTTTGAGATGGAAACATCCAGAATTTATACACCATGGTATGCTAAGATTTGAAGGCCTAAAGTTAAGCAAAACTCAGGCCAGAATGTTAATAGAAAAAGGTATATACGCTGATTGGGATGACCCTAGAACGTGGAGTCTTCAATCTTTTAAGAAAAGGGGATTTCTACCAGAGGCAATAAGAAATTTTATACTAAGTTTTGGGTTGAGTTTAAATGACATAACTGTTCCGCTTGAGATACTATATAGTGAGAATAGAAAATTAATCGACCCAAAAGTAAACAGATATTTTGCTGTAATAGATCCAGTTGAGATAAAAATAGTAAATGCTCCAAAAGTAAAGAAAGTGAGAGTTCATCTTCACCCAGATTTCCCAAGAAGAGGTTTTAGAGAGATTCCTGTTAATACTGATAAAATTTTCATTTCAAGAGAGGATTTCGACAAATTCAGAGGTAAAGAAATACGTTTAATAGGTTTGTTTAATGTTAAATTAGACAAAAAGGCTGAGGTCACTAGTAAAGAAGTCAATATGGAGATGCAGAAGATCCAATGGGTTTCTGAAAAAAATGTTACTATGAAGATAGTTATGGGGAATGGGAACACAGTAAAGGGTATTGGAGAACCAGAAATTAAGAAGCTTAAACCAGATACAAAACTACAATTAGTTAGGTTTGGTTTTTGTAGAGTTGATCTCACAAAACCCGATTTAATTTTATATTTCGCACACAGATAACATTTATAAATTTTAAATACTTGTTTTGTTTAGCATTAAATGAAGATTGATCCGTAATCGGAGGTGAAATTTGATGGCTGAATTTGAAATACCTAAAGATTTGGTCGATAAAGTTTTACAAGCTTTAGAAATAGCTAAGAATACTGGAAAAATAAAGAAAGGGACAAATGAGACTACAAAAGCCATAGAAAGAGGGAAGACAAAATTAGTCGTTATCGCAAAGGATATAGAACCAAAAGAAATCGTTATGCATTTGCCTGTTTTGTGTGAAGAAAAAAAATGTGAATACGTTTACATACCTTCTAAAGAGGAATTGGGCAGAGCTACAGGTATAAATGTCAGTACGGCATCTGCTTGTATAATTGAACCGGGAGAAGCCAAAACCCTGTTAGAAGAAATCATAAAAAAAATTAAAACTATCAAAAAGGGTTGATTGAATGGTAGATGATGCAGTACCAGCAGAAATAGTTCAATTATTGGGTCGAACAGGAGTGAGAGGAGTTATGAGAGTGAGATGTAGAGTCTTAGAAGGTAGTGATAAGGGAAAAATATTGACTAGAAATGTATTTGGCCCGATCAGAAAGGGAGATGTATTAATGCTTAAAGAGACAGAGATGGAATCTGTTGGAAAAATGGAAGGTAGATAAATTTGGTTAAATGCTCCTTTTGTGATTCAAAGTTAGCTCCAGGAACCGGAAAAATGTTAGTACTGAAAACTGGAGCAACGAGATATTTTTGTTCTAAGAAATGTGAAAAAAATTGGGAGATGGGAAGAGACCCAAAAAAAATCAAGTGGACCGAAAACTTTAGGGAACAGAGATAATCGGTCTTATGAATGAGAACTGTAATAGAAATTGATGATAAGGATATTATTAAAATCGTAAGAACAATCAACAATCATTTAAATCAAAAAAAACTGATAGAACATATTTAATCTATTTCCAGGCAAGTTCAGCAATCAAAATTGATTTAACAGATAGAATGAAAAAAGAATTAGAAAGAATTTCCACAAAAAAAATTATACCTCCTATGAGTAGGTTAGAAAACGCAAAATCAAGAGTTTGTAAAGGATGTCATGTTAGACCTGCATGTGAAAACATCGAAGAGTTAGTTAAATTTTCGGGCCGGTAGATCAGCGGTAGATCGCCGTCTTGGCATGGCGGAGGCCATGGGTTCAAATCCCATCCGGTCCATTTTAACGTTTAAAAACTTTTGTGTTCAAAATAACAACACTGTGATTGAATGTCAGAACAAGTAAAGGGTATTGTAAGAATATCTGGAGTTGATGTTAAAGGTGAGACCCAGTTGTTCACATCTCTAAACAGGATCAGAGGTGTTAGTGGAACCTTGGCTAATGCTGTTTGTAGAGTTCATAATTTTGATAGGAATAAAAAGATTGGAACTTTAACCAACGAAGAAATAAAAAAAATTGAAGAAACATTAAAGAACCCAGTAAAATTTGGTATTCCCTCTTGGATGTTTAACAGAAGAAAAGACTTAGAAAGTGGTGAAGATAGGCATATGGTCGGAACAGATTTAAAATTCATGCAAGAACAAGACATTAAGAGGGCAATAAGAATAAAATCTTATAAGGGGGTTAGGCACATGTTTGGTCTTCCTGTGAGAGGACAAAGAACAAGAAGTTCTTTCAGAAAAGGTAGAACTGTTGGTGTAGTAAGGAAGAAAATGATGCCCGCAAAGAAGAAGGATTAATATGAGAAAAATAAGAAAAAAAATAAAGAAACCCAGGGCACCATGGGATAATGAAAGAATAGAAAGAGAAAACCAATTAATAAAAACTTATGGTTTGAGGAGGAAAAAAGAGATCTGGAAGGCCGAGTCAACTTTGAGATCTTTCAGAAGAAGAGCAAGAGACTTGGCCGCCAAGAAGGATAAGACTCAAGAAAAAATATTGCTAGATAAACTTCAAAAATTGGGATTGTTGAATAAAGATGCTACTTTGGATGATGTACTAGGTCTTAATGTTGAAAAACTATTAGATAGGAGATTACAAACATTTGTTTTTAAGAACAACTTAGCGAACACTTCCAAACAAGCCAGACAACTCATAACTCATGGTCATGTAGCTGTTGATGGTAGAAAGATTGTTTATCCGGGTTTCAATATTAGTCAAGGTTTAGAAAAAAAAATATCATTTTACGGTGAAACTACCATTAAAATAGAAAAACCAAAAGAGAGTAGTGAAGCGCATGGAAAAACCTAAAACCCCTATAAAAGGAAAAAAATACGAAATTAAAACCATAAAAAAAGGTACTTGGGGAATTGCCCACATTTTTTCTACTGTGAACAGCACTATTATTCATATAACTGATGTTACTGGAGCAGAAACTATAGCTAAATATTCTGGTGGAATGATGACGGATAGAGACCGGGAGGGAGGAAGCCCATTCCCAGCAATGCAGGCTGCTAAGCATGCAGCAGAGGATGCACTGGAAAAGGGAATAATCGGCGTCAACATAAAAGTGAGGGGAAAAGGCGGCCATCATAAAAAAGCGCCAGGAGCAGGGGCACAACCAGCAATCCGTGCTCTAGCTAGGAGTGGTTTGAGAATTGGAGTTATAGAAGATGTAACCCCTATTCCTACTGACGGAACTAAAAGAAAGGGCGGTCGTAGAGGAAGAAGAGTATAAGAAAAAATTTAAAATGTATGCGAAATAAAATGTTAAGTTATTGGTGATGAATTGGAAGTTAAAATTCTAGGAGAGAAAAAAGGTGAGATAAGATTTTTAATCGAGAATATTGATTCGGCTTTTGTAGGTGAATTGAGAAGAATCATGACGTCAGAGGTTCCCACTCTTGCAATCGAATGGGTTGATTTTGTAAAGAATGATTCTGTTCTTTGGGATGAAATCATTGCAAGCAGACTTGGCTTAATTCCGTTAATATATGTACCAAAAACATACAAACTAAAAAAAGATTGTAAATGTGACGGAAAGGGTTGTACACATTGCCAAGTAACTCTATCTCTTGTTAAAAAGGGCCCATGTGTTGTTTACTCGGGTGATTTACTACCTTCAGATAAAAATGTAAAACCTGTTTATGATAAAATTCCGATAGTTGAATTAACAGAAGGACAAGAATTAAAATTTGAAGCAATAGCTCAACTTGGTATAGGAAAGGAACATGCAAAATGGCAGGCCTCTATAGTTGGTTATAGAAGTATATCAAAGATAAACATAGGGAAAAGTGGTAACTCAAAAGAATACGCGGAAAGATGCCCTAAGAAGGTTTTCAGTTTTAAAGATAGAAAATTAAAAGTTGTTAAACCATTCGATTGCAATTTATGCATGACATGCGTAGAGTTGTCAAAAGGAGCGATAACGGTAGAGGCGGATGAAAAAAATTTCTTGTTTAAATTAGAAACGGTCTGTGGTTTGAAACCTAGAGAAATAGTGTTAAAGTCGATGGAAATTTTAAACGACAAACTTGATGAATTTTCGAAAGATTTAAGTAAATTAAAATAACTGTTCCTACAATATCTTTATTAAAGCAGGGGTTGCCAAGTCTGGTCAAAGGCGCAGGATCTATCGATGCGAAACTCAGATGCGAGACTTAAGAATGACTTGGGAAATCCTGTCCATTAGTTGGTTCCTGGGTTCAAATCCCAGCCCCTGCA
>Ga0172362_10005599_pt1 | contig 10870 bp, 10 predicted proteins | sample LakKivs1_kivu2a2_FD_114534 | JGI IMG/M metagenome (GOLD analysis project Ga0172362, IMG submission 114534) | Sediment microbial communities from Lake Kivu, Rwanda - Sediment s1_kivu2a2 | ecosystem: Environmental > Aquatic > Freshwater > Lake > Sediment | place: Rwanda: Western Province, Lake...
CAGATTCCGGGTCCGTTTGTAGTGACGCCGTGAGGCGTTATCTTCTACGTCCCATGACCACACCACTCGCCGAAGATATGCCCCTATGGACATACTGTTGACTCAGGGAAACGCCCTCCCTACAATGAGATTCCGTGCAGCCCGGCGTCTCGGGAACAGGAGAAGCATTATGCACCGGACAGGCGTTTGCGTAGGTTCACTCCTTCTGGCGGTCGTCGCCCAAGCGGCCGGCGAGACGCCCACGCTCGATACGGATCCGAATCTGGTGGGGTGGTGGAAGTTCGATGAGACTGCCGGCACTATGGCCGCGGACTCCTCCCCACACCAGCGACACGGCGTTCTTAGAGGCGGTTTGTCCTTCGACAAGGACTCCTCCCCGGGTCGGGTGGGCAACGCTATCCGCCTCGACGGCAAAGACACCTGGGTCGAAATCGCCAAGTACAAGGGCGTGACGGGTACGCGTCCGCGGACGGTCGCCGCCTGGATCAAGACCGCCGCGACCCAGGGAGAGATCGTCTCCTGGGGGACGCAGGACTTCGGCCAGATGTTCATCTTCGGTTTCATTCGCGGGCGGATCGGGATCACGCCGCATGGCGGCTACTACTACATGAATCCTGAGACTCATGACAACGAGTGGCATCATGTCGCCGTCGTGGTGCGGGAGGCGGAGCTGCCCAACCTGTACGACGACGTAGCCCTCTACCTGGATGGCGCCCCGGCGGAGATCCACGACATCGGACTGCTCGATCTGTGGCCGATCCAAACCGGCGATAAGCTGGACGTGCGCATCGGACGGAAGTTCGCCGGGTTGTTGGACGACCTGCGGATCTACGACCGCCTCCTGACGGACGACGAGATCGGCATCCTGTTCAAGCTCCAGAGCGATCGCTCGTCGACTTCATCCCAACAGCAAAGGAACTGAACCATGAAGGACCTGCAAATCACCCGGCGTGAGTTCGTGCGTGACACGGCGGTCGCGGCGGCAACCGCAGCCGTCGCAGCGACAGGCTTGGGCGGGCCGAGCGCTCAGGCCGCTGAGAAACCCGTCGACACGTCCAAGATCCTCAACTACAACCCTGACATGGAGTACCGCCGGCAGGGCAAGACCGGCCTGATGGTCTCGGCGGTCTGTCTCGGCGGCCACTCGCGCAGCAACCAGGAGGAGCGAACGGAGATCGTCAATCGCTGCATCGAGGCGGGCATCAATTACATCGACGCCTGTTGGGACAACGAGGTCAGGCGGGACGCCCAGGCCCTCAAGGGACGGCGGGACAAGATGTACCTGGCCCTCTCGCACGGGGCCAAGGAGGTCCGCAACGAGGACTACCGCACCGCCAAGAAGCTCCTGGGGTCGCTCGACGAGCTGCTGCGGGACTCGGGCCAGGAATACACCGACCTGTGGCGGATCACCTGCCTCGAGCCGGGCGGGCGACATACCTTCAACACCGCCTGCGAGATCGTGGACGCCCTGGAGAAGGCGAAGAAGCAGGGCAAGGCCCGCTTCATCGGCTTCTCCTCGCACGACCGGCGGTGGATCCAGTTCATGATCGAGTACTTCCCCCAGGTCGAGGTGGTGTGTTTCCCCTTCACGACGATGACCAAGCGAGCGCCGCAGGACAGCCTCTTCGACGCGCTCAAGAAGCGAGACGTGGGGGCCTTTGGCATCAAACCGTTCGCCGCCGCGTCGCTGTTCGCAGGGACCTCCGAGGAGAACAATCAGCGCGGCCGTCTCGCCCTCCGCTATATCCTGCACAGCAACACTGTCATCCCCATTCCCGGCATGAACAGCCTCCAGGAGGTGGACAACGTCATCAAGGCGGTCAAGGAGCGTCGGGAACTCGACATCAAGGAAAATGCCCTGCTCGAGCAGGCCGGCCAGCAGGCGTGGGCCAGGCTGCCCTCCCATTATCAGTGGCTGCGGAACTGGGAATACGTCTGAAATGCGTCGCGTGCGTCCTCGCTGCCACAAAACCTCGCTGCTCCGGGCCTGCGCCTTGATGGCGCTCCTCGTGGGCGGCTGCGAACAGGCAGACGTATCCGCTCCGGTGGGGACGATAACAGCACAGACTGAGGTTTCTGCGACGCCTGTCAGCCAAACGCCCCAGCCGGCGAGGGAGCCCCTCCTGCTGCTTGACGACCCTGAAGCCAATGAGTTTGCCGGTGCGCCGGCCGCCGACAACAGCCGCTGTTTCGTCTGCCATATCAACTACGCGACCGAGGAAATCGCGATGAATCACGCGCGCCGGAACATCGGCTGCGCTCATTGCCACGGCGCCAGCGACCCCCACATCGCGGACGAATCCTGGGGCTCCGGCGGCAACGGCACCGCCCCGGACATCATGTACCCGCGGGACAGGATCAATCCCTCGTGCATGGTCTGTCATCCCAAAGAGAAGATCGATCATCCACAGCACGAGCGGGTCTTTGTGGCCTCCGATGCCAAGGTCTGCACCGATTGCCATGGCCATCATCGCCTGTCCACACGTCGGTGCAAATGGCGATAGCCCCCTGTTCGTAGTGTGCTTGCAAGGGCATATCGTGTCGCGGGCATCCTGCCCCTGGATTGCCACGGGCAGGATGCCCGTGATGCTCACGACCGGGATGGCCGTGCTACTGATAACGCCTGACGGCGTCACTACAAGCCCATCCGGGCGTGTACGGCGCCAATCATCTCCCCACTGGGGCTCAAAAGAACATGTGGCATGGCCAACGCCCGTTCGACCACGCCACTTCGCTGTGCCCTGTAGTAATCCGACGGGCGCGAGGCCCGCGGCGCGGTTTCAGATCCGGGGATAGCCGCCCAGATACTCGGTCTTGGGCAGCGGGCCCGTCAGCGGCATCGCATACTCCATGAAGGCCGAGGTCACGCCGTTGCCGTCCGTATTGAGGTACTCGGCGGGCATGGACTTGGTCTTTTCCGCCACGTTCTTGAGTTCCGTGCGGAACAGCTCCACACCGTAGTTCCTGCCGTTGCCCGTCCGCTTCATGGCCACCGAGCCGTTGTCGTGCTCCATCGCATATTGGACCGCCTGCCGGCCGCAGCGACGGGCCTCGTCCACGTCCACCGCCGACTGGAGCCCGGCGAAGCTCCGCTGCAGGTAGCCGAAGGTATCCGCCCGGACACGCTTGATCTTGAGGTTGTTCTTCACCTGGGCCGCCAGGAAGTCGGCGAGCGCCCCGGTGCCGGAGAGTTGGATATTGCCGTGCGGGTCCTTCTCGGCGGTCTGGGCGATCTTCTTGGCCCAGGTCTCGCCGTCGGCGTCGCACATGCCTTCGCTGACCGCGATCACACAGCGATTGAGCTTCTTATAGACCGCCTCGACCTCGCTGAGGAACTTGCCGATCGAGACCGGCCGCTCGGGGAAGTACAGTAGGTGCGGCCCGTCGTCGTCGCGGGCCTTGCCCAGGGCGGCCGCCGCGGTCAGGAAGCCCGCGTTCCGGCCCATGATCACGTCGATCTTCACGCCCGGCAGGGCTCGGTTGTCCAGGTCGTCGCCCATCAGGGCGCAGGCGACGAACCGCGCCGCGGTGCCGTAGCCGGGGCAGTGATCGGTCACGAGCAGGTCGTTGTCGACGGTCTTGGGCACGTGGAAGGCCCGAATATCGAACTGGGCTTCATCCGCCACGGTGTTGAGGATGTAGGCGGTGTTGGCCGAGTCGTTGCCGCCGATGTAGAAGAAATACCGGATGTCGCGTTTCTTGAAGACCTCGAGGATGCGCCGGCAGTATTCCGCGTCGGGCTTGTCGCGGCTGGTCCCCAGCGCCGACGAGGGCGAAGCCGCCACCGTCTCCAGCGTCGAGGCCGAGAGCTGGCCCAGATCGATGAATTCGTTCTTGACCATGCCGGCGACGGCGTGAATCGCCCCGTAGATGTTCTGAATCTCCGGGTGCTTCTTCGCCTCTTCGATCACGCCGACCAATGAGGCGTTGATCACCCCGGTCGGCCCGCCGGACTGCCCGACTACCGCATTTGCCTTCGGTGCATTTCCCATATCCAAATCTCCAACCAAAATAGACGTATCGCCTGTCCAGTCGGCGATCCGTCAGTCTAGACCCGTGGCTCTGATTCCTACGGATGGGCCATTATACAGCCCCCCCGCCACGACTCAAGGGGCAAGGAAAGAATCAAGGGAGAATGAGTCGAGCGAGAGATGTCGAGAGGTGATCTCAGGGCTTCCTTGACGGCATTGGAATCCTTGAAGGCCTTGGCTACACATCGGCCCCTGCGGAAGCAAAGAGACTCATCCACCGCCTCGCGCTTCGCCACAGCACCATACGCGTCATTGGAGGGTAGTCAGAGTGCTGGTGATTTCGAGGGAGACCTGATCGGAGAGGCTCTGAGGCTGCGGCACCGTCGTCTCCATGGTGACCTCGCCACGCAGACTGGTCCTATGCTCCCTGCGGAGCAGCCAGCCTGTCCGGCGGTCGATCCGCAGCGTGGCCTCCGACGAGCCGCCCAGCTTATTGCTCACCTTCGTCTGCCCGCTTTCCTGCACGACCGGGGCTTCGTCCGGACTTCTATGGCCCACGGCCTGGATCGTACAGACGTCCTGCTCGACCGCCGTCAGGGTGTAGTTACCGGTGATCGGCACATGTGAGCCCATCTCGACGGCGAGCGAGTCCTGCCAGGTGTCGCCACATCGTACCGGCCTGTCCGGCAGGACAAACAGCAGGCTCTTCACCAAACCAGCGAGTTTGTCTCTGCCGAAGACAGGGAATTGTTCCAACTGCTTCTTCAGCGCCAACACGCGGTTCTCCCGTGAGCCGAACCGCTCGTTCGCTCTCTGAATGGCCTGATCGGCCTTCTCCTTGAGCCGGGCGCGCAACGCGTCGTCCTCACTCTGCACACGTCGTTCTGCGGCGGCCAGGAATAGACCATCGAGACCGGCATCGAGAACCTCGCCCCGGGGCGACACCTTGGCCGTGAAGCGATTCCCAGGGAAGGACGCGTAGATCTCCGCCAACACATCTCCTGCGACGTGAGGCTTGGTGGAGTCGTACTCGGCAGGAGCCTGACCCGGCGTCGCCGATTTCACTTGTATCACGGCGAGGCTGAGGCCGATCGCAGCCGTTCCGTCTTCGAGCGGCTCCAACACCTCAAAGTCAAACTGGATAGACTCCGTGCTGGTCATGCCATCCTGCAGCCCGCCCTTCGCCATTCCGATGGTCATTTCTCTCACAAGCTGGACCGTTCGCTTCGTACCGGGGACGGGTTGGAACTGCAGACGAGTCATCCCTGCGGCCTCGGTCGGCGGTCTCGGTTCAAGCATCTGCCTGGAGGCGGTGGGAACAACCGGCGGCGCTGGCCGCTCCGCAGACGCGACCTCACCCTGGCCTGGCGGGGCTTTCGACTCCCCCGCCGGGCGGGCACCCGACGACCCCAGAATCGCGATCAGCGCCACGCCCGCGACAATAATGACTGCTGCAACGGCAGCTACAAGAACGATCAGGCGACGGTCCGCTCCCCTCGACCGAGCCGGTGCGTCGGAGGCCTCCTCGGCCAATTCCTCATCCACGTCCGGCGGCAACGCTTCCTCGGACTCCGCCGACACGGCGCCCGACGAAGTCTCGATATAAGCGCCGCAGCCGGGACACTCGACGAATGACCCCTGGGCCTCCGCGGCCGGCCCGATGATCTGGCCGCACATCGAGCACTTGACCACGTTCGCCGGCTCAACCGGTCTTCTCTCACCTGCCGGCACCACCACGGCATTTCCGCATTTGGGGCACTTGCCTTTCTTGCCGGCGTGGACCTCGGGAACCTCGATTCTGTGCCCGCACTTGTCACAGGCAAACGAGATGACCGTCGATCTCTCCGGCACGGTGACCGGACTTCCGCATTTGGGGCACTTGCCCTTCCTGCCGGCGTACTGGGCATCCACGCCGATGAGCCGGCCGCAGTGACCACAAGCGAACTTGATCATGATTGAATCTCCCCGCACGATTCCGCACTCTCAGGCCGATCTGACTCACTCCGGGCCCCGCAACTCTACTATTATGACGACAGGCCCCCGGGAAGACAAGGGAGAATCCCGCACCGTGGAAAACGTGGCTTCGCTCGATAGCATCCAGGCCGTTGGTCTGTTATACTGGCGCTGTGGTTCGGAATCGACCGTGTCAGGAGGTTACGTATGGCTCCCGTTCACCAACATGTCGCTACCAGGATCATGGTCGCTGGGTTCGTTGCCCTGCTGCTGGCAACCGGCATCAGTCGCGGTCGGGAGAACGGTCTGACGTTCTTCGGCTGGTCGGACCAGCACGTGCAGGTCGATGGCAACGGCGCGCACCTGCTCGACGCTATCGACGCGATGAACTCGCTGCCGGGCCAGGCCTATGCCGACGACCTCGGCGGTGTGGTGGCCAAGCCGGCCTTCGTCTTCGGATGTGGGGACATCGCCGAATGGCCGAGCCGGGCGGCCCTGGAGACCTACGAGCAACTCATCACCAAGCGGCTGAAATTCCCCAGCTACGATATCGCGGGCAACCACGACCTGGGCGGCCTGTCGCCCAGCGATACCGTCCTCCACTGGCTCAGACAGCGACACGGGGCCCTGCGTTACACGTTCGAGAAGGCCGGCGTGGTCTTCGTCGCCCTGTTCTGCGAGTATGACGAGACTCTGAACAATCCCGCGCAGCCGATCTCGAAACCCGCGCTCGACTACCTGCGAAAGACCCTGGCCCAAGTCCCCGCGGACAAACCGGTGGTCGTCGCCACGCACCTGTGTTTCGACGCCATCACCAACCGGGATGAGTTTGTGGACGCCTTGGGCACCGCGAACGTGATCCTCGTCCTGGGCGGCCATTATCACAAGGCAGTCGTGACCCGCTATCGGAATATCAACTTCGTCCAACTCCCTTCCCCCGCGCCGAAATCCCCCGGCGAGTTCACCGTCATCCGGATCGGCAAGGATCGTCTCGTCGCGGTCCCCTTCAACTACCGCGAGAACCGCTGGTCAACCGAAAAGCCCAAGCTCCTCGACATCCCCATCAAAGGACCCGTCCACGCGCAGACTCAATAGACCTCGTCATGTGTACCAATAGACAGCAGCAGGATGGCTTCCTCGCCCCCTTGCTGGGCAAATTCAAAGACGATTCGTAGATCGTATCCGGCGCTTGATGCCCAGCAGTCCGCCAGATTGCCTTTGAGCTTGTGCGTTCGCAGACGTGGATCGAACGCATTCTCGGTCATCAGTCTGAGTGCTTCGCGGATGGCATTTGCCGCGGGTGGATGCTTCTTGACGAAGCGTCTGGCCGCGTGCACAAAGGCAGGAGACTGAATCAGGACGCGGTTCACGATTCGATCTCGCGCATCAGGTCGTCAGGCATGGTTGTGGAGCACTTGCCTTCGGCGTACTCCTTCCTCGCTTGACGCACTTCCTTCGCCACACGCTCTCGCCCGCGCTCGGCCAACCGACGACGGATCACATCAACAAGCTCGGCCTGCGCCTCGTCAGGCAAACGCTCAACAGCCTCCAGCAACTCATCGAATCGAACAGGTGGCGCCATCGTTCTGCCTCATTGCCTCAATCAATCCAGCTACCGCATTCAACCTGGATTCTACCTCATGATCATTCACTGGTCAATGCGCTGCGTAGACGAAGCAGGATACAGCAAACCCTGAGCGTATGGGATGCCGATATCTTCATCGGAAGCAAGGCTCCACCTTGGCGAACTGAGTATTGCGCGACCAGATATCAAGGGAGTCTTGACCGCAGTAGTTCAAGTTCGACTTCCTTGTAGCACCGGTCGTAGACCGCCTGGTTGCGCGCCATCTCGTCCGGCTTGGACTTGTTGTCGCGGTATTCCTGCACACAGATCGCGACAAGACCGTCGATCACCTTGGGTAACAGTTCATCCAGGGGCGTTCTCCACACGAATTTGCCCGCACTGAGGTCCCAGTCCACATTTGCGCGGAACGCTGCGAGCATCACCAAGAGCCACCCCGTATGGATTTTATGGTCCATCTTGGTGCCGAGAAAGAACAGTGGAGTGTCCTTGTGCTCAGGCGAACCAGCGCGGACTCCGCTTCGTTCTCCCTTCATTCGACCCAATTCAAACTGTGGCCTCATTCGCTTGCAAGCCCCAGGAGTCGCCTGCGCGATCATGTCCATCAGATACAGAATCTCGTGGGCGTGGGGTACGATCAGATCGATGGGCGAGGGACTCTTGTCGGCGTCTTCCTTGAACGTCTCAAGCATCTGCTTCTGTTGGCGGTAGAGAGTGCTCGGATGCTTCCGGTTGTTGAACCGCTCGCAGTTGAAGAACATGATCGCACGGATGATCTCGGTGATGTAATAGCTGCCGGGGTCGCCCTGCTTGTAGGCAATTTCTTTGTGGCCAGCCTTGCCCCCAAGGGATTTGCGGATTTCGTCGAACTGGCCATCAAGGTTCATCAGGCTTGGATCGTCCACTTGCCGGCTGCGATTCAGGCCTTCAGCCATCGCCGGAACTCTATCAGGGTCAATCCCCTCAAAAAGGTGCAATCTCACCCAAACCTCCTCCAGCGTGGAAGGATTCTCCGCTCGGTCGGCATACTCACGGATAGCGGCGTAGGTGTGCCCACCATTGCAGAGGCCGTGGGAGGCTGGGTCCGACATCGTGAAGCATAGACAGCCATCATCCTGCTGACGGTCATAGGGGCCGATAGACTCCACGAGAAGATAAAGCCCCTGGTTCTTGAGTGCAAAATCGAGCGGGGCATCACTGAGGGTCTCTCTTATGCCACGGATGACATGACCTGTCAGGACTTCCTTCGCATTTCGTACAGGAACACGTGGGTTGACATTAAGCCACTCGTCAAGGTCGAGATTGTCGAGAAGTTCATCCCCTCGAATGAAGCACGATCCTACCTTTGCGTTGGGGATGCCTGGAATCCGGTGACACTTGAAGTCGTCGACGCGGATGTGGAACTGCACAGATGCATCGCAGAGAACTGCATTACCAGCCATTTATAGCTCCTTTCTGCTCGCTTGCGTGGAACGATCGTCAGTCCATGCCCACGCCTGTCGGTCTGTTGCTGCGGTATCTGCATATCCCTCGCCAGAGCTTCCATCCTGTATCTCCCTATCGGCCGAAAGGACGCCCAGAATCACAAGAAGAACGGAAACGACGCGCCTTGTGTATCAAATCTCAGGGTACGGGGTCCGATATCAATGCTCCGTGCACAGCGTGCTACACACGATGGACCTCGTCGGCGATGGCCTGGATGCCGGCGGCGACGATTCTGGGGTCCTCGGCGTAGTTGACGCGGATGCATTCGTTTGAATGGGACCAGGGCTCGGCCAGGCCGGGGAAGGAATAGCGGCCCGGCACGATGAGGACGTTGCGCCGCTTGAGACGCTCATAGAGCTCCTGGCACGTGATCGGCAGGTGCGGGAACCACAGCCATAGGAAGAACGCCCCTTCCGGCTTATGGATATGGTATTCGAGCCCCTCGAAACACTGGTGAACGTGCGCAACTGCGTCCCGCATCTTCCTTTCGTAGAACGGACGGACCACCTCGCGACCGGCGCGGAGGATCTCGCCCGAGCGGACCATGTCCGCAACGATGGCCGTGCCTACGCCGCCCGGCGCCAGGCTCATGACCGCGTTGACCCGCGCGACCATCGCGACGATCTCTTCCCGCGCCACGACGATACCCGTGCGCACGCCCGGCAGGCCCAGCTTGGAGAGGCTCATGCAGACAATCGTGTTCGGGTCCCAGTACGGCTGGGCGTCCACAAAGACGATGTTCGGAAAGGGCGGCCCGTAGGCGTTGTCGACGATCAGCGGCACGCCCCGGTCGCGCGCGAGACGACCGAGCCTCTCGATCTCGGCGTCGGTCAGCACGTTGCCCGACGGATTCGTGGGTCGCGAGACGCAAATGGCACTGACATCGCCCGGGATGTCGAGCCCGTCGAAATCGACGTGATACTTGAACAGATGGGAGTCGATCTGCTCGATCTGGGGCTTGCGCGAGGTGAATAGATCGGGACACAGACCCACGTCGCCGTAGCCGATGTACTCCGGGATCAACGGCAGCAGGATTCTCTTGTATGTCCCGTCCTCGTACTCGCCCGCAAGCAGATTGAACAGAATGAAGAAGGCCGACTGGCTGCCGTTCGTGACAACCACGTTCCGCGGACCGATGTGCCAGCCCAATTCCCTGCGGAGCAGGTCCGCCATCGCCCGGACGAACTCCGGATTCCCCTGGGGCGGGTCGTAGCTGCCGACCGCTCGGTCAAATCGGGCGCCGTCGCGCAGCAGGGCCGCCATGCCTTCGCGGAATCGCTGTTCCATCGCGGGAAGGTGCGCCGGGTTGCCGCCGCCGAGCATGAGCATTTCGTGCTCGTCGGACGCCGCGACGCCGAGGTCATCCATAAGCTGTCCGATGCCCGATTGCACCGCGATCTTCTTGGCGAATCTGGATACGTTCATAGCAGCGTTATGATTGGCCCGCGGGTGCAACGAGTCAACTGTTTTCGACAGGGATAGCAGACACTCGACACACCCGTAGGGTGGGTTCTCAACCCACGCGCTCTTCCCAAGATGGACACACTGTGACGCGTGGGTTAGGAACCCACCCTACGTGCGCCGCAGGTGCAACAACCGATCCGGCGGCACGTCAGACCTGCACGGCCTGGCGTGGTGCGAGGAAGTACAGCCACTTCTCCAGCACCTTCTCCCCGCGAATCGCGGAAGCGGCCCGGGCGTAGAGGTCCAATTGCCCGCGATAGACCTCCGCTCGCTGGGCGACCTGGGGGCCGGAGACGTGATCGGTCTTGAAATCAATCACGACCAGGCCCTCGGGGGTCCGCACGAGCAGATCGATCAAGCCCTGCACGACAACGATCTCTCCTCCCTCCGGCGGCACGCTGGGCGAGGCTTCGCA
>Ga0172362_10005600_pt1 | contig 10870 bp, 11 predicted proteins | sample LakKivs1_kivu2a2_FD_114534 | JGI IMG/M metagenome (GOLD analysis project Ga0172362, IMG submission 114534) | Sediment microbial communities from Lake Kivu, Rwanda - Sediment s1_kivu2a2 | ecosystem: Environmental > Aquatic > Freshwater > Lake > Sediment | place: Rwanda: Western Province, Lake...
CTCACGAAGATCTCCTCGAGCGTGAGTGACCGCTGCCGCAGCTCCAGCAGCTTCCAGTGCCGCTGCGCCAGGAGGGCGGCCACGTCCGCCCGCAGGTCGGCACCGTCGCGAAGCTCGAGCGTGAAGCGGTGCGCCCCGGGCGAGGCAGCCTCGGCGTGCCGCACCTTCAGCACGCCGTCCATCTGCGCGAGCGAATCGCGCAACTCCGCCTGCGGCGCCGCCGCCTCGACGTCTATGTAGGGCGAGCGCGCGAGCTGGTCGATCGACATGTCCTCGGCGATCTTGCCGTTGTCGATGATGATGAAGCGCTCGCAGACCGATTCGACCTCGGGGAGGATGTGCGTGGAGAGGAGCACGGTGTGCTGGGCGCTCAGCTCCTTGATGAGCTGGCGGACGTGCCTGATCTGGTTGGGGTCCAGCCCGACCGTCGGCTCGTCGAGGATGAGGATCTTCGGATTGTGCAGGAGGCAGTCGGCCAGGCCCACGCGCTGGCGCTGGCCTTTCGACAGCGTGCCGATCACCTGGTTGGCGAAGGCGTCCGCCCCGCAGCGCTCGAGCGCCTCCCCGATCCGCTGCCGCCGCTCTCCGCCCGGCACGTTCTTGAGCTTCGCGCGGAAGCGGAGGTACTCCGTCACGCGCATCTCGGGATACAGCGGGTTGTTCTCGGCGAGGTAGCCCACGTTCTGGCGCACCTGCAGGCTCTGCGAGAACACGTCGTAGCCCGCCACCTTCGCCGTGCCCGACGTTGCCGGAATGAAGCACGTGAGGATGCGCATCGTGGTGGTCTTCCCGGCGCCGTTGGGCCCGAGGAAGCCGACGATCTCGCCCTCGCCGACGTGGAAGGTGATCCCGTCGACGGCCCGGATCTCGCCGTACACTTTCGTCAGGTTCTCAACTGTGATCATGGGATCTGGTGTGGCTCCTTCTCCTCTCTCGAAAGCAGCGGAACGCCAAACACATCTCTGGCCGGTATCGCAGTTCTATTGTAATGCCGGTACCCGGATTTTCAAGAGGGCTTCGGGCGCTGCCCGGCTTCGGGCACTGCCTCGCGGGCGCTGCAGCGCTGCACGGCTTGTCAACAACGTTCCGGCGGAACTGGTCCAACAGCCCTTCACCCACTATTGTTGCCGCAAAGCCGCCAAACGTTCAAAAATCGCGCTCAGTCGTAGTTCTCCTTCAATCTCGCGGCGATCTCGTCGAGGGAGTGCTGCTTCCCGGTGCCCACGCCCGGGCAGCGTCGCTGGGCGCGCAGCCACGCGCTCTGCGAGCGGAGATACTCCGGCCAGAACGGGAACGTCCGGCACTGGCGCGGGCGGACGGCGTAGATCCTGCAGCCCTGCTGCGTCCAGAGGATGCAGTCGCCGTTGGCAAGCTCGATGAGGCTGAGGCCGCCCTGCTCCCGGCGGACGTATTCGCGGGCGAACTGCTCGGGGGGCATCGCGAGGAACTCGGCCGCCGCGCTGATCTCGGCGGGCGTGATCCACACGTAGCCGGGCTCGCCGCGGCAGCAGTCGCCGCAGCGCAGGCACGAGAACCGCAGCCCGGCGGCGTACCAGGGCGCCGCCATGTTGCACTTCGAGTTCCTCTTCACGGCAGGCAGGGCTCACTCCTCGTCATCGAGCAGGCCCGCAAGCCGCTCGGGGGGCTTGGCGAGCTTCTGCCGGATGCCGTAGATGATGCCGACGACGGTGTAGGCCGTGAAGACGCCGGCCATCGACCAGATGATGTTGAGCGCCATGCAGATGCACAGGAATATCAGCACCACGAGGTGGGCGAACGGGCGCTGGCCCTTGAACAGCCGGTCGCCCATGTGGATGTAGGGCACGCGGCTCACCATCAGCCCGCCCATCACCAGCCCGACCACGGGCAGCACCGCCACGATCGGCCGCGACGGCAGCGAGAGGATCGGCTGGGCCGAGAGGTGGTCGTTGAGGATCACCAGCGTGGCGATCTGCCCGGCCGCCGCCGGCGAAGGCAGGCCATGGAACGACTCGTGGTCCTCCTCCTCCACGCCGGTGCCCACGTTGAAGCGGGCCAGCCGCAGCGCCGCGCAGGCCACGTAGAGCGCCGAAAACAGCCAAGCCTCCGGCGCCGCCGGCCAGCCGGAGCTCACGCACAGCCTGTTGATCAGCACCGCCGGCGCCAGCCCGAAGGTGATCACGTCGCACAGCGAGTCGAGCTGTATGCCGAAGGTCCCGGCCGTCCTCGTGAGCCGGGCCACCTGCCCGTCCAGCGCGTCGAAGATCATCCCCAGCAGGATCATCCAGCCTGCCTTGCCGAACTCGCCGTCGGCGGCGTAGATGATCGACGCGAACCCGCTGGTGAGGTTCCCCAGCGTGATGACTGATGGGAGGACGCTGATCTTGCGCATTATGGCTGTGCCGCCGGCGGCTACTCGAGCCGGCCGATGATCGAGGTGCCGGCCTTCACCTTCTGGCCGACCTTGACGCTGATTGACACGCCCATCTCTCGGGGGAGGTAGATTTCGGTGCGCGAGCCGAACTTGATCATCCCGAACTCCTGCCCGCGCGCGAGGGCGTCGCCCACGCCCACGGCGCAGACGATGCGGCGCGCGATCGCGCCCGCGATCTGCCGCACGAGCACCTTGCCCTGCGCCCCCGGCAGCGCCAGCCCCACCGAGTTGGCCTCGTTGTCGCTCGACGACTTCGGCCGGAGGGCGCTCATGAACCGGCCCTTGCGGTACTGGATGAACGCGACCTGCCCGTCGCAGGGCGAGCGGTTGATGTGCACGCTGAAGATCGAGAGGAAGATGCCGACCCGCCGGGCGGGGCCGTCGATGAACTCCACGGTGTCGACGTCCGTGATGTCGGTGACGGTGCCGTCGGCGGGCGAAACGAGCGCCCCGGGTGCGTCGGGCACGCGGCGGGGCGGATCGCGGAAGAACCAGACCACGAAGCAGAACAGCAGCCCGAAGAGTATCGCCAGCGGCCACCAGACGAACCAGCCGCCGAACGCGAGCGCGCCGGCGGCCGCGGCAAACACTGCAAGCTCACGGTAGCCGTAGGGGGCGAAAGGCACGCTCATTTCTCCTCAAGTATCATGCCCGGCGCATCCGCCCGCACCTTGCTGCGCTCCGGGACCGCGGCCACGAAGTAGTAGCCGCACGAGCTGAAGCGGCCTCGGAGGTCGCGCCGGTCGATGGGAAACAGCCTGCACTGGCTGAAACGCCGCTCGTAGATGCCGCACTCGTTGGCGCCCTTGAGGTAGGGGCACCTGATCATCACGCTGCAGCAAGCGCCGCACCGGCGGCACGCCCCGCGCCGCAGCTTCAGCATTCGCTCGACGTAGCTCTTGCGGTAGTGGCTCAGGTAGTAACGCCTGACCTTGCCCCATCCCTCCCGGAGGAACTCGATGGGCGCCAATGAACGCTCCTGTTCTGAGGCCCCGGCCTCACGCCCGGCCGGGATCGGTCCGTGATGAATCCCCGTCTGCACACAAGTTTAGCGCCGGCATCGCGGAGATGCAACGGAAAACCACGGCCTGCGAAGGCGAAGCGGTTCAGCGCGGGCCGACTTTGCCCTCGATCAGCACGTCGACGCCCACCGCCCGGGCCGTCACGCGGCCGAGGCGCAGCGCCTGTGCCAGGCTCTCGGCGCCCGCGCCTCCCACCGGCGACGGCGCCCCCGAGCCGCCGATGATGACGGGCGCGACGAACACGCGGACCTCGTCGACGATCCCCTCCTCGAAGGCCGAGGCCAGCACCTCGCCGCCGCCCTCGACGAGGAGGTTGGTCATCCGCATCCTCCCCGTCTCCGCCGCGAGCCCCGCCAGGCTCACGCGGCCGCCGCGCGATGGCAGCCTCATGATTTCGCAGCCGGCCGCCTCAATCGCCCGCACGCTCGCCTCCGGGGCCGCATCGGTCGCGGCGATGATCGTCCTCGTCTCCCGGGCCGTCCGCACGAGGTTCGCATCCTGCGAGATCCTGCACGCGCTGTCGACCACGATCCGCACCGGGTTCCGGCCGCCGGGCAACCGGCAGGTCAGCGCCGGGTCGTCTCGCAGCACCGTCCCGAGGCCGACGACCACGGCGTCGACGACGTTGCGCATCTCGTGGACGAGCCGGCGCGACTCCTCGCCGCTGATCCAGCGCGACTCGCCGGTCCGCGTCGCGATCCGCCCGTCGAGGCTCATCGCCCACTTCGCGATGATGTAAGACTCGCCTCGCGTCACCAGCTTGAGGTAGGGGGCGTTGAGGTCGCGGGCCTCCGCGTCGAGCAGGCCCACATGGTAGGGGATTCCGGCCTCGGAAAGCCTCGCCGGGCCCAGGCCGCTGGTCTGGGGGAAGGGGTCGGCCATCGCGGCGAACACGCGGCCGACCTTCGCGCGGATGAGGGCGTCGACGCACGGGGGAGTCTTGCCGTGGTGGGCGCACGGTTCGAGCGTCACGTAGACGTCCGCGCCCTCCGCCCGCGGGCCGGCGTCGTTGAGGGCCTCGACCTCCGCGTGGTCCCCGCCGAAGAAGCGGTGCCAGCCGCGCCCGACGACGCTGCCGCCCCTCGCGATGACGCAGCCGACCATCGGGTTGGGCTCGACGCGCCCCTTGCCGAGCCTCGCGAGGTCGAGGGCCTCCCGCATGTGAATCGTGCCATGTTCATCGGGCATGAAGGGAATTCTACCAGCGGGCCACGCCGCCATCAAGGTGAAAAGAGCCTGCACGCCGCGGCAGGCCGCTCGCCCCCGGCCCGCCTGTCAGCCCGCGAGGGCGGCCGGTCATCGCCTGCACGAGGCTGTCCTTTCATCGAAGCCGTCGTGCACATTCGCCTCCGACGCAAGATGCGGAATCGCCGGCGGGGCCCGTCGAAACATCTTGAATATGGCCGCCGAGAATAGTAGGATAAACGAATTGAACTGTCTCCCGCAATGCCTGGGACGGCCATGACCGATCAAGACGCTCCCGATCTCTTTTCCTGGCGGCCGCGGCGCGGAGGCCGCGACGAGGACCGGCGCCCCGAGCCGCGTCGCAGCCCTGCGGCTGGCCGCGGCGCCGACGAGCGCGAGATCCTCACCGTCAGCGAGATCACCGCGCGGATCAGGAAGGACCTCGAGACGAATTTCCAGGGCGTGTGGGTCGCCGGGGAGATCTCCAACCTCTCGAGGCCGAACTCCGGGCACACGTATTTCACCCTCAAGGACGACAAGGCCCAGCTCGCGGCGGTGCTGTGGAAGTCGGCCGCGCGCGGCGTGCGTTTCGAGCTGCGCGAGGGGCTCGCGGTGCTGGCGCACGGCGACGTCACGGTCTACCCCCCGCGCGGGGCCTACCAGATCGTCGTCAGCCGCATCCTGCCGCAGGGGATGGGCGCCCTCCAGCTCGCGTTGCTGCAGTTGAAGGACCGCCTCGAAAAGGAGGGGTTGTTTGACCCCGGGCACAAGCGCCCGCTGCCGCCGCTGCCCCGGCGCATCGGGATCGTCACCTCGCCCTCGGGTGCGGCCATCCGCGACATCCTCAAGCAGGTGAGCCGCCGCTTCCCCGGCGTCGAGATCCTGCTCTACCCGGCATCCGTGCAGGGCGTGCGTGCCGTGCCCGAGATCGTGGCCGGCATCCACGCCCTCAACGAGTACGGCGGCGTCGACGTGATGATCGTCGGCCGCGGCGGCGGGAGCCTCGAAGACCTCTGGGCGTTCAACGACGAGGCCGTCGCCCGCGCCGTCTACGCCTCGACGGTGCCCGTGATCTCGGCCGTGGGGCACGAGATCGACGTGACGATCTCCGACCTCGTGGCCGACGTGCGCGCCCTCACGCCCACGGCCGCCGGCGAGATGGTGGTGCCCGACCGCGCCGAGCTGCTGCGGCACCTCGCGCGGCTGCAGGACCGCCTCCGCGGGCTGCTGGTGCACCACGTGAGCGTGGCCCGCGAGCGGCTGCGGGCCGTGGAGCAGGCGTCCGTGCTGCGGCGGCCGCTCCAGGCCATACGGATGCAGCAGCAGCACCTCGACGAGCACCGCGCCGACCTCCGCCGGATGGCCGCCTCGTGGCTGGCCGCGCTGCGCGAGCGGACGAAGTCGTCGGCCGCGCGGCTCGAAAGCCTCAGCCCCCTCAAAGTGCTGGCCCGCGGCTACAGCATCACCTTCCGGCCCGACGGAGCAATCGCCCGCGGCGTCGGCGACCTCGCCCCGGGCGACGTGGTGCGCACGCTGCTGTCGCGCGGGTCGTTCACCGCGACCGTGAAAGAGACGACGCACGAAAATGGAAGAAAAGCAGCCGAAGTTTGAGGAAGCTCTCAGCGAGCTCGAGAACATCATCGCCGAGCTCGAGGGCGGCGAGCTGTCGCTGGACGATTCGCTCGAGCGCTACGAGCGCGGCATCAAGGCCCTCAACGCCTGCCGCAGGATCCTCGGCGAGGCCGAGAAGAAGATCCAGCTCCTCCTCCGGACGCCCGACGGCGAGCTGAAGACCCAGCCCTTCGAGGCCGAGGAGATCATGCGCGAACCCGAGAGGGAGAAGGAAGGCGATGAAGACGTCCCCTTCTGATCCCGAGGCGCGATTCGAGCGGCTGACGGCTGCGCTCAGGACCTGCCGCGAGCAGGTGGACGCCGCCCTCGAAGACGTGCTGCCGCCGCCCGACACCCCGCCCGAGCGCATCCACCAGGCGATGCGCTACTCGGTCTTCTCCGGCGGCAAGCGCCTGCGCCCGGCCCTCGTGCTGCTGGGCTGCGAGCTCTGCGGCGGCAAGCCCGCGGCCGCAATGCCCGCCGCATGCGCCTTCGAGATGATCCACACCTACTCGCTGATCCACGACGACCTCCCGGCGATGGACAACGACGACTACCGCCGCGGCAGGCTCACCTGCCACAAGGCCTTCGACGAGGCGATCGCCGTCCTCGCGGGCGACGCCCTCCTCACCCACGCCTTCGAGGTCCTCGCTCGCGGGCTGCCCGGCCAGCCGGGGCTCATCGCCGAGATCGCCGCCGCCGCCGGCACCGGCGGGATGATCGGCGGGCAGGTTGCCGACGTCTGCTCGGAGCACCTCCCGCCCGACGGCGACCTCGTGCGCTTCATCCACGAGCGCAAGACCGCCTCCCTCATAAGGCAAGCCGTGCGCACCGGCGCCGCCATCGCCGGCGCACCGGCCGAGGAACTGCGGAGCGTCACCGCCTACGGCGAAAAAATCGGGCTCGCGTTCCAGATCGTCGACGACATCCTCGACGTCGAAGGCACCACCGAGGAACTCGGCAAGACGGCCGGCAAGGACGCGAAGAGCGGCAAGCAGACCTGGCCGGCGGCCTTCGGGCTGGCGGCCTCGCGCGAGCGCGCGGCCGCCCTCGCCGCCGAAGCCACCGACTGCCTCGCTCACTTCGGCGAGCGTGCCGGACTGCTATGTTCGCTCGCGGACTACATCGTGGCGCGGAAGTCGTAAAGCTCATGCCAGACATACTGCAGAAGATCACGGGCCCGGCCGACCTCAAGGCCCTCAGCACGCTGGAACTCGAACAGCTCGCCGCCGAGATCCGCCGCGAGATCATCCGCGTGGTCTACCGAAACGGCGGCCACCTCGGCTCGAACCTCGGCGTCGTCGAGCTCACGCTCGCACTGCACCAATGCTTCGATTTCCCCCGCGACCGGCTGATCTGGGACGTGGGCCACCAGACCTACGCCCACAAGCTGATTACCGGCCGCCGCGAGGCGTTCGACACGCTGCGGCGGCTGGGCGGGCTCAGCGGCTTCCCCAGCAGGAAGGAGAGCCCGTTCGACCAGTTCACCACCGGGCACAGCGGCACTGCGATCTCGACGGCGCTGGGCATCGCCTGCGGCGACGCCATCGCGAAGGTCGAGCGCAAGGTCGTGGCGGTCGTGGGCGACGGCGCCATCGCCTCGGGCATGCCCTTCGAGGCCCTCAACCACGCGGGCGCCCTCGGCCGCAACCTGCTGGTGGTGCTCAACGACAACCACATGTCCATCTCGAAGAGCGTCGGGGCGCTCTCCGCCTACCTCACGCACCTCCGGTCGGCCCCGGCCTACCTGGAGCTGAAGCGCGAGGTGAGCCACGCCCTCGACGCCCTCCCGCGTTTCGGCGGGCAGATGAAGACCGTGCTCGACCACGTCAAGGACGCCGTCCGCACGAGCATGACGCCCGGGCGCGTGTTCCAGGACCTCGGCTTCCGATACTTCGGGCCCGTCGACGGCCACGACCTGCCGGAGCTGCTCGACACGCTCAACAGCATCCGCGACCTCCCAGGCCCCGTGCTGCTGCACGTGGTGACCGAGAAGGGCCGCGGCCACGAGGAGGCCTGCAACCACCACCACCGGATGCACAGCGTGGCGCCCGAGAAGGTGCCGGCGGCCCCGGAGGAGGAGACGCGGGCCGGCTGGACGGCCTGCTTCGCGCAGTGCATCGTCGAAGCCGCGGCGGCCGACTCGCGCGTCGCCGCCATCACCGCGGCCATGCCCGACGTGACCGCGGCGTTCCAGCAGAAGTTCCCCGAGCGCCACTTCGACCCGGGCATCTGCGAGCAGCACGCCCTCGGCCTCGCCGCGGGGCTGGCCGCCGCCGGCCTCAAGCCGGTGGTCGCGGTCTACTCGACGTTCCTCCAGCGCGCCTACGACCAGGTCTTCCAGGAGGTGTGCATCCAGGAGGCCCCGGTGCTGCTGGCCGTCGACCGCGCCGGCATCGTCGGCAGCGACGGTCCCACGCACCACGGCGTGTTCGACATCGCGTACCTCAGGCACCTGCCGGGGATGGTGCTGATGGCCCCGAAGGACGTGCCCGAGATGCGCGCGATGATCGGCGCCGCCCTCGGCTGGGGCCGGCCGTGCGCACTGCGCTTCCCCCGCGAGCGCGTGCCGGAGGATTTCCCGTCGTGCGCGCCCGTCGAGCTGGGCAAGGCCGAGGTCGTGGCCGGCGGCCGCGGCCGCTGCGACGGCCTGATCGTCGCCTACGGCTGCATGGTATCGCGGGCGGTCGAGGCGGCGGCGCTCCTTGGCCGCGAAGGGCTGAGCGTCACCGTCGTCAACGCGCGCTTCGCCAAGCCGCTCGACGAGGAGCTGATCCTCGGCCTCCTCGGCGAGGCCGCCGCAGCGGTGACGGTCGAAGACGGCTCCCTCGCCGGTGGCTTCGGCTCGGCCGTGCTGGAGGCCGCCGCCGAGCGCGGCATCGACGCCGCCAGGGTCGCGCGGCTGGGCGTGCCCGACCGCTTCATCGAGCACGGCGGCCGGGCCGAGCTGCTCGAAACGCTGGGCCTCACAGCCGACGGCATCGCCCGCGCCCTCAGGCATGGACTGCGGAAGGCTGGCACATGAAGACATTCCTCGTGTTTGCCGACAGGACCCGCCGGAGCGTGTGCGACGCCCTCGAAGAGGCCCTGCCCCACATCCGGCGGCACGCCAGGGTGGAGGTGATCGACCTCTCGACGCTGCACGGGGAGGCGGCCGCGGCCGCCAACCTCGCGATCGTGTTCGGCGGCGACGGCTCGATCCTCCGCGTGGCCCGGGCGCTGGGCCGCAACCAGATCCCCACCGTGGGCGTGAACATCGGCAAGCTCGGCTTCCTCGCCGAGATCAGCCCGCGGCAGCTCCACGAGGCGATCGACGCCCTCGCGCAGGGGCGCTTCGACGTCGCGAAGCGGATGATGATCCGCTGCGAAGCCCTCCGCGACGGCAATGCGCTGACGGAATCGCTGGGCCTCAACGACGCCGTCGTCTCGCGCGGGGCGTTCTCCCGCCTGATATCGATCGGCCTTTTCATTGACGGCGAGCACGTGACCGATTATAATGGTGACGGTCTGATCGTATCGACACCGGTGGGGTCGACTGCTCATTCGCTGGCGGCTGGCGGGTCCATCCTCGAGGCGAATCTCGAGGCGTTCGCCGTCACGCCCATCTGCCCCCACACGCTGAGCAACCGCCCGCTGGTGATGCCGTCGACACGGACGATCGAGCTGCTGATCAAGCCGACCGACCTGCCGGTGGCGCTCACGATCGACGGCCAGGTCTACATCGAGTTGAAGACGGGAGACCGCGTGATTGTCCGCAAGGCGGACGTCGAGTTCCGCATCATCCAAGCAGCCAGGCACAGCTATTACGAGACGCTGCGGGAGAAGCTTGGCTGGGGAGGCACCGTACATGGCGAACGTTAAGGTGCTCGAGGAGTACTGCAAGAGTTGCGGGCTGTGCGTGAGTGCCTGCCCGCGCGAGGCCCTCAAGATCGGCCGCCACCTCAATTCGCAGGGCTTCAACCCGGTGGTCTTCGACGAGGCCGCCGGCTGCGCCGGCTGCGGCAACTGCACGGTCGTCTGCCCCGATGCCGCCCTCGAGCTTTACGCGCGCGTGGAAGCGGCCGCGGCGGCCAAGACGAGCTGAGCAGGGACGCGCACAGGATCCGCCCGAAAGGACGCAGGAGGCATAGTTGGGCAAGAAGGTGCTGATGACCGGCAACGAGGCCGCGGGCGAAGGGGCCATACGGGCCGGCTGCCTGGCCTACTACGGATATCCCATCACCCCCCAGAACGAGCTCACCGGCTACATGGCCGAGCAGATGCTGCGCCTCGGCCGCGTGTTTCTCCAGGCCGAGAGCGAGCTTGCCGCGGTGAACATGGTCCTCGGGAGCGTCGCCGCCGGCATCCGCGCGATGACGTCGTCCTCCAGCCCCGGCATCAGCCTCAAGCAGGAGGGGATCTCCTACCTCGCCGCCCTCGAGCTGCCCGCGGTGGTCGTCAACGTGCAGCGCGGCGGCCCCGGCCTGGGCAACATCGCCCCCGGCCAGGCCGACTACTGGCAGGCAACCCGCGGCGGCGGCCACGGCGACTACCGCTGCATCGTCCTCGCACCCCACACCGTCGAGGAAACCTTCACGATTATGCTCCTGGCCTTCGACCTCGCGGACAAGTACCGCATGGTCTCGCTCGTCCTCACCGA
>Ga0172362_10005606_pt1 | contig 10865 bp, 14 predicted proteins | sample LakKivs1_kivu2a2_FD_114534 | JGI IMG/M metagenome (GOLD analysis project Ga0172362, IMG submission 114534) | Sediment microbial communities from Lake Kivu, Rwanda - Sediment s1_kivu2a2 | ecosystem: Environmental > Aquatic > Freshwater > Lake > Sediment | place: Rwanda: Western Province, Lake...
AAACTATCTATTTCGTTCAACCCAGAAGAAAATCAACCCCCCAATAATATTCGCGAATGCTGTAACCAATAGATAGTCATGCCCGGCGAGTGCATACATCACCAGTGCGATTAATGGTGTACTGAGTTGCCATCTCGCCAGATACAACCCATAACGTTTCCAGTTGACTCTCACTATGATACTTGTGGCACACTCGTGCGCCGCCTTGTCTCTGGCGTAGTTGTCACATACTCTGCAACGGGTATTGGGATTTCCCATATATTGGATTGAATGTGCCCATATATCTCGCACTTGCCAATTGACTTCACCAACCCTTTCTCTTTTAATTTCCTAATCCGACGCGCATAATAATGTGCTTTATCATCCCCCATAACACTCTTGATATCGAAAATTTTAAATTTCCTATCTGGAAACGCATCTAGAAGTTCTTTTATTTCATCCTGGCAGTAGTATAATGCATTTCGTGAACACATACATATACAATATGCATTTAGAAGAATATAAGGATTCTCCATTGGACGGTGAGATAGTGGGGATCTATAACCAACGATCGGAGTCATCGCATAGAAACCCGTATTTCCGTCGTGGGTGGAAATTAAATAATTCTTTCATACGCTGGTCGTGATCGAACGCACGCCATTCGGGTCCGCGATCAATAAAGTCGTCATCAATGACAAGCCCGCAGTTCTGGCAGACCAGTTCCGCACGTTCATAATCATGCACAAGCTGGCGGCTTCCGCATTCGGGGCATACCGTCTCGGTATAGTCCTCAGCCTTCTTCTCGTGCTCTTTCACCCGCTCTTTCAGCCTGTTCCTCAGGGCTTCTCTCTCCGTCTGGAGAATTTTTAACTTCTCGACTTCCTGCACGCTCATCACACCTCTTTTATCTGATGAATAACCTCTCCCCAGCCTGCACCGCGCACGGTCCCTTGCAGAGAACAGCAGCTTTTGGTCGGGAAACATTCCCGAATACATCCACCACCCTGCCAACCGGCTTCAATCGCCTGTCCACGACCTCGCTGTAGAGCCTCGGGAGCTGTGCCGCATCGCATTGCACCACCAGGATGCGGGGCCCTAAAGCATGAACCGTCAGGCCAATGGTTTTCACACGAAAAGCCTCTTGTTCTTCTGCCTGTGAGGACAGACTGAAGGATTTAGTAATCTATATATATAGAGAACAATTGTATATAAACTTATTGTAAAGTTATAAATATCATTGTCTTCGTAAAAGCCATTCCTGGATATTTAAAGAGACTATACGGCTGCATTCCTCCTGATCGAGTCCTGCTCCCCTTCCTACTATTGTTTTTGCGCGCGTGTCCAGGAGATCACCAGGTCCATGCGCATCGGAGTCGATCACGATCTGGCACCCTGATTCAAGTGCCGTTCTCACTACATGACCATTGGCCCTGTTATGCCCTCCGCGAGAAGTCACCTCCAGGGCTACCTGGTTTTTGCATGCGAGGTGGGCATCCTCAATCGTGATAAGCCCCGGGTGCGCCAGTACATCTACATCTTTGCATTCGCAAGCGGCACGATTGGTACCTGGGGCTACCGGCTCCATGGGGGTCTCGCCATGAATCACGACAATCAGCGCTCCATGCATCTTTGCCTCCCTCGCCAGCACGGGAATTTGCGATGGGGGTACATGTGTGAGTTCAACTCCAGGTAAAAGAGTCACCCCATACTCTTTCGCGGCCGGGATGAGCCTCTTGAGAGACATGAGCAGTTCCTGCAGATTTGTCGCATCCGCATGGTCGGTAATGGCCACTGTGGAATAACCAAGCATTGCCATCCTGCGGATGATCTCCATGGGGAGCATTTCCCCATCTGTCATGGTGGTATGGGTATGGAGGTCGTACAACGATATCACTTCCCTGTTACGAGGTGCGCTGCAACCTTCTTCAGGAGTTGCTCCTTGCTCTCGCTCCACTGGACATGGACCCTCCCCTCCTTTAACCACCAGCGGGAAGGGTAGTGTTTCTGTTCTACCCGTAGCACAAGCCCCGTTCTCTTCACTGCACGTTCCAGGTCCATCAGTGTGGGGTCCCGGACCGCACTGGAAAGAGCAACTCTCCGGCCTTCATTTCGTTTCAGCGCGGCATTGAAATAGCAGGGGTAGAGTATGCGCTCACCTTTCATTCCCTCTATTGTATGATGGTGAACCTATAAACTCTGCAGCATCCAACCAAATTAGTATGCACCATATCGACGTCAGGATAGAGAAAGATGTATACGACGTCAATCGCCGGATTGCAGAGTCCAATGCCCACCATCTCAAAGCCCATGGGGTTCGGGCCTTTGATCTTCTGGGCGCTATTGGGTCCGGGAAGACTGCGCTTATCGAGCGCCTGGTGCCGCTCCTAAAAAAACGTGATTTGAGAGCGGGGGCTATTGCAGGCGATGTCTACGGGGACGATGACTACCGGCGGATCAGGGCACTTGGTATTCCTGCGGTCAATGCGAATACCGGCAAGGAGTGCCACCTTGATGCGCACCTCGTCGAGCATTCCCTTGAGGATATCGACCTCGACCGCATCGATCTCCTCTTCATCGAGAATGTCGGGAACATGGTGTGCCCAACCGATTTCCTCCTGGGTGCAGAGAAACGCATTGTCATCGTGAGCTCCACAGAAGGTGATGATGTGGTGAACAAGCATCCCATGATGTTCCGGGGATGTGACATCGGTATCATCAACAAGATTGACCTGGCACCCTTCGTTGGAGCGGACCTGGACCGCATGGAGAATGATATGCGCCGCTATCACCCCGGCATGCAGGTCTTCCGGACCAATCTAAAGACCGGAGAGGGGATAGAACCGTTCCTGACTGCCCTCCTGGGATAACCAGTGAAATTTAATAGGTGAGAGCGTACATATTAAAGAACTCCGGCAGGGATTTGTCCTGCTGAAATTGACAGCATCCGCACTAAATTTGGGGAAATGATATGCTCTGGCAAGGAAGATCTGTAAGGCAGCCCACGGGGGGCCGCTACCGGCTTACACTGGTCAAGAGACGATCCGAGATTGGATCCGCACCGACCGACAGCCACATTGGCAAGGACAGGAGAATGATCATCCGCACCACAGGCGGAAATGGAAAAGTGCGTACCATGAGAGGGGAATACGCTAACGTTGCCGACCCGCGCTCAGGCACTGCTCGCAAGGTGAAAATCGAGACTGTCGAAGTCAATGATGCAAATCCAAACTATGTACGGCGTAACCTCCTGACAAAAGGCACAGTAATAAGGACTGAGCTCGGAAAAGCCCGTATTCTCAGCCGACCCGGCCAGGAAGGCGTCATCAATGCAATATTAATCGAATAATATCCCTTTTTTTTAGTGTAATCCTTATTTTAAATCACCCTTTTGTCCAGATATTTCATGAAAAGTGGCGGTTCAAAAGTCGTATCCGGAAACTAACCCAGGTGTAGGAGGAGGACAAGAATGGATACGACTTTTGTTATGTAATTTATTGTATTCATAAAAATATATAGATTGCGATAAATGCAATTACCTATTAATCTTCTGTGAAAATTTTGCCGTCAATTTGGCAATTTTTTGCGTAATTAATCATATTTGGAGTTTTTTTGCTTATTTCATTCTGCCGGTTTTCGCCCAATCATTCTACCGGGACATCCTGAACGAAGCCCGATATCCAGTGGCATCATTTATATTCGCAATAGGATTTTTCTGTCAATCGCCGATAATACCGCAGAACGCAGGTATTGGAGAATTGAATCACATTTGGGAGAATTGATACACTGGGGTGAAGATTCTTATCAGGAGAGTGAGAAATGAGCCTCACCATCACCATTGCTGCACCGTTTCGCCATGCCCGCAAGGACCAGCTGAAGAAGAACGAGATTGTCTATTATCTCTCTTTTAAGCAGCATTGGATGAACATAGACCAGGCCAATGTCCTGATTTCCAGGGCCGAGGAAGAAGGTCTCATTGAATTGAACGGAGATATGATAAAGCCCCTTTTTGATGTATCCACAGTAGAGGTTCCCCTGGGATACAAGCCGGGTTCTGCAATCTTCGAACGTTCTGATCCTGTTGATGACCTCCTATCCCGGATCGCGCAACGCACCGGAATTCCCCGCGCCCAGCTTGTGGCTGAGCAGAACCATGTGGTGCAGGAGCAATTCGGGGGAAATCTACGATCCGAAGCCGCAGTGGTGATTATGGCCAGGCGCCACGGGGTGGAATTCCAGGATATGCTTCCCGCGTTACGGGAACACCTGGTAAAAAACGAGTGATTATTCTTTTTTCTCTTCGGCGGCGGGTTTTACAAAGTACTCATCCAGGGCCTTATCCCCATATGTTGTGACGCGTGCATTGATCTGAACAAAATCAGCCGTGATCTCGTTTCCCCGCAGTGTCTTGCGCTTGCGCTGCCCTTCCATGACCGGCTTGAAACCTGCCCCGCCGGAGAGGAGAATCCGCCTTCTCCCGGACATGGGAAGATTCCTCCTGGCAGGAGTACCATTACGATCTGACCCGCCGGTAATCTCCATCCGGTATCCCGAAAGTCCCATCGGGCCTGCATCGATCTCATCCCCGATCTGCTTGCCTATCAGGGCGCCGGCCGCCCCACCACTCACATCTACCTTGTATGCCCTTCCTGTCTTCTGGTCGGACAGCACGATTTTAAACTCTGCCATTCTCTCATCTCTCCTTTGGAAAAACCCGGTGAGATCACCGGCATATGCCGAGTCACCTGTTCCCTCTCCCCCAAACTTTCACCAGGGGGATTTATTCTCCAGGCCCGGAACAATGTCCATGAAGTACCTATACAATTGGATGAAGGGTATATTAAAAACTACTTTCCCCAGAATGGATTCTCCTTTCGTCGCATCGTGGTGAATTCTGCCAGGATCTCCTGAGTGTGAATCGGAAGATGGGAAAGCATCTCCTTCTCAATAACTTTTACATGCCTTTCGGGGATGTCTACAAAAAGATCATCCTCCACATCAAGCTGCCTTCCCACTGTCGCACCTTCAATGGAGATAGCCACCTCCGCGCCTGTCTGCGCTTCCCGGATCGTCTCCTGGTTCAGCTGAATGGATTTCAGGTGCCCAACTTTCTTTCCATCAGGCTGGATGAGATACACATCCGTCCGCAGCGTTCCTCCAAGGACCCTGACCCCCACCACTGCGGGGTTGCTCTGGCGGAAGATGCAGTGAGGGAGAATCCGTATCTTTGCAGGGTGAATTATTTGCTCGAAACGCTGCTGTTCGGTCTTTCTCTTCAGCTCATCCCGCCACTGGATATATTCATCGACAAGCTTATAGATCACCCTGCCTTCCAGTACCTTCACCGGGAAGCCAGGCTCTTTCACCATGTCCGCTGCATCAGGAAGAAGGGGAGTGGAGAATGCAATGAGAGCGCGGTAGTACGGGTTCTTGATGGTCTCTGCATCAATGAGATCATGACGGCTCACTGATCCCACTTCCGCACGCATCACGCCTATCTCCTTCTCCTCCAGTTCCTTGCAGAGAGCTTCCAGGGCACCGATAGTGTCGGCCTTGATAATTACTCCCTCCTGTGAGAGGTGGACGTTTATCTCCTCCATCTCCCTTCGAATATTCTCAATGACCTCCTCGGGATTGCCCCTTACCACCCGGACAGGGGAGCCGGCGATTGCACCTTCAAGGTTTGGGGCGCTGACTTTTATTCCAGCAGCGGCAGTGACGGATCTGACCCGCTCGAACCGGTCTTCCACCAGGATCTCCTTCAAAGGGCGGGGCTGGAGGAGCGCACGGACTTTTGTAATCGTGATTCCGTCCTGCCGGGCCACGGCAAGTTCATCCCCCACAGCAAGCCGGCCATCAAAAAGGATAACATCGAGTGTGGTGCCAAGACCTTTCTCTTCTTTCACTTCGAGGATGGTGCCCATTCCCGGGTCTTTTGCAGAGAGCGAGAGGTCCTCCTCCATATATCGTTGTGCAAGGCCTATCATCACCATCAGAAGCTCTGCGATACCCTCTCCGGTATGGGCGCTGACGGGGACTATCGCCAGGTTCCTGCGGAAATCAGAGACCCTGTCAAATCGTTCCCCCGAAAAACCCAGTTCCGAGAGCTCCCCGACTATTTCGTATACCCTGGTCTCCACAAGTTCTTTCACCCGGTCATTCTGTTTGGAAAAACTTGCCAGGATTCCTTCGTTTTTATGCACCCTCCACCCATGGAGACGATCGATCTTTGTGGCTGCAATGACAAAAGGTGTCTTGTAGGTCCGGAGAATCTGAAGGGCTTCCACTGTCTGGGGCTGGAACCCCTGGTTGATGTCTACGACCAGTATCGCCATGTCCGCGAGCGCTCCCCCGCGGGCACGCAGGGTAGTGAACGCATGGTGGCCAGGTGTATCGATGAAGAGGAGTCCCGGGACATTGAGCGGGACCTTCTCCATACTCCCACTCATCTTCCTTATTGCCTCGATAGGAACGATCGTCGCACCGATATGCTGGGTGATAGCGCCGTCCTCCATGCTTACCACTGAGGATCCCCTGATCCTGTCCAGGAGCGATGTCTTCCCGTGATCCACGTGACCGAGCACGCAGACAATGGGGGTCCTTATATGTTTCTTCTCTGTCATCCACCTCACCTCAGGGTCTATTCGGAATGGATAGCGGCGGGAATCATCAGTCATGGCGGAGGTCCGGTTGCTGAACTCCCCGGTATCCACGGGCAATACGCGTGCAATGTAATGTATCACCAGAAATTATATACACACCGGACGTCTGCCTGATGCTGGATATGAGAAGTGAGATATATTAAAGAGTATCGGGGTGAAATGAAAGAGGGTACATCCTGCCAGGGTGGGGTAGTTGGTTATCCTAGGGGACTGTGGATCCCCCGACCCGGGTTCGAGTCTCGGCCCTGGCCTAATCCTCATAGACTGAAGTCTGTTTTGTATTCCATGATTAAATTGTATGAATAATCGTAATACTACTCATGGTAATACCGGGAGGTTTTCGTAAACTCCCGAAAACCGAGTTTTATTCACGAAATCCGCATGAAGCATGTGCAATATGAAATGAGGAGAGTACCTGCAGCGAAATGGGCAATTCAGACTTTTCTTCGGCGTCCATGCTTGTCCTTTCCTCATTTTATTCGTACCGGAATGTGTACCATTTTATTGTATGAACCGGTGAGACAAACATCATCCCGGTACCATCTGCGCTTCACACCGGGGACAGTGAAGCGTGTAACAGGGAACAGCAGGAGGCCTCTCCATCCGGTAACCGCAGAGCGGACAGATGCATACTCCCCGGGGTATTCCGCTCCCTCGGCCCAGATCGGGTCCATGTGAATGCGTCTTCATACCCGTCATCTCTCCTTCTTCCTTAAAATCACAGTTATGTCACCCGATATCAATGTATGCACCAATAATCACGATTGTATTGGAGAGTGGCACATGCTTATTTTTACCGGCGGCATATCGCATCTTGGAAATGTGAGAAGAGCCCTTTCCATGAAACAGATACAGAAAATACCGGTTTGGCCGCCAGTGAACTGATACATTTATGTAGCGACACTCCCCCCAGATATATATAACCGATTGGTGGAGTGTATGCATCGTTCGTGTCTTACGTATATGATTCTCTGTGCCGTTCTGGCCCTATTCATCCCGGTCTCCGGTCAGGCTGATACTGTTGCGGGGGGAAATGCAGGCATTTACCGGTTCCATGGGAATGTCGAAGGCGCCGAGGTCTTTGTCGATGGCCAGTTGAAAGGTATTATTGTTCAAGGGATCCTCGATGTGCCGATGGATGTGAATGGGACTCCTTATCGCACGTATACCTTTCAGAAAGGGGGGTATTTTCCGTATAATGGTGCCATTTATTCCGTCCCCGCAAAGGGGCAGATCGACCACATTTATGTCTCCATGAGCGCAATGCCCCTCGTAGAATACAGTAGAGTGCACCTGCTTGTCAGTCCTGCTGATGCAGAGGTCACCTGGGACGGGGCTTCAGCCGGAAAGGTGCCTTCCACCGGGATTTTGATCATTTATAACGTGGTCCCGGGCAAGCACACAATCGCGGTGACGAAAGAGGGTTATGCCCCATTGAACCAGGTCCTCTCTGTGCCCGGTAACGATGTGATGAAAGTTCCGCTGACGCTGCAACCCATCCTATTCGGTTCGATTATCGTAGAATCGGTCCCGGTCGGCGCATCGGTCTCCCTGGATGGAAAGATTGTGGGAGTCACGCCGCTTACCCTGCACAATATCCCTGCCGGCGCTCACTCGGTTACAATCAGCAGCGAGGGATTCCAGGATGCAACGTCCACAATTGAGATGGCAGGAGGAGGAACGACCGTGGTAAGCGAAACCCTCAACCCTGCAACCCAGGCGCCAGGAAGCACCCATGCCGGTCTGTCTCCTGCTGTCATGGGGGCAGGGCTTGCTATAGCTGGACTGCTTTTAGCAACTAGAAGACTCTGATTCGGAAAATTTTTTTCTTTTAACCATACATCCTGTGGACCTTCATTCCATAATGGAATGAAGCGACGCCCCGTTGGTATGCCCGCTTCCGGTATGAAATTGAGATTCAGGCGCGAGTGATTGATGAAACCGGGGCAATACCTATCTTTGCCTTGCGAATCCTTGTATGAATCAGGAGGTGCCGCATATCCACAAAATCTCCCTGACTTAGTATCCTCTTTACCTGTCCTTCGAATGCTGCGTTAGGGTCATACGATACATTCCTGAACACGACGCCATGGGTATGGGACGATATGCCCGTCCTTTCGTTCGGTTCTCCTGTATGGGATGATAAGAGAGAGTCCAGTGAAATAGGGTCAAAAGAGCGTCCTGCAAGATCGGGTTCCACAGCTATTCCAAATCCCACCATGGTATCTCCGCGGTAACGGGGTGTTGTCCCATGCTCGAACCATGAATCGAACACGGAAGGATCCATAATTGAGACGTCCCCGGGAGGGGCATGCTCCCGGATCGGAGAACGGCTGACCCCCTGGCTCTGCAGGCCTTCCAGGATTGCCCACCACGCCACTGCCAGCACTCCGCGGTAGTCGCGATAGTGATCTCTTGCCCAATCGTTGAGAATACGATAGATGTCCTGAATGGGCATCCCATCCCGGGAAAGACTCTCAAATACGAGGTACTCCCGGAACGGTCCCTCCAGGGAAACCGCGTACCCCGCGAATATCTTCAACTCACCGGTATCCTTGACCGGGGTGAAGAAATCAGGCGTATCGTTGCCGTCTGTGGGCAACCAGACCAGGGATCCATGCAATACCACCATCTCCCCAAGGAACGGGAGGACCTCTTCCGGCCTTCTTCCGAGTGCCCCCAGGCCGAGCGCGTATTCTGTTCCGCTGAATGGTAGGACCGCAATGTGCTGGGCGTCAATACGTGAATGAAGGACCGCATCAAGGTCGCCCCACACTTTGAGTGCAGACGGGTGTAGCGATCCCGGCTCAACGCTCAGACGTGCCCCATCCTTCTCAACAAATGGAGATCTCAAGTCCGTGAGGAGAAGAGCACGCTCCTCTGCCCTACCAAATACACGGACAGCTTCCTCTACCGTGGAGAAATTTGGAAAAATGGAAAGGAACCCGGCCATATCCAGAACTTTCCTTGGAAAATCACCCGTCCCTGCAAGTGCTACTTTCCCTCCCCGTTCCCGGAGCCTCTTTTGTAACGAAAGCATTACACGGATACCGGCACTTGAGAGATAGGGGACTTCCTTTATATCCAGCACCAGTGACCGGTCATCATCATGCAGTGCTTCTTTTGCTGCCTGCTCGAGTATGGCAGCACCGTGCCCGTCCAACCTCCCGCGGCACACCAGCACAACCACACCGCTCTCCTTTCTCTCTGCTATCTCCATCGGAACTTCACCTGGTACATTTAGGGTTGGCACGATCCCCCTATTAGTATTAATGCCTCTTTGTGTGCCACGTACTCCTCCTTTATAATGAAAAGAAGAATAAGTATGCCAGATACATGACCCAGTCCCATGAACCTGACTCCTCACAGGTCCTCATTTTCAATACCTCTTCCGGAAAACTGGAACTGGTAGGCAGGGTAATATATTCGGAGAAGGAATGGCAAAAGAGGCTTACTCCTTTACAGTTCCTGGTGGCCAGGTTGAAAGGAACCGAGCCTGCGTTCTCCGGTGCCTATCACAGTTCCCATGAAAGAGGCCTTTATCATTGCATCTGCTGCGGTTCGGACCTCTTCTCTTCAGAGACCAAATTTGCGTCCGAAACTGGCTGGCCGAGTTTCCGGGCCCCGGTACATGTGAACAATGTCCGCCTTGCAGATGACCTGACGCTTGGAATGAAGAGGACCGAAGTGCTCTGCACCCGCTGTGATGCGCATCTTGGACATGTATTTGATGACGGGGCCCCACCAACCGGAATGAGATATTGCATAAACTCTGCCTCGCTCTCCTTTACACGTGGCGAGGTGTTGCAGGGTTCAGTATAACAGGTTTGCCTGGCCGTAAGAATAGGCGCACATCAATTTCCTGGATATGCCAGAAGCCTCTCCTGACCGGCACCCTCTTGATGACACCGGCTAAAATTAATCTTTGCACAATCGTTTCGGAGGATGATATTGCATGGAGGAGGGCCCGGGCACCATACTGACTGCTGATGACGAGGAATTCCTGGCAGAATTGTCGGATTACCTGGAGATCCTCGGCAATATCTCCCGCCTGCGCATACTCCGGCTCCTTGAAAGGAAACCTCTGGATGCCCGTTCTGTCTCCCTTGAAATAGAGACTAGTTATGAGAACACCAAGAAACACCTCGAAAAACTCCTTCGTGCCGGTCTTATTACCCGGCGGCCGGGTCTTGGGCCGGAGACATCAAAGGGGGTGCACCCTGCCTG
>Ga0172362_10005608_pt1 | contig 10858 bp, 8 predicted proteins | sample LakKivs1_kivu2a2_FD_114534 | JGI IMG/M metagenome (GOLD analysis project Ga0172362, IMG submission 114534) | Sediment microbial communities from Lake Kivu, Rwanda - Sediment s1_kivu2a2 | ecosystem: Environmental > Aquatic > Freshwater > Lake > Sediment | place: Rwanda: Western Province, Lake...
TGGAAAAAAAGATTTTTATGGAAAAAAAGATTTTTATGGAAAAAAAGATTTTTATGGAAAATCAGATATAAATGTTAAATCAGATATGGATAATAAATCAGATATAAATGTTAAATCAGATATCGATAATAAATCAGATATGGATGATAAATCCAATATGGATAATAAATCAGATATGGATGATAAATCCGATATGGATAATAAATCAGATATGGATAAAAAAATAAATAAGGACGAAAGAAATTGTGATAAAAATATTGAATCAAAATTAATAAAAAAAATATATATGAAATTACTATTTATTTATCATCCAGATAAAAATATTTTACCAAATCCAGAAAATTTTAATAAATTACTATTATCCAATAAAAATAATGAAGAAGAAACTATTATTTATTTTTTCATAAAAGAGAAAAATAATATTTATATTTCAGACATCTATAAAGAGAATTATAATAAAATATTTTTTATTAATTTTTTAGAAAAATTATCCAACAAAATTGCATATCAAAAATATACTATCACATCATCTTTTATCTATAAATCATATTTTTAATCAAAAATAATTAGTTTTATACATAACATATCCAACTATAACAATTAATAAAGCCAATATAAAAAACCAATTATTCTTCTGTTCCTTTTCAACTTTATCTTTATTGTATTTTGGATAATATACAATAGGCTCTTCTATAACAGGTTCCTCCTTCTGCATAGCCTTTATCATCATCTGTTTCACTTTTTCTTTGTCTCTTCCACCCATATCTTCATTCTGAACAATATGATTTCTAGATGTTGGCATAAATGCTCCCTGTGGTCTCATTCCTGGCATAACTACATCTGGATTCTGTTGTGGTTGATATTGTTGCTGCTGAAAACTATTGCTTCCTGAATTATTTAATAATTTATTTTTAAAACTATATTCGTCAGAGCTTTCACCCCAATAATCTGGTCCAAAATTAACACTTCCCCATCCTTGACTATCACCACCTACAATTGGATTAAATGTATTATCATTTACATTTCTTGATGTCATTGATTGGACTGCAGAACTATCACTTTTCCAAGTATAATTTGTATTTTGAAATGGTGGGTCTGTTGGCATAGGAACAACTGGGGTTCTTCTTTCATTATCTTCTGAATTTTCTTGATCCATTTTTATATGGGATGAAAAATGTTCTAAATCACAAGCATTTCCTAAAGAAAATATGGTCATACTAATAATTAGAAAGATTTTGTTTTACCATTATATATTTTTATTACCATATTACCATTTTTTATCTTGATAAATTCTTTCTTTTCATTTATTACCATAATTATTTTTTTATTAAAAATTTAATTACCATAATACCATAATTTTATTTTATCAAAAATATCGGATTACCATAAACATACACCATTTTCAAAATACGTTTATTACAGAGACAACCATATTTTATTCGATATTTTACTAAAAAATGATTATTACCATAAAATGGTAATTTTAATAAATTAAAAAAATGAAAAAATATATCGGAAAAAAAAATTTATTACCATAATTTTTTATTTTTTCCATTTTTCCTAATTTTTTAAAATTTTTTCCTTTTTTTTATTACCAATTTTTAACTCACAGAAATTTTTTTAAGTTAGAAACTTTTTTTATCAAATAAAATATTTTTTTAGATATACATTTTTTAGCCTTATTGTTCATTTTATTGTTAAAAAAATATTTTTAGAAAGAAAAACATGAATATTTATTGATGACATTTTTTTATAACTTAAAAAAATTTCTAAGAAAAAGAAAAAAGGTCGGAAAAAAAGTCTTTGAACCTAGGGTGCATGATATTTTTTTTTTCAATATCGGGTTTTTTTGAAAAATGCCTAGATCTCATCGTTCAAGATTTTTGAAAATTCATCAAGTTAATTTTTTTTAATTTTTTTTTAATTTTTTAGAGATTTTTTTAAAAAATTTTTTGAAAATCCGATGATATTTTTTTGATTTTTCGACCATTTTTTTTGAAAAAACGACCGGCGTCAAAAAGACCCCATGTATGGTGGGCTTTCGTAATTTTAACTTTTTTATCTATTTAAAAGTCATGGTATGTCATTACCATAACACCCCTCCTTAAGAGTGTTCATGGTTCACTTTTCACCCTCGCCAGGTACCTATATCGAGGGCTTTATGGTAATAAAATGATTTTTTATGAAAAGTAATTATTACCATAAAATGGTTTTAGCCCATTTACTTCGAGACATGTTTGTGGTAATGGAAAAGTATGGTAATGGATTATACCATATATAAAAAAAATAAGGAAAAAAGCCTTTTTTTCATTACCATTATCATGATATGAATTACCATTTTTTTTAACTTCCTTCTTTTTTTTCATGATAATAAAATGGTATAAATTAGCAAAAGAAGCTTGAAACGCTTTATTACGAACACCTTCGTCATACCACTTGTCTAAGAAAAAAAGTTAGAGAATTCAATTTATGGTAATCTAATTACGGACATTTTTTTAAGTTGAGAGGCCGGCTTTATACCATATGTTTTAGGATAATAAATGATTACGAGACCCCTTACCATTTTTTATATCGACTTTTTTTTACATGGTAATACCCTTACCAACCCTTCATAATCATGTATATCTCAACATTTCATAAGAATATCATAACATGGTCGCATTTTTTAAAAACCTCAAAAATACCCATTACCATGCGATTTTTTCATTACCAAGTGGTAATACACTTTTTTTTGATTTTTAAAAAATGACATGGTAATAGCAAATACCAAAAAATGGTAATACCTGTTTTTTCATTTTTTCAGATTACCATTTTATCATAATAAAAATTTATAAAACTTATTTTATTACCATAATCTATTTTTCGTAATCTTAATTTTACTACCATGACATGTTGATATACCCTACTTTTTTATTACCATCATACCATAATTCAAAAAGAAGCTCATGACATTTTTAAACATTTAAACCATAATTATGGTAGATACGACCAATCCGAAGTTAACTTTTGTTAAAAAAACACGACCATGTATTACCATGAAAAAAAATAAGTCCATGTACCTTGTCTTACTACGGAAGAAAAAAATAAGAACAATCTATATTTTATTTTACTCATTTTATTTAATTTTATTTAATTTAATCATATTATTGATATATCATGTTTATATTTTTATGGTAATACATGTAAAATACTTTAATATATATATGGTATATAAGTCTACCATAACTCATCGTTCTCAACAAAAAATTAATTATTCATCCTTTAAGAAAATATAAAATAAATACAATACTTATATAAAATAATAAAATATGATAACTATAAACAACGTAAAAAAAAGATGAACGATGGAAATTATGAAAAGTTAAAAAATTTTAGTCAATGCCGCAATTTTTTTTTTCAAGTTTCTCACTAGTATAACGATTTTGCATTTTTGACTTTATAGGAACAACTTTGATTTTTTCGACTTTGTTTTTTAAGGCCCTTTTTTATCGAAAAATGGCTCGTAATGAAAAAAACACTTTTTAACTTTTTTGTATTACCATAATATCATAACAACTTAAAAAAATATCTACTACCATAAATAAAAATTATTTAACAACTATCTTACTCATAAATATTTTCTTTTACAAATTAGTAAGTATTTTTATATTTATCGAAGTATTCCAAAAACTAAAATAAATTGACTAAAAAAATGAATACTACCCTGACTAAAACGTGTTTTTGGTAGTCTTTGCATAATGAGCGAGTCAAAGACTAAAAACGATTTATGGTATTATGGTAATAAAAAATCAAAATTCATCAATGTAAGCCTAAAAAAGTAAAAGTTATAAAAAAACTCGATTTATACCATAATGTGTCATTTTATTACCATTATCATCATTTTATGAAAAATATTCATTTTTGTATTACCATAAATTCATTTACCATAAACTTTTTTTTATTGAACCGTGACATGCAAAAAGCCAATTTTCACGTTACAACCCATGGTCATTACCAGAACATTACCATAGGGTATGATTTTTCTTAACTTTATAACGAACACCATTACCATGTACCCTCATGGTATATTTTGTCGTAATAAAGTGCCTTGCAATAGTTTTAAAAAAAAAATAATTTTTTTTTATATCGACTCGATTTAGCTGGAAAATATATTTTTTGAACCGTTGTTTTTAAGTACAACTTAAAAAAAATATTTTTGAAATTGTTACCACACGATTTTTTATGGTATAGAAATTTTTTTAAGTAAAAACATCTACCATTCATTACCATGAACGTTTAATGAAAAAAACTCGTTTTTTTCATCCATGGTATATTTTATTACCATTATTACGGTTTCAAAATCTCCGCCGCAGAAATGCTATTTTAAACGTTTATACATAAATTCTCGTTAAAATATTATAATAAAAATATTTTTTACAATGAATTAAAAAATGGACTCGATAATCAAAAAACGTTATAAATTACGATGTATTACCATTTAAAAATCAATTATTTTTTTCTAAAAAAAATGGTAATATCTGTATTACCATTTTTACGATAAATTATTTTTTTCATATATTAAAAATATTTTTTACCGAAAAAATAATGTAAAAATATTTAATGAATATTTTTTTATCAGCAAAAATAAAAAATCAAAAATATTTACTCAAAAAAATATTTTTTTGCTCAGAATATTCTACCCCAATTCCATCTTATTCCCCAATATTCCAATAAAAATGAGTAAAAAAATATTACAACAAACAATTATATAATTTTAAAATATTTACAATGATTTATCGATAAAAATATTCAATTAAAAATATATACCATAAAATGATTGAAACATAAATTATGGTAATACGATGGTAATAAAATGAAATAAGTGTGCAAAAATGAGTAAAATGGTAGAGAGTGATATTCCATGAGTAGTATTTAGAGTAATTAATTTATTAAGTTTTTATTTATAAATTAAAAAATTGATAATATTAAAATGTCAAAATTTCAATGCAATAGATGTGGAAAAATATTCGATAGAAAATATAATTACGATAGACATATAAATGATTCAAAAAAAAAATGTAGACTTATCCCATTATCAAACGTTGTTGACCCAACTTTATTTAATATTCAAGAAATAAAAACACCACCACCCATTACCATAAATAGTTTTAGTAAAATGGTAAGTGAAACAAAATGTGAATATTGTGGTAAAGAATATTCCACCAAATTTAACCTTAATAAACACCTCAAAAAATGTCCGATTGCAACAAAAACAACCGACTTTAATACTCAAAAAGAAACTATGTATAAAGAACGAATTAATCATCTTGAAGGTCAAATAATGGAATTAACCAAAAAAATTGGGAATACATATAGTTATTCCATCAATCAACATCTCGATCAAAGTGTTCATCAACAAAATATCCAAATTAATTCTTATGGTAATGAAAACTTAAATTATATTACAGCTAGTGAAGTAGAAAAATTAATAAGCCAACCATCAACCTGTTTACCCCAATTTATCAAAATGGTTCATTATAACGAAGAGCACCCTGAAAATCATAATGTTATTATTGACGAAATTAAAGAAAATATTATTAAAACTCTAAAAGATAAAAGTAATTGGCAACATTCTGGATTCGAAGAATTCGTTGAAAGATTTGCTATTGAAAAATATGACCAATTATGTGATTTATATAATTCAGATGAAGTAAATGTTGATGAAGTTGTTAGAGAAAAATTTGATAAATGGGCAGACCAATTTGATTATGTTGAATCTAATACTCGTAAAAAAGCAGAAGAAGATGCGAAATTAGCTATTATACTGGGTAGTAAATGGCTAAGAGATAAAAAAATTACTAAAAGAGGATTGAAAAGAATACTGGATGGAGAAATGGTGTTGAGAGAAGAAGATATGATTGAAGTTGAAAAAATAAAGAAAAAAGTTGGATGGGGACAAAATATTCCTCTCAATAAACTAAAAAGTATTAAAAACTAAATTATTCTAAAAGTTCTTTTGGGAATGCATACTCCATTGTGCAATACCCTGTAATAATGAATCCGCCAAATCATCCTTCTTTGGATGCGAAGTAAAATATTTTTTCCAATCTTCCATTTCTTTTAATACCTCAGTTACAATCGTAACTGAATCATTCTTCCTCTTCTTGTAAGCCTGATATTCACTTATATCAACTTGTTGAACATCTGTTTGTTCATCTGGCATAGACTCCTCCATACTTTCAACTACCTCACTCATATCATTTTCCATTTCACTCTTCTTTTTTTCCTTTTTCATTTTTTTAGTATTATTCTCTAATACTAGTTCAGGATTTTTTGTTTTAATTAAGTCTTCCACAATTTGAGTTGGATTAAGCTTTTTAGTGGCAGAAAAGAAATTAACTCCATTCAATTTTTTTACAACTCCATTCTTACCATTAATAAAGAAGAAAGAATAAATAAACATTTGAATAGATTTCATTTTAGGATTTTTTAAAGCAGGTTGATTTTCAATTACTATTTCATTTAAATCCTCTATACCCAAATTATTTAATCCTTCATATAATTTCGTATATAACTTTGTATCATCCTCTTTTAAATAATCCGATAATTTAGTTAATTTATTATTTTCATTTTCGTATATTTTACTACATTTGTTACAAAAACCAGCGATTTTTACATTTTCCAAAGATAATTTTGAAGAAATTTTATCTGCATCTGGAGTTATAATCTTTGTCATAAATTTCCTTGATTTTTCTCCACATCTGCATTTTAAATCTCTTAATTCATAAGGATAAAACTCAAATCCCAATTTTTCAGGATTCTGATTATAACTATTACATCCATTCTTTATAGTTTGATAAAAATCCTTCTCATAATTCTTTGAATGCATTCTACACATCTCTATTCTTTTTCCATCTTTAATTACCCAACAATTTGAAGCCTTACCACATACATTCCCTTTTTTGTCAAATGCTTGACATTTTTTTTCATTGTGGTCTGGAACCCATAAGTCTGATTTTAAATTAATTAGACCCCAATTCTCAATATTTACAAAATTTTTAGTTAATTTATCAAAATTAATAATACAAAATGCTAAATTTTTAATTCCAACATCGAAAGATAAAATCCTATACTGATTTTCCATTATATTTTTTAAATATAATTATTTTTAAGTCAAAAAACGGTTTAAAGATTTTTAATTATAATATTTTAAAATGGTTAAAGATTCCACTCTTTATGATTATCTTGAGTTATCAACTGATGCTAGCGACAATGATGTTAAAAAAGCATATAAAAAACTAGCATTAAAATACTTACCTGAAAATGGTTCTGGAGACCCAGTTCAATTTAAGAATGTTTCTGAAGCATATGATGTTTTGTCCAATCTTGAAAAAAGACAGGAATATGATGATAATGGAACATTTGTATCAGAAGTTGATCCATTCCATTTATTTCGTGAAATTATTGGTAATCCTCTTCCAAATCCATCGCATAGACAACTGAGAGCACCTCCACTAAGAGTTCCGGTTTCATTATCTCTTGATGAATCATATTTTGGAGTTACAAAGAAAGTTTCATTTAAGAGAATGGTAATGAATCCTGATTTTTCTTTAGGTGAGAATGAAACTCCAACTCCTGAACAACTTATGCCCCAGAATGATGAAATTGATGTTGTTATTCCAGTAGGAGCAAGTCCAAATCAGCATCAAGTTATTCAAGGACTAGGTCACGATATTCCCAATGTTGGAAAAAGTGATTTGATCTTATTGTTTGTTGATGAAGATGAATATAATGAAAATGTTAAGCCTCAATTGGATGAAGACCCTGTTTTAGAAGAAGAAGATTTTGAAGAAGATGATGAAGATGATGATGAAGAAGAAGATGATGAGGAAGAAGAAGATGACGATGATGATGATGATGATGATGAGGAAGAAGAAGAAGATGATGAAGAGGAAGATGAGGATGATAAAGAAGAGAAGGAATCAGATTTTGAGGAAAGCGATGGAAGCTCAAATTCAAGTGGTTCCCATTCTCGATCTAGTGGTTCCCATTCTCGTTCTAAAAGTTCAGGAACTTCAGAGAGTTCTAACGAGAGTTCTGATGAATCAGAAAGTTCTGAATCGACAGAGAATTCGTCAGATTCAGAGAGTTTATCAGGAAAATATTTGTTTAAGAGAGGAGTAAATAATAATTTGAATTTAGATTTGAAGATATCATTAAAGGAGTTATATACTGGAGTTGAGAGAACCCTTAAATATTTTGGAGGTAAGACATTAAATATTGCTATTTATGATAGAATTGATACAGATAAAATCTACTTTTTAAAGGGTTATGGTATAGCAGGAGCAGATATGATTATTAAGTTTCATTTGGAATTACCGAAAAATATTCCTGATGAACATGTGAAGGAATTTAATGATGTTATGAATAAGATTTGTAAAAATAGAAATAAAGTGGATTTCGAGGAATTAGATTCCAATGATATTTTGAGTATTTTACCAAAGGAAGAAGAAGAGGAAGAGGATGAAGGCATGTTTAATCCACAACAAGTTCAATGTCCTCATCAATAGATTATTTTCTAATTTAAATTATGAATGAATTATTGAAACATATATTAATAATTCTTGGATTTTTAATAATTTTGGCAATGATGCTTAGCGAAAGTCCGATAGAATTTTATCGGAATTTTGATGTCACTGCTATCGGAACTGTTAAAAAAATGTTCCCTAAAAAATCAAAAGGTGTTACAACTAAACTACCTGTCCAGAGAGATTTGATTGTAGATATACAAAAACTTGATAAGGAAGAAGCAGCATATAATAATATTTCTTCTGGTTTTATCTAGTCATCATCATCGTTTTTGAAAAAATTATTATTTATTGAATTCGCAATTAAAGTCTCAAAAATTTTAGATAATCCTTTATTATTCTCATCATCATCCTTATTCTCATCCTCATCATCCTCTCCAAAAGGATGATAATCTACTTCATAAATTCTCACTTTCTTTCTATCATTACCTGGATTCATAACTGATAATAATTTTAATGGACTTTTACTATTGATCTCTAAAACTCCAATTTCACTATTCTCTTTTAAATAATCACCAATTGAATTATAAATTTTTATTTTTTTCAAATAAGCCTCTATCTTTTTACCTCTACTTGAAAATACAATCGAATCTCCCTCATTTAGTTTCTTAAAAAATTTATTTTCATCCAACATTCCACTCATATTTTTATTTCTCTTAATCCTGTTAAATGTAATTTCATCCAATTCAGCATAAATAGTCTTTCCCATATTAGTATATTTACTTAGAAAATTTTCTTTAAGCTTTAAAAAAATAGTTTAAAGATTTTTTATTAAAGTTAATAAAATGTCATCGCAGAAGAAATTATCAAAAAATAATTCCTCCAAAAAAAAAGAGGAGATTATTGTTCAAACGGAAGAAACACAAGAAAGTCAAGAAATACCAGAAACTCAAGAAATTACTATTAGTGATTCTGAGGATACTGAAGTAATTGACCAATCAAGTCAGAAAAAAAGAGGAAGAAAGCCAAAAAGCAAAACAGAAACTGATGTTGATGTAAAGGCCGTTGTTCCAAAAAAAAGAGGAAGAAGACCTAAGGATAAGACTTATACGATTATAAGTAATTATAAGGAGGTTCCTAATGAGATAGAGGAGGATAATATTATTCTGCATTTACCAGTAGAAACTGATATTGTTCCTACTTCAAATGAAAATGATATTAAAATACAAACAAATGGAGTTTTAAAATATGATCCTAATTTATGTGATCCTATGCCATATGAACCAATGGATTCAATGCGTAGTGGTTATGCTTTAATTAGTGATAAGATACAGGAAAAATTGAATGAGATAAATGAGTTTGAGGAGGATAAGAGTGAGAATGATAGAAATGTGAAGTTGGATGAAAAAGGAGAAGTAAACATGTGTATGAATGATGAAGTTTATGTGAGAGATATTGGATTTGAGGAGGAAAGTAAGGATTATTTTCGTGTTTTGAAGAAGGCTAAAATTCTAAAATTATTTGCGAATGAAGATAATAAGAAAGAATGGGAATTGAGCACAGATAGTTGTTGTTATTATTGCACTGAAAAGTTTCAAACAGTCCCTATTGGAATTCCTATCAGATTTTTTCGAGGTAAGTTTTATTGTCGGGACATATTTTGTTCATTTAATTGTGCAGCGGCCTATATTTTCTCAGGATTTGATATTAGATATAGTTTTAAGAAATGGGAATATTATTCTTTATTGTGTTTGATGGCGAGTATGGTAAAAAAAGAGATTGATAATGAAAAATTGAAGAACAATGAAATTAGTTCAATTGATAAGCGTTCGCATTCATTTAAGATAAAAATTGCGGAAAATCGTAATTTATTGAAAAAATTCGGAGGACCTTTGCCGATTGAAAGATTCCGAGAAAATTTTTATGTATTAGATAGTCAGTATAGTATTTTATATCCTCCTATTTCTTGTATGTATCCACAAGCTGAAGTTGCCCATTATGTCAATATTCATCGTCAGAAGGCATTAATCTTGAATAATGAAAGTAGATTTAGTTTTGGAGATAATCGTTCAGGAGGTGATTTAAGATTAAAGAGAGATAAACCATTGATACAGAAAAAGAATACATCGGAAGAATATATGTCATTAAAGATAAATTAAAAAATTGAAAGTTTAAATTCTTAAAAACTTTTATTAGTAATATTAAGAATGAAATCTGGTAATATTACTCTTTTCATTGGACCATCTTACGCTGGAAAAACCACAGAATTAATCAGACAAATTAATAGACATAGAGTTATGCAAAAAAAGATATGTTTAATTATTCCAGATGGAAGAAAAGAAACCAGAGAA
>Ga0172362_10005610_pt1 | contig 10858 bp, 10 predicted proteins | sample LakKivs1_kivu2a2_FD_114534 | JGI IMG/M metagenome (GOLD analysis project Ga0172362, IMG submission 114534) | Sediment microbial communities from Lake Kivu, Rwanda - Sediment s1_kivu2a2 | ecosystem: Environmental > Aquatic > Freshwater > Lake > Sediment | place: Rwanda: Western Province, Lake...
CAGGCCGGTTCCCGCGGCCGGGTCATCGCCAAGGGCGGCGACCTCGTTTTCGAGAAGACCGGCGAGAAGGCGCGCTTCTGGGGCGTGGTGGCCGACTCGTGGTTCTGGCCGCGGCCGAAGCCGGAAATAGACTACATCAGCCGGCGGTTGGCCAAGGCCGGCGTCAACCTGGTGCGCCTGCATATCCCACGCGGAGACTCGCCGCCCGACCGCTTCCTGGACGTCGTGCACTACATGACGCATGCCCTTAAAGAACAGGGCGTTTACGTCTATCTCAACTGGTACTGCACGGCGAACAATGGCGAACTCACGAACCTCTTCTACTTCGACCCTGACGAACAGCAACGTCACAAGGCGTGGGCGCGCTCCGTGCTCGCGCCTAAGAATCCCTATACCGGGATGTCACTGGCGCAGGATCCCGCGGTTGCGGCGGTGGAACTGCTTGACGAGGACAGCCTCTTCTTCTGGACGTTCAGTCCGGATCGGGACGGCCTCCGGCAGAAGATGCCGATCCTGCAGAAACGCTTCGGCGAGTGGCTCAAGAAGAAGTACGGCTCGCTCGAAAAGGCGGTCGAGCACTGGGGTCCCGACAAGTATCCGAAGGGCGATGATTTCGGCGCGGGCCGGGTCGCCATGTACGGGGCCGGGTTCCTCGGCAGCTATGACTGGGCCGTTAACCAGCGCAACCAGGAACGCGCCCGGGATCAGGCGCGGTTCATGACGGAAGTGATGCGCGAATGGTACGGCAGCATGAAGACCTGGCTGCGCGATGAACTGGGCTACAGAGGGCTGGTGGTTGGCTCGAACTGGAAGACCGCCGATGAACGGGTCCTGGGACCGCTGGATCAATACGCCAACCAGGCTGCGGATATCACCGCCCGGAATACGTACTTTGGCGGCCCGTGCATCGGAGAGCCGGGATGGGCCGTTGCGGCCGGCCAAATCTTTCAAGACCTCTCGGCGCTGCGGGAACCGGAGCAGGCCGTCCTGATGCACATCCAGTGCTCCGGCTATCCCTACATCATGACCGAGGGCGGGTGGGCCATGCCGAATCGCTTCCGCACGGAGGAACCGTTCCTGGTTGCCGCCTACTACTCCCTCCAGGGCATTGATGGCTACTGCCCCTTCCGACTTCAATACGACTGGCTTGCCGGTCCAGACAAATGGCCGATCATGACGCCTGCAACCATGGGGCAGTACCCGGCGGCCGCGGTCATCTACCGGCGGGGCTACGTGAAGGAAGGGCCTGTCGCGATTAACGAAGCCCTCTCCCTCAAGGACGCTTATGCGCTCAAGGGAGGCGCGCTCAGCAAGCCTCTCGGCTTGGATGCAATACAGGCGGCGCGCGTCCCCAGCGGCCAGCGGGCGGAAGTTGATGCGCTGCCCAGTGTTGATCCACTGGCCTTCTTCGTTGGGCCGGTGATGCAGACGATCGCCGAGAACCCGGGCAAGTCCTTCTTTCATCCGGACCTGCCAAAGCTGATTGACCGGAAGGAGAAGATAGTCCGCAGCGCGACCGGCGAACTTGCCTTGGACTATGGCAAGGGCGTCGCCACGATCAACGCGCCCTGCGCGCAGGGCGCGGCCGGGTTCCTTCAGGCGGCAGGGCGGATGACTCTCACGGATGTTGCAATAGACCTGAAAAACGAATATGGTACGGTGTTGGTTGTTTCGCTTGACGGCAAACCGCTGAAGGAATCGGCGAAGATCCTGGTCCAGGTGATGACCGAGGATACATTCAGCGGGTGGAAGACCGAACCTACACAGGCAGAACTGGAGCAGGGCAAGGGCCGCGTGGCTTGCCAGAGAATAATCAGCACGGGCGGCGCGCCGATGCTGGTGCGCAGTTTCAAAGGAACGGTGACGCTTAAACGCCCCGACGCGGGCGCGCTGAAGGTAACCGCGCTCGACCCCAACGGGTATGCGATTCGAGATGTGCCAGGCGGCGCCGCCCCACTGACGCTGCTGCCGGATTGCATCTACTATATTGTAGCCAAGGGCAACTGACGGGGTTCGAGGGCATCAAAAACGAATCAGAATCCCGGGGAAGAGCGATCGGATGGGTAACATATCCATGGTCGGAGAGCCGCTGAAGAATCTACCGTGGCAGGCGAGACCGCGCGGCTGCCATGACGTCGTGTGGAGGCATACGGGCAACCCGATTACTCAATGGAACCCCGTGCCGAAGGCGGCGCGCGTGTTCAACAGCGCGGTGGTCCCGTTTCGCGGCGCGTTTGCGGGAGTATTCCGGGCCGACCACTGCAACACCGGGGCACTCCTCCACGCGGGCCGCAGCCGCGACGGCCTGAAGTGGACGATCGAGCCGGAGCCCATCCGCTGGAAGGATGAGGACGGCCGGCCGTTCGAGCCGGGCTACGCCTACGACCCGCGCGTCGTCCGGATCGGCGACGTGCATTACATCACCTGGTGCACGCATTTTGGCGGGCCGGCGATCGGTTTCGGGATGACCCGGGACTTCAAGGAATTCACGCGGCTGGAGAACCTGACTATCCCGTTTAACCGCAACGGCGTTCTCTTCCCGCGAAAGGTCAACGGGCGGTATCTTCTGCTGAACCGTCCGAGCGATGACGGCCACACACCTTTCGGGGATATCTATATTAGTGAGAGCCCGGACCTCGTTTACTGGGGACGGCACCGGCGCGTCATGACGCGGAGCGGCTCGAGCTGGTGGCAGGGGCTCAAGATCGGCCCCGGACCGATTCCCATTGAGACGAGCGAGGGATGGCTGCTCTTTTATCACGGCGTCTGCCGCACGTGTAGCGGTTACGTTTACAGCATGGGCGCGGCCCTGCTCGACCTGGAGCGGCCCGCGAAGGTGCTTTACCGGGCGCGCGGTTATTTGCTGACGCCCGAAAAGGACTACGAAACCGTCGGTTTCGTGCCGAACGTGGTCTTTCCGTGCGCGACGCTCCAAGACGCTCCCTCCGGGCGCATAGCGATTTACTACGGCTCGGCCGATACGTACGTGGCGGTGGCCTACACGCAACTCGACGAACTCGTCGCTCACATCAAGAGCGATTCAGAACTTCTGCCTGGGGACGCCGAGGACTTCCGGTAGCCGCAACCTTGTCCTTGCATCGTTTGTTTCCCCTGGTGGCGCAGCCTCCGGTGGCGGAAAAGTGTGAAGCGTATGCCGCACCCGCCCTCGCGATTCGAAAGACAGGATTGACTTATGCCCAGCATGACCGTCGGCGGCGTTTATCGGGAATACCCCTGCGACCTGGGTAAATGCCAGATCCTCGGTTTGGACGGCTTGACCCCTTCCGATCCCCGGCGATGCGGACCTTGAGCACGCCGTCAGTGCAGAGGTGGCGCTGGAACTTGCCAACGAGCACATGGGCTTTGAGGACATCACTCTGAGCCTGAATGATGGCCCGCGGCACCTCGTCCGCTTCCCGAGCGCTTCTCCGAAAGAGCCGTCGCCGTCCCTCTGATACCATCACTGGTACCCGATAATCTCTCTGGCTCTCTCCGACGTGAAGGCCGGGCCTGACAACACGGTCCGTCTGCGCGCCGGCGAGAAGTGCTTTGACGGAAAGATTCACCCCAATGGCCCGAAGCCGCTGGACCCCTGGATGCCAGTCTACGGCGTCACGCTCCGCATCTACTACGATCCGGATCGCAAGCGCCATCCCACCGGCCAGGTGACCCGCCCTGCCGCAGAAAGCAATGTCGGGCTGACCGTGAGTCTGGCAGCCTCCGCGTGCAACCCTCATGCTCCAATCCGCCAGATCGATTTCATCGGCCGCTATCTTGACATCAATTACGAAGGCGACGGCGTCTATCGCCAGTGGCATGGCCATCTATTCCACGGCAAGATGACCCAGCACCTGGGCTCTATGGCCGGATCAGATGGTATTGTGGCCTGGGATACCTCCTGGGTGCCGGACCAGCCCGCTCCGATGGAAATAGCCGCCCGCGTCACGGATGCGACGGGCCTGATTTGCGTGACCGGACCGGTCGGCGGGCTCCGGTTGGTTCGCCCCGGCCTCTCGGTTGAGTTGTGCCGGCCGATTGATACGCCGCGATCATTCACCGGTTGCCAATACGGTGAGTGGGTGGTGCCCGGAGTTCGCGCCTAAAAGTTTGCCGTTAAGGGCGACCTCTCCAGGATGCTTGATGCTCGCTACGCTATGGCCTCCTGGGGTGATCTGGCCAATTGTCCGGGTTACACGATGAACGGCGTGTTGCTTGAGGACAAACCGGCTGGCGAGAACTGGCAGTATAACTGGTCCGTGCCGCCGATTCGCCCTCTCTCAGCGCTCAGGGCAGGCGAGAACACATTCGCCACCGTCATCGCTCCGGGGCGGATGCCCGACGTCTATATGCCGGGCGCGCAGGTCCTGGTGCGGTACCGCGAGGAGGGGCGGTAGGTGTCAAGAATAACCCAGACGCTGCGGTTTTGTATGGCCAACCTGCTTCACGACCACGCGTGGTGGTTCTCGGACCATGTCTTGCAGACGCCGGACGTCGAACTCGTGGGCGTGGCGGATGAACGCGAACACCTTCTGGACCGCATGCGCCAGAAATGCCCGCCGTCGGTCCGCTTTTATCGTGAACTTGGGCCGATGCTGGACGAGTTGCAGCCTGACGGCCTCATCGTCCTGGCGCCTAACAATCAGCACCGGCCGCTTGTCGAGGAGGCCGCCCGCCGGAAAATCCATTGCGTGACCGACCAGCCCATGGCCACGAACTATGCCGACGCGCTGGCCATGAAGGAAGCGGCCGGCCGCGCCGGAATCAAACTGATGGTCAACCCCTACAACCTGTGGGAGCCGAACAATGTCGAACTGTTTCGCCGCGCCAACAGCAGGGAAATCGGCGAGATTTACGAAGTCACGGCCACCCGGGGGATGAAAGGCCCGAAGATGGGCCTGGGCGTTTTCACCAGGGAGTTCGTCAAGTGGCTGTATGCCCCCCGTTCAGCAGGGATGGGGTTCCCTGTATAATCAGGCCGAGTGCGGTACGCTGTATTCGATAGGTCTTCTGGGGATGCCGGAGACCGTGTTCGACAGGCAGATCCCATTGGTGAAGCATCCTGAGGGATGGGAGGACGACGCCGCTTACTTGATTCTGGGGTATCCACGGGCCACGGCGGTCGTTTCAGGCTCGTGGGCATGGCCCCATCCGCGCGGCGAAATCGTGTGCTTCGGCTCAAAGGGCAGCCTGATTACCCGCTTCGGCGAACCGCCCACCTGGGAGTCACACCTCTTGTGGCGCAACGCGCCGGAAAAGGTGGGGATCGAGCAGATACAGACGCTCATCCCTCCGCCCGAAATCCCGCCCGAACGCAAGAACGGCATGGCGCCTTTCGCCCACTGCATCCGCAACGACCTTGACATTGATTCCATGCACTCGGCCGCAACGAGCCTGATGGTGCAGCAGGTGTTGGAGGCGGCCCAAAGCGCTCGATCTCCGAAAAAAAGGATAGTGGCCGTGGCGGAGATTGGTTAGAGTGGATACGCAAGTAGGGGAGGGATGGTTCATGATCATCCACTTGGCCTTTTTCAAGTTCAGACCAGATCTGCCTGACGAGGCGCTGGAGCGCCTGCGTCGGGGATTTGGCGAGTTGCAAAGCAGCATCCCGGAAATCCGCCGGTTCCGCTGGGTGCGCAACAACAGCAGCGAGGGCCTGGACAAGGGATTTGTCCACGGCATCCTCATGGAGTTCGACTCCGTGGAGGCGCGCCAGCGTTACCTCGACCATCCTTCCCACCGCGCTTTTGCGCGCGATGTGGTCATCCCCGCCCTTGAGGAGGGTTTGAACTCCGTCATCGTGTTCGATTATGCAAACTGAGGTTCTCGGGGAGGTGAACGTTTCATAACCCGCGCACTCAATGCAGGGAGGCAAGGAAACATCTCATGGGCCGTCATGAGGAAACCCTCAAATCCCAACCGGCTGTCGCACCGCAGTGGCAGGAGGTGGAACTGACCTTCACGGCCAAGTGGAACGTCGCCAATCCCTACACGGACACCGAGTCATGGGTGGACTTCACCCACAACGATGGTTCGATGCTGCGACGGCCGATGTTCTGGGACGGCGACCGGACCTTCCGCGTGCGCTTCGCTTCGACCAAGTCCGCGGGCGCCTGGCGATGGCAGGCGGGGGACCGGGACGGCGATCCGGGAATCCAAGGGCCGTCGGGAACGCTGCGGGCCACAACGAATCAGGCCGCCAGGCCGACGAAGTTCAGTACGCACGGTTTCTGGAGCATTCCGCCGGGCGGCCGCAACCTGATTCACGCGGACGGCACGCCGCGGTTGCTCTGCGCCGACACGGCCTGGGCCTTGCCTTGGCGGGCCACGGTCGAGCAGGCAGAAATCTACGCCCGCGACCGCAGCGCGAAGGGCTTCAACGCCGTGCTGCTCATGACCGTGCAGCCGGACATGAAGGCGACCGGACCTCGCTCGCGCACGAGGGACTTGGGCTTCGACGTCGGGTTTGAGGATCTGCCCCAGGGAACGCTGCGGCAGTTGAACCCGGCGTATTTCCAGACCTTCGACAAACTCGTGGACGTACTGGTCGCTCACGGCATCGCGCCGGTGTATCAGCCGGTGTTTCACGGTTACGGATGGAAGGGTCGCGGCGTCGCCGGGGTGGTCGTCAGCGCCGAGGACTACGCACGTTACTGCCGGTATCTCGTGGCGCGCTACGGCGCCCAACCCGCTATTTGGCTGGTCGGCGGCGACAATCCCGCGACCGAGCCGGCGATCGTCGAACAGTTGGATCGCGCCGGGAAGACCATCGAGGCCTGGGACGCCTACCGCCAGCCGACAGGGATTCATTACGCTCCGCATTCGATGTTTCGCACGCATCAGGACAAGGCGTGGCTCGATTTCCAGTGGTGCCAGACCGGCCATGCCGGCGAACACGTGCCCGAGCGCGTGGCCCACCTGTGGCACAACATGCCGGTCAAGGCCGTGGCCAACGGCGAGCCTACTTACGAGAACATCGGGCGCACCGGACGCGCCGCGGGTTGGTGGCAGGGGCATGAAGCCTGGTGCAACCTCACCGCGGGCGGGACGATGGGAGTGGTCTACGGCGCAGGCAGCCTCTGGCAGTGGCGGTTGCACGCCAGCGAGCCGGATCACGCCGACTGGTGCACCGCCCCAGGCGCGGGCTGGCGAGAGGCGCTCGATTTTGAAGGTTCCAGGTATCCGGGCCTCCTGGCGAAGATCTTCGACGGCTTGCCCCTGGCGAACATGGAACCCAACTGGACCTGCACCTACGGCAAGCGCGGCCTGTTGGTGCCGGGAAAACTCTGCGTGCTCTATCTGCCGGAAGGCGGCGGCGTTGCAATCTGCTCGCCGGAGGTCCCACGCTTCTACCGTGTGTTCGATCCGAAAACCGGCAACGTGCTCCGCGAAGGCCGCTTGCCGGACACGCCGTTTGCGCAGGCAGACGACGTGGCCGCCGGTGAACCACGCGTGGTGGTGTTCACAGTGGAACCACATGCCGCTCCGTGATGCTGGCGCCGAACCACTGGGGTGATGCGACGACGTGTGGAAGGAGTAGAAGATGAAACCAGCCGAGTGCGTTCGCCGAATCCTGCTATTCGAGAAGCCTGAATACATTCCCAACTGGGATAACGGGCCGATGAGCCCGCGCGTTGAGGCGGAATGGCACAAGCAAGGCCCGCTGTGCTGGCCCACCGATTTTCGGGCCCTTTCTCTGACGGCATAACGTGTTTTTTCGGACACGCCTATGGTAGCCTCCGGGCCGTCTGGTCTCAATATCTTTCGGAAACTGATTTTGCCGGAGAACTACAGTTGTCTGAGCCTGTTTCTGCCCAAGCACTGGACACGCCGCGTCCGCTCGGCCGTGCGGCACGTCACCGCCCTGGCCCGGTTCGCCGCCGCCCACGTCCGCGGCAGGCCTAATCGCCTTCGTGTCGGCAACAGTTCAAAGCCGCGGCCGCAGTGCGCGCTTATGGCGTAATCTCGATGCCAAAGAGCATTTTGTCGTCTCGCCGACATCCCTAAGAAACTATCTCCGAACGGAGGGTGCCACCCTCAAACGAAGTTTGGGGGTGCCGCATCCACGAGCCATCGCACCCCCAAGCCACATCGCTTGGGGGTGGCGCCCGATAGCCTTAGTTCTGAGATAGTTTCTAAATCGCAGCGCGAGAGAGCCAGGCGAACGGAAAACCCGCCGTCCGCCGCCGCACCTCGCGGAACGCCCGGCCAGACCGACTTCAGGACCTTCGCGAGGCCCGCGTTGCTGTCGTGCGCCACCAGGGCCGGGGCTTTGAGGTCCGCGCCCCGCGAGGTTCTCCAGGAGCATTCGCCAGGGGTCCTCGCTCTCGCGGCCCCCCAGAATCAGGCCCAGAAGCACGCGTTTGCCGTCGGCCGTGATCCCGTTCGACAGGCTCTGCCGTGGCTTGGAAGGTCCGGAATTCGCTTTCCAATGGCATTAGACAAGGTAAAATCATTGAACCTGCTGGCGGCGGTCGTCAGCAGGAGACCATCTGGGAAATTCCGGCTGGCATCTGCCGGTCTGCGACAGTATACTCGGTGGAGCGGCGTGACCTGAAGGGGTCCGCCCATGGCGGCTACGACAGATTCAGTGGTGGATGGGAATTTTCGAAAGGACAAGTCCAAAGTGGCGGAAAAAATCAAGACTGCTTTCATCGGATGCGGAAAACGGGCGAAGGGACACGTCGCGGGAGTGCTCGCGGAGAAACGTCTCAGGGTCGTGGCCGTAGCCGACCCGAAGGCCGAGGCCGCGGAATCGCTGAAAAAGGATCTGGGGGGCGGACCGAAGATCTACGCGGACCACAGGAAGATGCTCGAGATCGAGCGGCCCGACCTCGTGATTACCTGTCTCTGGACCCGTTTTCATCTGCCCGTCTTCAAGGACTGCGTTGATGCGGGCGTCAAGGCCGTTCATTCAGAAAAACCCATGGCGCCGACCTGGGGAGAATGCCTCGAAATGGCCGAACTCGCGGATCGAAGCGGTTGCCGGCTGACGTTCTCGCACCAGAGACGTTTCGCCGCCGGCAACCGGCTCTTCCGGCAGATGATCGCGGAAGGCCGCTTCGGGAAGATCCTCCGCATGGACCTCTATTCCCCTCCCCATCTTCTCGACTGCGGCACGCACACCTTCGATCAGGCCTTCAGTTTCAACGCGGAACAGCCGGTCCAATGGGTCCTCGGCGCGGTGGACACGCGGAAAATCCTGAACTACTTCGATGTGCCAGCCGAATCCACCGCCGTCGGAACGCTGGTCTATGCCAACGGCGTCCGTGCGGTCATCCAGTCCGGCGGACCGGACATGGACATGTGGGCCGGTATCCGGGTGACCGGCACGGAGGGATTCATCGAGGTCTTCTGGGACGGCAATCCCGGCCAGGGCCGAATCTACGCCGAACCCGGATGGAGGCCGGACCCCGTCGCGGCGGACCCGCAGGAACAGACGGTCCGCATGGTCAGGGACGTCGTGGACTGCATCGCCACAGGAAGGGAATCCGAACTTTCGTACAAGAGGGCACTCGCGGCAAGCGAGGTCATCTTCGCGTTCTACGAGTCCATACGCAGACAAGCACGGATAGATCTTCCCCTGACGGGTGTTTCGGACAATCCGCTCCACGCGATGATCGAGGCCGGCCGGTCGGCCGGCTAGGCCTTACGAAGCGAAGGAGAATACCATCAAGAAAGCGAACATCGGATTGATCGGCCTGATGCAGCAGGAATACCAGCGAGACCTCTGGGGCGCGCTGGAAAAAATCGCGGCGATCGGATATCAAGGCATCGAGGGCGGACCTATGGACCTCCTCAAGGGAGACGCCGCGTCGAACCTGAAAAGGTTTCACGGCCTCGGACTGAAGGTGCTTACGGTCAGCGCGAGCCGGGAAGGCCTGCGGGACGATCTCGACAAAATCATCGCCCAGGCCAAGGCCCTCCAGGCGCCTCGCGTCTCGGTCTGGTGGGGCCCCTGCGATTCGAAGGACCAGGTCCTCAAGGACGCGGAACTCTACAATTCCGCCGGAGCAAGGCTAAAAGCCGAGGGCCTCACGCTTTGCTACCACAACCACGATCACGAGTTCAGGACCGTTTATGACGGCGTTTACGCCCTGGACCTCCTGGCCGTCCATACGGACCCGCGGAACCTCTCCTTCGAACTGGACGTGGCATGGATCACCTTCGGCGGCGAAGACCCCGTCCGCGTGCTGAAACGCATGGCGGGCCGCGTTCCCGCGATCCACGTCAAGGACCTGTCGCGCCTGGACCAGCGCGACCACTTCACGACGGTCGGCACCGGAGTCGTCCCCGTCAAAGAGGCGGTCCAGGCCGCGATCGAGACGGGCGTCGAATGGGCGGTCGTCGAACAGGACAAACTCCGCAACCTGAGCGCCCTGGAGACGATTACCGCCGCGTATCTCCACCTGAAAGAAGCGGGTCTAGTGAATTGATGACGTGTTATAGGCCACCGAGATTGGGTTTGGTGCTTGTCAGGCTGAATGGTGTGATGGTCTAGGTGCGCCGTGCAAAGGGGCGTTGTTCCAGCGGGTGCAAGTCCCGCCCCGGCAAAGGTCGTCCCGGCCGGGTAGCAATCCCAGCGGCGGCGGCGGCAACAAAGCCGTCGGAGCCTGGGGGACGGTGGCGGCGAAAGGCCGCCTGCAAGTCGGCAGTGCGGCCGCCGGTGGGGCGTGAATCTGGGCCATGCGTGCGTCTTTGATTCGAAGTTCCTCGCGTAGCAGCGCCACTTCCTGCCGGGCCTGGTCCAGTTGGGCCGCCAGGCGCAGCCGCGCGATGGGACTGCTCGCGGCCCAGCCGCGGACGTGGGCGGCGGCGAAGCGATGTTGATGATGTGGCCGCCGCCGGAGTCCTTCATCCG
>Ga0172362_10005611_pt1 | contig 10858 bp, 9 predicted proteins | sample LakKivs1_kivu2a2_FD_114534 | JGI IMG/M metagenome (GOLD analysis project Ga0172362, IMG submission 114534) | Sediment microbial communities from Lake Kivu, Rwanda - Sediment s1_kivu2a2 | ecosystem: Environmental > Aquatic > Freshwater > Lake > Sediment | place: Rwanda: Western Province, Lake...
TCGCCCTTCTCGCTGCCGAACCCGGTCGCGACGATGGTGATCTTTCCGGTCTGCGGCTCGGCGCCTGCCGGGCTCACGGTCAGCAGCAGCGCACACGCCAGCACGGCGCCGAGCGGCAGCGCCCTGGCGATGGCCGCGAAGGTCCTCGATGCTCGTGGTCTGTCGCTCACGTCGTCTCCTGTCGCACGCGGGGCGCGCTCGTCGCTCAGGTTTCCGGGATCCAGCTGCCGTGTGCGCCGAAGGGGACGCGCTGCGGCAGCGGTACCCGCGCGACCGGCGGGGCCTCGATGTCGCGTGCATCGAGCACCACGAACGAGGAGACGCCCGCGCGATCGTCGTGCGCGATCAGCAGCAACCAGCCGTCGTCCTCGGCGGCGTCCGCGGCCCGCGGGGCGAAGACGGGCTCGCCGCCGCGGATCCCCGCGCCCAGGTCGTGGCGCTCGCGCTTCCCGGTGACCAGGTCGTACTTGTAGATCCAGCGGTCGTAGCTCGGGGAGCCGACTCTCGGGACGAGCCCCATGGTGTAGCCGTAGCGCGCCGGCAGCCCGGTGCGGCGATCGTCGATCCGCGGGAAGTCGCCCGGCGCGTCGTCGATCTGCTCCTCCTTGACGCGACCCGCTTCGAGATCGATCGTCCAGCGCCACAGGCGAGCCGCGGTGTCGTCCTTCGAGCCGACTTCCTGCAATCCTCCCTGCATCGCGTGCGGCTGCCGGCAGACGTGCAGCACGATGCGCCCGTCCTCCTCGTGGGCGTTCAGCGGGTGGAAGCCGTAGCAGGGGTCGATCTCGAACCAGCGCACGTCGGCATTGCCGCCGTCGCGCGGCATGACGCCGAGGCGCGCACCGGCGTCGGCGTCGAAGCCGAGCGGCTCCTTGCCCGCTGCGAGCCGGTTCAGGTCGAACACGATCGGCAGATCCATGAACACGACGTGGTTCCGGGTGACGTTCCAGTCGTGCATCATCACCGGGCGCGGGATCTCGATCGGCTCGAGCTGGACGAGGCGTCCCTGCGGGTCGATGCGGTAGTACGCGAGGTGCGGCGGCTGCATGAAGGAGTAGCCGAAGGCGAGCAGCTCGCCGGTCTCCGGGCAGATGCGCGGGTGGGCGGTGAACGCGGCGCTCAGCTTGCCGTCGAAGTCGACGCAGCCGACCGTGTTGAGCTCGCGATCGACCTGCCACGGCAGGTGCGCCTCCTCGAGCGCGAGGATGCGGCCGGCGTGCGCCACCACGTGCGTGTTGGCCGGCGAGGCGGTCGGGTCGGCGATCGCCGACATCAGGTCGAGGTTCTTCTCGTAGTACGGGGTCCGGACGAAGCGGTTCCGGTAGCTCGCCTTGCCGTCGCGCAGCTCGACGCCGTGCAGCATCCCGGTGCCGAAGAACCAGTGGTCCGACCATCCGGAGCGCGGGTTCATACCGTTGCGGACGTAGAGCCCGCGCAGCTCGCGCGGCAGCTCGCCCTCGACCGGGAGCTCGGCGCGGGTGACCTCTTCGAAGACCGGCGCCCAGTTGTCGCGCAGGTGCCACGGTAGCTCGGTGTTCGGTGCGGTGCTCATCGGGTCGCTCCTCTGCCGCGTGGTCGGAGACGCGGGTGTCTCGGCGAATGCGTCTCGCGTATCACGGCCGCGTGGCGCCTGTCGATGCGCGCGCCTGCCGCTGCGCGCGGAGTGTCGGCGTTTCGCCCGGGCTCGCGGCGGGCCCGAACGCGGGCGCGCGGCCCCGTCGCGGCGGACCGCTCACCACGAACCGGGGACGGGCTCGTAGAGGCCCTCGAACTCGAGCTGCGCATCGCGCACGCGGCCGTAGAGCAGCCAGTCTCCCTTGAACAGGTTGTGGTCGCCGGGCGCGGCCGCGATGTGCGTGCGTGGCCCGCCCGTCGAGGACGGCATGAACCGGATCCGCTCGAGGCCGTCCTTGAGGCCCGGACCGGTCAGGATCGGCGCGCGGTGCAGCGCCTCGGCCATCACGCGCGCGGTGTCGTAGGCGAGGACGGGAATGGCATTCGGCCACATCGGCGGGTTGGTGGCGTGCCGGGCATGGAACGCGGCGCGAAACGGTTCGACGAGCTGGTTGTCGGGGCAGAGCTGGTCGATGCCGACCCAGCCCTCGAAGTGCTCGAAGCCGACCAGGTAGAACATGAACGCCGTCGTCATGATGCGCGGCGGGTCCCAGCCGATCTTCTCGAGCGCCGGGCGCATCAACCCCTGCGCGACGAGCATGCCGTAGCCCATGTACGCGAGCGCGTCGCAGTTCGACTGCTTCAGGTTCAGCAGGTTCTCGGCGAGGTCCTTCGGCTGCTGCGACACGGTTTCGACCGCGCCGACGCCGATGCCGAGACGCCGGCACTCCTGGCGGAAGAAGCGGAAGTACTCCTCGCCGTTGGGCGACACCTCGTTGAGCACCGCGATGCGCTTGTGGCCCTTGCGCTTCAGCCATCCGGCCATCAGCGCCGCGTCCCCGCCGCAGTCGCCGTTGCCCAGCCGGAAGCAGTACTCGCCGGAGAAGCGCTCGGTGCCGCACCACGAGATCAGGGGAACCTTCAGCTCGTTCGCGACGGGTGCCACCGCGATCGCGTTGTCCGACGAGTAGGCGCCGGCGACGATCACGCAGCCCTGATCGACGAGCCAGCGGTAGCCGTCGACGGCGTTCTTCGCGGAGCCGTTGGGGAGCCCGTCCTCGATGTGGATCACGTGCTCGACCCGGCGCGTGAGGACACCTTGCTCCAGCGCCTCGTCGAAGGCCATGCGGTGGATCTTGTCGTAGCCGCCGCCCTCGCCATCGAGGCAGGCGCCGAGCCAGCCGACCTTGACGGGCTCGAACTCGTTACGCGCGCGGCGCTGCTTCGGCGGTGCCTGTTCGGCCACGGTCATCCCTCCCTGCGTCCGGGCGTGAAGCGGATCGGCATCGACGCGAAGCCGCGCACGTTGACCGAGTGCACGCGCTGCAGCGCCGGCTCGTCGAGCTCGAAGTCGGGCAGGCGACGCTGGATCTCCTCGAGGGCGGCGCGCGCCTCGAGCCGCGCGAGCGACGCGCCCATGCAGAAGTGCGTGCCCTTGCCGAACGCGAGGTGCTGGCTCGTGTCGCGGCGGATGTCGTAGACGTCCGGGTTCGGGAACATGCGCTCGTCGCGGTCGGCAGCGCCGACCAGCAGCACGACGCGCTCGCCGTCGTGGATCTTCTGCCCGTGGAACTCGGGCTCGCCGCGCGCGGTGCGGCGCAGCAGCTGCGTCGAGCCGTCGAAGCGCAGCGTCTCCTCGATCCAGGACGGAATCAGCGACGCGTCGGCACGCACCAGCGCGCGCTGGTCGGGGTGCTTCCACAGCCAGTAGACCGCGTTGCCGAGCAGCTTGGTGGTGGTCTCGTTGCCGGCGATCACCATCAGGAAGAGGAACGAGATCACTTCCTTGTCGGTGAGGTCGACGCCGTCGATGCGCACGTCGAGCAGCGCGCTCGCGAGGTCCGTCGTGCGCTGCCTCTTTCGCTGCGCAACCAGATCCTGGAAGTAGACGATGATGTTGAGCGCGGCCTCCATCCCCTCCTTCGGGATGTCGATCACGCCGTCCTCCCGGTGCATCAGCGTGTCCGCCCAGAAGCGCAGCTGGTCGCGGTCCTCCGGTACGACGCCGATCATCTCGCTGATCACGTCCATCGGCAGCCGACCGGCGAAGTCCTGGATGAGGTCGCAGCGGCCCTGCTCGATGAAGCGGTCGACGTGTGTCGTCGCGATGGCGCGGATGCGCGGCTCGAGATCCATCACGCGGCGCGGCGTGAAGCCGCGCGCGACGAGCCCGCGCATCACGTCGTGGCGTGGCGGGTCCATGGCGAGGAACGACGTGGTCTCGCTCGGGTCACCCTGGCTCGACTGCTCGAGCGCCACGCCGTCCTTGTTCGAGAAGTGCTCGACGTCCTTGAATCCGGTGAGCACGTCGTCGTAGCGCGACAGCGCGACGAAGCCGAGCTTCTCGTTGCGGTAGAAGGGCGCCTCGTCGCGCAGCCAGCGGTATGTCGGGTAGGGGTCCTCGTGGAACTCCCAGGCGAAGGGGTCGAATTCGCGCACGTGCACCTCGTCGTGTCGATGAGCCCGGAGAGCGCTGCGCCCCGATGGCGAGGACTCCGTCACCCGGCCCGCAGCGCGTTGCCGTCGAGCGCCGTCGCGAGCTGCCGGAGCACGTCGCCGGCGGTGACGGGTCGCACGTCCTCGGCAGGGGGCTTGCCGCCGCCGGAGCGGAGCGGTGTCAAGTCGACGTCCCGCGCCTGCGCGCGCAGCGCGCCGACCGTCGCGCTGGCGCGTCCACCGACCTTCGCGAGCGCGTCCTCTGCGTGGAAGAAGCGCAGCGCGTTCCGGTGCGTGATCTTCTCGACGTCGGCGTCGGGCACGCCGGCGAGGCTCCTCATCAGGCGCTCGGGCGCCGCCGGCCAGGTGCTGTCCGAGTGCGGGTAGTCGCACTCCCACGAGATCGTGTCGACGCCGATCGTCGCGCGCTCCCGGATGCCGGTCGCATCGTCGATGAAGCAGGTGAGGAAGTGGCGTCGGAACACGTCGCTCGGACGTTCGCTGCCGAAGTCCCAGCGCGTCCACTTCGCGTGGCGCTCGTTCAGGTAGTCGATGCGCTCGAGGAAGTAGGGAATCCAGCCGATCCCGCCCTCCGACAGCGCGATGCGCAGGTCGGGGTGGCGGCGGAAGACCTCGGAGAACACGAAGTCGGCGGCGGTGTGCAGGCTCGCGACCGGCACGCCGGCCATCATCGTCTCCGGCGCCGACTGCGGCGACGGCGGAGACGGCTGCCAGACGCTGCCGATGTGGATCGCGAGGACGACCCTCTCCGCGACACACGCCTCCCAGAACGGGTCCCAGGCGCGGTCGTGGATGCCCGGCAGGTTGAGCATCGCCGGGTTCTCGGGAAACGCGACCGCGTGACAGCCCTTCTTCCCCACGCGGCGCACCTCGGCCGTCATCAGCTCGATGTCCCACAGCGGCAGCTGCGCGAGCGGCAGGAACCGGCCGGGATAGGCCGCGCACCACTCGTCGATGTGCCAGTCGTTGTACGCCTGCAGCATGACGTGCGCGATCTTCTTGTCCTTCGCGCGCACCCAGAGCAGTCCGCAGAACGACGGGAACGAGCCGAAGCACATCGACGAGAACAGACCGTTCACGTTCATGTCGCGGATGCGCTCGTGGATGTCGTAGCACCCCTTGCGCATCTGCTTGAAGCTCGTCGGCTCGAAGCCGTACTCCTCCGGCGGACGACCGGCGACGGCGTTGAGCCCGACGTTCGGACGCAGCTGGCCCTCGAAGCTCCACACGTCGTCGCCCTTGGCGGTGCGGATCACGCGCGGTGCGTGATCGCGATAGGCCGCGGGCACGTGGCGGTCGAACATGTCGGGCGGCTCGACGACGTGGTCGTCGACGCTGACCAGGACGAGGTCTTCCAGCTTCATGAGGTTGCTCCCCGGCCGGCGAGTGTGCCGGCTCCAACGTTCTCGATGTCGCTCTTGCCGGCGCGGCGGGCGCTGCGACGCGCGGCGGGGCTGGTGCGCGGCAGGCTCTTCTTGCCGGTCCGCTTCGCGCGCGCCCTGGCGTTCCCGGCGTGCACCGCCGCAACGACGTCCGGGTGCTGCTCGGGCCGGATCACGCCGTGGAGCATGACCCGCTTCAGCTCGCGCAGGTAGCGCCGCGTCGCGGCGGAACTCGCGCCTCCGCTCTGCACTCGCAGCGACCACAGCATGGTCGCACCGAGCAGGATCACGGCGAGCATGTCGCCGTCGGCGTCGGAGCACGTGCCGGCGCTCGCAACGAGCGCGCGCACGCGTTCGACGTAGCCCTCCCAGAGCTCGGCGCTCGGGTGCGGGATCCCGGCGAGCATGCGGAACAGCGACAGGCGCACCAGCTCCGGGTTGCCGACGAAGTGCTCGACCGTCGCGTCGATGCGCTCGTCGAGGCCGCGCGGCGCGGTCGCGTCGAGCAGCTCCTTGGTGCCGCGTCCCACACGTTCGATCACGGCGGCGACCAGACGCTCGCGCGTCGGGAAGTGCTGGTAGGCCGTGCCGCGGTTGACGCCGGCGCGCCGCGCGACGTCGCTCACGGTGAGGCCGCGCGGTCCCTGCTCGGCCATCATCGTCTGCGCGGCGGCGAGAATCAGATGGCGGGTCGCGTCGGGGTCGCGGGGGCGCGCGCGTCCCGATGCCGTGGCGCTCGTCGTCCGCATCGGCCCGGTCTATCTGGGCTCCGATCGGATAGTCAACGCCGTTGTTCATTTCCGACGGTGGGCCGGCTTTGCTAGAGGCCGGCCGCGATGGACGGCGTTCAGGAGGGAGAGGCGACCGCAGGGATCGCCACGGAGGCGGGGACGCGCCCGAGCGCCGTGGTGGTGGCGATGTGCAACCGGCTCGCGGCGCTGCTCGAGCGGATCGGGGCGCGCCACCCGTACCTGCACCTCGAAGGGTACATGGAGCGCTTCTGGATCTTCCGCACGCCCTGGCTGTCGGCGCGCATCCACCGCATCCTGCGCAGCGACCACGACCGCGACCTGCACGACCATCCGTGGGACTACGCGAGCGTGATCCTGCGCGGCGGCTACTGGGAGGTCACCGACGCCGGGCGCCGCTGGTACGGGCCGGGATCGGTGGTGTTCCGGCGGGCGCAGCATCTGCACCGGCTGGTGCTGCCGGCAGGAGCACCGGCGACGACGCTGTTCTTCCATCGGCCGAAGAGCCGCGACTGGGGCTTCCGCACGACGAGCGGCTGGGTCGACTGGAAGACCTACACGGCGGCCCGCGGCGACGAGCTGTTGTAGCCGCCCGCCGCGGCGGCGGTGCGGAGCCGCTGCTCCGCACGTGCCCGCGGTGCGTGGCGCTCCGGAGCTCAGGCGGCGTGAGGTGCGGGTCGCAGCGCGAGGACGCGCGCGCTTTGGCCGGGACGATCGGTGCGGTGCAGCGCCGCACGGGCGAGGACGCCGAAGCCGTAGGCGACTCCGCCGAACGCGACCGCCGCCATCGCGGCGAGCGCGGGACCCGTCACGCCGACCATCACGCCCGGAACGACATCGTAGCTCATCATCGCGAAGTTCATCATGGCTCCAGCCTCCTGGTGGAGTCCCTTTCGCAATGCCCGTGCCGGCTTGCGCCGCGGCAACGAAACGCTGGAGCGCGCTGGAGAATCTCGTGGTGGAGCGGGAGCGCGCGCAGTCTCGCTGCTGCGCTTCGTATGGCGCCGGCGGCCGGTTTCCGGCTGCGCTGCATACGGTCGGCTGCACCGCCGCGTCCGCGCAGCTGCCGTCGAGCGGTACGCGCAGGCCCGTGAGCCGTTCCGCCGCCGCGCTGCTGTCGGCGACGACGTACGGAAAGAAGGGCTCGCCGGTTCATCGGAGGGGCCGGGCGGCGCGCTACCCGCCGTGCGCGGCCCGCGGCGCACGTGCGGGCGCGCGTTGCTCTCGACGGGCCGTCGCAGTATGGCGGCGACGATGCGACGGCGGATCGTCCTCGGCTTCCTCGTGCTGGTCGCCGCCTGGTGGCTGTGGCCGCGTGCGGTGCCGAGCGTCGCGGACGGCGAGGCGACGCTCGACCTGTCGGTCTACGACGACCCGCAGCGCGACGCGGTTGCCGTCCAGGACGTCATGGCACGCAGCGCGGTGCGGCCGGAACGGCCGCCGAACGTGGTCGTCATCATGGCCGACGATCTCGGCTACGGCGACCTCGGCGCCTACGGCAACGAGGTCCTCCGGACGCCGCGCATCGACGACCTGGCGCGGCAAGGGGCGCGCTTCACCGACTTCTACTCGAGCCACTCGAACTGCTCGCCGTCGCGCGCGGGATTGCTGACCGGGCGCTATCCTCTGCGCACGGGCATCAACTTCCCGATCCAGCGCGGCGCGGACGACTGGCGGCGGAAGCTCGCACGCCGCAGCGGGCGCTGGTCGGCAGCACTCGGCGCGACCGACCTGGCGCAGGCGGGCGAATCGGCGGTCGCGGGGCTTCCGGCGTCGGAGATCACGCTCGCCGAGGCGCTGCGCCTCGCGGGCTACGCGACCGGCATCGTCGGCAAGTGGCACCTCGGCGACTTCACCCACGACCCGCAGTACTTCCCACGCCGGCACGGGTTCGACTTCTTCGCCGGCTTCCCGGGCTCCAACGACGAGTTCCCGTACTCCTTCTGGCGGGACGAGACGCCTGTGCAGGAGAACCTCGGCCTGCGCCAGGGGGGCGTTGCCGCGCTGCTCACCGACGAGGCCATCGGCTTCATCGACGCGAACCGCGCGCGTCCGTTCTTCCTCTACTTCGCGACCAAGAACGTCCACACCCCGCTCGTACCGTCGCCGCAGTTCGCCGGCCGCTCGCGTGCCGGTGCGTACGGCGATTCGGTCGAGGAACTCGACTGGAGCGTCGGTCGCATCGTCGACGCGCTCGCCGAGCGCGGGCTGCTCGACGACACGCTGCTGGTCTTCACCAGCGACAACGGCCCGTGGCACCTCGGCAGCGCGGGCGGCCTGCGCGGCCGCAAGGGCCAGCCGATGGAGGGCGGCCAGCGCGTGCCGGCGATCGTCGTCTGGCCGGGCCGCATCCCCGCCGGAACCGTCGTCTCGGCGCCGGCGATGAACTTCGACCTGTTCCCGACGGTGCTGCGGCTCGCCGGACTCGATCTGCCGCGCGATCGCGTCGTCGACGGCCGCGACCTGTGGCCGCTGCTGAGCGGTGCGTCGGACGCCGACCCGCACGACGTGCTGTTCTTCTTCAACGCGAACGTGATCGACGGCGCCCGCAGCGGTCCGTGGAAGTTCTATCGCTGGGTCAACCTGTACACGTGGCCGATTCCGCTCGACAAGCCGAACACCGTGACCGGACGCATCGCGCACGGCTACACCTACACCGACCCCGAGACCGGCGAGACCGCGGCGCTGGTGACGCACGACCCGCTGCTGTTCGACGTGACCGTCGACGCGGACGAGTCCTACGACGTCTCCGACCGGCATGCCGAGACGTCGGAGCGCCTCGCCGCCGCGATCGACACGTGGGAGAGCGACTTCTTCGCCAACCCGCGCGGCTGGCGTGATGGAGGTCAGCCGCCGGCGAACGGGGCGAGCAGGTAGATCTCGTCGCCGTCGGCGAGCGGCCGTCCGCCGTTTTCGTCGACCGGGCAGCGCTCGCCGTTGAGCATCAGCGTGTGCTTCAGGTGCGGGCTGTCGGCGAGCGCCTCGCGCAGCCGGATGCCGCGCCGCGAGGCGACGTCGATGAGCGTTGCCAGCGTCGCGCCCTGCGGCAGGGCGACCTGCTCGTCGCAGTCGTACCAGCCCGCGCCGGTCCGCCCCTTCAGCAGCACACGCACGCGGATCGAATCGCCGCCTTCGCCGGTGCGGCCGAGGAGCCGGCGCAGGGCTTCGCGCAGAGCCATTACTGGACGTAGCCCTCCAGCAGCTCCGTCATGCCGAGCGCGTCGGCACGCGCGCGCGACAGGTTGCCGCTGTCGAGGTCCCACTGCATCGCCCGGTAGTAGTCGGCCTTCAGCTCCTCGAGGGGGACGGAGATGCCCTTGAGCGGTCCCGCCTGCAGGTTGCCGTCACCCTGGCCGAGCATGCGCGGGTGCGGCTTGAAGTCCGCCGGCTTGACGCCCTCGCGCCGGTTGAACGCGGCGCGCAGGTTCTGGATGCGCTCGCCGGCGAGCAGCAGATCCTGCCCGCTCATGTTCCAGCCCGTGAGCGCGTTGGTGAGCTCGAGCCAGGGCAGGGTGCCGGTCAGGTTGGTGAACATGCACAGCCCGAGGCCGTTGAGCACCTGGTGCGCGTTCGAGAAGTGCGCCTGCGCGGTGCCCTTGTTGCTGTCGTTGCCGTGCCACGCGACGGTGACGTCCTTCTCGTCGACCACGTTCGGGATCGGGAAGCGCGAGTTGAAGGTCTCGTTCCACGACGCGGTGCCGGCCGTGTGCCGGCCCGGCGTCGGGTCGGCGATGTAGGTGACGCCCATCAGCGAGGTGAAGCGCGTGTCGTGGTACGCCGGCTCGGAGCCGTGCACGTGCACGGCGAACTTCTCGCTGCCGCGGCCGAGGTGCCGGGCCGCCGCCGCGGACCCGTGCTGCAGCCATCGCCCGCAGCCCTCGCCGGCGCCCATCTTGATGGTCAGCGCGAGCGCCGCCTCGCCGTTGCCCCAGCGGAGGTCGATACCGTCGAGGTCGTCCCGGGTGATGATGCCCTCGTCCATCAGGTCGCACAGCCAGGCGAGGGTGGCGCTCGAGCTGACGGCGTCCATGCCGTAGCGGTTGCAGGCGTCGTGGCAGGCGGCGACGATCTCGAGGTCGTCGTTCAGCAGGTTCGCGCCGAAGCCGGCGATGGTCTCGTAGTCCGGACGGCGGACGTCGGACAAGCCGCGCTTCTTGACGGCGACGATGCCCTTGCACGGCATCGGGCAGTCGCCGCACGAGAGCTTCTTGGTGATGTACTTGTCGACCTCCTTCCCGTCGAGCTTCCAGCTCTTCGAGCGCATCGGGAAGTCGACCGCGCCGACGCCCTTCCAGTTCTTGATCGGGGCGTCGCCGTTCTCGATGCTGATCGCGACCGCGCTGGTCGTGCCGCGGTCGCTCCAAACCTGGCGCATCGCCTGCTGCGGCGCCTCGACCTTCATCCCGAGCCGCGTCATGAGGCGATACATCCAGGCCATCCACTTCTTCGGGGTGGCCATGAACACCATGAAGCGCATCCGCAGCGACAGGGCACTGCGGTACTCCGCGGTGATGGCGTTGCAGAGCTCGCGGAAGCGCGCCGGGTTCGCGACCGGGACCTCGCCGGTGCCGGCGACGACGATCCCCTTGAGGTTCTTGCTGCCGTAGATCGCGCCGAAGCCCTGGCGGCCGAAAGCGTGGTAGCGGTCGTTCATCA
>Ga0172362_10005612_pt1 | contig 10857 bp, 10 predicted proteins | sample LakKivs1_kivu2a2_FD_114534 | JGI IMG/M metagenome (GOLD analysis project Ga0172362, IMG submission 114534) | Sediment microbial communities from Lake Kivu, Rwanda - Sediment s1_kivu2a2 | ecosystem: Environmental > Aquatic > Freshwater > Lake > Sediment | place: Rwanda: Western Province, Lake...
CGAGGAACTTTTAAGATTCGCTCCAGTTCTTTCGAATCCGGTACTTGGGCTTTCCACCCTGGACCAGAGCTTTGTAGGATTGTGGCAAAAGACACCTTATTTACTTTCGATTGAGCAGCTCTACTGTTTTCTTTGCTACCTTCAAAGCGAAGATATCAAGTATTGCGTCAATCACACCGAATTCTCCGACAGGGGTTTGATGAGTTGGTGCTTCCGTTGTGGTTGTGGTTGTAGCACTGCTTGCGGTAGCTGGGGGCCTTCCCCGAGGCTTTCGGGTCCCTGTATTAGCTGGGGCTTCTGTAGAGACTGCTACAGTATCTTCTTCCAAAGATGCTGCTTCTCCGGGAGGATTAATCTCTTTGGAAAGTGCTGCTTCTCCGGGAGGACTGACTTCCTTGGAAAGTTCTTCCACCCTGCTTTGTGCTATCGAGGTCTCTTGCTTCTTCCTCTTGAGTTTTTCCAACATGCTTTCTGTTTTATTCTCTTGTGTCATGAATGATCTCCATATTCTTGAAGGTGCTATCTTGCAAATGTCATTCTTCTTGTAAAAACAGCCGCCAAACGCCTGACAAGCGTCTAGATTCTGCTCCACACTCTCTGCTTTGTTCCCACTGTTGATGATTGCAATCATCTGATCAGATGTCTCTGCAATACCCTCTACAATGTTCTGAATCACTGGAAGTTTTATTACTGTTCTTCTTGGCTCGGATGCCCTAGCCCCTGTGGTCCTGTAATAGTTCCAAAACAGATTAACCTCTTCTGCGCCGCTCTTTTTATGAGCGTCATAGGAATAGATCCCTGATTGAACATCTTCCAGCAGATCTTCTTCTGTCTTCGCCCATGCGAAGTTGGATGTTGTCTTGTGATCTCCGACGAGTGGAGATTCTGGCTTCCAGAAAGGCACTTCTTCTGGCTTCCAGAAAGGTTTAGACACACCACAAACAAATTCGAAATCTTTCTTCCCTATGAAGACGGCATTCCCAATGACTACTTGAAACCATTCTTCCACAGACATGCCGGGACTTCTGGGTGTCGGCAGGTTGTGTGTACCAGATATAGCTATTTGCCCAGCCTCAGTAGCCCCAGATATTGGGGTGCCTAGCTTCAAATACTTCTCTAATATGTCATGGACTTCCGTCCCAAGCTGGGCCGACTTGTTGGATTCTGCTCGGATACCGTTGATCTTGTCATAGGCCCACTTCCTAGGGCAGAGACGAAACGTAGAAACCTGACTAGCAGAAAACACATAGGGATGATCTATTTTAGGTCTTTCGTCAGACATTTAATCTACCTTTTGTCACCAGAGTCAGAATCCCTACGTGGTCTTTGTGATACTCAATCCAAGCTTCTTTTACTGAGTTGTCTTTGATGTGAAATCCTTCAATTCCGAAGGCATTTTCCACTTCTATCTGAGAGAATTTTAGATTCCTAGACTGAAGAAAACCTTCAAAGATTTCCACGAGTGTTGGGTTTACGTGTTGTACTTCAGTCTTCTTTGGATCTTCTTCTGATTGGCTGTTTTTAAATTGTAGGAGCACTTTCTTAGCAGCTCTTTTCGCTGCGTTCAATACTTTTTGCTTGTGGGCTTGTTGTTTTGCTCCAAACAAACCTGGCATGTGCTCGACACAACAACGGAAAGAGAATGCCTCTTCAGAACCGTCTTCGTACCTAACAAAAAAGCAAACACTGCCCTGGTCTCGACCAACAAAAAACGTATCTGCTCTACCTCGCTTTGTTGGATGGAAGGCGAACACATCACGAACGAAACACACATCCTCGAAAGTCAAGGTTCCCAATTCTCTGATCCGTCTTCCAGCCAGCACTATCTCTCTTTTGCTGTGAAATTTACGACTACCCAGAAAATACATCATGCGGCCTCTGTGCCTTTCAGGCGTTTCATACAAAACGCTCTCACCTGCCTCTCCTCTTCGGTAATCTGCATATGCTCTGAGGTGTAGTAGAGTTCGTAGGGTATTTTAAGAAGTGCGTCGATCCTCTCCTCATCATCGAGGCCAGATTTCTCTACATACTCACGAAACAGTTCCACGTTGATCTGCCAATAGCGATTGTATTTGTCACTAATAGAGACTCGAACTTCCCTCACAGAAACTGCTTCTATCGCCCTTCTGAGAATTCTGAAGTTGTAGTCATGCTTTCGCTTGTCGATCACATATTCTGACCACTCTGCAACCATTCCCTTTAGATGAACATATACTTTCTCCTTACAGACAAAAACCGGAGGTAGTTCTTTCCTGATGGTCTCTGGGGCGTTCGGGAACTTCTTAATCAATCGTTGATAGATCCAACTCAGAACCGCATCGGCTCCCTCGTCTGCCGTTAGGATTGTGTTGAAGGAAGATGTTGTGATTCCAAACCGCACGTCCTTCCGCTCGTGGTTTTGATTCAACCAAAGACAGTGCTCTGCAATCGCACTCTTCTCCAGGAACAGATCGTGATTTTTAACAAAAAGATTCCTCGCGGCCTCTTCCCGTTCCTCTGGGCACTCGACAACCAAAAAACGACGACTCACGGCATAGGCGTCGTTTTTCGTATGGAACACCTTGCCTAGACTTATTCCCTCTTCTGAATTGGCCGCTATCACATTGCGCAAATACCCATAGAGTTTTCCGCGAGGTATTCCCTTTTGATTCACATCGTGAACGCCCGAAGAAATCATGGACCTAATCTCCTCAGTGGGGACTCTTCCTGAGATTCTCGGCAGCTGTTCGTCTGCAAAGACAACAGGACATTGTGTTAGATCGAAATTGAAATTATCCAAGGCAAGGCCCATTCGCACAGGAGGCGCCCCCCATAATTTCGCTATGCAGTGAGCAAACTTCGATTTCCCGATGCCGTGTGCTCCCAGTAGTGCAATCGCTGCCAGCGGTTGGTCCACATTAGGTGCCTGTGCCATCCACCCGAGCATGTCATCTACATGCTTCGGGAATGCTGTTCTCACCCACTCATCCACTTCGGGATGCCACCTAGCTCGAAGGTGCGGCTTTTTAATGCCTCTCCAGAAAATGCGACTGCCCTCTTCGAAGTAGGTCCTGCCGTAGTGATACCTTACTTCTTTTGCCACCTCTCCATGATCTCTTACGATATGTGATGTCTTCTTCTCAGAAGGCGGGGAGTCGCCAGAAGCGGGATAGAACAAATCAAAGTCAAAGTCTTTCGCTCTGCCTTGCAAGAACTTGTAGCACTTAGGAAATAGTTCGTCTTTCGACGTTTCTTCGTAGTCGTCGCCCGTGAACAGGAAGAAGGTGCTCTTGTACTGAACAATCAATCTGTTGGCGAACTGGAGCAAATTAGATCCGCAACCTGTCTCCTTGATGAAATTCTCTACCCCTTCTTTCGAGATAGGCATCAAGGCATTCGTCTGTTTTCTCGCCTCTTGCCGAGCTTTTGCTAGCTCTTTTTCAATCTGTTTTGTTGCGATCCTCTGTTGGTGAGAAAGTATCTTTTTTCTAAAGTCGTCTACTGTGGGTCCGTCGTGTTCCCTTGTGATGTTAATGCTGTCTTCGAACGGCTCTACAAGAGATTGCAGACTTCCATCTGGCCACTCATCAGCCAAGGTCACGGCCATGCGATAGAGCACGTTCTCGCGCCTGCCGCGCACTGCGTATGGCTCTCCTTGAAGCGCAGAGCCCATTACCAAAGCTATTTCCTGCTTCTGAGGACTGCGCTTCAGGTTTTTAACGAAACGTAGGATGTGCTTGGCATCTATCTGGCGCTGGTTGCTCAGCTTGACCTCAACAAGCTCCGCTAGATCCTCCGAAGAACCTCCTAGGCTGAGTAGCCTGTCTACGTCTAGAGCGTTGCCGTGAAAGACCCGCACCTCGTTGAATGGGGATTCTTTAGGAGCGCTAGGTACTAGATAAGGCTTTCCTATCTTCGAACAGGTCTCATCGGCAATCTTACCGAAATGGATTCTGGCATTACCCCAGAACAGATCCCACTCCCTGGGGCCCACAGGCCTAGAGAGCCTGATCAATATCCTAAAACAACAAAGACCGTCCCCTGCCTCGAAGTGAGAAACGTTAGAGTGAGTTGTATGGTAGAAGGCGTCGAGATTCTCAGACCTAATCTGCGCCAGAATCTCATCTCTCTTCTGGATGGCTATCTTGTCTCCATCGAGTACGTAAAAAGAAATGGCCTCTACACAAGAGGCGTCCTTCCCTGTGGCCTTGGACAGGTCTGAAGGTATTGCAGGTATATACTGCGGGGCGTAGGTCTTGTGTCCTTCTACTATCTCGTGCTGGCTGAAGATTTCTACAAGATCTTCCCAGCCCATCTTCAGGTGTTCTGCTTTAGAAATGTCAGAACGCCCGCTCGGGAACAGCAGTAGTTGGATCATGAAAGGAGGGCCTGTTCTCTCATTTCAGAGAGCGGCTAAGCAAGTACAAAAACTGTCGCCCCCGGAAGCAAAACTACCGGGGGCGACTCCTTTCATTCTTAGGAGGCTGCCCTGAAGCGCCCGACCTAAATTCACCATACACCTAGTGCTACGTAATGTCAAATAGATACGACAACATTGAAAAATTACTGTGGTGATTCAAATCCAGAAACCAAAAGTTTTTGGTCAACGAAAGAGCCTCTGACCAAAAAGGCTGTTTGGGTGGGTTGGTAAATACTATTTACTAACATTTTCACGACATAAAATCACACGGACCTACATACGAAAACCAGATTCATTTTGGTCAGACCAAATTGAAAAACCCATTTTGGTCCCGCTTTCCTCTTTATTTTCCTATAGTTAACCATTTACCAAAAATAAGTGTGCTATTACAGAACAAAACAAGAAATCATGGATGTAGGGTGATGTAGCTGTTGCAACAGATTCTGATTTCTAGCAAAAGGGGAGCAGATTTCTGGTTTTTTGGTTTCGGTTGTCATTGTAATTTTACACTTGAATTTCTGAGTCTTTCGAGGACCTTCTTGTGCCGACGGGCTACAGAAACAGGTAGGGGGGTAGCCTGACACCTGTATTCGGCCGACACAGCCGAATCTGGTGCCAGCAAATGGGTATTTAGAGGTCGAGTGTTCGACACCCAATACCAACGATCCGCCTAGAGCATCTCAGCAGAACCCGATTTCGTTACAAACACGCTTGTACTGAAACTCGCTCTCTGGCAGTCTCGCGCACAGCTATGCAACGTCTCTCGGACAGCGCCGCCTGGGTGCGCATTGTTGGCAAGCTTCTTGGTGAAGTGGACGAAGATGAGAACTACGAAACAGTCTGTAAGGAAGCAGATTTGTATTTGAAATTCTATCAGTCGAGGTTTCCTCCGTCAGAAGTGTCCAGCGTTCTGTGTGACAGCTCTGCGTGGGTTTCGTTTGTTTGCAGCATTAAAGATGTGTGTGAAGAAGGCACCCCCAAATCTCACATAGCGAACGACGCAGATCTTCTGCTAGAAGAGTATCGAAAGAGGTTTAAGCAATGATGTTGATGATGCTGGTGTCGATAGTGAGTGCGCTGTTAGTGTTGTCGTTGTACTCGAAGTATAGGTCGTTAAAATATCGCTTTGATGCCGCTGTCTCAGCACATAGAGATGCGGATTTGCACATTCAAAATGCCAAGAGAAAAGCAGACGCCTATTTTCAAGTAATCTCAATCATAGAAAAAGAGCGGGACAGCTACAGGTCTCTCTATCAAGATCAATCTCTCGGACACGACAATGCACAGCGGCTTATGATGCACATCATCGGTGAGCTACACAGAGAGCTTCACAAGTTAGGAGTGACTTTCAGGCTGCCGGAAATCATTCAGGTGGTTAGAGGATCCTTCGAGGAATCACACGGGGCGGAAGCATCAAAAAAGAAGATTGAAGAAGCACAAAGCAAAGCAAAAAAAGATTTGGATGAAGCATGGGAAACCACGAAAGAAATAGACTAAACAGCTACTTTTACACCCCTAATCCAAGTCCTGTGGGACACGGAATCGATCCAGAAGATGGGCTACCCCGGCCTGCAAGCATGGTAAGTATGAATCAAACAAAAGCACTACCACTACACCCAGATCACTTTGTGTGCATGGAAGACACCAGAGAGTTTGTCGGCCTCGACGGGAAGACCAGGTTTCTTCCTCAGGAAGTTCGTCTCGCCGACGAAGGTTGGGTTGGTATAGTCGGAAAAGACGAAGTTCCAGTCGAACCTATTAGGAAGAACTGCAAACACTACCTAAGACAGCTTTTTCACTTCGAAGAAGACGAAGATCACATCATGTGCAACAGGTATTGTGGGGCCTTGAAGGATGAGGACGGGGAGATGTTTGTCCTATCAGATCAAGTTGTTCTGGCTTGTAGCTTTAGAGATCCGCCAGATTTAATTTCGGAAAGGCGTCTCAGAGAGTTTGATATGAAAATCATCAAAGCCAGAGAAGAAGCGCAAGAGGCAGAGGAAGAGTTTGACGTTGCTAAGGAGCTAGGAAAATGACCGAAGAAAGTTTTGACATCGATAACTTCAGAAGCACCATCGGCCGAGAAATCGCTCGTGTTAACCGAGAGGTGAAAGAAAACAAGTTTGCAGCCTCAAAGGAGATCACCCGAACTGTACTGCCTTTGTTGAGCAAACTAGCAGAGGGCATGGGCATCATGGCCGAAGAGATTGAAGAAGAGCTTTCAAATCTCGCAGGCGATATTGAAGAATCAGTGCTTTTCCCTGAAGACGCAGACTTGTTTGGTCGTCTAGTTAGTTTCAATCTTCAGATTCTCTCGGGAATGCCGGAAAACACGCCCGGAAGAAAAGAGCTGGAGGACATTGTAAGTCAGGCAAAAGTCAGGTTGGAAGAAATATCTGTAAAGGAAGAGGAAGACGAAGATGAGCAGGAAGAGGAAGATGAGGAGAGCGCAGATGAGACTTCCTCAAGGGACGAAGAGTGATGAAGAAGACATCTCTCTACAATCTGCTTTGTTAGATGACGAGGCACCATCACAAGTAGCAGAAGTAGATCCATTCGATTTCAGTAAGTTCGCTTCTAAACTACGTCCACCACAAGCTGCTTCGTCTTTAGAAGACGAGGATGACGAAAGAGACCAACAAAAAGAAGATGTGAAGATCAACTCTTTTGTTGATCTGTTCTCCTTTTTTTCTGTTGGGATCAACGGGGTACACGTTACAGTAGAGCGAAAAGCACCAAAGCAACACAACGGCACAATCATTCAGGGTATGCAGAGGTCCATCCTCAACCCTCTGACATATGCAGAGTTCGTCGAGCTTTACGGATCTGGAACCTACCTTTTGACGGTATGTGGACCTACCAAGAACAACAGAAGGGGTACAGATGGCTCCTTGTTGATGAAAGCGTACTCAAAACCATTTCGGCTAGACATCCCAAACCCGTTCGGGGACCACCCACCAAGAATCGAAATGGCCAGCGTCTTAGATGAAGAGGAAAACATGCAAGTACGAAAAGTAGCAGTCACAGAACCAGAGGCCGATATTGAGAAGGCAAAGCTCGATCACGATCTCCGTAAGACGCAAGAGGATCGTGATTGGGAGTTGCGCCAAGAGGAGAGGAAAGAGCGGAAAGAGCGGGCGAACGAAAGTGCATTTGTGGAAATGATGCGCCTTCAGTCGCAGAGTTCTAACAAAGACGTGCAAACGCTCATGGCTGTGCTTTCGGCCAATAAGCCAGAAGCAGAGCTGAGATCAGCGCAGGCAGAGATAGGACGCTTGCAACAAGAAGTAGCACGAAAAGTTTCAGAGCACTCGGCGGCATTGTCGGTCGCTAATCAGGCACACCTTTCAGAGATTTCTCATTTGAGAGACTCAAATGCGAAGGAGATAGCCAATATCCGTGACATGCACGCAAGAGACTTGGAGTCCATACGTCGTGAAATCGATAGCAGAAGACAGGAAGCGAACGAGCGCGCCGTAGTCGAACGACGAGACCTTCAGGAACGTCACGACAGAGAGATTAAAAACCTGAGGGAAACATTTGATCGAGAGAGATCAGATCTAAAAGAGCGCATCCGAGACAGTGTAGAAAGCGAGCGAAGGTCGCAAGAACTTCTCCGAGTTTCTGATAGCACAGCTAATAGTTTTCAGGTCACAGCACTGAAGGCGCAACACGAGGCGCAAAGTCAGATGTTGATGGCGGAAATCAGGCGCCTCCAAGAAAGCATTACTCGACTAGAAAACGAATTGGTAGAGGAGAAGTGTAAAACACTAGGAGAGAGAATCTCAGAGGCTAGCGAGCTTGCAGAGGCGCTTGGGTACACCAAGGACGAGGGAGGACGAGAGGAAGGAGGCGACGACCTCAAGGGAGCGCTTGCTAAGACGGCAGTTACCCTCCTTGCACAAGCCCCGGACATCATCAATGCCCTAAAGAGTGGTGGGGCTGTAGCGACAGCACCCCAACAGCCAGCAAACAGACCGTACATGCCACCACCCCCTATGTACCAAGCACAACCCTATAGTTTCGCTTCGGAAGGATTCGAGCCTTCGGCAGACGACGAACTGAGACCACCTCCACCCATACCAACTCAACAAATGGCCGTACACCATCCACAACCTTCCGTCCAAGCCCCTCAAGTTCAACCCACCCCAACCCAGCCCACCCCACAGATCCCAGGGTTGAGTATTTCTGAAGATCAGATTCAAAGCTTCTCAGGGGAAATTCGAACGGCCTTCGAGGACGGAAAAGAGGAGGAAGAGTATGTGGATGAGCTTATTGGGCAGGTAGGAAAGCCCATGCTTTCCTCTATTTTAAGCGCAGTTCCTGTTGAATCGGTGTTTTCGTCCCTGGAAAAGGGCGAAAAAGCCGATTCCGATCCGCTACTTTCGATTGGAGGCCAAGAATGGCTGAAAGGCGTGTGGCGGATTGCAATGAAGAAAGTTTCTACGTAATCTTCCCGTAGCGAGCCACTGCCGGGGTAGGCTGGTCTAGGACCACCTATGCCCCTACCCCTGCCGATTGGAAACCCGCCTCAAAGATTAGGACCCTTCATGGGCCCTGATGATACTTTGCGGCTGATGGTAGAGCTGGCCCTCGGAGACCGAGGAGAGCGCTCGTCCATGTTGCGAGAGATGACGGACCACGTAGTTCGAGAACTCGCGCCTAAGGACTATCTCAGCGAAATTCTAGCGGTTAGGTACTTCGCAGCAGAGCGCATTAGGTACTCTAATGATGCTCTTGGTGTCGAGCAAGTGCGCGATCCCCAGTATGTAGCTTCTCAGATCATACAACACGGTAAGGCCGTCGCAGATTGCGATGACACAGCCTGTTTCATCGGCGCGATGTGTAGACAACTCGGCAGAGAGACCGAGTTCGTTGTCGTGGGATTTGGAGCCCAGGGCAACTATTCTCATGTTTTTACTCGCGTAAAAGAGCCGAAATCCTCTAAGTGGATTGTTCTCGATCCCGTAGCAGGTACGGACGAAGCTTCCATGCTTCGTAAAGTGACCACCTGGAAGTCAGTGAGGGTCGATAAATGACTTGTCGTGAAGAGCTTCAAGCCTTTGAAAAAGCTCGGACAGAATATCCAGCTTTACTCAAAGCTTATGAGGAACAGAAGGCGAAGGTAGCCTTAGATCAGGCCGCGTTTCGTATTGCGGAAGAGCTTTACAAGGTAGAGATGGCAGCACATCTCGATGCTAACAAGCTCTGTGAGATGGATCTGGCCAAGTACAAATCTGATTTGGCGATTTACAAGGCTGAGAAAGCCAAACACCAGAAGGCCGTAGCGGACTGGAATGTTAAAAAAGCCGTAATTGAGAGGGCACACTCAGAAGCTGTTCTGAGATATCAGAGAGATCATGCAGCCTGGCTACTGCGAAAGCAGGAATGGGGTAAGTACACAGCCCTTTTGAATGCAAAGGCCGCAGAACACGATCAACACTGGCGAACTACCTTCGAGAAGCATCCTGGCTACGCTAAGTACAGGTACGCCTGGGCCTACACTTGTGGAGGGAAACAGTATTATGGTTTCACATCAACCAAAGCTAAGTCAGACGCGAGAAATAGCTGCGTCACGGTGAAGGGCCTGGGACAGGACCCAGGGGATCCGACGAAAGAACTGGCATCTCTTTGCCAGCGTTCCTACGCAATGCCTGTTTTGTCTCCATGTCCGTCACCACCTAACCAGCCTTTGGGACCAGAGCCGGTTCCTCCCCCACAGCTCACTCCTCTTCCGGCTCCGGTCCCACCTTTCACTCTGAAGGAGCCTGTTGCCCCTTCTTGCAAAACCACGCCCTTTTCTAAACCGGCGCCTAGGCCGCCTTCAATTCCTGGAGATCCGCCAAAAGAACCCACGAAACCCACTTGCAGGGTTTCGGACGAGGCGCAGACCAAACTAACGGGCGGCATGTGGCTGCTTCTCGCGGCCGGCGCCGCTGGTGTCTATTTCATAGCGAGGAAGTAAATGGGACCCAACTACCCGACATATCCAAGTCAGCCTAACAAAGGCGCACTGCCGTCTATGATCCAGATGGGTCCTCGCGACCTTGTTCCTAGTTCTGGCACGGCCGAGTATTACCAAGGAAAGATAGACCGAGCACATGGGAGGTATCTCGCAGGGCTCGGCGGAGACAACATGGAACCCGAATATGCTCTGAATGAGTTGAATGTGATGGCCGAGCTGGACGACGTGCAAGGAGATGGGATTTTCGATCCTTCCGGCACCCAGAAAAACATCAATCCAGACGCAGGTGTTTTTGCCGTGAACTACAGTCTTCCGGGGTACCACGCCCGGGAGCGGCCCTATGGGTTCTCTGAAGAGGTTGATGTCACCACAGGACGCAGAATCCGAGCTGTGCCCAACGGTGCCGTTGCTACGGACAACTCGGGCCAAATTGCGTTTTTGGAAAGGGGTCTCTACCCAAGACCATCTTCTCCCATCGCAATCACAGGAAGGC
>Ga0172362_10005615_pt1 | contig 10855 bp, 9 predicted proteins | sample LakKivs1_kivu2a2_FD_114534 | JGI IMG/M metagenome (GOLD analysis project Ga0172362, IMG submission 114534) | Sediment microbial communities from Lake Kivu, Rwanda - Sediment s1_kivu2a2 | ecosystem: Environmental > Aquatic > Freshwater > Lake > Sediment | place: Rwanda: Western Province, Lake...
CCCGAAAGAGTCAAGCATTAATTTTAAATTCATTTTGCCCCGTTAGAGGCCTTCTCTCCGCTCTCTAATGGGGCCCGCCACGCACAGACCTCAACCCCCAATAATCACTCACCAATTAACTTATTATGTCTTGCCTTCCAAAAAATACGCCAGAAAAAGAATCTTCACAGGATAATATGTTCTACATCATCCGTCGATTGGATGTCCTACATCATATGCTATTCCTTCTGTATTGACATCTATACCGGGTGAATTATGTATAAACTCAGCATATTTCTTTTTCATTTTGCCGTGCAAACGAATAATCAGAATGGCTCCAACAATTGCGATGAAATATGGCAAAAATCTTAGTGGTTCAAAGTTTACCCATGGTGCTCCAGTTCCTGGAACCATTCTCGTCAAGAAGTGGTATAACAATACAAGAAAAATTATTCCAATCCCAAAGAGGTACTGGATTTTGAGGTGGGTAAGCATAACATTTTTTCGTCGGTGCTTACCAAAATAATAGTGTATATTTTTTAAGTCGGCTTTTTTGAGAAACTGCCGTTCGATATTTGCAATAATCGCCAAATTTCGGTTGTACCAATAACTTGCGTCTTCTAGATGTGCAAGCAGCCATAGCCCAATAAGAGATATCAATCCTACCGCAACATCCAAAGGAAGAATTGCTCTTTCAGCTAAGCCAATTAAAGCAAATGCTCCTATTGCCACACCAACCGACTGCCAGACTACCAGAATATGCCTATTTATGTCATTAAACATCTGGTCGTACATGTGTATAAGAAACTCTTTACGGGTTTGATCTTCTTTATCATTTACTTGTTTTTTGTCCATTTTTCTGCAACTCACGAAAATCATAAGAATCCCACAGAGCGTTAATATTTTCTATCGAATCGTTTATGCACTGCTCGTACCCACCAATTGGATGAGGACGAAATGTTTCGCCGTCGAAATAGTCCCCATATACCGCATCGAGAGTAAATCTATTACAGTCTAAGCTAAAAACTGGCATAATATTCGCAAGCCTTCGTTGAATAGTCGGATGGCCCCCAAGTAAATGCACTGGACGCTTAAATGCACTCGGTGGTATAGAGGTTCCACTATATTTAGTTACAACACTATAGCCCAAAATGAACTGTTCGGGAATAATGTAATCAAGCTCGTTGGCCAATGTCGGGTCTTTTGGTACTATCAACACGTGTTTGCTATATAGTGACAACTCCCATGCTTGTTCCAAAGTCTTGTTTAGTTCACTTCGTTTTTCAATATCCTTGGCTACAGTCATAAATGGTCTTCTATCCTTGGTAACTTCAAGATGCTTTTTAAAATTGTAGTTTTTCCAATCTATATCCAAAAACCCAATTCGGTTAAAGTTTCGAACATCCCTGAGATTTGTATACCGTGCACCTGGCAACCAGCCGTAAGCTGTGGCTATTGAAAGTACCCTTTTGCTATGTGTAACAAATTTTACAATCCCGTTTTTTTTATTCTTATTCATAAAGTCAAAACCCGCAATTCCCGCCAAACAATTTCATATTCCGTCTCTCGCGTAGATCGCCCAGTAAGTGCCGAAGGACAACCGTCAATTTCACGCTTCGGCTCTAACCAATCCAGCGGTAAACTGTGATTGCCTCGTCAGGCGCTTTTACGCCGCCAACCTGGACGTCTCGACCGAAAAGATACTGCACATCCACACACTCAGGCCAATCACACAGGCAGTGCGCTATCGCGTTATCCGGGCGGTAATACGTTCCACCGCCTCGGCTATATCCTGTCGCGTCTGTCTTTTCTAACCCTTCTATAATCTCTGGCCGCAACTCTCTTAGCCGGTTTAGAATCTGGGAACAAAGCCAATAGCAATTCGGCCTTTCTTGCAGGATTTGCCCCAAGACGTCCCGCAACTCCTCAAATCTCGGCATTCTTCTCCCTATAAAATACTCTCTATTCTACAATCCCAACACCTGACAACAATTCCCGCCAAACGAATCCGTCGCTCGTCCCTTGTCGCTCGTATTGCATATATCGTATGGGTTCCGCAATAAACCAGCACCAGAAGCCCTGCCCACGGCCATTCGACTTCGCTCAGGCCAGGAGTGACAGGGCTAATCGTCAACCTGCTGTCACCCGTTTTCTATTTGCCTGATATTCTGATATCCAGATACCCCACAACCTGATCTTCTGATAACCCGATACCCTAATAATCCACCGCTCCCTAACGGTCGCGGCTCTGTCCTTTGCCCTCGTCCGTCATCTGCTGGCCAAACGGCCGCTCGATCATGCTGGCGGCTCGGGCCTGGATGCGTTCTTGTTCGGCACAATAAAATGGTCCGGCACAGGAAATTGCGAGCACAAAAGCAACGATTCTTTAGCCACCTCCTCGATCACCGACTCGTTGTCAATGTTCTCGACAACCTTATTTATAAAAGCGGCAATTAGTCTGACCTCCGGCTCCTTCATTCCGCGTGTAGTAATTGCCGGCGTGCCTATGCGCAGGCCACTTGGATTGGCCGGCGGAGCAGGGTCGCTGGGAATCGTATTGTAATTGGTGACGATTCGCGCTCTATCCAGAGCCTTTGCCAATTTTTTGCCGGGCACATTCTTATTTCGCAGATCAATAAGGAGCAAATGATTGTCCGTGCCGCCGCTTACCAGGTTGAAGCCGTACTCCAGGAGCTTTTCCGCGAGGGCTTTTGCATTTTTGACTATCTGCTTGGCGTAGGCGACAAACTCCGGTGTGTTGGCTTCAGCCAAAGCTACGGCCACGGCGGTCAGCGTGTGCATGTGAGGACCGCCCTGTAAGCCGGGAAAGACCGACCTATCGACGTTTTCTGCGTGCTCCTTTTTGCACAGCAGCATTCCGCCGCGAGGCCCCCGCAGGGTCTTGTGCGTGGTGGTGGATACTATATCGGCATACGGCACGGGACTTTTGTGGATGCCGGCAACGACCAGACCCGCAACGTGCGCAATGTCGCTAACGTGGTAGGCGCCTACGGCCTTGGCTATCTGGCCGAATATCTCAAAATCAATCTCTCGCGGATAAGCGGTTGCACCGGAGATGATTATCTTGGGGCGATGCTTCTTGGCCAATTCTTCAATCTGATCGAAGTCCAATCTGCCCGTTGTTGGATTCACCGGATAGAGCACGGACTTGTAGAATCTGCTGGAGTGCGAAACTGTCCATCCGTGGGTCAGATGGCCGCCGTCGATAAGGGACATGCCCATAATCGTATCGCCGGGGTTGACCAGTGCCGCGTATGCAGCGAGGTTTGCGACAGAACCGGAATAAGGCTGGACGTTCGCGTGGTCGGCCTTGAAGAGCTTTTTGGCCCTTTCCTGGGCTATCCTCTCGATAAGGTCGGTTACCTGCTGGCCTTCATAATATCTGCGACCGGGATAACCCTCGGAATACTTGTTAGTCAGGCAACTGCCGCTGGCCTGCATGACGGCTTTGGACACGTAGTTCTCCGATGGGATGAGCCTGATCGCACCGCTCTGTCGCGTTTCCTCTTGTCGTATAAGCTCGTAAACCTGCGGATCGTATAATTCTAACGCCGTTACCATATCGGTCCTCCCTAAATTTTACGTCACGCTTTTTTATATACCACAGCCCGGTTTTTTCGACAAGGATTTATTTGTTGACAAAGTTATGCCGAGAATTACGATAACAAACGCAAACGATGTATGGAAGAAATGTTCGATAGGTCTTATGCCAGAAGAAGATAACGCTCAGGCGACAGATAAAGCGCGGGCCTTTTTTGAAAAAGCCCGGGAGATAGCCGAAACAGGCAATTTCGATTACGCGATCGATTTGTATCTTGACGGTTTACGCTATGGCCCCGATGCAGTTGAACAAGGGCATCTGCCGCTTGGCGAGCTGGCTGTGCAGCGACAGGGCAAAGGCGGTAAAAAGCCCTCGGTAATGGAAAAAATGAAACGGCTGAGGGGCAAGACGCCGCTGGAGCAGATGCTTAACGCCGAGTATCTGTTTGCCAAAGACCCGCAGCATACGCCCTACGCTGAGGCGATGCTAAGGGCGGCGGTCGCAGGCGGGTATAAAAAAACCGCAAGCTGGATAGCAAATCTTATATTTCAGACCAATAATGCTGCGGAGAAACCCTCTGCACAGACATATATTCTGCTGAAGGATTCGTATGCAGCGATTGGGGAGTTTGATAAGGCCGTTGTCGCATGTCAACGGGCCTGCAAACTCAGGCCTGATGACGCAGACCTGGCCAACGAGTTCAAGAACCTCTCAGCAGAACTGACAATGGCCAAGGGCAAATATGACAAAGAAGGCGACTTCAGGAAATCCATCAAGGACCGCGAAACACAGGAAAGCCTTCAAGGTCAGTACCGCGTTGTTCAGACCGAGGATTATCGCAGGGCAGCCGTCGAGCGGGCCAGAAGAGACTTTGCCCGGGATCCAAATCTGTCACGAAATATCTACAATTTGGCCCAGAGCTTGTCAGCTTTGCGAACCGACGAGGCTGAGAATGAGGCGATTGAATTGCTGGAGAACGCCTATAAAACCAAACAGGATTTCAGTTTCAAGCAGCGTGCTGGCCAGATAAAAATAAAGCAGCTCCAGCGCAAAATAAGAAAAGCAAAAGCCGCCCTCGAGACTAACTCAAATGATGCGCAGGCTAAGTCCGCGCTGGCAGAATTATCGGCGCAGCTAAATAACTTTGAGCTAGAGCACTTCCGCCTCTGCGTACAGAACTATCCTACCGACCTGCCGGCCAAGTATGAGTACGCCACTCGTTTAATGCAGAACAAGCAATACAATGAAGCGATACCTTTACTGCAGGAGGCCCAGAAAGATCCAAGGCGCAAGATTTCCGCGATGAATAAGATTGGCCTGTGCTTTCTTCTAAAGGGCTGGCTTACAGATGCAATCGACGTTTTCAATGAAGCGATAGAAGCATACGAAATAAAAGATGACGACCTGGCCAAAGAGTTGCGCTACAATCTGGCTCGCGCTTACCAGGAGCACGGCCAGACCGAAAACGCACTGGAGCTTTATCGCAAAATCGCTCAGGTCGACTTCGCGTACAAGGACGTCAGCCAGCGAGTAGACAAACTCAGACAAAAAGGATCCGAGTCCAACTCTGGATAACCGTCCTTCGGCATACAAAAGAACCGATTAGAGATTTAGGAGACAACAGTGGCACATTCGTTATCAGCAAAAAAGAGAGTCAGACAAAACGCGAAAAGAAGGATGATCAACCGCGCTCGGAAAAGTCAGGTGAAAAGCCAAATTAAGCATTTCGATGCGGCCCTGAGCAGCGGAGATGTCCAGGCAGCGAGCGAACAATATCGGCTCTTAGCCCAGAAGTTAGACAAGGTCTCTGCCACCAGCACCATGCACAAAAAAACTGCTGCCCGAAAGAAATCACGTCTTGCCAGAAGACTTAATAGCCTTAAGGCAACCAAAGCATAGGAGTCTTATCTCGTGGAGCGCCAACGCCCGGCAAGGATGAATGTGTGCTCTACAAGATTCGCTTGCAACAAATGAGCGATGTTCCTGAAAAGCGAATAATCAACTTCTTGAAGCATCCCGATTATCGTCCGCTCAAGGCCGGACAGTTGTCCAGGGCTTTAGCTGTAAGTCAGCAAGATTATCCACAATTCAAGCAGACCCTTGAACACTTGCGCCAGGCCGGGCACATAGTCATAGGTGCAGGCAGCTCGATTATGCTGCCAGCGCTATCGAGTCTGGTTATAGGGACATTCAGAGCCAATCCCAAGGGATTCGGCTTTATAACACCACTTGAGCCGACCGCGCACGGCGACCTGTTCGTGCCCGAAGATGCCTCGGGCGGCGCAATGACCGGGGACATAGTTACTGCCCGAGTCGTCAGAAAGGGCAAATGGGCTGGACAGCCTCGGTACATAGGCCAAGTCGTTGAAGTGCTTGAACGGGCAAATAATAGATTCGTCGGCACCTTGCTGAAAGAGCCTGACGGATGGTTTGTGCAGCCGGACGGCAGCAGTTTTGTCGAGCCAATTTCTGTTGACGATGTCGGTGCAAAAGGCGCCAGACAAAAAGACAAAGTGGTGGTCGAAATACTTTCCTATCCGACTGAAAAATACCTGGCACGGGGCGTAATTATCGAGGTGCTTGGAAGAGCCGGACAGTATGAAGCCGAGACACAATCGATAATTCGGCAATATCATTTGCCGAGCGAATTCGATGCTGACTGTCTCGATCAGGCGCACAAGGCCGCCGGCGGATTCGACCCGGAGCAGCTCGATGGCCGAGAAGATATAACTGAGAAAATAATCGTCACGATAGACCCGCCCGATGCGAAAGATTTTGACGATGCAATAAGCCTTGAAAAAGGCCCGCACGGCAACTGGATATTGGGCATCCATATTGCCGATGTAAGTCACTTTATGCCGGCGGATTCGCCTCTGGACGCCGAGGCAAAAAACCGCGGCAATAGCGTTTATTTGCCCGGCAAAACCCTGCCTATGCTGCCGGAGGTTCTGAGCAACGGCGTTTGTAGTCTTCAAGCCGGCCAGAAACGCTTCGTCAAAAGCGTATATCTAACCTACGACCAACAAGGTAACGTCTTATCCCGCAAGTTTGCCAACAGCGTTATGCGCTCGACGCAGCGCCTGACTTACCAGCAGGCTGACAAAATGTTGAAGGGTCACACAAAAGATTCAAAGCCAGGAGTGGCTGAACTACTAAAAAATATGGAGACACTCAGCCAGGCAATCGAAGACAGACGAATAAAAAATGGAATGATACATCTGGATTTGCCTGAGACAGAATTGGTACTGGACCAGGCCGGCAGGGTTGTGGACGCTCACCCAGCCGATACCAGCTATCCGCACACGATAATCGAGATGTTTATGGTCGAGGCCAACGAGGCGGTGGCGTCGCTCCTGGATCGGCTGAATATTCCTTTTATGCGGCGGATTCATCCGGAACCGGACGCTTTGAGCATGAAAAATCTCGCCCAGCTTGTTCGGACGTTCGGCTTTAGTATGCCGCGAAATCCTGGCCGGGCCGATATGCAGGATTTGTTGGCTGCTGTTAAAGGTGCTGACTGTGAACTGGCGATAAATTTGGCGGTGCTGCGAAGCCTGGAAAAAGCCCGGTACGCTCCGCTGAATATTGGCCACTATGCACTGGCTTCGAGCCACTATTGTCACTTTACCAGCCCCATACGGCGCTATGCAGACCTGCTCGTTCATCGCCTTTTGCAATGGCAACTGCAGTCCACCCGTGGCGCATCATTGTCGCCCTACCTGTCATTCCCGCGCAAGCGGGAATCCATTACAGCGTCGTCATCATGGACTCCTGCTTCCGCAGGAGTGACACTGGGGGAACAAGATTTGGTCCAAATCGGCGAACACATCAGCTTCACTGAGCAACGAGCGGAAGATGCTGAAAAAGAGCTGACGACCGTTCTGATACTGCAAATGCTGAGCAAAAAAATCGGCGAGGAGCTTGATTGTGTCGTTACCGGCCTTACGAACTTCGGCGTATTTGTACAGTCTCGCAAGTTTGGCATCGAAGGCCTTATCCGAATGGAGGATTTGGGGCCGGACCAATGGCAATACAACGAAAGAGCGCACTGCATCTCCGGCCAGCGCTGCGGATATACCGTCAGGCTTGGTCAATCGCTAAAGGTGCGCATAGCGTCCGTGAACGTCCCTGCCCGGCAGTTAAATGTCGCTCCCGTCAAACCATTGGCGGGAGTCTCCAGCGGCTCAAGGAAAGGTAAGAGAAGAAAAAAACTGGTCAAACCAACGCGAAGAAACAGAAGGTAAGACCGCACCAGGACAACCGCGGCTTTCAGAGATGTAAGGTCCCACATCCCTGTCTACATTTTACTCGATGTTGACATTCGCCAACAATTCTGCCATATTTGTTTAGCCCATATATAAAGTAGAATGGTGCTGATAGAGTCCGCTGAGCAGACAACCGCGGCAATCGTAGAAATCGAAGAGAGGAACATTAATGAAAAAGCAACATACTTTTACCGCAATCATCGAACATGAGGACGATGGATATACCGCCCTTTGTCCGGAGCTCGACATCGCCAGCCAGGGTGATTCAGTGGAACAGGCACGGAAAAACCTCATCGAGGCATTAGAGCTGTTCTTTGAGACTGCATCTGAAACTGAGATTCAGGAACGATTGCACGATGAGGTTTTTGTTACCCGTCTGGAGGTAAAAGTTGGGTAGACTGCGCATATTCTCAGGCAAGCAACTATGTCAACTTCTTGAGAAACACGGCTTCGTGAACGTGCGGCAGCGAGGAAGCCATGTGGTCATGCAGAAGAAGACTGAGTCGTCAACTATCACAGTCCCTGTACCTATTCACCCAACCGTACGGATTGGCACACTCCAGTCGATAGTACGGCAGTCAAAGATGCCGCGCAAGTTATTCGAAGCAGGGAGTAAAAGATGAAAGCATCGCAGATGCAGAAAGGCCAGACTATTCAGATCGATGGCAAACTATATACCATCGTTGATTTTGAACACGTCAGACTCGGCGGCAGAGGCGGTGCAGTCTACCAAACGAAGCTAAAAAGTCTGGCGGACGGCTCGATTCAAAATGTTCGTATACGTTCGGAGGAAAACATCGAAGACGTCGAGCTTGATAAGCGGACATACGAGTACCTGTATTCCTCCGGAGGCCAGCACATCCTGATGGATACTGAAAGTTACGAGGAAATCACCCTCGATGACAACGCTTTCGGTGACGGGCAGAAATATCTTAAGCCAAATACTCAACTGCAGGTTAGCATGTACCAGGGCAGGCCCGTGGTAGTCAGCTTGCCCAACACGGTGGACCTCAAGGTCGCCGATACGCCTCCGGAGGTTAAGGGTGGCACTGCGACCAGTCAGCCCAAGTCTGCAACGCTCGAAACCGGCGTGGTCGTGCAGGTGCCGTCTTTCATCAAAGTCGGTGACATTGTGCGAGTCGATACACGCTCCGGCCAGTATGTAACAAGAGTAAAAGAATAGCGCTATTAATGTCATTCCCGCGAAAGCGGGAATCCACAGCCTTATAGGCATTGATCCCTGCTTTCGCAGGGATGACAGGATGAGTATTCGGATGCTTGAAAAGGTAAGCAAAATTCTTTTGAAGATTTTCGGCTCTCGCAATGAGCGGCTCTTGAAAAGGGTCTACTGGCCAATCGCGCAACAGGCAGGCCAATTTGAAGAGCAAGTAACAAAGCTCGATGATGAGGCCTTGAAAGCAAAGACCGATGAATTCAAAGCCAAGCTAAAGGCTGGAGCCAAGCCCGAAGATATTTTACCCGAGGCCTTCGCAGTTGTTCGTGAAGCAGCCAGGCGAAATGTCCAGATGCGGCATTTCGATGTGCAGCTCATAGGCGGCAACGTCCTTTACGAAGGCAAGATTGCTGAGATGGTTACCGGCGAAGGCAAAACGCTGGTGGCAACACTGGCGGCCTACCTTGTGCACCTGACCGGGCGAAAAGTCCACATAGTCACAGTCAACGACTACCTGGCGAAGCGCGACGCCGAATGGATGGGACCCATCTATAAGGCTTTGGGGCTCACCGTTGGCGCGATCCAGGCGGATATGGATACCAGCGGCGATGAGAGGAAAGGCCAGTATGCTTGTGATGTCACATACGGCACAAATAATGAGTTCGGCTTCGATTATCTTCGCGACAATATGAAGCTGTCGCTTGACCAGATGGTGCAAAGCCCGCTGGAATACGCCATAGTTGACGAAGTCGACTCAATTCTAATCGACGAGGCAAGGACGCCGCTTATTATTTCGGGCCCGGCCTTTGATGATGTCACCAGGTACAAAAAGGCTGACGATGTGGCCAGAAAGCTCATCTCCCTGCAGAGCCATTACGACCGCATCAAGAAGCAGATCGATTCCGCCGAGCGGGCTATCGCCAATGCCCAGGGAGAACTATCCGAAGCAAAAAAAGCCAGAGATAGCAGCAGAATTGAAAAGGCCCAGAAGGTAATCGCACAAATGCAGGCTGAGCTTACGGCTGCCCAGCCCAGGCTTGCAGGCGCCACACAATACTACGAAGTTGAATACGACAAAAAGCAGGCCCATCTTACGCACGAAGGTGTGGGGGCGGCGCAGGAGACAGCAGGCGTCGGCTCATTTTTCACCGGCTCAAATATAGAATGGCCGCACCTCCTGGAGCAGAGCTTGCGAGCACACGTCACGTTCGAGAAAGAAAGAGACTACGTGGTCATGGACGGCAAGGTCATCATCGTGGACGAATTTACCGGCCGATTGATGCACGGCCGCCAGTGGTCCGACGGACTCCACCAGGCGGTGGAGGCAAAAGAAGGCGTCACTGTAAAAGAAGAAACTCAGACCCTCGCGACCATTACATTGCAGAACTTCTTCAAACTCTACGACCAAATAGCCGGAATGACAGGCACCGCTGCCACCGAGGCCGAGGAGTTTATGAAGATATACAAGCTCGAGGTGGTGGTAATACCTACAAATGAACCCTGCATCAGAAATGACATGGAAGACATAATCTATAAGACAATGCGGGAAAAGTTCGGCGCAATAGTGCAGGAGATAAACGACATCAGCGCCGCCGGCCGACCGCTGCTTGTGGGCACTACCAGCGTGGAAAAAAATGAAGCACTCTCTGCCGCTCTTAGCGAAAAGTTCGGCCTAGAGCACGAAGTTCTCAACGCCAAGCAACACGAAAGGGAAGCCATTATCGTCGCCAAAGCTGGTCAGCAGCATAAAGGCCGCGACGGGCAAATGCGGGGCAACATAACTATCGCTACAAATATGGCCGGCCGTGGAACGGACATCAAACTCGGCCCCGGCGTCGCTAAGATCGGCGGCCTGCACGTGCTGGGCACTGAGAG